>Ga0190265_10001586_pt1 | contig 14984 bp, 18 predicted proteins | sample Popmic124T_FD_133135 | JGI IMG/M metagenome (GOLD analysis project Ga0190265, IMG submission 133135) | Populus adjacent soil microbial communities from riparian zone of Indian Creek, Utah, USA - 124 T | ecosystem: Environmental > Terrestrial > Soil > Riparian zone | place: USA: Utah | collected...
CATCGCGGCGATAACGCCCGCGAGTGATCTCAGTCCAAGCCAAGTTGTCCTCCTTCGTAGCTTCGCAACCACGACGGAAGCACAACCTACTGAGATCACTCAACCCTTTTCCGGCCAGACACTGAGGAGGGACTGAGCCTGGCGAAGGCCCGTCTCGAAGGACGGTCCCGAAATTGTGCGTCCTTCGAGACGCCGGTTCGACAAGCTCACCGGCTCCTCGGGATGAGCGGGTCTGGTCAGGCGGAAACGGTCTAATAAGCCGACCCGTCCTTGTGCGTGAAGGTCCCGCTCGCGGCGTCGAGATGCGCGTCGATGTCGGGATAGTGGCAGTCGCTCGCCGCGGGTTTGCCGACCGCGACGAACACGCACGGCCTGCCGGAGCGGTTGACGAGGTGGTGGCCGTTGGCGACGCCCTTCGGGAAGGCCGCCATGTCGCCCGGCCGCATCACGCTCTCGCCATCCTCCTCGATCAGCACCGCCTCGCCTTCGAGCATGACGACCAGCTCGTCCTCGCCTTCGTGCCAGTGGCGCTGGCTCGAGATGCCGCCGGGCTCGAGCGTGACATGGCTGATTCCGAAATCCTCGATCCCCGCCGCCGGCGCGATCCGCCGGTAATGGCGCTTGGCCATCGGCGTGTCGTAAGGCGGCGGGTAGCCGGTGCGGTTGATCTGTTCGATCGCATCGAGGTCGAGCTTGGGCATGGCGTTTCTCCGGCGCGGGATGCTAGGCCGCTGGCATGAGCGCCGCAATCGACCCCGTCGACCTCACCGCCCGTCTCGCCGCCTGCCCGAGCGTCACTCCCGCGACCGGGGCGGTGTTCGACGTGCTCGAGGACGCGCTGAGGCCGCTCGGCTTCGCCGTCCACCGCTTGGTCGCCGGCGCGGCGCCGGACGGGCCGGTCGAGAATCTGTTCGCGACGCGCGGCTCGGGGGGCCCCCATTTCGCCTTCGCCGGCCATCTCGACGTGGTGCCGCCGGGCGAGGGCTGGGCGAGCGACCCCTTCATTCCCGAAATCCGCGGCGGCCTGCTCCACGGCCGCGGAGTCGTCGACATGAAGGGCGGCATCGCCGCCTTCGTCGCCGCCTGCGCCGATGTCGCGGACCATGACGGCACGCTGAGCCTGATCGTCACCGGCGACGAGGAAGGCCCGGCCACGTTCGGCACGCCGGCGATCATGGCGTGGATGGCCGAGCGCGGCATCAAGCCCGACATGATCCTGATCGGCGAGCCGACGTCGGAGGCGCGATTGGGCGACGTCGTCAAGATCGGCCGCCGTGGCTCGGTCAACATGTGGCTCACGATCCCGGGCGTGCAGGGCCATGTCGCCTACCCGCACCGCGCCGACAATCCGGTGCCCAGGCTCGCGAAGCTGATCGCGGCGCTCGAGGCGATCCGGCTCGACGACGGCAATGACGCCTTCCAGCCCTCCAACCTCGAGATCACCGCGGTGGGCACGGCGAGCAAGGCGACCAACCTCATCCCCGGTGCGGCGACGCTCCAGCTCAACATCCGCTTCAACGATTTGCAGCGCGGCGCCGATCTGGTCGCGCTGGTCCGCCGCACCGCCGAGGCGGCCGCGCCCGGCGCCACGGTCGAGGCGAAAATCTCGGGCGAGGCCTTCCTCACCCCGCCCGGCCCGATCTACGACCTCGTCAGCGCCGCGATCGAGGCCGAGACCGGCGCGAAGCCGAGCCTCTCCACCCATGGCGGCACCTCCGACGGCCGCTTCCTGATCGCGCTCTGCCCGGTGGTCGATTTCGGCCTGCCCAATGCGACGATGCACAAGCTCGACGAAGCCGCGGCGGTGGACGATATCCGCGCCCTCCGGCGCATCTACGCCCGCGTCATCAAGGCCGCTCTCGGCGGCGCCTGAGCACGATGTAGAGCGCGCCGGCACCGCCGTGGCGGGGATGGGCGTTCCTGACCGCGGCGATGTCGCCGGCATGGCGCGAGGCGGCGAGCCAGTCGCCGATCGCGGCGCGGATCGCGCCGCGCCGCTCGCTGCCGCTCGAACGCGGCTTGCCGGTGATCAGCAGCAGCACCCGCGCGCCGGCCAGCACCGCCTGCTCGAGCCGCCGGTCGAGCAAATCGTAGGCGGTGGCGAGGCTGTGGCCGTGCAGATCGAGAATGCGGTCGGGCGCGGCGAGGCCGCGCGACAGCCGCCGGTCCCAGCTCGCGTCGAGCGTCGTGCCGGGCGTCGCCTTCGGAGCCGGCGGCTTCGCCACGGATTTGGCTGCCGCCGTCGGGACCGGCGCCTCGGCGGGCTCGACGGCCGCCGGCGTCCCGTGCAGCGGCCGCACGCTCTCGACCACCCGGCGCCACAGCGCCTGCTCCTCAGCGCTGAGCCGGCGCGGCACGCAGGCGTTCCATCGTGCCGCGCGGCAGCAGCAAATAGGCGCGGCCGCGCGCCGACATGCCGCCGGCGATCGTCGCCGCCTCGGCGCCGGCGCCCCAGAAGGTGTCGAAGCGGTTGGCGCCGCGGATCGCGCCGCCCGTGTCCTGCGCGACCCAGAGGCCGTTCGCCTGGCGGTTGTCCATGGCCGCGAGCAGCACCGGCGCGCCGAGCGGCACGAACCTGGGATCGGCGGCGACCGAGACTCGCGGCGTCACCGGCCGGCCGAGCGCGCCCAGCGGCCCGGGGCCGGTCAGCTCCTGGAAGAAGACGTAGCTCAAATTCTCGCGCATCAGCGCCCGGCCGGCGTCGGGATTGGCGCGCAGCCAGGCCTGGATCGCCTGCATGGTGACCGGCGAGACGAGGATGCCGCGCTCGCGCAGCAGCAGGCCGATCGCGACATAGTCGCGCCCGTTCTGCCCGGCATAGCCGATCCGCATCACGCCGCCGTCGGGCAGGCGCAGCCGTCCCGAGCCCTGGATCTGGAGGAAGAACAGGTCGACCGGATCGGCCGCCCAGCCGATCTCCAGCCCGCGCCCGGCGAGCGCTCCGTCCTCGATCGCGGCGCGGTCGTGATAGAGGACGTAGGCGCCGCTTTCATCGACCCGGCCCCGGCCCCGCTCGCCGGTCGCGGGATCGGCGTCGAGCAGGTCCGGCGGCTTGGCGTAGACCGGCACCTCGCAGCCCGGCCGGCGGGTGCGGCAGCCCGATATCTCCGGCTCGTAATAGCCGGTGGCGAAGGCGGCGCCGCCGCCGACCTCGGCCAGCTCGAAGCGCTCGCGGAAGAAGCGCGCCGGATCGGCGGTCGCCGCCGCGTCGCACAAGGCCTGCCAGTCCTCGCGCCGGGTCAGCCCGCTCGCATCCTCGCGCCGCACCAGCGACGGGCAGCTGATCCGGAAGGCGCCGAGCGCGCGCGCGGCATCGGCGGCGGCGAGCCCGGGCAGCCGCGGCCCGGGCCGCACCCCGGCCTCGACCGCCGTTTCGGGCGCCGCCGGCGCGGCCGGCGGCTGGCGCGGCGGCGGCGCGACGCGCGTGCAGCTGCCGAGCGCGGCGAGAGCGATGAAAAGGGAAAGGGCGCGCCGCAAAGGCGCTCAGGTGACGTCGTCGGTCTCGACCAGCCGCCAGTTCGGGTCCCTGCTCGAAAGGTCGCGCTGGAAGGTCCAGATGTCGTTGGTCGGCACCGCGTCGCTCATCGACCCGGCGACCAGCTCGCCATTTTTGTCGCGGGTGACGGCGGCGACGAACGCCTCGAACCGCACCTCGATCTCGGCGACCTTGCCGTCGAGCCGCGCGTCCTCGATCGCGGCGCGCTCGATCCCGACCAGCCGGTTGTCTAGCACGTGCTCTGCCGCCTCGCGCGCGGCGATCGCGGCCTCGAAGGCGGCACGGACGTCGTCATTGGCGAGGAAGGCGAGCTCCTCGCGGTCGCCTTTCCAATAGGCTTCGAGCACCACCCGGTAGGCGGCCTGGGCGCCCTCGATGAAGCGGGCGACGTCGAAGCTCGGATCGGCGGCGATGATCGCTCGAATGCCGCTGGCGGCGCCCTGCTCGTAGGCGAGGCCGCTCGGCTCGGCGGGATTGGCGGCGATATCGGGCGTCGTCTTGGCGGGCGCGACGTCGGGCGCGGCCTCGGGCCGGGTCACCGGCTGCTGCTCGTGGCCGGTACGCTGGCCGAGCACGGCATAGAGCCTCAGCCCGACGAACAGGGCGATCAGGGCGAGCAGGACGATCTCGACGGTCAACCAGTTTCTCCCGGGGACGACCCGCCCTACATAGGCGCGAAGCGGCCCGGTTTCAAATCCGCATTGCCGCAACGAACCAGGGCGCCGGATGTTGCGCGCGCGGGGCGCTCCTGCTACCTCGCGCCCGCTCAGGCCGGCGCGCCGCGCCGGCCCACCCAACCACTTTCGAAAGTTTAGCAGAAATGGCCGAAGAAGAAGACGCCAACGGCGCGGGCGACCAGGATTTCATGGGCTCGGACAATAGCCCGCAGGTCGGCGTCATCCTCCAATATGTGAAGGACATGTCGTTCGAGAATCCGAACGCGCCGGCGGTCTTCCAGTGGCAGAGCCAGCCGCAGATGGACGTCCAGTTCAACATCGGCACCCAGAATGTCGGCCAGGACATGCACGAAGTGGTGCTCAAGGTGGAGATCACCGCCAAGGCGGACGAAGGCGTCGCCTTCCGCATCGAGCTGCTCTACGCGGGCCTGTTCGCGCTCAGGAACGTCCCCGCCGAGCAGCTCCAGCCCTTCCTGCTCGCCGAGGCGCCGCGCCTGCTTTTCCCGTTCGCCCGCAAGGTCATCGCCGACGCCGCGATGGAAGGCGGCTTCCCGCCGCTCAGGCTCGATCCGATCGATTTCGCCAGCCTCTACATGCACAGCGCCGCGCAGCAGCAGGCCGGGCTGACCGGCGGCCAGGCCGGGGACCAGGGCCAGGCCTGATCCCCGGCCGCAAGGGGCTGACGCGATGAACCTCGTCAAGGCGACCGGGACGATCGGCGGCCTGACCATGGTCAGCCGAGTGCTCGGCTTCGCCCGCGAGATGGTGTTCGCGCGGATCATGGGCGCCGGCATGGCCGCCGACGCCTTCGCGCTCGCCTTCCTGATCCCCAATCTGTTCCGCCGGTTGTTCGGCGAGGGCGCCTTTTCAGCAGGTTTCGTGCCTCTGTTCAGCCAGCGTCTCAACGGCGAGGGCGGCCTGGAGGAGGCTCGCAAGTTCGCCGAGGAGGTGATGGCGGTGTTCCTGCCAATCCTGATCGCGATCACCGCGATCTTCATGATCTTCATGCCCGGCTTCGTCTGGCTGCTCGCCTCGGGCTGGCGCGGCGACTCCGAGAAGTTCGCGCTCGCCGTCGAGCTGTCGCGGATCACCTTCCCCTATTTGATCTTCATCAGCCTGGTGTCGCTCTTTTCCGGCGTGCTCAACTCGCTGACCCGATTCGCCGCCGCCGCCTTCGCTCCGGCCCTGCTCAACATCGCTTTGATCGCCGCCCAGCTGCTGGTGCCGGAGGGCGGCGCCGGGACCGCTCGGGCGATGGCGATCGGCGTGATCGCCGGCGGCGTGCTGCAGCTCGCTTTGTGCTGGGCCAGCGTCCAGCGGCTCGGCCTTCGCATCGGCTTTAGGCGGCCGCGGATGACCGGCCGGGTCAGGGAGCTGCTCGTCCTGATCCTGCCGGCGACGCTCGGCAGCGGCATCTATTATATCAGCCAGCTCTTCTACGCCTATTTCGCCACCAGCCTTCCTGAAGGCAGCCTCGTCTATTTGGGCTTCGCCGACCGCCTCAACCAGCTGCCGCTGGCGATCATCGGCTCGGCGCTCGGCACCGCGATCCTGCCGACGATCAGCCGCGCCGTCGACGTCGGCAATCACGCGCGCGCCGCCCACGTCCAGGGCCAGGCGACCGAGCTTTCCATGCTGCTCACTTTGCCCGCCGCGATCGCGCTCGCCGTCACCTCGGGCCCGATCGTCGCCGCTCTGTTCCAGGGCGGCCGCTTCACCGCCGAGGACGCCGCCACCACCGGCCTGGTCCTGTCGATCGTCGTCGCCGGCCTGCCCGCTTATGTGCTGATCAAAGTGCTGACCCCGGGCTTCTACGCCCGCAAGGACATGAAGACCCCGGTCTATATCGCCTTCGCGATGCTCGGCCTCGGTGTCGCGCTCAACTTAGCCCTGATCCCCTATCTGGGCATCGCCGCCCTCGCTTTGACCACCGCCGCCTCGGCCTGGCTCAACGCGCTGGCGCTCTACGTCATCCTCCACGCCCGCGGCCATTTCCGGATGGAGGGCTGGCTCGTCGTCCGCATCCTCAAGCAATTGTTCGCCGCGGCGGTGATGGCGGCGGTTCTGTGGTTCCTGCAGGGCCAGCTCGACGGCTGGTTCGCCGGCTCGGCCGGGCGCCGGATAGTCGGCGTCGGCGCGCTCGTCTCGGCCGGCGCGCTGGTCTATTTCACCTTGGCCTGGACGACGGGCGCGATGGACAAGGAGGACATTCTCGTCCTCATGCGGAAGAAGAAAGCGAAGGAAGCGTGATTCGCCCAAAGAAGCGTGTCGTCTCCGGCATCCAGCCGACCGGCAACCTCCACCTCGGCAATTATCTCGGCGCGATAAGGCGCTGGGTGAAGCTGCAGGACGAGGTTGAATGCCTGATCTTCCTCGCCGACCTGCACGCGGTCACCGTCTACAACGACCCCGCCGAGCTGCGCGCCAACGTCAATGCCATGGCGGCGACTTTGATCGCCTGCGGAATCGACCCGGAGAAGGTCGTCCTCTTCAACCACGCCCGGGTCCCCGCCCATCCGGAAATGGCTTGGCTGCTCTCCTGCACGGCGCGGATGGGCTGGCTGGGCCGGATGACCCAGTTCAAGGACAAGGCGGGCAAGAATCGCGAGGGCGTCAGCGTCGGCCTCTACGCCTATCCGATCCTCCAGGCCGCCGACGTCCTCCTCTACCAGGCGACTCACGTCCCGGTCGGCGAGGACCAGAAGCAGCATGTCGAGCTGATGCGCGACATCGCGCTGAAATTTAACACCGACTACGACGTCGACCTGTTCACCCTCCCCGAGCCCCATATCGGCGAGACGGCGGCGCGGATCATGTCGCTTCGCGACGGCAACGCCAAGATGGCCAAGTCCGACCCCTCGGACATGAGCCGGATCAACCTCAACGACGACAGCGACACGATCGCCCAGAAGGTGCGCAAGGCGAAGACCGACCCCGAGCCCCTCCCCGACTCGCTCGAAGCGCTGGCCGGCCGCCCGGAGGCGCTCAACCTCGTCACCATCTACGCCGCCCTGACCGATCGCCCGGCACAATCGGTCCTCGACCGGTTCGCCGGCCAGGGCTTCGGCGCCTTCAAGCCCGCGCTCGCCGACCTGCTGGTCGAAACCTTGGGCCCAATCCGCGCCCGCCTCCAGGATTTCGAGGCCGACCCGGCGGCGCTCGAGGCGATATTGGTGTCGGGTTCGGAAAAGGCGGCCGCGATGGCGGCGCCCACGTTGGAGGGGGCATATCGGGCGCTGGGCCTGCCGCGCTAGGCGCGCCTTCGCGTCGCCGTCCGGCTATTCCGCCGGCGTAGGCCATGGCTCTTCGGCTGCCGACGCAAGGTTGCGATTGAACGCCTTGCGGTCCACCCGTCGGGTCAATCTCAGAAGCTCGCGCCAGACTATGAACGTGCCGTAGATCGGCGCAAAGAAGGATTTGGCCACAATCCAGAACTCCTCGCGCGCGATCTCGCGAAAAGTGGGTCGATCGGCTAGCTCCTCGGCAGGATCCTTTTCGGGCAATTCACTCATCTGCTCTCGCGATCGCACGAATGAAACGATAGGTGAGGAGGCCGGTGGCCGTTACCACGCCGATCGCGTCGAGCCCGACCAGCAAATAACTGGCTCCCTTCAGAATATATAAGACGACAGGGTCGATTTGCTGCTGCTCGCATTGAATCACTACCCAGTGAGCGCCGAGCGCGACCGCCGACATGATGGAAAAGAACAAGATGATGTAGAAGCCGTCGAGCAGATAGCGAACGACGACCTGAGCCATGCCGTGTCCGGTCGCGCGTATTTGAGTTTCATCGAGGCCTCCCTCGGAGAGGTCGGAGCGAGACCGTTCCGATAGGGGAGAGATACTTTCGCTACCTGGCGAGGGCAACGTCTGGAGATTGGTACGTTGATCGCCACCATGGTGGTCAACGCTGGGCGATGACGGGATGTGGGGGTCCGGCAGCCCGGACGTATAGCCGAGATCGATCATGTAAATCGCCGCATCGCGACGCGTTTTCAGCTCCAGGCGCTGGAGCGCCGCGGCGATATGGCTGTCGACCGTCGGCGCGCTGACCCCGAGCAGACGGCCTATCTCCTTGCTGCTCAAATGTTGTGCGACGTAGATCAGTATCTCGCGCTGGCGCGGACTCAGCGAATCCATGCGTCTTCGCATTTCGGAGAAGTCGACCTCGTCCGCCATCTTCCCGTCCCCGGCATCGGCCCGGCGCCGACAAGCCAGGGCTGGGCGGTGAAAACCGCCTAGTCAACCCAAGCCATTGCCTTGAGAATTAGGGACAGTCCCTATTTTCCCATCTCGTCATTCCAGCGATACCCGTAATTAGGGGACAGTCCCCTATTTTCCCATCTCGTCATTCCGGCGAAAGCTGGAATCGCACTTCAAATTACGGTGACAGCACACTCATTTGCTGATCACGCCACGCCGTTGAGGTGCCGGCACACCCTTCAACAGCCCCGCGGTGCTCAAGTCTTCGTCGACATCAGGCCAGTGAATGCCGTAGCCGGCACCGGAAATTTCCCAATTGCCGCGCTGCTCGGGCGTCGCCTCGTCGAGGCGGGGATACCAGTCGAGCGGCACGGCGATGGTCCGGCCGTCCGCCAGGTCGACGGTCAGCCGCTCGTCCTCGAAGCGGACGCCCACGGCCCGTTCGTCAGGAATCCGGGTTGAAATATTCATGTGATGCTTCCGGCATTTCGCCCACCCTCGATCACGCCGCCTTCGCCGTTAGCTCCAGCCCCAGCGCCTTGAGCGTCCGGATCACGGAGGCTAGGTCGGTCGCACCGGTCAGTGCGGCGTCGCCGAGCCCGCGCGCACGAGCGACGTCGTTGAGGGCGGCGGCGATGAGGGCGGCATCGCCGTCCTCGAACACCGCCTCGAGATAGGCGACCACCGCTTCCGTGTTGTCGAGATGGTCGGCGGCGTCCCACCGGGTCGTCTCGCTGCCCATCACTTGCCTTCCCATGTCGCGGCCAGTTCGCGCGCCCGGGCAATATCGGCCCGCTGCCGGGATTTGTCACCTCCCGTCAGCAACAGGGCACGTGTGATGCCCCCGCCGGGTCAAATAGATGACTCCGCAAGGCAGTCGTGAAGGGGTAGGATAAGGGTCATGGACGGCATCAGAAAGTTCGGCAACTGGCTATGGAATCACCTCGGCAACCTCGCCTTGCTTGGCGGATGGATTGTGAGCGCTGGGTTTTTCCCGACCATCCCCGCGTTGACACAAGGCGCAACTCCGCTGACCTACGCCATCGGCGCCGTAACGGGTTTGTTTTTGTTCTTTGCTATGCGCGCCTATGGATGGGAGCTCGTCTGATGCGCGCCAACGCGCGCATTAAGGAGCGATTGTCCTCTGATAGCTCCCCGTTCGATCCGATGGCTCGGGTGTATGAGAGCAAGCGGCTTTTTTTTGCGAGACCTCGCACCTGCCGGAAGGCAGCAGGTGATGGGGAAGAAGTTCATTAACTGTGAAATCGTCGGCCCGGGTAATATTGTTGTCGCCGTCAGGTCTGAGGTCACTCGACCGTTTCCTGACTTTTCCGGAAATACATTTCACGATGTGGACTGCATCGAAATTAACCCGGCCATGGTGTCGAATACAGCAATTTACTTTTTCGACTGCAGCTTCAGTGATTGCAACTTCTATCAGTTGAATCTGCTCTTTTTTGGAAGACTTCCTACCGATTGGCATTGGATGACGCCCGATTACGCCCAGCCCAAACTGATAGAGGATAAGGCCGATAAGCCAACAGGCGAGTGACCGCTTCGACCATCTCCTGCGCAAGATGGCGCAGAGCGAAGCCTCTGGCGCGCGAAGAAACATCAACCGATCCAGCCATCGGCGGAATGACGACAACAGTGGGTCGACGGATAGAATTACGCCTCGTGGCGCGGAAGCCGAGGTTCTTCGCGAGAAGGCGTCTCGAGCTTCTTTTTCCCTTCATTCTAGCGAAAGCTGGAATCCCCCTTCCCTCTTTCGCGTCGGATTGACGTCTACACCTATGTCGGCGGGACCACGCCTCCGGCCAATTCGCCCTCATCGATAAAGCGAATGCCGGCCGCCTCTAATGCTCGCCGGATCGCTACGATATTCCTGGGATGCGGCCTGCTTTTCTGCTGCTCAAAACGCAGGATCGACGTGCGATTGACCCCGCAAGCCGCGGCGAGGGCGTCCAACGTCCAGCCCAGCGCGACCCGCGCCATCCGGCACTGCATCGGCTGCAAAACGACGTTGGCGATATCGAAACCCCTTCCCTTCCTCGGATCGGGCCCGCGCCAACGACCTAAATCGGTGGGATCAAGCCTCCGGCGAACTCACCCTCGTCGATAAAACGGACGCCGGCCGCCTCTAAGGCGGTGCGAATGGCGTGCCTGTTCCTGGGTCGGGCCACGCTCTCCCGTTGCTCGAACCGCAGTATCGTCCAACGATTCACGCCGCAATGAGCGGCGAGCTGGTCCAGCGACCAACCCAAGGCCGCCCGTGCCATTCGGCATTGCTGCGGTGACAAAATATCACTGGCGATGGCGTTTCCCCTTGACGGCGAGCCACATTGCCACTAACAGTGATATTTTAGAGGGAACCTCAGGCATGGCTGCCGCGAGGAATAACCTGTCGCGCCGGGCAGTGCTAGGCGCGGCCTTCGCCGCGCCCGCGGCCCTCGCCGCAACCGCCGAGGCCAAACCGGCCCGCGCCCCGGACAGAAGGCGCTGGGACCGCGCCTTCGCCGCCCTTCGCCGCGCCGAGGCGGCGGCGGAAGCGTTTCTCGTCCACCGCATGCAGCCCGCCGATCATGCCTATCATGCGGTCCGCGATTGCTGGCCGCGTAATTATGATTTCAGCGCGGATCCGGAAGCGCACGCGGCGGTCACCGTCGCGCTGGCCGTCCACGAGCAGCTTGAGGAGCATCTCAACGATCTGGCGGAGGTGACGACTGCGGCGATCATGCGCCTGCTCGGAATACCGGCCCCCGATCTGCCGGCTCTCGCGACCAAGATCGCCCTCGCCGTCGATCACGCGGTTGTCGAAAATGATGGCGGCGACCTATGCTTGGCCCTGCTGAAAACCGACGCCCGAACGTTTGCGGCCTTGCAGATCGCATAGAAGTTCGCTATATGTTCGCCATGATTTCCGCACCGACTCGGACGAGCGGCGGCGCAACCGATCTGCCGTCACCGCGGCCGCGGGCGTCTACTCAGCGGCACCGCTATATGCTGTCTGCCGCCATGGCTGGTCGTTTACTTCGGCAGACCCGCACGGCTGATCCCGCCCGCCGCTTGCCGGTGGGCGATGTTCAGCGTCGTGTGGGAGAGCACCCCCGGCCTTTCCATGTGAAAGTCATGAACTTCGCGCGCTTCGTGCCTTCCCCTGTCCTGAGCCTGTCGAAGGGGCGTGAAATTCCGTGCCCGTCCGTCCGCTCCGCTCTTTCGCTCGAAACGCTCTGCTTTGGCGTCCACTTCGTCCACTTTGCTGCGCCGAAACACCTCCCAGGCGTCCAATTTGTCCACTTCGCCTGCGCTGAAACCCTCTCCAGGCGTCCACTTTGTCCACTTCGCTCGCGCCCATGGCCTCTCCAAGCGTCCACTTTGTCCACTTTGCGCCGCCCTTGCCGGGGGCGCGGGCACGAAAGGCGGGACGGGCTCTTGGCAAGCCTCAACTTCCTCAACTTATTGCACTTCCGCCCTCCCTTCATCGGCCGTTCAGCGGAACTTTGCGAAACGGGGCAAGTTGTTCTATATTCAGGACAAAGCTCTGCCCCTCAGCGGGCACCGCCTCCGCACTGAAAGGCTTGTGCCATGTCTCTCAAGAAGACCCTCCTGATCCTCGCCGCGCCCGCCGCTTTGCTTGGCCTCAGCGCCTGCACGACCGGCTTCCCGGCCGAGGTCTCCCGCTTCCAGGCGATGCCCGCGCCTGCCGGCCAGAGCTTCTCCATCGTCGCGGCCGACGAAGAGTATCGCGGCGGCCTCGAATTCGCCCAATATGCCGACCTCGTCCGCCGCCATTTGATCGCCCAGGGCTATGCCGAGGCCGCCTCGCCGAGCGACGCGACTTTGATCGTCAGCCTCGATTACGGCGTCGACGACGGCCGCGAGCGGATCGTCGCCCGGCCCGACCCGTTCAGCGGCGGCAGCCTGTTCGGCCGCGGCTACGGCTATGGCTATGGCGGCTTCGGCCGGCCCTATTTCAGCCGCTTCGGCTATTTCGGCCGCCATCGCAGCCCGTTCTTCTGGGGTTGGCACGATCCGTTCTGGGGCGGCGGCTACGATATCGACAGCTACACAATCTACACCTCCTACGTCGATCTCGACATCCGCCGCAGCGCCGACGGCCAGTCGCTGTTCGAAGGGCTCGCCCAGGCGCGCTCGCGCAGCGACGAGCTGCCGCTGCTCGTGCCGAACCTGATCGAGGCGATGTTCACCGGTTTCCCCGGCAATTCCGGCGAGACGGTTCGAATCACCGTGATGCCGGAGCGCGAGCAGCGCTGAGCCGCGTCTCGGGTGGAGAACGTTAAAGGGGCCGGGCAACCGGCCCCTTTTTCGCGAGGCGCCGCCCGGTTAAGGACGGTCCATTGGTACTCCCGGAGGCTCCCCCATGATCGACCGCCGCACCTTCCTGATCTCCGCCGCCTCGCTCGCCGCTCTCAACGCCGCCCGGCCCGGCTTCGCCCAGCCGCCCGCCGCGAGCGGCGCCGTGGCGCAGCTGAACGCGCTGATGGAGCGCGCTTATGCCGATCTCGTCCTCTCCGATCCCGAGACGCTGACCTCGCTCGGCCTCGACCGCGGCGCCAACGCGGCCGCCAAGGGCCGGCTCGACGACCGCTCGCCCGAGGGCCTGCGCGAGGACCAGCAGCGGCTGCGCGCCATCTTCGCGGCGCTCCAGGCGATCCCGCGCGACGGCCTCGCCGGCATGGACGCGGTCAATTACGACACGCTCCATTTCCTCGGCGAGACCGGCGTCCACGCCTATGACAGTTTCGATTACGGCACCCACAGCTGGCCCGAGCCCTACAGCGTCAGCCAATTGGGCGGCACCTACCGCTCGATCCCCGATTTCCTCGACACCCAGCATTCGATCGAGGCCGCGGCCGACGCCGAGGCCTATCTCTCGCGCCTCTCGGCCTTCGCCGGCGAGCTCGACAAGGAGACCGGGCGCCTCAGGACCGAATATGCGATGGGCGTGATCCCGCCCGATTTCGTGATCGACAAGACCCTGCTCCAGATGGGCAACATCACGAGCGTCGCGCCCGCCGAATCGGGGATGACCACTTCGCTCGCCCGCCGCGCCGCCGCCCGCAACATCGCCGGCGACTGGGCCGCCCGCGCCGCACGCATCGTCGAGCGCGACATCTATCCGGCGATCGGCCGCCAGGCCGAGACGATCCGCGGCCAGCGCGCGGGCGCGGTCCACGACGGCGGCGTCTGGCGCCTGCCCAAGGGCGGCGAATATTACGCCTACGGCCTGCGCTACGCGACCACCACCCGGATGAGCCCGGACGAGGTCCACCAGCTCGGCCTCGACCAGATGGCCGAGCTTTCCGCCCGCGCCGACCAGATCCTGCGCGCCCAGGGCATGACCCAGGGCAGCGTCGCCGCCCGCTTGGGCGCGCTCGGCCGCGAGGCGCGCTTCGTCTACCCCAATACCGACACCGGCAAGGAGCTGCTGCTCGCCGACCTCAACGCGCAGATGGAGGCGATCCGACGCCGCCTGCCCGAACATTTCGGCCGGCTGCCGCGCGCGACGTGCGAGATCCGCCGCGTGCCGCCGGCGATCGAGGCGGGCGCGCCGGGCGGCTATTACCAGTCGCCGGCGCTCGACGGCTCGCGCCCCGGCGCTTATTATATCAACCTGCGCGACACCGCCGAATGGCCGAAATGGACCTTGCCCACCCTCACCTATCACGAGGCGGTGCCGGGCCATCACCACCAGATCGCGCTTGCCCAGGAAGCGACCGGCATCCCGCCCTTGCGGCGGCTGCCGCTCTATTCGGTCTATACCGAAGGCTGGGGCCTCTATGCCGAGGCGCTGGCCGACGAAATGGGGGTCTACGAGAACGACCCGTTCGGCAAATTGGGCTATCTGCAGAGCTTCATGTTCCGCGCCGCTCGCTGCGTCGTCGACACCGGCCTCCACCACAAGCGCTGGAGCCGCGAGCAGGCGATCCGCTACATGGTCGAGACGCTCGGCGACCAGGAGAGCTCGGTCGCGACCGAGGTCGAGCGCTATTGCGTCTGGCCGGGCCAGGCGACCAGCTACAAGGTGGGGCAAACCCGCTGGAGCGCATTGCGCGAGCGGGCCCGGCGCGAACTCGGCGGCCGCTTCGACATCAAGGGCTTCCACGACACCGCACTGGCCGCCGGCGCGATGCCGGTCGCGGTGCTCGAGCGCGTCGTCGAGGACTGGATCGCCAGCCAGCGGGCCTGAAGGAGCTCACGTCACCCCGGCGAAGGCCGGAGTCTATCCTGCCTCGTCACCCCGGCGGCGGCGGTCAGCTCTCCAGCTGGCGGGTCAGCAGGCGGATGTCGGCGTCCAATTCGGCGTCCTGGGCGCGCAGTTTCTCGATCTGCCGCACGGCGTGGATCACCGTGGTGTGGTCGCGCCCGCCGAAGCGGCGGCCGATCTCGGGCAGCGAGCGCGGCGTCAGCTGCTTGGAAAGGTACATCGCGACCTGCCGCGGCCGCGCCACCTCGCGGGCGCGGCGCGCCGAAGTCATCTCGGCCTTGCGGATCCGATAATGGTCGGAGACTCGGGTCTGGATCTCGTCGATCGAGATGCGGCGCTGGTTGGCGCGCAGGATGTTGGCGAGCACCTCGCTGACGAA
>Ga0190265_10001587_pt1 | contig 14980 bp, 11 predicted proteins | sample Popmic124T_FD_133135 | JGI IMG/M metagenome (GOLD analysis project Ga0190265, IMG submission 133135) | Populus adjacent soil microbial communities from riparian zone of Indian Creek, Utah, USA - 124 T | ecosystem: Environmental > Terrestrial > Soil > Riparian zone | place: USA: Utah | collected...
CAGCGGGCTTCTTCGACTGGCGCCGCTCATCGCCACCTTGCTCGTCTTCGCAGTCTTGAAGACACTCGCCGCCCACGACGTACGCGACGACTGGCGCTACCTCGCCATGTACACCATCCTCGGCGCTGCCTGGACCGGTGCCGCCCTCACGCTCGTCCCCGCGCTCGGCGTGAGCGCGATCCACGACGTATACGAACGAGGCAACCGCGCGGCGGCGTGGGCAATTTTCGGGGCGATCGTGGCGCTGGCAGTCGCCTACGCGGGCGGAAACATCGGCGATGGCCCCGGCTGGTGGGTGGTCGTCTTCGCCGCGCTCCTCGCAACGGTGACGTTCTTTGTGCTGTGGGCCGCGTTCGAGCATTGGACGAGCGTCTCCGATTCGATCACCGTCGATCGCGATGAGGCGTCCGGCATCCGTCTCGCCGGTTTTTTGCTCGGCACATCGCTCATTCTCGCCCGCGCCGCCGCCGGCGACTGGGTTTCAGCGGGGGCGACGATCCGCGACTTCCTCATCGTCTTATGGCCGGCTGCCCTGCTGCTATTCGTCGCCGGCGTCGTCGAGAGCCGGGTCCAGCCGACCCCGGCGCGGCCATCGCAGCCGGTGACCAGCCACGGGCTGGTGCCGGCCCTGCTCTATGTCGCCTTCGGCGCGATCACCGTGCTCGCCTTTGGAATGCCGGAGTGAGCGCGTCTCCCTTTCTGACTTCGCCCGCACTTACGCACGATGAATTCGACGCGCTCGTGCGACGCGCTATCTTCGACTGCTGCAAGTGGGACCCGCAGCTCGAGGATTCGCCGTCGCTTCATGATGCGCCGATCGTGCTCACGGAGGAGGCGTGGTCCGAGCTGGGGCGCATGAGCGAGGCGCTCGCCCGCGAGATCCTGGCCGCCGAGCAAGAGCTCGTCGATCGTCCAGAGCTGCACGGAGCACTCGCTCTGCCGCGGGCGATGCGCCGCATCCTCGCTGACCGCGCCCAGCGCCCCAGTGCCGGAGCGGCGCGAGTCGCCCGCTTCGACTTCCACTGGACGTCCGACGGTTGGCGAATCTCGGAGGCAAATACGGATGTCCCCGGCGGCGTGAACGAGGCCTCCGGGTTGCCGGCGCTCATCGCCGACCACGTGCCCAACGCCCGCAGCGCCGGCGATGTCGGCGCCGCATACGTTGACGCTCTGGTCGGCGGCACGGACGGGGTGACGCGAGTAGCGCTCGTTCATGCGACCGCCTACACCGACGATCATCAGGTGATGGAGTACCTTGCACGACGGCTATCGCAACGCGGGGTGGTTCCGGTGCTCGTCAGTCCTGCGGAGGTCTTCTGGCGTGACGGCCATGCCCACGTCAGTCATGACGGTTCGCTCGCTCGCATCGATCGCATCGTGCGCTTCTTTCCGGCTGAGTGGCTGCCGAATCTCGCTCGCCGGACGGGTTGGCGGCACTTCGTGCGCGGTGGCTCGACTGTACAGAGCAATCCGGCAACCGCGCTGTTGACGCAGAGCAAGCGGCTGCCACTCGTCTGGGATCGCCTCACGACGCCGATGCCCACGTGGCGCGCGTTGCTCCCGGAAACGCGCGACGCGCGCGACGCAGCCTGGCAGTCGAGCGACGATTGGGTCGTGAAGCCGGCGATGGGGCGCGTCGGTGAGCTGATCGGCATTCGCGGCGTTACCGACGAGCGCGTGTGGAAGCAGATTCGTCGCAATGTGCGCTGGTGGCCGAGTCACTGGATCGCCCAGCGCCGATTCGACGCGGTGCCCGTGCGTCTCGGGGACGCGATGGCGTTTCCCTGTGTAGGTATCTACACCGTCGATGGGCGCACAGTGGGTGCCTACGGCCGTGTCGCGCTCAAGCCGTTGACTGATTGGCGCGCGCGCGATGCCGCGGTGCTCGTTGCTTCGGCGCCGCTCATCGAACAGCGAACACAGGGGCTTCGCATGATGCAGCTCGCATGAGGAAGGAGAACAGGGCCGGCGAAACCAGCTACGATGCATGGGCGCCCGCTGGCGGAATCTGGACGCCGTGGGCCAAGCCCGCGCTCTTCGTGCACATGGACAAGTGCCAGCTCCTCGGTCAGTCTCTCGGCGATTGGCGTGCGATCGACGTCCGGTGGGCGCCCGAGCCCCGGCGCGCGACCGCGCTCATCATAGACATCCCCGGGCTCGAGGCCGCGCGCACGGGAGTCGCGCTGGCGGAGATCGGCTACCGGCCGGTTCCGCTGTACAACGTGACCGTCGGCGCGCGGCCGTTACTCGCTGTCGAGCCGATTGGTGATTGCCTGATGGAAGCGTCGGCGGCGCTGACCGAGATGCGCATCGCGGCCGATGCGCCACCGGCGTTCCTTCTCGACTCGAAGCGACTCAAGCCGGACATCGTTCCGGTGCCCGGACACTTCGACAACCGATGGATGGTGACGCCTCAGGATTTTCCTTCTGCCAACCTGATGCTGGCGCGCGGTGTCGGCGAGGCAATCGTGGTGCAGGACGAGGACCGCCCGCCGCTCGAGGACCTCGCGCACGTATTGCTGCGGTGGCAGGAGGCAGGCATCCGGATCCGCGGGCTGAACGTGAAGGGTACGCGCGGCGCGGAGGACATCTCCGTCAAGGAGCCGTCGATGTTCCGCAAGGCGTGGTATCGCGTCATGGTACTCGCCGGTTTCCGTCGCAACGCCGCTGGTGGTTTCGGCGGTGTGATCCCGCTTCCTTCCGCCGGCGGGATGGGCTGAGAGTTACGCGTAAACTGAGCACTCCGTGAAGCCGCCGATATCCCCGCCCAGCGGAAATCGCTCGAACACCGTAGTCCGGTGACCGCGGAGGCGGAGTGCGCGAATTGCGGCTCTTCCGCAGTCGGACGTTACTGCGCTCAGTGCGGACAGGCAGCTCCTACATCCTCCGACTACTCACTCCGCGCGCATGCCGGGGATTTCTTCGAGCAGCTCACGAGCGTCGACGGAAAAGTCCTGCGCACGATGCGAACGCTGCTGACACGGCCGGGGGTTCTTACTGCGGACCATCTCGAGGGGCGGAGAGCCCGGTATCTTCGTCCGCTACAGCTTTTTCTCGTGGTGAACGTGCTGCTCTTTTTCGCGGCGCCGCGAGTGCCGCTGTTTTCCTACAGCCTGGGCAACTACTCGCTGCACGCCCCGCCGTCCCCACCATTGGTTCGGTCGCTCGTTGCGCGCGCGGTTCCCGCCGAAAATCAGAATGGTCGAGAGGAATACACGCGCGCTTTCGACGGGCGAGTCGAGGCGCAGCGAAAGAGCCTGATTCTTCTCTTCGCCCCGGCTCTAGCCCTCGTTCTTCTTCTCATCTTTCATCGGCGCCGCGCGACCGGCTCGGACGAGGTACGCCTTCCTCGCCGGTACGGAGAGCACCTGATATTCGCGCTACATGTTCTGGCGTTCGTGTGGCTCGTGTTTATCGGCTGGGGCGCAATCGTAGCAGCCTTTGAGGGAGTAACCTTGGGCCGCATATGGGGTACCGCTGTCGTGGCCGGGGTAGTCCTTCTTATGCTCTCGATACCCGCCTACCTGTTTGAGGCGTCCCATCGTGTCTACGCGCTCTCGCGGCTGCAGGCGCTCGCGGTAACGGCTGCCCTCGCGGCGGCATTCGTCGGACTCCTGCTGGCGTACCGCGCACTGCTGTTCTTCACGACGTACTACAGTCTGTGATGCCACACCGTGAACAGCTGACGACCAGGCGCCCGACCAGCGTAACCGGTGCTCTCAAAGGGCACGCTCTCGTTTTGGGTGGAACGCTCGCGGTGTTCTGGCTGGTGTTCGTCGTGAACACGCTCCTGGGTGGCGCGCTGCTCCAATTCGGAGTGATTCCGCGAACCGCGATCGGTTTGCGCGGGATTCTGTTCGCTCCATTCCTGCATGGTGGCCTGAGTCACATCGTCGCCAACAGCATTCCGTTCCTGATACTTGGCTGGTTCGTGATGCTGCGCGACGAGCGGCACTTCATCCCGGTGACGATCGCGGGAATGCTGGGATCAGCTCTCGTGGCGTGGCTGCTCGGCGCGCCAGGATCGGTGCACATCGGCGCCAGCGGCGTTGTCTTCGGCTACCTCGGATTTCTGATGCTGAGCGGTTGGTACGCGCGGAGCTTCGGGAGCATCCTGCTCAGCATCATCGTCACCGTCGCGTGGGGCGGGCTCGTGTTCGGAATGATGCCAGGCGCGCCCGGGATCAGCTGGCAGGCGCACGTGGGCGGGTTCCTCGGCGGCGTCCTGGCGGCGAGACAGTTCCGGAAACGAAGTGCCGTTGCTATCGCGCCGTAGCCGTTTTCGAATGCGTGCGCATGTAGTGAAGCGTCATCGCCACGAATGCCTTGACGCCGAGGTCGAGGCCGCTGTCGTCGATGTAGAAATCGGGCGTGTGGTGATCGGCCGCATCTTTCGCTGACACGTTTGCTGGACGCCCACCGAGCCCGATGTAGAAGCTCGGCACCTTGTCGGCGATGAAGGAGTAGTCCTCGGCGCCTGTGACCGGGCGCGCCAGGTGCACCTTGTCCTTGCCGGCGACTCCCTGAAGCACCGGCACCATTGCTGCCGCGAGCGCCGCGTTGTTGTAGGTCACCGGATACATCGTCGTCAGGCCGATCGTCACTTCCGCCGTTGCGCCCATGCTTTCGGCGACGTTGGTCGCGATCTGGCGGATCTTGTCGTGGAGCGCTTTGCGGTCATCCGGATGCAGCGCGCGGATGGTCCCGATCATCTCCACCTGCTCGGGGATGATGTTGGAGCGGACGCCACCGGTGATCTTGCCCACCGTCACGACCGATGCATTCTCGGTGAGCTCCATCTGCCGGCTCACGATCGTCTGAAGTGCCGTGATGATGTGCGCCGAAGTCACGATCGGATCGATCCCGTTCCAGGGATACCCGCCGTGGGTCTGCTTGCCCTTGACGATGATCCGGTAGTCGTCGGCGCTCGCGAACGCGCCGCCGTTCACGTAGAAAATGTTGTCGACCAGGTCCTTGGAGCTGATGTGCAGCGCGAAGCCTGCATCCACCGTCGGGTTGGTGAGCACGCCTTCCTTCACCATCAGCTCCGCCCCGCCCTTCTCGCCCTGCGGCGGACCTTCCTCGGCCGGCTGAAAGACGAACTTCACCGTTCCCGGAATGTCGGCTTTCATGGCCGAGAGGACTTCGGCGACACCCATGAGGATCGCGACGTGGCTGTCGTGGCCACACGCGTGCATCACACCAACCTCGGCGCCGTTGAAAGTGCTCTTCACGGTCGATGCGAATGGGATCTTGACGCGCTCGGTGACAGGGAGCGCATCCATGTCGGCCCGTAGAAGAACGACCGGTCCCGGCTTGCCGCCCCTGAGCAGCCCGACGACTCCGGTGTGCGCGACACCGGTCTGCACCTCGATGCCGAGCGAGCGAAGGTGATCGGCGACGAGCTTCGCGGTGCGGACCTCGCGGTTGCCGAGCTCGGGGTTCGCATGAATGTCCCGCCGCCACGCCACTACCTTGGGCTCGATGGCCGCGATGCGGCTTTGCATCTGCGGAGTCAGCACCTGCACCTGGGCAGTGACAGAAGCGGACAAGGCTGCGAGGCCGAGCACAATCGCACACACGGACTTCACCATTGAATCTCCACGCGGCACATGTTGGTTGTTTCTGGCCGGGACAGGCGATCACGAATTATGCGCTGCGTGCCCGCATGCGCCAGCGTGTGTTTGGAACTGAGATGATTCCGAGCTTGAGCCCCTCGGGGAAGGCCGTAGCCATCGGCCGGCCCGCCGACGGCCCTCGGCCGGTAGTTATTAGTCCTTGTTAGCCCCCGGGTGGAGCTTCAGGTGTACACAGGCAATATTGAAGGCTCATCCCTTCCTTCAATCTGCCCCAAGCCGCTATGTCTTTACTCCGCCGCCTTTTCTTGCTCGCCGCAATCGCCACGCCCGATCTCGTCACTGCGCAAGCGCCAACCGCGGTCACCGTCGACGGCGCCCGCACTTTCATCGACAACGTCGAGCGTGACCTTCTCGACCTCGGCATCAGAGCGAGCCAGGCCCAGTGGGTCGCCGCGAACTTCATCACCGACGACACCGAGGCGCTCTCGGCCGAGCACACGCGGAATCTCGCGGTGGCGATCCAGAAATACGCGATCGACTCCAAGCGCTACGAGCGGCTAAGCCTTCCCGCCGATCTCAGGCGGAAGCTGACGCTGCTCAAGCTCTCGCTCGCGTCTCCGCCGCCGGGGAACCCGGCCGAGGCGACGGAGCTGACGAAGATCACGACGAGTATGGAGGCGGATTACGGCAAGGGCACCTACTGCCGGCCGTCAAAGGCCGCGGGAGCGGCGCAGGAATGTCTCCAGATCAATGACCTGAGCCGCATCCTCGCGACGAGCACCGATCCGGCCGAGCTGCTCGATGCGTGGCAAGGCTGGCACCGGGTCGGGGCGCCGCTGCGCACGCGCTACACCCGCTTCGTCGAGTTGTCCAACAAGGGTGCGCGCGAGCTGGGATTCACAAACAGCGGCGAGCTGTGGCGAGCCGGATACGACATGACGCCCGCGGAGTTCTCGACCGAGCTCGATCGCCTCTGGGCCCAGGTGCAGCCGCTCTATGAATCGCTGCACGCCTACGTCCGCACGCGGCTCGGCCAGAAGTACGGGACCACGCTCGTCCCCGCCGGCGGAATGATCCCCGCGCACCTGCTCGGCAACATGTGGGCGCAGGAGTGGGGGAACATCTACCCGGTCGTCGCGCCGGCGAACGCAGGAGGCAGCGGACCCGATGTCACGGCGCTGCTCAAAGCGAAGAACGTGAGCGTAGACAGCATGTTCCGGATCGGCGAGGGGTTCTTCGCATCGATGGGACTGCCGAAGCTGCCGGCGACTTTCTGGACGCGGTCCCTGCTGGTGAAGCCGCAGGACCGCGAGGTCGTCTGTCACGCGAGCGCGTGGTCGATCGACAACAAGGACGACCTGCGCGTCAAGATGTGCACGGAGCAGACGGGTGAGGATCTGGTCACCATCCACCACGAGCTCGGCCACAACTTTTATCAGCGCGCGTACAACAATCAGCCGTGGCTGTTCCAGAACGGCGCCAACGACGGCTTTCACGAAGCGATCGGTGATGCGGTCGCGCTGTCGATCACGCCGGGCTACCTGAAGACGATCGGCCTGCTCGACCAGGTGCCGTCCGCCGCCGCCGACACGATGCTCCTGCTCCAGCAGGCGCTCGACAAGGTTGCGTTCCTGCCGTTCGGACTGCTGATCGATCAGTGGCGCTGGAAGGTGTTCAGCGGCGAGATCAAGCCGACCGATTACAACAAGGGCTGGTGGGATTTGCGCGCGCGGTACCAGGGTGTGTCGCCGCCGCTGGCGCGGAGCGAGAGCGACTTCGATCCGGGCGCCAAATACCACGTGCCGGCCAACGTTCCCTACTCGCGCTACTTCCTCGCGCGCGTCTTACAGTTCCAGTTCTACCGCGCGCTGTGCCGCGAGGCCGGCGTCACCGGACCGCTCTACCGCTGCTCGTTCTACGGGAACAAGAAAGCGGGTGACAAGCTCGGCGCGATGCTGGCGCTCGGGGCGAGCAAGCCGTGGCCGGAAGCGCTGTTCGCAATGACAGGTGAGAGGAAAATGGATGCGGGGGCGCTGATGGAGTACTTCCAGCCGCTTAAGGTCTGGCTCGATCAGCAGAACAAGGGAAAGACTGTTGGGTGGAAGTGATAGATCGTTAACGACGGACTAATGACTACCGGCCGGGGGCTGTCGGCCTTGCGGCTGGTGGCTACGGGCTAAAGCGCGCGGCCCGACGCCGTCCCGCCGAAGGCCCCCGGCCGGTAGTCATTTTTCGTAGTTGACCTTACCGTCCGATCCACCAAGTGCCCTTCAACACGAAGACATTTTCGGGCGGCACTCCCCAAAGCTCGTTAAAGTCTCTCCCGAGCTCGAAGTCCCCGGACCCGATCGACTCGAACCTGTTCTGTTGCCACACCAGGAACAGCGCCGACCCCGGCCGGTACTCCCAGCGCAGCACCGCGCTGCCGCGCAGAGAGCGGCGGTTGAAGTCGCGGTCGTCGAACGTGAACGTCGGCGCCGCTCCGGCTCCATCAGGATCCACCGTGTACACACCCTCCGCGTCGCGTGAGATCGTTCCTGCATCGCGGCCGTACACCTCGAAAGCGAACTCCCGGGGCCGGGCGAACTCCTTGTAGTCCTGGAAATCGGCGGCGGCGAGGAGCGGCTGCGCGAAGAGCTGGAACGACAGCTGTGGCGTGAACGTCCAGTCGACGCGCGTCACGAGCGCGAGCTGGTGCTGCTCGATCGTCGCGAAAACGTAGCGGGTGCCGTACGTGTCGGTCGCCAGCGGATCCACCACGGAAGTCACGAACTGTCCGATCGATTTGTTGCGCGTGTAGGTCGGCTGGAGCGTGAAGCGAAGCGCTGTGGACGGCCGCAACGTCGCGCGCGGGCTGAGCTGATTGGTATAGCCCCCGGCCGCGTTGTAGTATCGCGATCCGAATATTCCGAAGGTGTAAGCCTTCCTTCGATCGGTGTTGATCTCCAGCTGCGCTCCATGTTGCGTCACTACGCGCGCGACCGGCCCGCCGCGCGTCAGGAAGCCGTCGAAAGCCGGCGGACGCCAGTCGAGACGGAGGAAGATGTTCCAGAAGTTCGGCAGCTCCGCCGTCGTGATGGTGCCGACACCGTTGAACGTGAGGTCGCCGTCGAAGTTCCACGACGGATTCCAGAAGAGATACTGCTCCCAGCCGCGAAGGTATTTGCCGGGCCGGTTCTCATCGTAGTAGATGAGCGGAGTGACGGACCGCATGTCGGTGCTGCCGAGAAAGCCCGCTTCGTTGGGCTCGAAGAGCGGGCTGAACTCCTGATAGCTGACCGTTCCCTTCCAGTGCAGGCCCGAGAGCTTGGCGAACGTGAGCTCGGCCACATATCCGGTGAGCGATGTCTTCGTCGAGTCGCGCCTGAAGGTCTCGCGGTCCGGGCGCTGGAGGTAGCGCGCACTCGAGAGCTGAAGGGCGTCGATGGACTGGGCGCTGCCCATGTTGTGCGTCAGCGCGAACGCGCCGTCGAACGCCCACCGGCGGTTCGACCACGCGTGATTCCAGTCGAATCCGCCGACGTAGGCGGCGCGGCGAAAAATCGGATTGAGGGCGGTATCTCCGAGGAAACGGTTCACCGCGGTCGCGGCGACTCCAACGGTGGTATTTCCCTCACGCAGCTCGCGCTTGACCCGGCCGACGAAATAGTTGGCGGCCGGCTCCACCGTCGCGCGACCCTCCGCGGACGCGGCGTCGAGGAAGCGTGCTTCCTCTTTCATCGTGTACGCGTCGAGCACTCCGATCGACCAGCCGCCGGGAGTCCGGCCCGTGAGCTTCGTCGCGGCGGCGATCGTGGTCTCGAGCGGCGCATCGACGAACGTGAAGCTCGATCCGTCGAGGAACCGCTGCGGCTGGCGGCCGATGCGGCGCGTGTGCAGAAAGTTGTAGCTGTTGGACCGGTTCTGCGATCGCATCCCGCCGAAGGTAAAAATGCTGGCGCCCTCCACGAAGAACGGCCGGCGCTCGGGGAAGAACGTCTCGAACGCGGACAGGTTCACGACCGCGGGGTCCACTTCCACCTGACCGAAATCAGGATTGAACGTCGCATCGAGCGTGAAGTTGCTGGTGATGCCGTACTTGAGATCGAGTCCGACGCCAGGCACGATGTTGTTTCGCTCGCGCAACGGATCGTTGCGGGCGATGCCTGGATTCTCGTTCTTGGCGAGTGCATAGGGAACCAGCTCGAGACGTCGCGGCGACGGAAGGGTTCCCAATCCCGTCAGGTGGCCGTAACGGTTGACTCCCTGCTGCTCCGTCTTGGGCGCGAACGCGAAGAAGGAAACTTCCGCCTTGCGCGCGATCTTGCGCGCAAGCTGGAGCCCCCAGACAGCCTGCCTCGGGTCGTAGCGGAGCTGTGACAGCGGGATGCGCAGCTCAGCGGTCCAGCCGAGCGAGTCGACGGTGGCGCCGCTCTCCCAGACGGCATCCCAGCTGTTGTCCTGATTGCCGTTGGCGCTCACGGCCGCGTCGCGACGCGCACCGGCCGGAGACAGGCGGAAGATGAAAGCGCTCAGGTGGTCGTGGTAGCTGTCGAAGGTGACCTCGATGAGATCACCCTCGATGGATTCATCGCGCCGCGCGAGCTGTGACTGGATCCTGGATGGCTCGCTGTCGAAGAGCCGCATCCCGACGTAAACCGCCACATCGTCGATTAGAATGCGCGCTTCAGTGCGCTCGGACGTCGGTTGCCCCTCGTTGGGGTCGAACTGAATGAACTCCGTCACCGGGGTCGCGGCCTGCCACGCGGCTTCGTCGAGCCGGCCATCGATCTGGACCGGCCCGGTGCGCCGGGCCGCAGCCGCGGTCGGCGCCTGGTCGTGGGGGCGGGCGACGGAAACCGGAGCGGCCCTGGTGGTGTCCTGCGCATCCGCCTTCGAGAAAACAGCCCCGCAAAGGAGAGCGGCTATGGCACAAAGGGCTCTGCCGCGAACAAAATGTCGACGCATTATCGGGGCGAATGTGTTTGAGAGAACGGGTGCGGAATGGACAACGAGGTTTGACACCCGGAAACTTGATTACGTTGGGACGAGTTCGCGATGGAACCGCAATTGCGACATCCGGAGCGTCCGCTTTCCAAACCCAGCACCCGTCCGAACCCCAAGAGGAGCCATGCTTACCGCCCGCCTTCGACCCTCCCAGCTAATCGCGTTGAGCGCCTTGCTTGCGGCGTGCAGTGCCGGCCCGCCGGCAAATGGCTCCGCGTCGGACACTTCGGTCCAGAGCGCGGAAGCGGCTGAAACACCCGCCAACTGCACCCCTCTCGAGACGCGCGCACCCAACGGCGCGGACCAGCGCCCGGCGCGCCCGGGCCAGACACGCACCTGCGGAATCAAATCCAGCGTCGCGCTCGACGTGACCGTGGTCGCCAAGGGTCTGGTAAATCCGTGGGCGGTCGAGCCGCTCCCAGGTGGGGACCTGCTGGTCACGGAGAAGCCCGGCCGTCTTCGCATTATTTCGGCGAGCGGGAACACTGGGGAGCCGATCGCAGGCCTGCCCGCAGTCGACGCCCGCGGCCAGGGCGGACTGCTCGACGTCGCGCTGAGTCCGGCGTTCGCGAGCGATCGCACGATCTACTGGAGCTTCTCCGAGGCGCGACAGGGCGGAAACGGAACGAGCATCGCCCGCGGGGTGTTGTCCGCGGACCGGACCCGGCTCGATCAGGTGCAGGTGATTTTCCGCGTGCTGCCGACGTACAACGGGACGATGCACTATGGGTCGCGCCTCGCTTTCGGCCCTGATGGAATGTTGTACGCCGGGTTCGGCGAGCGGTCCGACCGTTCGATGCGCCGGTACGCTCAGCAGCTGGACAGCCACCTCGGCAAGACCGTGCGGATCCGGCCCGATGGATCGGCGCCGCCGGACAATCCCTTCGTCGGCCAGGCCGGTGCGCTGCCCGAGATCTGGTCGCTCGGTCACCGGAACATCCAGGCTGCCGCTTTCGATTCAGATGGACGCTTCTGGGATGTCGAGCACGGCCCGCGGGGTGGCGACGAGCTGAATCTGGCAGAGAAAGGGAAGAACTACGGCTGGCCGGTCGTTGCCTATGGCATCGAGTACTCAGGGAGCCCGATCCCCGGCGCGGTGACGCAGCGTGCGGGCTTTGAGCAGCCTGTGTACTACTGGGATCCGGTGATCGCTCCCTCGGGCGCGCAGTTCTACAGCGGCGACGCATTCCCCGAGTGGCGCGGCAATCTCTTCGTTGGAAGTCTCGTACAGAAGCGACTCGTGCGTCTTACTCTCGCCAACAACCGGGTGACGGGAGAGGAGCACCTCCTCATCGATCGTGATAAGAGGGTGAGGGATGTCAGGCAGGGGCCGGACGGATTTCTTTATGTCGTCACCGATGAGAAGAACGGGGAGCTGTGGAGGGTTGCGCCTCGGCGGTAGGGGAAGTGCAACCAGGAACGGCCAGGCTGCCCGCTTTCCGCCGTCCGCTATCCGCGGCCCGCTGAACGACAACTGAAAAGCGCCCTCGATCACCACCGGGCGGCGCTGGGGAATTGCCGGCGCTGCCAGCTCGGCGCGGGGATTCGGCCGGTCATGTCGCGCGCGGCGAATGCGCGGGCGATGCTCGTTGGCCAGGCGCCGGGGAAAGTCGAGTCCGAGGGCGGAGTGCCGTTCTCCGGACGCGCTGGCAGGACACTCTTCCGCTGGCTCGCGCGCGCGGGACTCGATGAGATCACGGCGCGCGAGAAGATCTACATCTCCGCCGTCACCCGCTGCTATCCGGGTCCGCACCCGAGCGGGCGCGGCGATCGCGTTCCCAGCCGCGACGAACAGGCGGGCTGCGCCGAGTGGCTCGACAGCGAGCTGCGCATCATCCGTCCGAAGGTGCTGATCCCCGTCGGCAGACTGGCGATCGAGAAGTTTCTGCCGCCGCTGCCACTGTCGGAGCTGATCGGAACGAAGCGGACCGTCGGGCACGTGGGCGGCAAATCAGTCGTGATTCCGCTTCCGCACCCGTCCGGCGCCAGCAGCTGGGTACACGCGCCGGCGAATCAGATTCTGCTCGAGATGGCGATCGGCCTGATCGCCGAGGAGATGCGCGCCTAGATCTCCCCGTGCGGCAGGCGAGCCCGGCGAACCCCGCCGCGTCTACGCCGAAAACCGATCGAGACGGAACGGAGCGAGGTCGAAGCGCGAGCGCCCGTCGATGAGCAGCTCCGAGTGCATCTCCCCGATCGCGCTCGCGAACTTGAAGCCGTGCCCGGAGCACGGGCTGGATATCAGCACCTGACGGTGTAACGGGTGAAAGTCGACCACGAAATCGTGGTCGGGCGTGTTCGTGAACAGGCACGTTCCGCTTTCACGCACGGGGGCATCGGCCAGACCCGGCAGCACCGGCCTCAAGGCAGCTCGCAACGGCGCGAGGTCGGCGTCATCGACCGTCCGTCTCACCGATGCCGGATCCTCGGTGGTCTCGCCGTCGTGCATCCCAGCAGCTTTCACTCCCCGCGGCAACCGCGGAAATCCGTAGCAGAAGTTGCCGGGCTTGTACTCGTAGGCATAGATCGGAAAGCGCGACGGCTCGTACTTCGCCGCATCGAGTCGAGGATCGAGCCAGAAAACTGCCTGACGCTCGATCGTCAGCGGCAAGTCGATGTCATTCAGCAGTCGCCGCGTCCACGAGCCGGCGGTGAGCACGAGATGCGCCGCGCCGTAGGTGGCGGCGGCCGTCTTGACTCGCACGCCACCGCCATCGGGCGCCCACTCGATCACCGGCTCGTCGAATCGCGCTTGCGCGCCCGCGTCGATCGCTGCCCCGAGGTGCGCCGCGTTGCAAGCCTCGGGGTCGAGATATCCTGCCCGCGGATCCACGACCGCCACGAGGCCGTCTTTCAGCTCGAATGCCGGATAGCGCGCACGCGTCTCATCGGCGTCGAGCACCTCACTCGCGAGACCGTGCTCCACAGCGCTCCTCAGCGTGCCGGTGACTACCGATCCGTCACGCGGGCCGATCATCAATCCGCCCGTGATCGTCATCAGCGGTGCCGCGCTGCGCTCCTCGAGCTCCTTCCACAGCACGTACGCGCGCTGCACCAGCGGCACGTACAGCGGATGCTCGAAGTACATCTCGCGGATGATGCGGCTGTCGCCGTGCGACGAGCCGAGTGTGTGAGTGGGTGCGAACTGCTCGAGGCCGAGCACGCGCCAGCCTCGGCGGGCGAGATGAAAAAGCGTGGCACGACCCATGGCCCCGAGGCCTATCACGATGGCGTCGTAGCCGGGCCCCACCACTAGAAGATCAGGCTGAGAACCCCCAACACGATGAGCACGGTTCCAATCAGCACGCGAAACCCGCCGACCTTGTCACCGGCGCGGACGAGATCGTCGCCGACATTCGGAACCGCGGCCAGTGCGCGAGCGCCCAGCACCAGGCCGCCCAGAATGAGACCCATGCCGAGCAGGCTGAACAGGTTCAGGATGCCGAGAACTATCGCCGTTACGCCGATGACGGCGTCGAACGGACGCAGTTTCTCGACGAACCGCGACGCGCTCCCGCCCTGGTTGAAGACCTCGCCGAGCAGAAGCATTCCCGCCAGTATCGCAACGACAGCCCTGAGCATCGGTTTCTCTCCTGTTAGTGCGCGACTATCCCACTCAATCACAACGATGCGCAAGCGCGCCGGGTTTCACCAGCGGGAGCTGCCGCCATGTTTGACCACCGTCATAGCTGGTCGGCGAACATTGTACGGTAGTGGCGATACCAGTCGCTCTGAAACCGTTCCTCGGGGTCGAAACGGCGCTTGAAGCGCAGGAATTCCACGAATTGCGGATAGCCGGCGAGCACCTGCTCCCGCCGCGCCCAGCGGTGATAGGTGAGAAAATAGCTGCCGCCATATGAGAGGCCGCGGTCGATGAGACGCAGGAAGTCCTGCCTCGCCTTCTCTACCCCGGCGCTTCCCGATGTCACGTGCAGATTGAAGATGATGCACGCGTAGGGGTGTTTCGCCCACGCGAGCATGGTTTCGGTGTCGCGCTCGATGAGACGAATGGTGCCGTAAATCAGCTCGGCCTGGCTCGCGCGGAGGTCGTTCCGGACGTCGGCGAGAAACCTCACCAGCGCGTCGCGCGGAACGTAGATCTCGGTGATCATCTCGGTCCCGTGGGCGTACTCGCCGAGCCGCGTTGACTGCGCCGCGTGGTAGTCGTCGACGTAGGTGCTCATCTGGTGCTCGTCCGACCAGTAGTACTGGCCCGAGGTAGTCAGATAGTATTTCGCGTACTCGTCGAACGCGCGCGCGCGATCGACGTGGGCCAGATAAAGCAGGTTCGCCCAGTTGTCGGGTGAAAGCGCAGCGCGGCTCGCCGGCATCGGAGTCGAATCGTCGACGGGACGGTAGCAGGAGAATACGCCTCTCTCCAGCGCATTCGATTGCAGATCCGTCGCGAACTGGAA
>Ga0190265_10001588_pt1 | contig 14979 bp, 1 predicted proteins | sample Popmic124T_FD_133135 | JGI IMG/M metagenome (GOLD analysis project Ga0190265, IMG submission 133135) | Populus adjacent soil microbial communities from riparian zone of Indian Creek, Utah, USA - 124 T | ecosystem: Environmental > Terrestrial > Soil > Riparian zone | place: USA: Utah | collected...
ATCCGGTGCTCGAGCTGCCGAGCGATCGGCCGCGGCCGAGACGGCGCAGCTACGCCGGCGCGGTGCACCGCTTTGCGCTGGACGCGGAGCTGGTGCGCGTGTTGCGCGAGCTGGGCACGCGTCACCGCGCGACGCTGTTCATGGTCGTGCTCGCGGCGTTCAAGGTTTGGCTCGCGCGTCACACTGGCCAGGGGCTCGTGCGCGTGGGCGTGCCGCATGCCGGTCGCCAGCGGGTCGAGCTCGAGCCGCTGATCGGTTTCTTCGTGGGTACGCACGTGTTGCAGGCGCGGCTCGACGATGACCCGACGTTCGAGACCTTGCTCGGCCGCGTGCGCGAGGCTGCGCTGGGAGCCCAGGCGCACGCGGAGCTGCCGTTCGAGCGCCTGGTCGAAGCGCTCAATCCGCCGCGCAGCCTCGATCATCCGCCGCTCTATCAGGTCGGCTACAACCACCAGTTCGCGAACTATCGCGCGCTCGAGCAGCTCGCGGGGCTGCGGATCGAGCCGTGCCCGCAGACGACGGCGCCGGCCAAGCTCGACCTGTCGTTGGAAGTCTTCGAGCACCCCGACGGCGAGGTGGACGGGTACTTCACGTACCGCACCGACCTGTTCGACGCGAGCACCGTCGCCGCCTTCGAGCAGCGTTTGCAGACGTTGCTGGCCAGCGTCGCGCGCTCACCCGCGGGGCGCGTCGGGTTGCTGCCGATGCTCGCGCGCGACGAGCGCCACGACCTGCTCGCGCGCTCGCTCGACGGGCGACACGCGACTGCGCCCTGGGATGGCGCGCTGCTGCTGGATCGGATCGAAGCCGCGTTCGCGGGGCGCGCGCACGCCGATGCCGTGGTGTGCGGCGCGGAGCGCCTGAGCTTTGCGCTGCTCGCGGCGCGCTCCGACGCGCTGGCCGCGCGGCTCGCGCAGCTCGGTGTCGGCGAGGAGTCGCGGGTCGCGATCTGCCTGCCGCGCTCGACCGACGTGCTGGTCGCGATCTTCGCGGTGTGGAAGGCGGGCGGCGCGTATGTGTTCCTCGATCCGCAGTATCCCGCAGCGCGGCTCGACGAGATGCTCGTCGATGCGCGGGTGCGAGTGTTGCTGACCGCCGCATCCGTCGACAACGCGCCCGCGCGCGAGACGCTGCTGCGGCTCGACGTCGCGCTCGACACGCCGCCGCGGGAAAGCGCAGCCTCGTTCCAGCGGCGCGCGCCCGACCCGGCGGCAGCTGCGTACATCGTCTACACGTCAGGCTCGACCGGCAAGCCCAAGGGCGTGGTCGTCGCGCACGGCGCGATCGCGATGCATTGCGCCGCGGCCGGCGCGATCTACGGGCTCGGCGCGCGCGACGCGGCGCTGCATCTGGCGTCGCTGAGCTTCGACGCTTCGATCGAGCAGTGGGCCGTGCCGTTGGCGAGCGGCGCCAAGCTGGTGTTGAGCGAGGACGGGCCGGTGAGCGCGGAACAGCTGTGCGCGCTGGCCGAGCGCGAAGGTCTGACCCTGGTCTATCCGCCGACCAGCTACGTGGACGCGCTCGCCGAGCACGTCGCGCGTACGGGCCATCCGCTGCGCTTGTCCATTTGCTGCGTCGGGGGCGAGGCGGTCCCGCTCGAGAAGGTCGAGCGCATCTCGCGCGCGCTCGGCTGCCGCGTGATCAACGGCTACGGCCCGACCGAGACGGTGGTCACGCCGCTGCTGTGGTCTTCGAGCGACGGCGCGGGCCACGCGACGGCATACGCGCCGATCGGGCAGGCGGTGGGCGACCGCACGGCATACGTGCTCGACCCGCAGCTCGGGCTGGTCCCCGACGGAGCGATCGGCGAGCTGTACATCGGAGGCACCGGTCTGGCGCGCGGCTATCAAGCGCGGCCTGCGCTCACCGCCGAGCGCTTCGTCCCGGATCCGTTCTGCGGCCACTCCGGTGCGCGCATGTACCGCACCGGCGACCGCGTGCGGCGGATGCGCGGCGGGGCGATCGAATTCCTCGGGCGCAGCGATCAGCAGGTGAAGCTGCGCGGCTTCCGGATTGAGCTGGGCGAGGTCGAAGCGCAGCTGCTCGCGCAGCCGGGAGTCGTCGATGGCGTGGCGATCGTGCGGGACGCTGGCGTCGCTGCCCAGCTGGTCGCGTACGTCGTGATGGACGAGCAGTCGACGAGCTCGGATCCTGCGGCGCTGGGCGAGAGCCTGCGCGCAGCGCTGCGGCAGGCGCTGCCGGAGCCGCTCGTCCCCGCGCGCATCGTCGTGCTCGAGGCGCTGCCGCGCACGCTGAACGGCAAGGTCGACCGTCGCGCGCTGCCGGTGCCGGCGCTGACGACGAGCGAGGATGCGCGTCCGCGCACGGCACAGGAGCACGTGCTCGGTGTGATCTGGAGCGAGCTGCTGGCGGTGAGCGCGATCGGCCTGCGCGACAACTTCTTCGAGCTGGGCGGCGACTCGATCCTGGCGCTGCAGATCGTGAGCAGGGCGCGCGCTGCGGGGCTGCTCGTCACCGCGCGCCAGCTGTTCGAGCACCCCACGCTCGAGGGCCTGGCCGGTGTCGCGATCGGCGAGACCTCGGCGCCCGCCGTCCGCGAGCCGGCCACGGGGAGCGTTCCGCTCACGCCCATCCAGCATCGCTTCTTCGAGCTTCCGCTGGCGAACCGCAATCACTGGAACCAATCGCTGCTGCTGCACGCGGACCAGCCCATCGCTGTGGAGCGTCTGCGCGGCGCGCTGGCCGCGATGGTCTCGCGCCACGACGCGCTGCGCCTGCGCTATCGCTGGCAAAGCTCGGCGCAGCGCTCGGCGCAAGGCACAGCGGTCGAACAGTTCTACGCGCAAGCGCCGGTCGTCGACGAGTTGCTGTGGCAACGGACGGTCGCGAGCGCGGCGGAGATCACTGCGCTGACCGAGCAGGCGCAGCGCAGCCTCGATCTCGAGCGCGGCCCGCTGCTGCGTGTGGTCACGATGGCGCATATGAATGGCAGCTCGCGGCTATTCATCGCGATCCACCACCTGGTCGTCGATGCGGTGTCGTGGCGGGTGCTGCTGGAGGAGCTGGAGCAGGCGTATGCCGCAGCCGGTGCGGGCTCGGGACCGGTAGCCTTGGCCGGCACCGATTCGTACCAGGCGTGGTCGCGCAAATTGGGCGAGCTGGCGAGCGACCCCGAGCTGCTTGCCGAGCTGGGCTACTGGCAGAGCGGGCTGGCCGGCGCGGCGCCGCTGGCTTGCGCTGCGCCGCACGGACGCGCCGAGGTGCGCGACGAGGAGAGCGTGTCGTTCGCGCTCGATCGCGAGAGCACCGCGCGCCTGCTCAAGGATGCGCCACGAGCCTATCGCACGCAGATCAACGATCTGTTGCTGTGCGCGCTCGCGCGCGCGGTCGCGAGCTGGCAAGACCGGCAGGGCGCGTCGCCCGTGCTCGTGGAGCTGGAAGGTCACGGGCGCGAAGACAGCGTGCGCGGCGCGGACGTGAGCCGCACGGTCGGTTGGTTCACGGCGAGCGCGCCGGTTTGTCTGGACGGCAGCGGCGAGCTCGGCGCGGCGATCTGTCGGGTGAAGGAAGCGCTGCGGGCCGTCCCGTCGCGCGGCATCGGCTACGGCGTGCTGCGGCATCTGGCGAGCCCCGCGGTCCGAGCGGAGATGCAGGCGCTGCCGCGCGCGCAGATCACGTTCAACTACTTCGGCCAGCTCGACGGCGCGCTCGCGGCGGGTCGCTGGAGGCCCGCGGATGAACCCGCGTTCGTCGATCGCGATCCCAGCGCGCCGCTCGAGAATCAGCTGGTCGTGAGCGGCGAGGTGCTCGCAGGCGTGCTCGCGCTGCGCGTCTCGTACAGCCGGCAGCAACGGACGCGCGAGGACGCGCAGCGCTTCGCGAGCGCCTACGAAGCGGAGCTGCGCGCGCTGATCGCGCACTGCGCAGAGCGCCAGGCCAGCAGCGCCACGCCGAGCGACTTCCCGCTGGTGCAGGTCGCGCAGGCCGAGCTCGACCGCTTTCCGTTTCCGCTCGCGGACGTGGAGACGGTCCTGCCGCTCGCGCCGCTGCAAGAGGGCATCCTGTTCCACGCCCTGCACGAGCAAGGCGGCAACGCGTACGTCAATCAGCTGCGCGTGCGCGTGACCGGGCTCGACCCGACACGCTTCGCGGCGGCGTACCGGCGCGCGCTCGAGCGGCACGAGGCGCTGCGCACGTGCATCCTCGCGGGCGGCGAGCTGGCTTCGCCCGTGCAGGTGGTGCTGCGCGCGGTGGACTCGCCCGTGCAGATCCTCGACTGGCGCGGCCGCGCGAGCGAGGACGCGCTCGCCGCGCTGGCGGCGCGAGAGCTCGCCGCCGGCATCGAGCTGTCGCGCGCGCCGCTGATGAGAGTGCTGCTGGTTCGCACCAGCGACGAGCAGTGCGAGCTGATCTGGACCTTGCATCACGTGATGCTCGACGGCTGGAGCAGTGGCAGGCTGATCGCGGAGCTCCTGCGAGCGGCCACCGCGCACGCGAGCGTGGACGCCGTGCTCGAGCCTGCGGCCGGGAGATACCGCGACTATCTGGCGTGGCTCGCGCAGCGGGATCAGCGCAGCGCCGAGCGGTTCTTCCGCGAGCAGCTGCGCGGTCTGGACGAGCCGACATTGCTCGCGGCCGCGGTGAGCGCCGCGGGTGTCGGCGTTGGCCACGGCGTTCACGCGCTGAGCCTGGACCGCGCGTGCAGCGCTCGGCTGATCGCCGCGGCGCAGCGCGAGCGCGTGACGCTCAACACGTTGGTGCAGGCGGGCTGGGCGCTGCTGCTCAAGCGCTACACGGGCCAGGCGTCGGTCGTGTTCGGGATCACCAGCGCGGGGCGTCCTGCGGAGCTGCCGGGTGCCGAGACCACGCTCGGGCTGTTCATCAACACGCTGCCGGTCGTCGAAACGCCGCCCGAGAGCGAGCAGGTCGGCGCGTGGCTGCGCGCGCTGCAGCGGCGCAGCGCGGAGCTGCGCGAGCACGAGCACACGCCCCTGCACGCGATCCAGCGCTGGTCGCCGCTCGCGGCTGCCGGCGGCGACCGCGCCCTGTTCGACACGCTGCTCGTGTTCGAGAACTATCCGGTCGACGAGGCGTTGCTCGCGGGTGGCGGCGGGCTGAGCTTCGGCGACGCGCGCAGCGACGAGAGCACGCACTACGCGCTGACCCTGGACGTGAGCGCAGGCGAGGCGATCCGCTGCAACTTCGGCTACCAGCGCGCGCAGCTCGACGCTGCCGCTGTCGAGGCGATCGCAAGCCGCCTGGTCCGCCTGCTCGAGGCGATCGCGGACTCGCCGACGCAGCGGGTCGCGGCGCTCTCGATCCTGTCCGCAAGCGAACGTACGCGTTTGGCGGCGCTCGCGATCGAGAGTCAAGGCGCAGCGGCATGGACCGGCGCTTCGGTCGTCGCTGCGATCGCGCGGGCGTGGACAGGCCGCGCGCACGTCGACGCGGTCGTGTGCGGGGAGCAGCGGCTGCGTTACAGCGAGCTCGAGCGGCGCTCTGTAGCGATCGCTGCGACCTTGCGCGCGCGCGGCGCGGGGCCCGAGACGCGCATCGGCGTGTGCAGCGAACGCTCGGTCGACGCGATCGCGGCCATGCTCGGCGTGTGGAAGGCCGGGGCGGCGTACGTGCCGCTGCCGCTCGACTACCCGGAGGCACAGCTGCTCGCGATGATCGCGGACAGCGGGGTTCGCGCGGTGCTGGCGAGCGCGCGCGGGGCGAGCCTGCTCGCCGGCGCAGATCTCGGCGCGCTCGCGCTGCTCGACCTGCAAGCGGCCGCAGCCGAGGGGAGCGGCGGGCAGGTCGTCGCGGTGCCGGCGAGCGACGCCGCCGCGTACGTCATCTACACGTCGGGCTCGACCGGCAAACCCAAGGGCGTCGTGGTCAGCCACCGCGCGGTGGCGATGCACGGCGCTTCGGCCTGCGCGATCTACGGCCTGACCGGCGCGGACGCAGCCCTGCACTTGGCCTCGCTCGGGTTCGACGCCGCGGTCGAGCAGTGGATCGTGCCGCTGATGAGCGGAGCGAAGCTGGTGCTGCGCGACGAGCCGCTGCTCGACGGCAACGCGCTGCGCGCGCTGGTCGCACGCGAGCGGATCACGCTGGTGTACCCGCCGACGCCCTACATCGACGCGCTCGTCGAGCAGGTCGAGAGCAGCGGGCAAGCGCTGTCGGTGGCGACTTGCTGCGTCGGCGGCGAAGCGGTCGCGAGCGACAAGGTGGCGCGCACCGCCCGCGTGCTCGGCGCTCGTGTGATCAACGGCTATGGTCCGACCGAGACGGTGATCACGCCGCTGCTGTGGGTCGCGCCACGCGCAGGCGCGCAAGCGACCTCGTACGCGCCGATAGGCCGCGCGGTCGGCGACCGCACCACGTACGTGGTCGACGGCGAGCTCGCGCTGGTGCCCGAAGGCATGGTCGGCGAGCTGTGCATCGGCGGAAGCGGCCTCGCGCGCGGTTATCACGGGCGGCCGGATCTCACGGCCGAGCGCTTCGTTCCCGATCCGTTCACGAGCCGCTCCGGCGCGCGCATGTACCGCACCGGTGATCTGGTGCGGCGCCTGGCGAGCGGCGACATCGAGTATCTCGGGCGCGCCGACGGTCAGGTGAAGATCCGCGGCCATCGCATCGAGCTGGGCGAGGTCGAGGCGCGCCTGCTGGCCGACGATCGGATCGCGGAGGCGGTCGCCGTCGCGCGCGGAGAAACCGGGCGCAAGCGGCTGCTCGCGTACGTCGTCGCGCGCACACCGCTGGACGCCGCGCGGCGCACCGAGCTCGCGGCGAGCGTGCGCGAGCGCTTGCGCCGAGCGGTGGCGGAGCACTCGGTTCCGAGCGAGCTGATCGTGCTCGACGCGTTGCCGCGAACCGCGCACGGCAAGGTCGATCGCGCGCGGCTGCCCGAGCTTGCTTCCGACTCCGCAGCGCTGGCCGAACGACGACGACGCGACTTCGTGGCTCCGCGCGACGCGCAGCAGGCCGCGCTGGCAGCGATCTGGGCCGAGCTGCTGCGGGTCGAGCGGGTAGGGCTGCGCGACAACTTCTTCGAGCTCGGGGGCGACTCGATCCTGGCGCTGCAGCTGGTCGGACGCGCGCGGCGCGCGGGGCTCGTGATCTCCACGCGCGATCTGTTCGAGCGGCCCACCGTCGAGGGCTTGGCCGCGATCGCGCGCGTGCTGACGGAGACCGCGGTCGAGGACCTCGCGCGGGGTGAGGTTCCTCTGCTGCCGATTCAACGCGCGTTCTTCGCGCGCGCGTTGCCCGAGCCGAACCACTTCAACCAGGCGCTGCTGCTCTCCACGGCGCGCGCGCTGGACAGCGCGGCGTTGCGCTCCGCGTTGCGCGCGCTGGTCGACCGCCATCCCGCGCTGGCGATGCGCTACGAGGCCGGTGCGCACGGCGTCGTTCAGCGCTATGGAACGCTGGCTCCCGGCGTCGAGCTGCTGCGCGAACAGATGGTGAGCACGACGGCGGAGATCACGGCGTCCTCCGACGCGGCGCAGCGCGGCCTGGACCTGGGCTGCGGACCGCTCTTGCGCGCGGTGCACATGACCTGCGCGGACGGCAGCGCGCGGCTCCTGCTGGTGGTCCATCACCTGGTGGTGGATGGCGTCTCCTGGCGCATCCTGCTCGAGGACCTCGGCCTCGCATACCAGCAGGCGAGCGCCGGCGAAGCGATCGCGCTGCCGCCCGCGACCGCCTCGTACAAGGCTTGGGCCCGACAGCTGGAGCAGCACGCGCGCAGCGCGGCGGTGCAGGCCGAGGTGCCATACTGGCAGGAGACGCTCGCCTCGCTCACGCCGCTGCGGTGCGAGCGCCCGGAGGGCCGTGCACAGGCAGACGATGAGGCTGCGTTCGAGCTGCGCTTCGACGCGGACTCGACGACGCGCTTGCTGCGCGAGGCGCCTCGCGCCTACCGCACTCACGTCAACGATCTGCTGCTGACGGCGCTCGCGCGCGCGTTGCACGCGACCACCGGGCGCTCGGTCGCGCACGTCATGCTCGAGGGGCATGGGCGCGAGGCGCTGCCGGACGCCGATGAAGCGCGTGCCGAGCTCGACCTCAGCCGCATCGTGGGCTGGTTCACGACGCGCTTTCCCGTGCGGCTCACCGCGGGGGGCGAGATCGGCGCTGCGATCCGCACGGTCAAGGAGCAGCTGCGCGCGGTGCCACAACGCGGGCTCGGCTACGGGCTCTTGCGCCATCTCGGCGAGGGCAGTGACTCCGCAGCGTTGCGCGAGCTGCCCGAGCCCGACATCAGCTTCAACTATCTCGGACAGCTCGATGGCGCGCTCGCGGCGGGGCCGTTCGCGGCAGCCGATGAGGCGAGCGGGCCCGAGCGCGACGAGCGCACGCCGATGGACGCGCGGCTCGAGATCAACGGCGAGGTGCTCGGCGGCCTGCTCGCGCTGCGCTTCACTTACAGCCGTGAACAGTTCGAGCCCGCGACGATCGAGCGGATCGCGCGCGCGTACGAGCAGGCGCTGCACGAGGTGATCGCTCATGCCGCGTCCGGCCACGTGCGCTCCGCGACGCCGAGCGACTTCCCGCTCACGGCCTTGAGCCAGCTCGAGCTCGACCGCTTCCCGGTCCCGCTCGACGCGGTCGAGGACCTGTACCGACTGACGCCGATGCAGGAAGGTATGCTGTTTCACAGCCTGCATGCGCCGGACTCGCGCGCGTACGTCAATCAATTGCGCGTGCGGGTCGGCGGCCTCGATGCGCAGGCCTTCACCGCTGCGTTCCGCGCCGCGATGGAACGTCACGAGGTCCTGCGCACGAGCATCGCCTGGGGCGCGGGCCTCTCCCGCCCGGTGCAGGTCGTGCACCGGGACGTGCGCGACGCGGTCGAGGTGCTCGACCTGCGCGCTCGTGAGGTGAGCGACGACGAGCTCGCCGCGATCGCCGAGCGCGAGCACGCGCGCGGCATCGACCTCGCGGCGCCGCCGCTCGTACGCGTGCTGGTGGTGCGGCTGTCCGAACGCCAGAGCGAGCTGGTGTGCACGCTGCATCACGCGTTGCTCGATGGCTGGAGCACCGCGCGCCTGATCGCCGAGGTGCTGCGCGTCGCCAGCGGTGACGCCATGGCCGGCATGACCGCGCCGGGCCGCTACCGCAGCTACGTGGAATGGCTCGCCCGTCAGGATCGCGCCGCGAGCGAGCGCTACTTCCGTTCGCTGCTCGCTTCGGTCGAGCAGCCGACCTTGTTGAGCGCTGCGCTACCCGCGGAGCGAACTGCGCCGGGTCACGGCCTGCTGCGCCGCGAGCTCGACGACCGCGCGAGCGCTCGCTTGCGCGCAGCCGCGCAACGCGAGCAGGTGACCCTGAACACGTTCGTGCAAGCGGCGTGGGCGTTGGTCCTGCAGCGTCAGCTCGGGCAGCAGCCGGTCGTCTTCGGCGTGACCAGCTCGGGTCGCCCCGAGTCGCTGCCCGGTGCCGAGGACATGCTCGGGTTGTTCATCAATACGCTGCCCTGCATCGAGGTGGTTCCGTCGAGCACGGCGGTCGGCGCTTGGTTGCGCGCGCTGCAGCGCCGCAGCGTGGAGCTGCGGGCGCACGAGCACATGCCGCTGTACGAGGTTCAGCGCTGCGCGCCGAGCAGCGCGCTCGGCGGCCGCGACCGGGCGCTGTTCGACACGCTGCTGGTGTTCGAGAACTACCCGATCGACGAGACCCTGGGCGCCGGCGCGGACGCGCTCGAGCTCGGCGCGGCGCGCAGCCTCGAGACGACCAGCTACCCGCTGACGATCGACGCCGCGACCGGAGCTCGGCTGCAGCTCGCGTTCTCGTACGCGCGCGACCGCTTCGACGACAGCGCGATCGAGCTCATCGCGAACCGCACGTTGCTCGCGCTCGAGGCGCTCGCGTCGGATCCGGAGCGCAGCGTGGGCGGCATCGAGCTGCTCACCGCTGCCGAGCAGTCGGCACTGGCGCTGCAGAACGAGAGCGAGCGCGCCCACCCGCTCGAGCGCGGCTTCTTCGCGTTGCTGCAGGAGCGCGCCGCCCGGCACCCGGAGCGAGTCGCCGCCAGCCATCGCGACGAGAGCCTGAGCCATGGCGAGCTGGAGCTGCGCGCGCGCCGCGTCGTGCATGCGTTGCGCGCGAACGGCATTCGGCCGGGCGACGTGGTCGCGTGCTACGGCGAGCGCGACCTCGGGCTGCTCACGATGCTCTGCGGCACGCTCGCGCACGGCGCCGCCTATCTACCGCTCGACCCGGAGCAGCCCACCGAACGCCTCGCGCCCATGCTGCACGACACGCGGGCGACCGCCGTCCTGACCGATCGCAGCTCGCTGGCGGCGTGCCAGGAGCTGATCGCGATCCACGCACCTGGCTGCAAGCTGATCGCGCTCGACGACGCGCTCGCCGGTCCGGCCGCGCTGCCGCAGAGCGTCGCGCCGCCACCGCCCAACGCGCTGGCGTACGTGCTGTTCACGTCAGGCTCGACCGGACGGCCCAAGGGCGCGCAGGTCACCGTCGCCGGCATGCTCAACAACCAGTGGAGCAAGATCCCCGCGCTGCAGCTCGGCGAGGGCGACGTGATCGCGCAGACGGCGAGCCAGGGCTTCGACATCTCGGTCTGGCAGCTGCTCACCGCGCTGTGGTGCGGCGCTCGGGTCGAGATCGTGCCGAGCGACGTGGTCAGGTCGCCGCGCGCGCTGATCGAGCACGTCCGCGCCCGCGGCGTCACCGTGCTGCAGCTCGTGCCGGCGCTGCTGCGCGCCGTGCTCGATCAGCAGCCAGCGATGGACACACCTGCCCTGCGCGTGGTGCTGCCGACCGGCGAGGCGCTGCCGTGGGAAACGGTGCGCGATTGGTTCGAGCGCCACCCGCAGATCCCGCTGGTCAACGCCTATGGTCCAGCGGAGTGCGCGGACGACGTCGCGCTGCAGCGCCTGGCGAGCTGCCCGCCGCGACCGGCGACCGGCTACGCAGCGATCGGCGTGCCCACCGACAACAACCGTCTGTACCTGGTCGATGGCGGTATGCGACGCGTGCCCGCCGGCGTCGTCGGAGAGCTGTGCGTGGCCGGCGTCGGCGTGGGGCTCGGCTACGCGGGCCGGCCGGAGCTGACCGCGGCCGCGTTCGTGCCGCATCCGTGGGGCGAGCCCGGCGAGCGGCTCTATCGCACGGGCGACCTGGGTCGCATCGACGACGACGGCGTGCTGCACTTCGTCGGCCGCTGCGACCACCAGGTCAAGATCAGCGGCCACCGCATCGAGCTGGGCGAGATCGAAGCGCGGTTGCTCGAGCTGCCGGGCGTGCGCGAAGCCGTCGCGACCGCCGTCGACGCGCCCGGCGGCGGCAAGCGCTTGGTCGCGCACGTGTCGCGCAGCGACGGGAGCAGCGGCGAGCTCGCATGGAAGGATGCGCTCGCACGCGTGCTGCCCCGCTTCATGCTGCCGTCGCTGGTGAGCGTGCTGCCGCAGCTCCCCCGCAGCGCGAACGGCAAGATCGATCGCGCGGCGCTCGCGACCCCACAGCTCGCGCCGCGGGTACCGGTCGCGCCGCGCACGGCGCTCGAGCAGAGCGTCGCCCGCATCTGGCAGGAGCTGCTCGCCTGCGGCGAAGTGTCGCTCGATCACGACTTCTTCGAGCTCGGCGGTCACTCGCTGCTGGCCGTGCGCGTCGCCCAGCGGATCGAGGAGGAGCACGGCTTTGCACCCGCGCTCGCGACCGTGCTGGCGGCGTCCACGCTCGGCGAGCTGTGCGCCGCGCTGGAGCGCGATCAGGGCGGCGCCGCGCGCGACGTGTTGGTCCGGCTCGGTCGTGGGACTGCGGACCGCCCGCGGGTATATTGTCTGCACCCGTCCGGCGGGCACGTTCTCGGCTACCGAGCGCTCGCTGCTGCGCTCGCCGATCGCTACGCGCTGATCGGCGTGCAAGCGCGCTGGCTATTCGAAGACGGCTGGGACGGTGCAGCGCTAGACCAGATCGCCGAGCGCTACGCTGCCGCGATCGCAGCTGCGGAGTCCGAGTCGACGCCGCGACCGCTGATGCTCGCTGGCTTTTCGTTCGGCGCCGCGCTGGCGCTCGAGGTTGCGCGCGCGCTCGAGCGCCGTGGTGAGCGGGTCGCTTTGGTCGCATCGATCGATGGCGCCGACCTGCTCGCTGCGGCCCCACTGCAACCGCCTGCCGACTGGTCCGACGCGCAGCATGCGGCAGCCAAGCTGCGCTTGCAGGCATGGATCGCGCAGGCGCGCCGCCCCGCTCGCTGGCAGGCCCTGCTGTCGCGCGCGAGCGGCGAAGCCGAACGCTGGCTCGTGGCCCGCTTCGCCGAGCACGAAGCGGAGCTGGCCGGCGCCGACTTGGCACGCGAGTCGGAGTGGTTCGGGCACGCCACCTCGTCGCTGCTGATCGAAGGCTATCGCGCGCGGGCGATCGCGGCGCCGCTCCACGTCTTCTGGAGCGAGCAGACCGTGCGAGCCGTGGGCGGCGCCGCGTTGTCCGCGTTTGCGCGGACGCTCGAGCACGCGAGCTCGCGCACGCTCCCCGGCGACCACGACTCGATCATGGCGAGCGCGGCTCTACACACCGCCCTGCGCACAGCCCTCCTTTCCTACACGGACGGGCCGCACCAGATCACCCCTTTGCCGGGAGCAGACCGATGAGCCTTCCCCAGATCGAATCGGCGACCTTGTCGAGCACCCATGCCCGAGCCACCGACCAACGCTTCGCCTTGGCGAACGGTCGCCATGCTCACTACCGGCACGACGGCCGCGAGGCGCGCGTGACCGTCGACGGCGCGCTCGCGTTCGTCGTGACGGGCAGCGAAGGCCGCGCGCAGCTGTGCGATCTCGCTCCCGAGCTCGACTTCGCGGCCGGCGCGGGCGCGCTGGCCGTCGTGTTCGCGTGCGAGCCGGGCCTGCAGTCCGCGCTGTTGCGGGCCCATGGCAGTCGCCTCGAGCGCGAGCTGCTCGCGGCCGGTCTCGCGCACGCCACCGACGCTTCGGGCGGTCGGGAGCTGGTGACCACGCGCGATCTGCTCTTTCAACACGCGCCGCTCTTCCTCCCGCTCCTTCCCCAGCTCGCGCCGCTCGCCTATTGCGTCAGCGACGGCAAGCGTCATCCACGTCGAGCGGTCAAGCGCAGCGGCGTGCTGTACTCGCGCTACCTGCCCCGGGCCCGCTCGACCGTGTCGTTCCGCACGCTCGCGGGCGACGCCGATCTCGAGCTCTTCCATCGCTGGATGAACGAGCCGCGCGTGGCCGCGTTCTGGGAGCTGGCCGGCACCCGCGATGCACATGCCGAGTACCTCGAGCAGCTCGCGCGCGACGCTCACAACCTACCGGTCTTCGGCTGCTTCGACGGCGAGCCGTTCGGCTACTTCGAGCTCTACTTCTGCAAGGAGGACCGGGTCGCGCCTTTCTACGACGCCGGAGACTACGACCGCGGTCTGCACATGCTGGTCGGCGAGGCGCGCTTTCGCGGCCCGGCGTGGGTCGCAGCGTGGCTGCCCTCGCTCACGCATTTTCTGTTTCTCGACGACCCGCGCACCACGCGCGTGGTCGCCGAACCGCGCCACGACAACGCGCGCATGATCACCTATCTCGAGCAGGCGTCGTTCCTGCGCGAGAAGACCTTCGATTTTCCGCACAAGCGCGCAGCGCTTATGGTCGCGACGCGCGAGCGTTTCTTCCAGAGCTGCCCGCTCTGACGGCGCCCCCACCGCGACACGGAGCACAGCCACAATCATGCACTCCGACATTCACCAGCTCGCCGGGATCGGCATCGGTCCATTCAATCTCAGTCTCGCCGCTCTCAGCGCACACGTCCCCGATCTGCGCGCGCGTTTCTTCGATCGCCAGAGCGCGTTCGCCTGGCATCCCGGCATGATGCTGGACGGGACGCGGATGCAGACGTCGTTCCTGAAGGACCTCGTCACCCCGGTCGATCCGACCAGCCGGTACAGCTTTCTCGCGTTCCTCGTCGCGCACGGCCGCTTCTACCGCTTTCTCAACGCCGACTTCGCGCGCGCGCGGCGCACCGAGTTCGCGCGCTACATGAAGTGGGTAGCCGAGCAGCTCGACAACGTCGAGTTCGGTCGCGAGGTCGTCGATGTCCGCTTCGAGCACGGCCGCTTCGAGCTGTCCTTCGCCGGGCGGCCTCCGTTCGCGGCCCACAACCTGGCGGTGGGCGTCGGGCTCGAGAAGCACGTGCCGGACTGGGCGCGCCGGCACGTCAGCCCGCGCTGCATCCACAGCGACGCGTACCTCGACGCCGCGCTCGCGTGCCAGCGGCGCAAGGTCGTGGTGATCGGCGGGGGTCAGAGCGGCCTCGAGATCTTCCTCGACTTGCTCGCCGGCGCGAAGGGCGGAGCGCGCGAGGTGACTCTGGTCACGCGGCGCAAGAACCTCGATCCGCTCGACGAGACCGCGTTCACCAACGAGTACTTCACGCCCGAGTACGTGCGGCGCTTTCACGTGCTGCCGCGCGCGCGTCGCGCAGAGCTCGCCCGGCAGCAGAAGATGACGGGAGACGGCGCCTCGCCCGATACCTTGCGCGAGCTGTCGCAGCGCCTGTACGAGCACGACTTCCTCGAGGTCGCCGGACGGCCTTATCAGATCCTGCCCGACCGCGAGGTCGTGCGCATGAGCGAGCATGGCGACGGCTTCGAGCTCGAGATGCACAACGGCTTCGAGAGCACGCGCGAGGTCATCCGCGCCGACGTGGTCGTGCTCGCGACCGGCTACCGCTACGGCGTTCCCCGCTGTCTCGAACGGCTCTCTCCGCTGCTCGAGCGCGAGCCATCGGGCGAGCTCGTGCTCGAACAGGACTACCGCGCGCGCTGGTCGGGGCCGTCGGGCAACCGCATCTACATGTTGAATGCGGGGCGACTGTCGCACGGCGTGCCCGACGCGCAGCTCAGCCTCGCGGCGTGGCGCGCGGCGATCATCGTCAACGGCCTGGCCGGCAGCGCCGTGTATCCGGTCGACGCGGCCGATGGCCCGCTGCGCTGGCACGCGCCCGAAGGCTGCGTCTGGTCGGCGGCGATGCGCACGGGACAGGCGAGCTCGCGTA
>Ga0190265_10001589_pt1 | contig 14971 bp, 12 predicted proteins | sample Popmic124T_FD_133135 | JGI IMG/M metagenome (GOLD analysis project Ga0190265, IMG submission 133135) | Populus adjacent soil microbial communities from riparian zone of Indian Creek, Utah, USA - 124 T | ecosystem: Environmental > Terrestrial > Soil > Riparian zone | place: USA: Utah | collected...
ACGCCCAGTGTACTTTCCAAAGCCCGCCGCCGCTGGGGCCGGGACGTGTTCCAAAATATTTTCCTGCGCACGGTGCAGCAGTGCGTCGAGGCCGGATTGGTCGAGGGGGAAAAGATTCATGTCGATTCGAGCCTCATCGACGCCCACGCCTCCAAGGATCGGTCCAGAAGAGTGGTCCTGAACTGGTCGGGGCTTACAAAAAATCGTGGCCGCGCAGGAGACCAAACTGGCCGACACCGTCACGCCGGAAAGCTACGTGACGGTCAACGACACGCACGTCTCGACCACCGACCCCGACGCCGCGCTGGTCAGCCGCCAGGGAAAAGGCAGCCGCCTGTGCTATCACCATCACCGGGCCATCGACGACGCGCACGGCGTCATCACCGCGGTGGAGACGACGCCGGGCAGCATCGCCGAGAACCACAAGCTCATGGACCTGATCGAGCAGCACGAAGCCAACACGCAAAGGAAGTGCATACCGCGGTGGGCGACAGCAAGTATGGCACGGCGGAGAACCTCGCCCGCGTGGAAAAGAACATCGCGCCGCACCTGGGAGTATTGGCGGACAAGCAAAAGAGCGGGACCGAGCGGGCGGACCATTATGACGACACGCAGTTTGCCTACGACGCCGCGCGCGACACCTACACCTGTCGGGCGGGCCAGACCTTGAGGCAACGGCGTTATCACGAGCGGCGCAGCACTTATGATTACACGGCGGCGGCGGGCGTGTGCGCCGCCTGCCCGCAGCGCGAAAAATGTACGAGTGCCCGAACGGGACGGACCTTGCAGCGGCACGAACAAGCCGCGCGCGTGGCGCTGGGCAAACAGATTGCGCGCAGGGAAGAGGCGCGGCGCGATCGGCGGCGGCACCATTTTGATGGAAGGCAGCTTTGGCTGGGCGGGTGGATTTTCGGGAAAGATCCTGCGCGCCGCCGCGGAACGACCTTGCGCATTGAGGCAGTTTGCGGTCATCGGCCGTTCCCGGCTCCAAACTCGCAGACTGCGGCGCCGGAACCGCATTTGGGCAACAGGCCCTTGAGATGCGCCCGAGTCAAAGCGAGCGCTCCCGCGTCCGCGAGGGGAATTTGCGCATCTGCGGGTGTGCAACGACATAACTTTTATCTCCACGCTTTACCGCCACGGCCCTTTACCTAAACTCGCGCGCATGCTCGCGCTGGAATCGTGTAAACTTTTCAGTTCACTGTCCTCGGATGCACTCGCGTCGCTCCAACGAGTGACACGCGAGGCGGCGTTCCAGGGTGGCGCTGAAGTTTTCAAAGAGGGGGACGCGGGGGACGTGCTCTACGTCGTGAAGACCGGGTTGGTGCAAATTAGCGCTGTTATCGCCGAGGGCGAGCGTCAGGTGCTCTCACGCGTGCTGCCCGGTGATGTGTTCGGCGAGTTTGCGGTCATCGACAACCAGCCGCGTTCGGCGACGGCGCTCGCGGAAGTGGACACAATCTTGTACGTGGTGCCGCGAGACGCACTGGTGTCGATGCTGACCAGTTCGCCGCAATTCTCGTTCAGCATGATGCGGGAAATCACGCAGCGGCTGCGCGAGTTCAATCGGCAGTACGTGCGCAAAGTGATTCAAGCGGAACGCATGGCGCTGGTCGGCCGTTTCGCCAGTTCCATTGTTCACGATCTGAAAAACCCGCTCACCATTATCGGCATCGCGGCGGACATGGCCTGTGAGCCGCAGAGCACTCCCGATTCCCGGCAGGTGGCCCAGCAGCGCATTCGCAAGCAAGTCGAGCGCATCAGCGACATGGTATCTGACATTCTTGAATTCACGCGCGGGAGTGGCGGGTCGCAGCCCACGCTGGCCCCGGTCGAATATGCCGAGTTTGTCCGGCCGGTCATCGATGACATTGCGAAGGAAATTGCGCCCAAGGGCGTCGTCATGGAAGTGGTGACGACCGTGCCAATGGCGAAAGTGGCATTGAATCCCGGCCGTCTCAGCCGCGTGTTCTACAACCTGATGCACAACGCGGTGGATGAAATGCCGATGGGCGGCAAAATCAGACTGCACTTCCGCGTCACTCCGGGCGAACTCGTCACGGAAATCGAAGACACGGGCCAAGGCATTGCGCCGCAGATGCTGGATAAACTTTTCGAGGCGTTCGAGACTTTCGGCAAGGCTCGCGGCACCGGGCTTGGTCTGAGCATCGCGAAGAAGATCGTGGAGGAGCATGGCGGCAGGATTTACGCGCGGAACGTGCCGAAGGGCGGCGCGCTCTTTGGCTTCACGCTGCCCCTGCAACCACTGGCAAGAGCGTGAGCGTATTCGCGCTTCAGCTTGTTCCATTCAAAATGGAGCGCCAACCTCAGTTTGTCCGATGAACCGCATCCGACTGTTGCCCGAACAGGTCGCGAATCAAATCGCGGCTGGCGAAGTCGTCGAGCGCCCGGCCAGCGTCGTGAAGGAGTTGGTCGAGAATTCGCTCGATGCGGAGGCGCGGCGGATAACAGTCGAGACCCAGGCCGGCGGTCGTTCGCTCATCCGGGTGACGGACGATGGCACCGGCATGAGCCGCGACGACGCTTTGCTCTGCCTGGAACGCCACGCCACGAGCAAGATTCAGCGCGCGGAGGATTTGCACAGCATCGCGACCATGGGCTTTCGCGGCGAAGCGTTGCCCAGCATCGCGAGCGTCAGCCGTTTCACGCTCACGACGCGCGAGCGTGAGAGCGATTCGCCCGAGGGCACGCAGGTCGTCATCAATGGGGGAAAGATTGTGGAGGTGAAAGCAGCGGGCGCTGCGGCGGGAACTTCCATCGAGTCGCGTTCCTTGTTCTTCAACTTGCCGGCACGCCGGAAATTTCTGCGCGCGCAGGAAACCGAGTCGGCCCACATTCAGCATTACCTGACTCTCGCGGCGCTGGCGCATCCCAACGTGGCGTTCACGTTCGTCAAGGATGGGCGCACGGTGTGGCAACTCCCGGCCGTGCCGTCTGACGCCGATCGCATCGCCGCGTTGCGCGAGCGGATGCGCCAGCTTTCCGGAACCTTGCCGCAACTCATCAATGTCGAAGCAAATGAAGTGCTGAACGAGCGGCTGGCCCCGGACCCAGGCGAGGGATCAGAAACTGCAGATGCGAAATCCGAAATCCGGCTGTGGGGTGTGATCGGCGCGCCGGGCGTTTCGCGCTCCACTCGCGAAGCGCAGCACGTGTTTGTGAATCGCCGTCCGGTGGAGAACCGCGGCATCAATCACGCTCTCATCGAGGGCTATCATACGGCGCTCATGAAGGGTCGCTTCCCCGTGTGCTGCTTGTTCCTTGAGATCGATCCCTCAGCCGTGGACGTGAACATTCATCCGGCGAAACGCGAAGTGAAGTTTCGCGATGAACGCGCCGTCCGTGGTTTCGTGGCGCGCGCAACTCGCGATGCGCTGCTGGGTTTTCATTCTCCGACAGAGGCCCACGCGGTTCGTCCGGGCCTCCGGGCAGAGCCGCCGAGGATTGAATGGCTAGCGCCGCAACGCCCTACCCTGCCAAACGAGCCTGCCCTCCCGGGATTTCCGACTGCCAGCGCGCCGCGGCCGGTCGCGGCTCCGACCGCATTGCCACTCGGCTTCCGCGCTGAGACGGCGACCGCGCCAATCATTACAAATTACCCCGTGGCGGCAGACAAACTTCCCGCAATCTCCAATCCTCAATCCTCAATCCCCACTCATCAACCCTCTGGCACTCCGCTCCTCGCCGTGCCGCTGCGCATCGTCGGCGTCATCGGAAAGCTCTACGTCGTGCTCGAATCGGATCGCGGCCTGGTGCTGCTCGATCAACACGCCGCACACGAGCGCATCCTGTTCGAGCAAATGCTGGCGCGGCTCGAACGCAACGAAGTGACGTCGCAACGACTGCTGTTGCCGGAGACGATCGAACTGGGCGCGCGCGACGCGAGTTTCGTCCGCGGTATCATGGCCACACTCACGCGCCTCGGCGTGGGCCTGAGCGAATTCGGCGAGCGCACCTTTCTGCTCGATGGATTGCCGCCCATGGTCAAAGCGCCCGACGCGCGCGGCTTTGTCGTTTCGTTGATCGATGATTTGAAAGCAGCCGGTGACGGAGTGAACTCGATGCGCCTCGGCGAGCACGTGATAGCCAAGACCGTTTGCCGCCACGCGGTGAAAGCGAATGATCCACTTGCCGGCCCTGAGTTGGAAAATCTCGTGAACGATCTGCGCCACTGCGCGATGCCCTACACTTGCCCGCACGGCAGGCCCACGCTGATCGAAATGAACTTCCGCGAACTGGAGAAAAAATTCGGCCGCGCGCAGTAGCGAAACCGAAAGAGCTTTTGATTCGGCGGCGATGGTAGGGCCGCGGTGTCCTCACCGCGCCGCGCCACGAATCGGATTGACGTCAGGAACATGTGAGAGCCTCACTCCGGCGCACTGAGGACAGCGTCGCCCTCCCGCCCAACATCGCCCTATGCCCCCGTAGTTTTAATCGCACCCTCTGAATCAGCGAGACGCGCTGAACGAGGAAGCCAGCACAAACCCGAGCCACGTCGCGAGCAGGCAGAGAGCCACTGACAAAAACACATTGCCACCCGCGCTCAACCATTCGCCGGCCCGCGCAAGGTCGAACGTCTGCATACTGAATGCCGAAAACGTCGTGTAGCCTCCGCAGAAACCAACAACGAGAAACTGACGCGCCATCGCATTGGTGGAGAACTTTCCCCCCGGCCCGTAGAGCGCTGCGAGCACGCCGATCAAGAACGAGCCGCTGATGTTCACGACGATTGTGCCCCACGGCAGAGTTGACGGAAACCTGTGAGCGATCACGTTCGAGCACCAGAAACGCGCCACACTCCCGAGCGCCCCGCCGATGGCTATCCACAGGTAAGTCATCGCGGTGGCCGCGCGCCGCCCATGCGCGCCAAAAGGTTCCGTGTCATTTGTTGCACGCGTGTATCCGGCCCCCTCGGCCCGATGTAGGCGCGCGGATGTTGGTAGCCCGGCGGCTCGCTCAATCCATCGCTCCACCAGATCGTCGCCGCGTTGAAGACGAAATTGTTCTTCGGTCCCGGATAAACGGTCGCCGTGTAAGTCCCCCCGTTGGGTTGGCCCGGCGCGGAGAATGTTGGGCCGGTCGCGACGACTTCCAGTCCCGGAATTCTCGCCGGGTCGCCGTGCCATTCCCAACCCACGAGACCCGGAACGCCTTCGCCTTTTTTCATGCCGGTGCCGGCGAAAAGCCAGTGGTCGGGCAATGCGCAGATCCAATCCGCGCCGCCGGTCACCGGTCCAGTGCTGTGCGCGCCCATCAGTTCGTTTGCGTAAGGGCGTTCGTGCGTAAGGCTGCTCATCGATTTGAATTCAATCGTGCCGCCGGGCGGACCGAACACGCCGACGCGCTCAAACGTGCGAAGCTTTTCCCCGTGCGAGTCGGGGCTGAAGAGAATGCGTCCGCACACGGCGTTGCCCGAGAGAAAGGCAACGTTGAGGCCGCGCTCGATGGCGGACTGCATGTTGTTGAACATTTCAATCGACCAATACTCGTCGTGGCCCACGGAGAGAAATCCTTTGGCGCGCAGCAGCCCGGTGGGATCGCGATGCGTGTCGAGGTTGGAGACGTAAGTCACGTCGTAGCCTTCCGCTTCGAGCCAGAACGCGAGCGGAAATTCCCAGAGCAAAAATTCCCCCGATCCAGTCGAGAGCGGCGCGTCGAGGATTTGGCAGTATTTGCCGTAGGGCCGATTGAAACCGATCTGCACGCCGCCGCCCCAATACCATTGCTCCTTGCCGTCATCGTAGAGCGAGAACTGCGACGGCCAGCGATTGTAAGCCTGCCAGGTGTTGTCGCTGCATTGGAAGATGAAGTCGGCCGGGCGCTCGTCACGCACGATGAAGATGACGTAACTCTGCACGCCGGTTTCCAACGACCGTAGCTTGCCCAGATAAACGCCGCTCAACCAGTGGTGGGGAATCGTGAACTCCAGCGCCGGCGTCCATTGGCATTCGCGCAGTCGCTTGTCGCCGACGGGCGGGTCCGGTTGGGTCTGGCTTTTGATTGGATCGAATGTGCGCAAGAGACGCGCGCCGGTCCCGCCGTAGTAACCCATCCGATAGACATCGAGCGAAAACGACGAAGCGGGATTCGTGCTGACGAAGATCGAAAGCTGCTCTCCCGCGTGAATGCTCGTGTGCGAACAGTAGCCTTCGATCCAGGGGCACCGATACTTCGTCGCCGGATCGATGCGCGTATTGTTGAGCATCCAATCGCTCGAACCCGGCTTTTCGTTTTCACGTTTCACCCGATCCGACGGGCGGGCCGAAGGAGAGATACAGCCGCCGACGGCACCGACAGCAGTGGCCGCCGCCACCGTTTTGAGGAATTCGCGGCGCGTGGGGCGTTGGGCATCGCTGCTCACGTCCGCAAGTATGCGAAAGTCGGGCCACGCTGCAATGGTTTGTTAGATTGTTACTGAAAGACGCCTCCGACGAAGTAAGGGCAAGGTAGGGCGTGGCTGTTCTCAGCCCGCCGCGCGCGGGACGGTGAAGCGGCGCGGTGAGGACACCGCGCCCTACCTGAAAGAAATGCCGCAGCAATCCCTCTCGCTAAAGCACCAACTCCGTTCCCACACCAGCATCTGTGAAGATTTCCAACAACATCGAATGCGGCACGCGGCCGTCGATCAACGAGACCTTGTCCACACCGGAGCGAATCGCGGCCACGGCGCTGTCCATCTTTGGAATCATTCCCTTGTCAATCACGCCCGTCCGCTTGAGTTGCTCCACGTCTGCGGTCGTCACCCGCGGGAGCAGCGTGCCCGGGATCTTTGGATCGCGCATCAATCCCGGTACATCGCTCATGAACACGAGGCGCTTCGCTTTGAGAGCGATGGCGGCTTGCGCTGCCGCGACATCTGCGTTGCAGTTGTAAATCTGTCCGCGTTCGTCGCGCGCCGTGGGGCTGATGACCGGGGTGATGCCTTGCTCGATGCACTCCAGCAAAGGCTCCGTGTTCACGGCCATGACTTCGCCGACAAAACCAACGTCGATCGTCGCCGGCTTGTCCTTGTCGTCGAGCAGCCATTTCCGGCAGATGAAAATCTCCGTGCCCGCAAAGCCTTTCGCCTTCCCCCCAAGCGAATTGATGGTGGCGACGACTTCAGGATTGATCTCGCGCGATAGCACTTGATCGACGACTTGAACCGCCGCCTCATCCGTGACGCGCTGGCCTTGAATGAAGCTGGCCTTCAACCCCGCTTTCTCCATCGCGCGCGTAATCGCTTTACCGCCGCCATGAACGACGATCGGATTGATGCCCACTGCTTCGAGGAACACCACATCGCGCGCCACGCCTGTGCGCAGGGACTGGTCGGGCGAGTCCATGAACGAGCCGCCATACTTGACGACGAACGTTTTACCGCTGAAGCGCTGGATGTAGGGCAACGCTTCGAGCAGCGTTGCGGCTTTGGCAATAAGGTCTTGCACGAGGTATCAGGTGGTCATAGCGCGCAGCGCAAGCCGCGCAGCGGTTGAGCGCTTTCTGGCGATTTTGTAATTCGGGTTAAGTGCGATGGCCTCTGGTAGCAATCAATGGCTTCCTTGTAACGCCTTTTTCGAGGCCAATGCCGCATGTCCGGTAGGAAACCGTCATGGCTTCCGCGATCGATGGCTGTCGCCATTCAGGGCCTTTGTCGCCGCGAATAATGGCGCGCGGGGATTTCAGGAGCGAACCGAGAGACGGGACCGCGGTCCCGGCAAGGCCACGTTCGCCGCGAAATACTTTCCAACCCCGCGGCTGGCCGTTAGCGTCGCGCGACGCACATGAATTCCGGCAAAGCCAACTACGCAGCCATCCGGCTCATTCTCGGGTCGGTCGCGGTGCTGGCGGGATTCTTCTTTGCCGCCTGGATGGGGAGCAGACTCGGCGGTTTCATTATCGCGCATCCCAGCCCGTTCATCGCGCTCTGGGCCGCTTTTCTCGTCGCCGTGCTTTATCTCTCTCGCGATCCAGACCCGGCCGGCCCTTCCGATCTCAACGCGATCGTGTCACCCGCTTACGGGAAAGTGGACGTAATTGAGGAGACGGGGGAGAGTGAGTTCATGGAAGGAGCATGCAGGCGCGTTTCAATCCGCGTGTCACTCACCGATGTGCAGGTGCAATACGCGCCCGTCAGTGGAACGGTCGCTCAGTTCCTCCATCGGCCGGCGCGGAATGAGAACGGCGCTTCCGCCCGGGAAAATCTTTTCGTCGGCTTTGATGTCGTGGGCCGTGCCGCCACTCACATTGCCGTGCGATTGATTGGCGGTACTTGGGGAAAACGCATTCTTCCCTGGATCAAAGCCAACGATGTCGTTTCGCGCGGGGAACGCCTAGGCATGATGCGCCCGGCGGCGCGCGTTGATTTGTATTTGCCCGCCGCGGTCAAATTGCACGTGAACATTGGCGATGCCGTCGCGGGCGGCCAATCCGTGGTCGCGAAATTCGAGTGAGGTTTTTATGGGTGAACGGGAACCAGGGTCAGATGCGCCGGAGCCAAAGCTGAGAATTTATTTTCTGCCGAACCTCTTTACGGCGGCGAACTTGTTCTGCGGCTTCGTGGCCCTCACATACATTGTCACCGCGGATTTCAGCGCGGAGGCCGCCAATCCCGCCTACAAAGCCATCAAGATCGCGCTCGGATTCATTCTACTGGCCTGCATCTTCGATCTGTTCGACGGTCGCGTCGCCCGCATGGTCGGCGTGGAAAGTCCGTTCGGACGCGAGTTCGATTCCCTGGCGGACCTTGTTTCATTCGGCGTCGCGCCTGCCTTCCTGGTGCATCGGGTCGTGCTGCGAGACGTGTTTCAGAATCATCCGCAATGGGGCTGGTTCATCTCTTCCGTTTATCTCCTGTGCGGAGCGTTTCGTTTGGCGCGTTTCAATTGTCTCGCGGCCATGGCCGGCACTGGCGGCGGCAAGGAATTCCTTGGGTTCCCCATTCCCGCCGCGGCCGGACTCGTCTCATCACTCACTTGGCTGATGATTCACCTCGATGAAAAAGGCGCCGCCCCGCCGAAATGGCGCTGGGCCTTGCCCGTCATTTTGCTCTTCCTCTCCGCCATGATGGTGAGCACGGTCAAATATCCGACGTTCAAGCGCTTCGATCTCAAAGCGACCGGAACGTTCTGGAAAACGATCGCCGGGGCACTGTTCATCGGCAGCATCGTGGTATTGCGGGAGAAAGTGCTCTATGTGGCGCTGCCGGTTCTTTTCACGGCCTATCTCGTCTATGGTTTCATCCGGCCGCGCATTTCGCGAAAGATGCGGCACGAAATCGAGGAGGACGAAGATGCGCCGCTCGATCCAAATGGCCCGGGCTGATGCGGAATGATAGAACTCGATAATACTCTCACCGCGATCGTCACTGGAATGGTCTCCGGCTTTTTCGTGTCGATTCCGGTTGGGCCGATCAACCTCACCATCATTAACGAGGGAGCGCGGCGCGGCTTTAAGTGGGCGCTCATGATTGGCCTGGGTTCCGTGCTCATGGAATCCATCTATTGCGGCATCGCGCTGACCGGCTTCGCGGCGTTTCTCCATCTGCCGCTCGTCAAATCATCGATGGAACTGCTGAGCTTCCTGTTTCTGCTCTTTCTCTCGTGGAAATATTTTTCCGCCAAAACGATTCCCGATCACGTCCACAGCGCCGATGTCATCGAGCAAAAGATTCATCCGCGCACTGCGTTTGGGGTCGGCTTCGTGCGGGTGCTGGGGAATCCCTCCGTGCTGCTGCTGTGGCTGACGCTCACCGCCACGTTCCTCTCCCACAATTGGGTGGACCAGACACTGGACGATCGAATCGGCTTCGTCATTGGAGTGGCCTGGGGCGCAACACTTTGGTTCGTCCTGTTAAGCTGGGCTGTTTCGAAAGGCCACGGAAAATTCTCGCCGCGCGTCCTGTTGCGTATGGAACATATTTCCGGCGCCATCCTTCTACTGGCCGCACTGTGGATTGGCGGCCGAATCATTCTCAAGCTCCGGGACCTGCGTGAGTATCAGAAAAGCCGCCGGCCCGTCGCAGCGCTCATGTGGCAAATCGAAGAAAAATGCACTTCAAGTACTCCGCTTCGGCAAATGTCGCGGGATGATCTGACGCGTGTCCGGTCTTGTTGAGAACTGAAAAGTTTCGCCGCGAATCGTGCGCCGCGCGCTGCGCAGTTCCAAAGAATTCTTCCGCCGTCACGTGGGCTGAACACGACGCAGCCACGAGCACTCCATTTTTTCGCAAATGCAACAGCGCGCTGGCGGCGAGGTTTTCATAGGCGCGCATCGCCCCGGCCCGTTCCGCTTCCCGTTTGGCCAGTGATGGTGGGTCGAGCACGATGAGCTCGAACTTGCGGTCGAGGTTTCCTTCCAGCCAGGGGAACGCATTCGCCTGAATCATTTCGTGGTGACAACGCGCAATGGTGGAGTCGCCGCGGTTCAACTCGAAGTTTTTCTGCGCGCTGGCCAGCGCGTGTTGACTGAGGTCGAGGTCAGTGACGGAACGCGCGCCGCCCCGAGCGGCGTAGAGAGAGAAGCCGCCCGAAAAGCTGAATGCATTCAGGACGTCGGCACCGCGCGCGAGCTTCTCCACCTCGCGCCGGTTTTCACGTTGGTCGAGAAAAAATCCGGTCTTCTGGCCGGCCATGACGTCTGCTGCAAACAGAATGCCGGTTTCGCGAAAGACAACGGGGGCGTCCGCCGGAGATCCATGCAGAACCTGGCCATCACGAAATCCTTGCGCGGCAAAATGGGGCTGCACGTTTCGGCTCAATCGCAGCACCAGGCTTTGCGGCGCCAATCGTTCGCTGAACAGCCGCGTGAGCAGATCGAGGCGCGGTCGCCAAGCCGCCGTGTAAAGCTTCATCACGAGCACGCGGTCGTATTGATCCAGCACCAGTCCCGGCCAGCCATCACTCTCCCCGTTGATGAGCCGGCATGCCGTGGTGCGTTCATCGAGAATGACAGCCGGCATCTGGGTAGGGCGCGCTGTCCTCACCGCGCCGCCGAATTCATCAACCTCTTCATGCGGCGCGGTGAGGACACCGCGCCCTGCCAATGCTCTTTCGAAGTTCGCCTTCCACCACGCTTCGTCGAGTTCGACTGGCTTGCCGACGTGCAACACGCGAATGCGCAACACCGATTCAGGATCAAACAAACCCACCGCAAGAAAGCGGTCGTTGCGATCATAAATGACCGCCAGTTCGCCGATGGCACCATCGCGGTTCTGTTCGCGGATGCTGTTGGAAAAAATCCACGGATGGCCGGAGCGCACGATGGATTCCGCTGTGGCGGTGAGGCGAACGCGCAGACGCGGTTTGTTCACGGCGCGGAAGCGTCCTGAAGAAAATGTTGAAAGAAGGCGTAAAGCCGCGCGTTCGATCCCTCGTCCGGCGAATGCTCTTTGCGGTTTGTCATGGCCACTCGGTTCGTGACGCCGAGCAATTGATTCACCGCGACGGCGTGGTTGAGCGCCGTCCATCGCGCGGGCTGGTCTTCCGCGCCACCCGAAACGAAAAAGGGACGGGGCGCAATCAAGGCCTGCAACTCGTGCAGGTCCCGTCCGCGCTGGATCATTTCCGCGTACGCTCCCGTGCGTGGATTAGCGGCCGTTGGAATTCCCGGCTGGCGCGTGCGAGAGGCATCAAGGCCGAGGTACCACGGTTCCCAATAATTCACGTTCGAGCGCCGCTCATCGAACACGATTCCGGGATCACTCACCGCAACAGCGGCAAACTTGTCCCAGAGAGCGCCGGCAAACATGGCCCACTTGCCGCCATAGCTGTGACCCACGACCCCGATGCGCGCGCGATCGACTTGCGGAAGATTCGCGAGGGCGTACCAGCAATTGGCGGCCACGTAAGCGTGAAACGAGAGCGGTTGGCAAATGTTGGTGCCGACTTCCGGCTTCCACGCGTTGCCGCCGGGCGTGCCAATGGAGAGCGTGACAAAGCCGCGGCGCGTCAACTGCAACGCGTAATCGCGGAACCTTTGTTTCGGGTTCAGTCCCACGCTCGTCTCCGGCTCGTAATAAACGACGAGCGCCGCTGGAAACGGTCCCTTGCCATCGGGCAGCAACAGCCAGCCTTCGCCCGTCTGGCCCGGCGCGATTTCGATGCGCACGCGGCGTTGGGTAAACAACTCGCGACGAGTTTCGGACAACGTTTCAAGTTTCAGCTGCTCGATCACCTTGGGCCACGGTCCCATCAGTTCATGCCACTCACGCAAAATCTCTTCGCGCCGGCGCGTCCACTCCGCTGCGCTCTTCACAGTCGAACCGTCTTGGAACTGGAATGGCGAGCGGAAGGCGCCGAGTTTCCCGGCGAACTCCGCCGGCGGTCGAAAGATTGGCTCGATGCTTCTCCAGGTGGAGTCCGCGTCGCGCGCGTCGATGACCGCCCGGCGGTAACGCGTGAGTGGCGGCAACCCATCATCCGTCACTGCCACCACAACATGAAAGTTCTTCCCCCCCGAGTCCTGCGGCACTGTCACCCTTGCGTTGGGAGTGTCGGCTCCCACAACCAACACACTGCCTGGATATGTTCCAGCTTCGCGATAGTTGAACCACTTGTATCGCATTCGATCCGCGTCCGCGTCCGTCATGACATTTGCGTCGAGCATCAACTCCGTGCCCGCGCTCACGTGGAAGCGCAACACATCGTTGCCGGCCGTGCCGTTGAGGATTACGCGCGGCGGATGATTCCCCTCGGCCAAGGGCTTCACGCACCACTCGAGACGCGCGCGGAAATCGTTTTGCAAATCGGCCGCCCAGCGCGCGAGCACGTTGTCGCGATTGGTCGTGCCATTCCACGCATCGAGTTGGTTCGCCCAGAAGTACGGTTTGCCCACCGCGTCCTCGCGTGTGCCGTAACGCCCGGCCCAGCTTCCCCAGGCCGGTTGCTCTGGATCATTCATGCCGGTCGGCACGAGATAAAGAAACGTCGGAGTGTCACCCTCCTTTTGCCAATGCGTGGTGTTGGTCGGGTAGAGCGCACCGAGCGGACCGCGACCCGTCAACACATCGCGCCGAAGGTCGAATCCCCCCGCCTTGGCCGTGATGGCGGAGAACCGATGGTACCAGCGCTTGCCGTCCATCGGCGGCTGAAAAGTGTTCACCCAAAAATTCCACTCGGGCGCGCGTGTGGTGTGATCGGCATACAGATCGTAGCCAATGATCCGCAACGAGTTTTTGAACTTCGTGTAGCCACCCGGGCCTCGTTCGCGCAGCACACGATCCAGCGCGCGGCGCAGATTGTTTGTCGCTGCTCCATGGTCGGTGCCCCAGTCGGCATACCAGACCGGGCGTGGGTCATCCCGATCGACGGCGGCGATAATTAAATTTACCGCGGCTTCGGTGTCGTCATGGCCGGGCACGGTGCGCGCGAGGAGAGTTTCCGCACTGGGATAGCGTGGGTCGTGTTGCACGAGGTTCGGCCAGCATTTGCCGTAAGCATGGATGAGAGCGCGGACGACGCCGAGGCCGGTGCGTTCGCGATTTCGATTCTCGCCATCGCGGGCACGCTCGCGGTTGGCGATGATGCCTTCCACGTCCCACTCGTTCACGTAGAGCAGGAAACGCACGAGCGATTGCTCGTCATCGGGATCGCCGCCCGCGTCGGTTTCGATAATGAAGCGCAGGCGCGAAGGATCAGGGGACAGTGCCGCCAGCGACGCGGGCATCGGGGCAGCACAAGCTAGATAGGTCTGGCCAAGCGCGATCCAAAAGCTGGCCAGGAGCAGTTTCATGATGGTTCGAGTCCGCGAGTTCCGGCTCAATAACTCAGCGGAAGAATGGCGCTACTTCGCTTCCGACACGCCGGTGACCCACTCGAATGTAACTTTCACTTCATCGCCGGTTTTAATTCCGAGGATCAGTCCGGGAGGCTCGATGCCGTAGCTGGTCATCTTCACCGACGCGCTGCCGCTGGTTTTCAATGTCTTGTCTGAGCGGGTCATCGTCACGGGAAACGACACTTTGTTCGTCACGCCCGAGAGGCTCAGTTCACCTTTGCTGTCGAAATTGAACGGACCGTTCGCGGACTTGGGCGTTTCCTTCAATGTCAGTTCGGTCAGGCGATACTCGATCCTCGGGAACTTCTGCAAATTCATCGCCTGATACATGCGGTCATCCATGGCCTTGGTGCCGCTCTTCAACGAGCGCACTGGAATCGTCGTGGTTACTTGCGCGGGGATCTTTCCGGGCTTCGCTGCGGTCGGATCCGCGGCAAACGCGGAATCGATTTCCAGCGTGCCGGCGACGATGCCGCTTTCCACGTCCCAGGCCTTAATGCTGGAGGTGCCGTCCAATCTCACCTTGGTGCCGGGTTTTGATTCATATTTGACGAGGCTCTGCGCCCAAACCGTCGTGGCCAGCGCAAGTGCGACCACAGCGAGAACTTGTATCCGAAACTTTTTCATAATCGTTTTGTTTCCGACTTACCTGTAGCAACCGACGCGAGAAGGCGCTGACTTATTTATTCTTTGGACGAGCTTCCTTACTTCGGCTGCTACGGAAGCAAATCAAATCTCGAACAACTCCTTATCGAGCTTCAGCGTGGTTTTCTTCGCTACCGCTTCGTTTCCTTTGATGACGAGCACGGCGGCTTCATAGCCTTCCACGTAGCTCGCGGCGGGCAATTTGTTTTTCTGAATGCCGGCCAGATACTCCTGCAACGCCTTGGTGTCCTTGGGATCGAAAGTGGAGACGAAATCCTCGACCGCGTTGGCGATCAGTTCGGTGTTCGCAAGGAAAGATTCCAGCGCGAAGTAAATCGGCGGATCGGAGTAAGCGTTTTCGTCCTGGCTTTTGCTCTGGTCAGTCTTGCTGCTTTTGGTCGCGTTGGCGACCAGCGCGATGCCGGTCTCGTCGAAAAACTGCTCCTTGCGCGCGTACACTTCCCAGCCCAGCAACGGCGAATCAGACTCTTTGAAAAGCCAGGCCTTGTTTCCCCGCAACATGATGGCGGCGTCGCTGCCGTAGAGAATC
>Ga0190265_10001590_pt1 | contig 14965 bp, 19 predicted proteins | sample Popmic124T_FD_133135 | JGI IMG/M metagenome (GOLD analysis project Ga0190265, IMG submission 133135) | Populus adjacent soil microbial communities from riparian zone of Indian Creek, Utah, USA - 124 T | ecosystem: Environmental > Terrestrial > Soil > Riparian zone | place: USA: Utah | collected...
ACCGGCGCAGGCAGGGCGAGCGCGGCGACGGCGACGGCCACGCCAACGAGGCTTCGGTGCGGAACGCCAGCCATGGACTCCTTCGGGGTCGTTGTGTGCTGAACCTCAGAGCGCGGTGAACGTGACGGTCGCCGCGTAGACACCTGGTTCGATGCCGGTGTCGACCTGCAAGGCGAGGCCGCCGCCGAGCACGGTCGTCCCGCGTCCGTCACCCGCGCCGGCCGAGGCCAGCGTCCGCGAGCGCGACAGGCCGTCGCCGGTCGGGAAGCCCGGTGCCACGGTCGGGCCGGCCACGACACCGGCGCCGACCGGCTGCGACACGATGTCGGGGGTCCAACCCAGGTAGGCGCTGGTGAACACGTCGCCACCGAGCGACGTGAAGTCGCTCGACTGACCGGACGCGACCCAACCGGGCGAACCCGGCCGGGTATCGGTCACGGTGACCGGTCGCAAGTCGCCGGCGGTCACCCACGACTCGCCGTCGGCAGCCAGCTCGAACGGCGGGAACACCACAGTGCGATCGTCCGGGTCGACGCTGATCACGAGCGCGCCGGCGTCGGCCTCCAACGTCGCGATGAGCTCCTGGGTGCCGTCGGCCGGACCACCCGGGTCGCCGCGCAGTGCCTCGACGACGCTGACCAGTGCCGTCACGTCGCCGAACTCGGTCGAGCCCGAGACGGCCAGCTCGCCCGGGGCATCGGTCGCGCCATCTGGCACGGCGTCCCACTCGACCGGCACGTCGGCGACCGAGCCGTCAGCCGTGGTCAGCACGCGCACTGTCGCGGGCAGGATCAGCGGGTCGCCGACGGCGACCGAGCGGTACACCCGACCCTGCACGACGTGCGTCGCATGCGACTTGTTGAACACGTCCATCGAAGCGTTCGGCTGCACGACGGGCCACGCGTCCCAGTTGACCATCTCCTCCCAGTTGAGCGGCTCCCACATGAGCACCCCGACACCACGGTTGTCGGGCAGGTCGTTGGCGATCGAGAACACCCGTTGGATGGCGTCAGCCTGGCCTTGAATGGTGCGCGGGTACGGAGAGTTGGGGAGCGGTGCGCCACCACCGCCGGCGGCCGGATACGACGTCTCGGCGATGTCGATCTTGTGGCCAGGATGGGCCGCGGCGACGGCGTTGATGTTCGACTCGTAATGCTCCGGCGTGCCGTGCCATTGCGGGTAGTACGAGTGGGCCAGTACGTCGACGGTCTGACCCTTGGTCGCGAGGCGTGACAGCAACTGGTTCCAGAACTCCAACGTCTTGGCGAGCCGGTTGTTGTCGATGATCACGTGGATCTCGACCTCGATGTCCTCGCCGTTGGCGTCCGACACGTCGCGAACGGCCTCGATCCCCGAAGCGACCAGCGTCGAGAACCGGTCCCACTGCTCGTCGTAGAGCGCTTGCTCTTGCGGGTCGCTCGAGTTCCAGTACGTCCACAGCAGTCCGCCGCCGGGCTGGGACTGGTAGATCTCCGCCTGGTCGACGAAGTAGGCCGGGTTGGTCGTGCCGATGATCGACGCCTCGGATCCGTAGAGGAACCCGTTGATGATCTCGTTGCCGACCGCCACCTTGTCAGGCGTCGTGCCCTGGTCGATCAACTGCTGGATGTAGTCGCGCGTGAAGTCGTACACGGCGTCGTCGAGGTCGTCGAACTCCAGCTCGGCCCACGCCCGTGGTTTGGGTTGCTTGCTCGGGTCGGCCCACGAATCCGAGTAGTGGAAGTCGATCCCGAGGCCCATCCCACGCTCGGCCTTGATCCACTTGGCGACCTCCTTCGAGCGTTCGGGACCCTGGTAGGGGATCGGGAACGGTGTACCGGACGGCGGGTTGCCGGGCTCCCAGCCTTCGAAGCGGGGCTCGTTCCAGATCCGCAACCGGATGTACTCCATCCCCATCTCTTGCACCATGTCGAGCACGTGCGGACCGCCGCCCCAGCCCTCGCAACACTCTGGCAGGGGTCCCGTTGGGTGGCTCCAGAACTGGGCGCCGAACTGGTCCTGGTCGACGGTGGTGCGCTGGTCGGTGTACGACAGGTCGGCGCCGAGGATCAAGTCGTCGCGGAGGTAGTTGAACGCGCGGATCTCGGCCACACCGATCACCGCGCCCGCCGACGCATCAGAGAACGCCACACGCACGTAGCGCGTACCTGACCGCGTCAGCAGCGCCATCGTGCCGTTCGACGGCTCGAGGTTCGACGAGGCATCCAACACCGACTCCCACGCCGCACCGTCGCCCGAGACCTCGATCTCGTACTGGTACGTGGCCGCCGGATCGGCGAACACCACCTCGACCTTGCGGATGTTGTCGTACATGCCGCCGAGGTCGAGCGACAGCCACTGGCCGGCCACGGCGCCTTCGGCGACCCATGCCGTGGCCTCGTCCTGGTCGATCGCCAAACCGGCCGATGCACCGCCGCTGCTGGCGGCCGCCGACGCCCACGGCTTGGCCGCGATGTTGCTCTCGACCGGGTTGATCACCGCCTCGCCGAACACGGCTGTCACCTGGGTCGCCGACTCGGCGCTGGCAACGAGTGCCCCTGCCACAGCGACGCCGACGACGATCTTCGACCTCGATCGTGCGTACATGAGATTGCCCCCATTCCAACTCCAACTGACGTGGCGCCACCCATGACGTGCAGCCACCACGCCATCGCCCCCGGCCCCCTTGCCGGCCCGCGCGGTACGCGTCGGGCGATGGAACGTGTGTGTCGAAGTCACCGTAACGACTCTTGCCAACGTTAGCAAGAGTCGATTGCCAACGTTGGCAGCCACGAGTTCGCGATCATCGTCACTTCGACGCGATCACGGACCCAGGGTGCCCATCCGATCGAGATCGGCGTCCCAGCCGTCTCGCCGTCCGGCGATCTCGTGCGAGAGCACCGTGTCGAACACGAACGGGTAGGCAGCCAGCGTCGCGCGGTGCGGTTCCTCGCGGTCCGAGCAACAGTCGGATACGACCGACACCAGGTAGCCGCGTTGCGTCGCCGTCGACGCGGTGAACAGCACGCAGGTCGACGTGACCAGCCCGGCGATCAGCAGTCCCCGGATTCCGCGCCCGGCCAGGACCTCGTCGAGGTCGGTGCCGAGGAACCCATCGAAACTGTGCTTGATCACCACCGCCTCGCCGGGCAGTTCCGCTGCGAACGGCAGCGTCTCGACCCCCGGCGTCCCATCGATGCACGGGATCCAGTTGCGCAGCCGGTAGCGCGCCATCCAATCGCTGCGGTCGGGCCGGAACCGGGCCCGCACGTGGACCACCATGAGTCCCTCGGCGCGGCTGTGCTCGAGCAGCGCGGTGACTCGGTCCGGCAGCTCCGGGGACGTGGCCGCCACAGCGGACGTCCAGAAGTCCTGCTGGAGGTCCACGAGGACGAGCGCATACCGGCTCCACGGCGACACCCGGAGAGCCTCGCAAACGGTCGACGGACGGTCCAATCCCTACGGCGGGAGGGGGTAGGTGTCGTCCCATTCGGTTGCGGAGATCGCCGTCGTGTTGGTGGCGAGCTGCACGAGTTCGTCGATGGTGCGGTTGACGTCGGTCGAGACGATCTCGAGAAGCACACCGGTCGGGGCGACCAGACGAGGAAGTGGATCGGCCCGGATGGATTGGAGGTGCGACGGGCAACGTCGGCACTCAACGAGTCCATTGAGTCACCCACGAGCAGCCCACGTGTATTCATACACGTCGGGCTGGCCGCACCTCCGGATGGAAGCCCTCATCGCGTCCGATCGATGTCGGACTCGATCGAACGACCTCCATGACTCCTACTGTCGGATGGTCGTTGGCGCCGACTGAGGTCGTCCGGCTGGGAGGATTTGATGAGCGACATCGAGATGTTGGCGTGCGGCTACGGTCTGGTCGAGGGTCCCCGCGTCGACGGCGAAGGCAACCTGTACTTCTCCGACGTGCACAACGGCGGGGTCCACCGCCGGCGGCCCGACGGAGCCATCGACACCGTCGTGCCGAAGCGTCGCGGTGTCGGCGGCATCGCGCTGCACACCGACGGCGGGTTGGTGATCTCCGGACGGAACATCTGCCACGTCCGCGACGGTCAGACACGGGTCGTGTTCGCGCCTGACGCGCCCGGGCTCAACGATCTATTCGTCGATGCCGCGGGACGGGTGATCTGCGCCACGATGCGCTCCGATCCGTTCTCCATCGACGGACCACGCACGGCGGGGGAGTGCTGGCTGATCGACGCCGACGGCACGGCCACCGAGCTCTACGACGATGTCGCGCTGACGAATGGAATCGGGCTCTCGCCCGACGGAACGTTGCTCTACCACGCCGACACGACCCGCGGGATCTGGGTCCACCAGTACGACGATGGCGTCGTGAGCGACCGCCGTCTCTTCGTGCATCTCGACGACCTCTCGCCCGACGGCCTCGCTGTCGACGAGAGCGGAAGGGTGTGGGTGGCCGACGTGTCCGGCTCGGGGGCGGTCCGCGGGTTCGCGCCAGACGGTTCGGAAGTCAGCCGGGTGGAGGTGCCCGCACGGATGGTCACGAGCTTGTGCTTCGGCGGGCCCGACCGACGCGACCTCTACATCGTGACCGCCGACAACACCGCCGATCCAGAGCGGGGCGGCAGCATCTACCGGACCCGTGCTGAGGTGCCGGGATGCTCCGTCGCCACCGCGACGGTGTGAACCGTCGGCGACGGTCGAGCACCGCATGAGCGGGCACTGATCGATCGGTCGAACCGAGCCCTCCGTGCGGCGGTCGACGCGCGATCATCGGCGCCATGTCAGACACCTTTCCAGCACTCCGCGCCGTGGCCATCGACGCGACCAATGCCCGCGCCGTTGCCGAGTTCTACCGAGAGCTCCTCGGCTTCGTGTACCGGGCAGGGGACGAGACCCCACCACCTGGACAGCCTGACCCGCGGGGTGACGAGTGGCTCGTGCTCAGGGACCGCACCGGAGAGGCGCGCCTCGCGGTCCAACGCGTCGCCGACCTTCCGGCGTCCACGTGGCCGGACCCAGGGGTTCCCCAGCAACTGCACCTCGATCTCACCGTCGCCGACATCGACGAGCTGGCGGTGCAACACGACCGTGCGCTGTCCCTCGGCGCGACCGTGCTGCAAGACCGGTCAGCCGACGCCGACGAGCCTCTCTACGTGTTCGCCGATCCGGCCGGGCACCCCTTCTGCATCTTCGTCTCCCCGGACCATCCGACCTGACGAACGTTTGCGGCACGTCGCGTCGGTGGCCATTCGCCGGGGTTGACTTATATAAGTCATGACTCATACAATTGGGTCATGGACATCTTCGCGAACCTCGGAGGCATTACCCGCCAGGTCGCGGGCGGCGAACGCGACGGCAAGGCGACGCGCATCGTGATCGCTGAGCGCGACTTTCCGTCTCCGCCTTACGACGTCTGGGACGCGCTGACGAACCCGGAACGAATCCCGCGCTGGCTGCTCCCGGTCAGGGGCGAACTGCGTCTCGGTGGACGGTACGAGCTCGAGGGCAACGCGAGTGGCACGATCACCGACTGCGAGCCGCCGCGGCACCTGGCGGCGACGTGGGAGTACGGCGGCGAGGTGAGCTGGATCGATGTCGTCCTCACGGGTGCCGATGACGACGGAACGCACCTTCGGCTCGAGCACTCGGCGCACACCGACGACGACCGGTGGATCGAGTTCGGACCAGGTGCCGTCGGAGTCGGCTGGGATCTCGCGTTCCTCGGCCTCGCCGAGCACTTGGTGACGCGAGCCTCGGTGCAACACGACGAGTCGGCGCCGTCACCTGAGTTGATCACGTTCATGCGCATGAGCAGCGACGACTGGTGTAGGGCCTCGATCGAGGCCGGGACCCCCGCCGAGGAGGCACGCGCAGCCGCCGACCGCACGACCGTCGCGTACACCGGCAGCTGACCCCACCATCCGTCGCATGCACGCCTTCGACGTCCTGGGCGACCCGGTTCGCCGTCGCATCCTCGAGCTCCTCGTCGACGGTGAACAGACATCCGGTGTCATCACCGATGCGATCCACGACGAGTTCGGCATCTCGCAGCCGGCGGTCTCGCAGCACCTCAAGGTGCTCCGTCAGAGCGGTTTCGTGCACGTGCGGCCAGACGGTACGCGTCGGCACTACCGGCTCGACGCGGCGCCGTTGCGAGAGGTCGACGCCTGGGTCTCGCACTTCCGCCGGTTCTGGGAACAGCACCTCGACGCCCTTGCCACCGAGCTGGCGCGTGGTCGTCGAAGGACGAGTCGCGACGCGGTGGGGGAGACACGCGACGGTGACGTTGATCGATGAGCACGCGAGGTCAGCGGCTCGCGAGATATGCGTAGTAGTTGCAAGCGGCGAAGAACATGCCGTCCTCGGATGCCCGACGGAGCTCGGCGATCCACTTCTCGACGACCTCGGCCGCCATCATCTCGGAGCGGACGATGAGTGGCGCGTACGACTCGGCCGCACTGAGGAAGAACGTCGAGTGCCCGACGTCGGCGTACACGTGTGCATCGACGTCGACCAGTCGAAGTCCGGCGTCACGCAGCAGGCGCGGCATGTCGCGCATCACGCGCGGTTTGGACACGATGGCGGCGATCAGGGCGTCCTCCATCGCCTTGGCGACGATCGGGTCGCCGTAGCCAAACGTCCAGGACGCGTAGTCGCCGTCGAAGGCCGCGAAGGTGCCGCCGGCGCGAAGGACGCGAGCGGCCTCGGCGAGGACCGCAGCCGGATCGGTGACATGGCTCATGGTGGTATGGGCGATGACGGCGTCCACGCTCGCGTCGGGGAGATCGAGCGCGTGGATGTCGCCGACCCGGAACTCGATGCGATCACCGACTCCATCCTCGGCGGCCAAGCGGTTCGCCACTTCGACCAGCGCTGGACTCTGCTCGATGCCGATCACGCGTCCGGAGAACCCGCCGCGGCTGGCCAGGGCACGCGCCACGACTCCCGTGCCGCAACCGATCTCGACGATGTCAGCGCTGTCGTCCAGCGCCATCTTGTCGACGTACGTCTCGCGATAGCCGACGAAGACCGGATCTCTACCGCGGAACTCCAACCGATCGACGAAGCGTTGCACGGTCGCGTCGTCCTGTTCGTTGATGAACTCCATTGCGTCGCGTGCGTTCATCTGCGCTCCCTCGCCGGAATTTGTTGAGGGACGATAACCGCCGATGTGAACCCGAACTGGGCCATATACGACCCTGCAGGTGGGCGGTGTGAGAGTTGGCTTTCAGTCCGCGCGAATGCTCCGGCCCAGCACGCAAGAAGGGCCCACCCCCGAACGCGGGGTGGGCCCTTCGGTTGGGATCGTCAGTCGTGCCGAGCGCGCAGCAGCTTGACCGAGGTCGACGCGACGAACGCGACCCACACGGCGAAGCCGAGCACGCCGACGAACATGGTTGTGCTGCCGTCGATGATCGCGGGCGTGGTCGCGGCAGCGGCGAGCAGCAACGCGGCGCCGATCAACCCGGCCGGCTTCCATCGCCGGGCGAGCAACCCGCTGGCCGTGCCGGCGACGGTGAAGCCGGCGAGGGCGACGCCGATCGAAGCCATCAGCACACCGAACACGGCGTTGTGGAACACCCACAGCCCATCGACGACGGCGAGGTTCGCTGCGCCGCGGTGGATGTAGCCGGCGATCGCGGTGTCGGTGGCAAGCAGCATGGTGTAGTTGCCGATGATGCCCGCCGCGCCGATCAAGCCCGTGATCGCCGCGACGCGTCCGGCTCCGCGTGCAACCCGGGCGATGAACGTGCCGACGAACGTGGCGAGCCCCACGATGCCGATCGGGAACAGGGCTGCCAGGGCGAGCGTCACGCTGCGGTGGTCGGCGTAGTACGACATCACTCGCTCGGCGCTGGCGTCGTTGGCGGGAAAGTTGGCGCGCAGGGCGTTCTGCACGACCACGCTGGCGACGAAGCAGAGACCTCCGATTCCGCCGATGAGTCCCGATCGGGCAAGCGCCGGGCGTGCCGCGGTTGCGGTGAGCGACGCCGTGGTCGGATTGGGGATGGTCGATGTGTACATGTTGTCCTCCGGTGATCGAAGTGATTGAATGGATCTATTATCCAGTGACTGGAACTATATACAAGTGAGTTGATGTATGGTCAAGGAAAAAGTTGAGAAATCTGTCGAGCGTGGCGGGCTGCGCGGTCGACGTGCCGTCCAGGCCGAGGAAACGCGCGCCGAGATCCTCGGCGCCGCGCGGCGGCAGTTCGCCGCCAAGGGCTACTCGGCGACGAGCCTGAAGGAGATCGCCGCCGAGGCCGGCGTGTCGGTGCAGACCGTGTACGACAGCGTGGGCTCGAAGGCTGATCTCGTGCGGCGACTCAACGACCTCGTCGATGCCGAAGCCCGCGTCGGCGAGATCGCCTCGACCATCCCCACCGAAAGCGACCCTGCCGTCGTGGCAGGGATCCCAGCACGGGTCACCCGTCGTATCCTCGAGCGCTGCAGTGACATCGTCCGCGCCAGCTTCGACGGCGCTCGAGCCGAGCCCGACCTCGTCTATATCGCCGACGAAGGCGGACGGCGACACCGTGCCGGCGCCCGCGCCGTCGCCGAGCGACTAGCAGCGCTCCACGCGCTCGACCCGTCGATCGACACGCCTGCCGCCGCTACCACGATCGCCACGCTCGCCGACGTTCGGGTGGCGCTGGTCCTGATCGACGACCACGGGTTCGACCTCGACGCGGTGGAGACATGGATCGCCACCACGACGGCACGCGCGATCCTCCGGACCGACGCCCCTGCGCCAACAAGCCGGAAGCGCCGTTGACCGCGCGTTTGGCGAGTGAAATGGTGGGATGAGCGAACGCGAGTCGGGTCCGGTGACGGTCGTTGTCATGGCGCCAAGTCTCGGGAGCGACCTGTCGTACGCCGCGATCGACCCGAGGATCGTCGTCCTCGACGGCAACGCGGCGTTCGACAGCGAGCGCTACGACGACCTCACCGCCGGTCGGGTACCGGCGGTGAGCGTCTCGCGGGAGGACCGCGACCGCCTGCTCGGCGCGGCTCACGTCCTCGTGGTCGGGTATCCGGTTCCCCGTTCGATTGCTGGCCGCGCTCCAAATCTGCGTTGGGCGCACCACACCCAGGCGGGCGTCTCGAACCTCCACCGCAGTGACCTGTGGACGTCCGACGTCACGCTCACCTCGGGCCGCGGCACGGTGGCCGCCCGGGCCATCGCGGAGTACGCCGTGGCGGCGGTGATGTTCGCGGCCCGCGGGCTCGACGAGGCAGCCCGCCAGAAGCGAGACGGACGGTTCACCCGCCGCGGCTACCGGATGCGCACCGTCGATGGCTCGACGATGGGTGTGATCGGGTTCGGCGGGATCGGGCGCGAGGTCGGCCGCATCGCGCAGGCACTCGGCATGCGAGTGGTCGCCACGCGCTGGTCGATCGACACTCCCGAGATCGACGTCGACGGCGCCGACGTCGTCCTGTCCGCCGACCGGCTGCTCGAGGTCGCCGCGCAGAGCGACTTCCTCGTCGTTTGCTCGCAGCTGACCGCCCAGACCCGGGGGATGATCGACAGTTCGGTCTTCGCCGCCATGCCGCCGCACGCCGTGCTCATCAACGTCGCCCGCGGCGAGGAGGTCGACGAGGACGCGTTGCTCGAGGCGATCAACGACGACCAGATCGCCGGCGCCATTCTCGATGTGCAGGCAGGCGAGCTCGAGGGCCGACCAACCCGCCCTGAGCTGCTGCAGCACCCGCGGATCCTCCTCACTCCGCACGTGTCGGGCACGGGCGACCGCTCGAGCCACGACCTCGGGCGTCGGCTCGTGGCCGACAACCTGCGCCGCTACCTCGATGGCGAGCCGCTGCTCAACGTCGTCGACCGCCAGCGCGGCTACTGATCCATCACGGCGACGGGAACGAGTGGTGCTCGTGGACGACGGTCCATCGGCCATTCTCCTTGCGCAAACCGATCGAGAGCCGTAGGCGGTTGGCCGGTTCCTTGTCGAACTCCGCGCTGGTGCCGCACCGAAGGAGCGCGTGCGCGAAGGCGACGTCGTCGCCGGCGGTGACGTCGAGATCGACGATCTCGAAGACGGCTCCCTGACGTTGCCATTCGAAGAACGGCGGCCACGTCGCGCGGTACGCGTCGATGCCCCGGACGCCGTCGTAGGGCGGAGGGACGTCGAACATCACGATGTCGGCGGAGTGATCGGCCAGCACGCCGTCGAGATCGCCGGCATGCACTGCCTGGGCCCACTGTTCGATGAGGGTGCGAATGCGCGTTTCGTCGTCGGTCATGTGATTTCTCCTTCGAGTGATCTACGCGGGGTCGGGGTCGAATCGGGTGGCGCCGGCCCGGACGTGAAGTACCGGGCGCCCTCGACGTGGATCGCGCCCACCGGCATCACGTGCGGGCTGCCGTCGGGATTGACCGTCGTCAGCCACGATGTGTGGCGACCGGGGCCTCCGGTTTCGGGCGCTTGGGTGATGTCTCCATCGAGCACGTCGCGGACTCGTGTCCATTCGATCGGCGGCGCACCGTACCCGTCGAGATTGCGTTCTGCGGTTGGTTCGTTGCCAGGCATCGCTAACGCTCCTTTCGGCCGGAACTTCCGGCGTTCGTCGAGAAGTAGACCGCGCCGACGGCGTCAACTCATCGCCGTCTAGCTCGTGAGCCAGCGTTCGGCGGCGTCGGCGACCGGGTACGCGGTGAACGATCCCGTCAGGTAGTCCATCGCCGCGGCCGTCGCCCCGAAGATGATCATCGTCGTGTCGCCCGTGTCGGTCGTGAATCGCCGCACGAGCAGAGGCAGCGAGTCGACCTGGCCGACGTCGTAGCTGCACGAGACGATTCGCGGGTCGGCCTTCGCAATACTGCACGGTCCGCCTGGCCCCGGTGCAGCCGAGTCGGTGAGCACGTCGACGAACGCAGCCTGTGACGCCTCGTCCTCCGCATCGACCGCTCCCGTCCAGGCTGCCGGGTCGCCGATCTGGAACCCGGTGACGACCGACGTCCGGTCGAGGTCGGGGTTGTAACTCGGATCCCAGTTCGATCGGACGGTGTAGTTGTCGGGCCCCTCCTCGAGGGTGAACTCCCACGAGTCCGCAAATCGCGGATCATCGGGAACGAGCACGTCCGTTGTCGAGTCGGTCGCCAACTCCTCAGCGTCGGGACCCCACGGGTTGTCGCATGCCGCCGTCATCGCGACGGCGATGACGATCGCTGGTACCCGGGTCATGGGTGCTGCCAGGATCGAGCTGGCGCATCAGCACCGAGGAGGGTCATGGACACCTTTGAACGCTTCCGTGATCAGCACACGGTTGTGCTCACCACGTTCAGACGAGACGGTACCGCCGTCCCGACGCCGGTGAGTCTTGCGGTCGGCGACGACCAGAGCACGAGAACAGCAGTGCCGACATCATGAGCGAGATCGGGGTCCACGAATGACGAAGTCCCAGAAATGACAACGACGAGGTATGTGGCGCTGCTGCGGGGCGTCAACGTCGCAGGTCGCGGCACGGTCAAGATGGACGATCTTCGCCATGTCTTCGACGCGCTCGGCTATGACGACGTGGCGACCTACATCCAGAGTGGAAACGTCATCTTCACCAGCGACGGGCCCGTCGACGCCGGCACCGTCGAGCGGGCGATCGAGGCGGACCTCGGGATGAACGTGACGGTCGTGTTGCGAACGTCTGCGCAGCTCAAGGGTGTCGTTCGGCGGAATCCCTTCACGGACGTCGACACTTCCAAGTTGCACATCGGGTTCATGGCGGAACGGCCTCCGGCGGCAGCCGTTCGGTCGCTCGATCGAGAGCGTTTCAGCCCCGACGATGTCGTCGTCGAAGGGGGCGAGTTGTACTTCCACCTGCCGAACGGCATAGGTCGGTCGAAGCTGCCCGTTTACGTCGGAAGGCAGCTCAAGGTTCCGACCACGGTCCGCAACTGGAACACGGTCACGAAGCTGGTCGACCTGGTCACCGCCTGAGCGGATCGGGACCCGCCGTTCGTCCGGAACTATTGCGCGCTGTCGCGGCGGGCTCTGGCGCGGCGCTTGCCCTCGTGCATGGCGGCGACGCGAGCGACGGGGATCTCGTGGCCCTCGGCGATCAGGTCGGCAGGTATCCGCTGGGAGACCGCGAGCGCCTCTGCCCACGGGTCTCGATCGCCCAGTTGTGCGGCCGCGTTGAGGATCGTGAAGTCGCCCGGCGCGACATCGTCGAGGTCGTCCCAATCGACGGGGAACGACACCGGCACGCCGGGACGGGCCCGTGGGCTGTAGGCCGCCACGACGGTGGCTCCCCCCGAGCGTGTCGCATCGACGAAGACCTTGCCGTCGCGGTCGGCCTTCACGAACGCCGTCGTGGCCGTCTTCGGGTCGAGCCGTTCGGCGCGCGCCGCGATCGCTCGGGTCGCTGCCGCCGTGTCCTCCATCGTCGCCTGCGCGTCGATCGGCACGAAGACGTGTACTCCCTTGGCTCCGCTCGTCTTCACCGCTCCGGTGAGCCCGACGTCGGCGAGTGCCTGGCGCACCAGGTGAGCGGCGGCGACCGCCCGTTCGAACCCGGTCTCATTCGGAGGGTCGAGGTCGAGGACCAAGTGGGTCGCGCGGTCGAGCCGGTCAGTCCGCGCCAAGGTCGGGTGGTACTCGATCGCACGCTGGTTGGCGAACCACAGCAACGTCGGGCGGTCGTTGCACAGCGCGTAGGAGACGGTTCGCTTCGACGCCTCCGCCCACAATGGAACCGTCGCCACCCATTCCGGGGTGTACTTCGGAACGTTCTTCTGCATGAACGGCGCTTGACCACGAGTCACTCGAATGACCGACAGCGGGCGGTCGCGTAGCTCGGACAGGATCCGGTCGCGCACGTTGTCGAGGTAGTCGACCAGATCACGCTTCGTTGCTCCGGCTCCATCGAACAGCGGTTGGTCGAGGTTGGTCAGATCGACGCCGGCGCGGGACTCGACACTCTTTGAGCCGGCCATCAGCGCAGCGTCAGCCGGACGATCGGGCGTTCGGGCTTGCGTCGGGCGATCTCGGTGAATCCGAGCGGCTCGAACATCGCCGGCGTGCCGGTGTAGAGGTCGCCCGAGCCGCGCTTGCCGCCCGGCGCGACCGGGATGGCGTCGACGGCCGGCGCCCCGTGCGCTTTCGCCATCGCCACCGCGGCCTCGACGAGCGCAGCCCCGACACCACGGCGGCGCGCTGTGCGGTGGATCAACAGGCACGACACCGCCCAGGACGGCGTGTCGTCGACCGGGCCGAACGTCGGCGACGCCTGCATCCGCTGATATTCGGCGCGCGGAGCGATCGCACACCAGCCGACGGGTCGATCGTCGAGGTAGCCGAACACCCCGGGAGGCGGTGATTCCGCCAACCGCTCACCAATCTCCGCCTTGCGCTGGGACGGCCCATTGGCGCGCCACTCGGCATTGCGCAACCGCCAGAACATGCACCAACAGCCACCGGGGCCGCCCCGCTCGCCGAGCACGGCCGGGAGGTCAGCGAGACGTTCGGCGGTTGCCGGTTCGCAGCGCAGCGCTTCGCCGCCTCGCAGCTTCACCGTCATGCCATTCCAACGGCTCATCGGCGCAGCCTATGACAGCCCAGCGCGGTGGTCGGGGCCGGTGCGGGGTTCGCAGCTCGTCAGCAGTCGGTCGCCCGCCACAGCCGGATGGGCTGGGGGATCCCCTTCATCACGACCGGCCCGAGCTCGGTGAAGCACGCGTGACAAGCGCCGAGATCCACCCCGGCGTGGACGGCGTCCGAGACGAGCACCTCGCCGGGAGCAGCGACATCGACGATCCTCGCCGCCACGTTGACATCGTGCCCGATCACGTCGTCGCCGCGCTGGAGGGCCTGGCCATGGTGGATCCCGACCCGGATCCACAGCGGGAGTCCGGTCGTCTCCGACTCCGCTTCGAAGCCGCGGTGAAGCTCGAAGGCGCTGCGCAGCGCGGTCATCGGATCAGGAAACCAGAGCAACAGGCCGTCTCCGATCTCCTTGACGATGCGCGCCCCGTCGGGAAGTGCCCCCTGCACGACACGGTCCTGGGCCGCCAGCAGCTGCAACGCCTCGGCGTCGCCGCGTGTGGCGGTGAAGTCGGTGAAGCCGACGATGTCGGTGAACACGATGGTGCCTTCCACCGATTTCGCCGGTGTGCGGGACGGTCCCGCCATCAGGTCGGGACGAGCTGGACGGTGCCACTGACGGTGGCGATGTCGATGACGACGTCGTCGCCGGGTTCGAAGCGGCTCTTCACCGTGCCTCGACCCGACGAGCGCACGGTGGGTCGGATGCCTGGAGGAAGGCGGATCGTAATGGAGCCGGAGACGGTGCTGGCCTTGACGGGCCCCCTGGCCGACGAGGCGACCGTGACGGTGCCGCTCACCGAGCGCACCTGGACGGCGCCCTCAACATTGCCGATCTCCACCGAGCCCGACGTCGTGGAGATCTCCGTGTCGCCCGTCGCGCCCACCGTGATGCGTCCGCTCGTGGTCGAGACGCGGCATCGCCCATCGCACCCATCGAGCTTCACCGTTCCCGAGACGGTGCGGAGATCCGCCTCGGCCACCGTCCCGACCCGGATCGAACCGCTCTGCGACGTGATGCCGACCGTGCCCAGTCGCCCCACGAGCTCGACCCGGCCCGAACGGGTACCGATCATGACGTCGGCGTCCTCCGGGCATCTCACATCGAGCGAGGACGAGGCCCGTTCCGTCCTGATCTCGACCGCCCCGTCAGCGCTGGCGACGGCGGATCCACCGCTGTCGACCAGCACATCGGAGCGACGCTCCGCCGTCACCTTCACACCCCCGGACACGGCGCTGATCCGCAATCGCAGGCGGGCGTCGGCGGGGGGCAGGACCATGTCGGCATTCTCGCACCCAGCTCGGTGTCGGCGCTCGTGAACCCACCCGAGCCACGACAGCTCGGTGGTCGACGTCGCAGAAACAGATGAACGTCGAGCGAGGGGTCGGCACGTGTCTCGGCGATACTGAGGTCGTGAGTGTTCGAACGACCGCCGTCGGCG
>Ga0190265_10001591_pt1 | contig 14963 bp, 17 predicted proteins | sample Popmic124T_FD_133135 | JGI IMG/M metagenome (GOLD analysis project Ga0190265, IMG submission 133135) | Populus adjacent soil microbial communities from riparian zone of Indian Creek, Utah, USA - 124 T | ecosystem: Environmental > Terrestrial > Soil > Riparian zone | place: USA: Utah | collected...
CGAAAGCGGTCGAAAACGCGTGACGGCGGGGGCGGCACATGTCGCCGCGCCGTCAGGGGAGAGAGGCGTCTAGGAGGCCAGCGCGGCGGGCTCGGGGATCCCGGCCAGCTGGAGCTCTTCGGCGAGGGCGACAACGACGTCGGGGTCGAACTGCGTCCCGGCGCAGCGCTCGAGCTCCTCGAGTGCCTCTCCCGGGCTCAGCGAGCCGCGATAGACGCGGTCCGAGGTCATTGCGTCGTACGCGTCGACGACAAAGATGATTCGCGCTCCCAACGGGATCGAGGGCCCCGGCAGGCGGTCCGGGTAGCCGTTCCCGTCCCAGCGCTCGTGGTGGTGCAGGATCCAGTCGGCGACAGGTTCGATGCCAAGGCTGTCGAGCATGCGGAAGCCGATCTGTGGATGTCGCTCCAGAACTAGCCGCTCGGGATCGGTGAGCGGGCCGGGCTTCCTCAGGATCTCCTCAGGGATGGCAAGCTTTCCCAGATCGTGGAGGCTCCCCGCGAGGCGCGTGAGCTCGATCAGCTCCTGATCGAGACCCAGGCGCGTTGCTACTTTCGCGGCGAGCTCGGCCACCCGCGCCGAATGGCTGCCCGTGTACGTGTCGCGGAGGTCGACGGCCTTCGCCAGGCTTTCAGCTGCGCGGAAGCGCGCTGCACGGTCCGGCCCGTGCGCCAGGCGTCGCAGCTCGGCTAGCTCGACCACGTCGGGCCGGTAAACGTGCGCCCGGTTCTTGCCGTGCTCCTTCGCCCAGTACAGGGCGCTGTCGGCCAGACGGACGAGCTCGAGGCGACTCGGCGCCTGGGTCGGGAAAGTCGCTACGCCGGCGCTGACCGTGACTGAGCCGACATGGTCGAGCGCGAGCGCGGAGACACGTTCGACGATGGCCGACGCGGCCGCGACCGCCTCAGCCTCGTCCGACTGCGGAAGCAGGACCGCGAACTCGTCGCCCCCAAGACGGAAGGCCTCGCCGTTTTGCCGAAGATTGGCCGCGATCTGGGCAAGCACGGTGTCTCCGGCCGGGTGGCCGTACAGATCGTTGACGCGCTTGAAGTCGTCGACGTCGACCAGGCACAGGCTGAAGTCTTTCCCGCGCTGATCCGCTTCGGCGAGCTCCCGCTCGACCCGATCGTGGAAGTGGCGGTGGTTGCCGAGCCCCGTCAGGGGATCGGTGAGCGCGAGGCGCATGGCGCGCAGTGCCCGGTAGGTCGAGCGCTGGTAGAGCGCGATTGCCAGCAGCGGCCCGAAGAGGGCCACGGACAGGAGCGGCGAGCGCTGCCAGAGGACGACCAGGACGAGCGCGGCCGATCCCATCAGCGCGAAGACCATGATCGTCCAGCGAACGCTGGCTTGGATCAGCTCGAGGAAAGGCCGCCGGGAGGTAACCGCGACGACCATTGAGATCAGGACGAGGTTGATCGCGTACTGCGCCGTGGCCGCAATCGCGACCTTGGCAATCAGCGCGTCCGTGCCCGAACCCTCGATGAGCCCGACGAGCAGGCCGGAGACGAGCGCCGCGACCGCGAAAACCGAGCCGTTGTAGGCGATGCGGATTGGAGGACGGTGCTCGAGCGTCTGGATCAGGACGGGAGCAGCGAAGGCCACGAGCACGCCGGCGTCCCAGCCGAAAAGCACGATCGCGCTCGCTGCGAACACGAACGAGAGCGAGACCCCGCCGGCGTTCGGGCCCTCGATGGGGACCGGGAAGTGGCTCGCCAGCGTGGACGCGGTCAGCAGGGCCAAGACGCCGAGCAGCACCGACGGCGGGTACCCCTGTGTTGCGAACGAAAAAGCCGCGGCCGCAACCGATCCAATCCCCAGCAGGCAGACCGGTGCGACGATCGGCAACAGACGTTTCATTTTCCCCCTCGCTCCCCGTTCCAGGCCCCTAAGGGGTTACCACTCCCAGTTGTCGGCGAAAGGAATTCCGTACCCGCTTGCAAACGCAACGGCGAGCAGGGCGGTCAGGGCGACGAGTGCGATGAGGCGCGGGCGCCATTCCAACATGATTTCGATCCTCCCGAATGCGGTGGACTGCGACTTCGGAGCGATTGTCACCGTTCGCCCGTGGCGAGCCATCACCCTTTCGGGTGAAAGTTGGTTTGGGCGGAAATGCGGCGCTTTTAGGCTAGAACAGGCCGGCTTCGAGAATCGGCCGGCGGCCCCAGGCCAGGCGGCGTGTGTACCAGCCGTCCAGGGGCACGAGCGCCACGCCGTGGCGGGAAGAGTGGATCATCCAGCCGTTGCCGATGTTGATCCCCATGTGATCGACGGCGCCCGGCTTGGCGCGCGGCCCGCCGTCGGCGAAGAAGACGAGGTCGGCCGGGGCCAGGCGCGCAGCGCGGATCCGGCGCTGGGGGCCGACTTCGCCCGCCATCGCCGCGGCCGTGCGGCCACTCAGCGTCAGCGCGAGCGGAGCACCGCCCGGATAGGCCTGCAGTTTGAACACGCGCCAGACGAATCCAGAGCAGTCGAACCCGCCACTCGCCTGGAGGCCGAAGGGAGACATGCGCGTGTCGCTCTCGCCGCCCCAGACATACGGAAAGCCGATTCGCCCGAAGGCAGTTGTCAGGATCCGCCGCTGCCAGGGGGTGAGTACGGGCAGCTCGAAGGAGGCTGCGCTCTCTTCGACCTGGTGCAGCTCCCAACCGGAGAAGCGGAGGATCTGCGCGGCTGAATACGCAGCCTCGGCGCGAGTTGCGGGATCGGACGGAAGGCGTTCGAGGGCATCTTCCTGCGCCTTGTGGTTCTTCCGCAGCCCTAGCAGCCGTGCAACGACTTCTGTGCCGAAGCGGGCGGGAGGCCTGGTTCCGGCCGCTGCGGCAGCGCGATAGAAACTCGACGCCTCGTCACCGAGTCCCAGCGCTCGAACGAGCTGGGCATCGAGCTGTGCGATCGTCACCGGCGCGGTCGATTGCTGTGCGACCGCCTGGGGCTCGTCCTCTGTGAGGCCCGAAATGAGCTCGCTTAGCGCCGTCTGCGTCAACCCTGCGTTGGGCTTGAAGGTCGCGACGCTGTCAGCCATCAGCCCACGGCTCACGACGAGCTTGATCTCGGCCTGCGCCCACGAGTGGGCAGGCTTCGCCGCCTCCGCCGGGGCCGGCGCGAGCAGGGTAAGAACTCCCGCCAGCAGGATGAAACGCCGCATCGAGTCCTGTCATCGTCGGATTGAGCAGGCTCCTTTAGGCTCAGGCAGTGGAATTCGACGTGACGCCCGAGCCTTCGGCGCAGGAGCTGCAGGCATTACAGGCCGCTCTCAGCCGCCTCGGCGGCCGCGCGCACTCAGGGGCTGCGCACTACGAGAGCGTCTGGCGGTTCGCCGGACTGCTCGAGAACGTGGATTCTGCGCCTGCCTCGGCGCTGTCGGCGCCCGCTGCGGGAACCGGTTCGCGAAGTAGTGACGGCGCCAACCGCGCGTAGTCGAGCCCCGAGACCCAGGTCAAGACGAGGGCGACGAGCAGCGCCCACCACGCCACATCCTCGCCGACGAGGCTGGCCGCCGCGAGCCCACCCAACAGAGCTGCGAGAGCCTGCGCCCAGGTCTTGAGCTTCCCGAGGTCTCGCGCCTGCAGGACCGTCCCGCGCTCGAGGGCCGCGAGCCTGAGCCCCGAGACGAGCAGCTCCCGCGCGACGATCGCCGCGACGATCCAGCCGTCGAAGATGCCCCGGTCGACAAGGACGATCAGGACAGATAAGACGAGCAGCTTGTCCGCCACGGGATCGAGCAGGGAGCCGAGGGCAGACGCGCGGCCACTCCGCCGAGCGAGCTGACCGTCGAACCAGTCGGTGGCCATGGCCACGGCGAACAGGGCTGTTGCCCAGTAGTCGTGATTGTGGAAGTCCCACTCGAAGAGGAGGACGACGAAGGGGGCAGCGGCAGCCCGTGCCACCGTGAACCAGTCGGCAACGGCCATGGGCGGAGAGAATACGCGGGTCATGGCGCCCTTCTCGAAGGTTCTCGTCGCGAACCGAGGCGAGATCGCAATCCGGATCTTCCGCACGCTGCGCGAGCTGGAGATCGACCCGGTTGCCGTCTACTCGGAGGCCGACCGTGACGCGCTGCACGTCCAGGTGGCGCCGGAGGCCTACCTGCTCGGGCCCGGCGCACCGGCGGAGAGCTACCTGAACCAGGACCGGATCCTCGACGCAGCTCAGCGCGCCGGCGCCGAGGCCGTCCATCCCGGCTACGGGTTCCTGGCCGAGAACGCCGGCTTTGCGCGGAGGTGTGCCGAGGCCGGGCTGACGTGGATCGGGCCACCGCCCGAGGCGATCGAGACGATGGGCTCGAAGGTCGCCGCCCGCGAGACCATGCGCGCCGCGGGAGTCCCGATCGTCCCAGGCACCACGGACGCTGTGACCTCAGCCGCGGACGTCGTACGGCTGGGCGAGGAGCTCGGCTGGCCGCTCGCAATCAAGGCCTCGGCCGGAGGGGGAGGCAAGGGCCTCAAGGTCGTCCGCAGCGCCGCCGAGGCGGAGCGCGCGTTCGACGCCGCGCGGCGCGAGGGTGAGTCGTACTTCTCGGACCCGGCGGTCTACGTCGAGCGTTATCTCGAGGATCCGCGTCACGTGGAGGTGCAGGTGCTTGCCGACGCTGATGGCAACGTCATCCATCTCGGCGAGCGCGACTGCACGATCCAGCGGCGCCACCAGAAGCTCGTCGAGGAGACGCCTTCGCCTGCGGTCGACGCTGCTCTTCGCCAGCGCATCGGCCAGATCGCCGTCGACGCCGCCCGGGCCGTGGGCTACCGCAACGCCGGCACGATCGAGGGGCTGCTCGACCACGAGGGCAACTACTACTTCCTCGAGATGAACACCCGGATCCAAGTCGAGCACACGGTGACCGAGCTCGTCACAGGGCTCGACCTCGTCCGCGAGCAAGTGTTGATCGCGGTGGGAGAGCCGCTATCGCTGAGCCAGGATCGAGTCCACCTGCAAGGGCACGCCATCGAATGCCGTATCAACGCGGAGGACGTGACAACCGGCTTCCTGCCGGCGCCTGGGCGGATCACGGCCTATCGGGAGCCGGGTGGGCCCGGTGTGCGTGTCGACTCCGGAGTAACTGCGGGCAGCGAGATCGTCGGGCTCTACGACCCGCTCGTCGCGAAGCTGTGCGTTCACGGTGTCGACCGCGAGCACGCGAGGCATCGCATGCTGCGCGCGCTCGGCGAGTACGAAATCGACGGCGTGACGACCCTGCTCGGATTCCATCAGGCGTTGCTCGAGCACGACTGCTTCGCCCGTGGACAGACCTGCCACGGCGTGGTGGAGTCGAAAGAGCTTGCGGAGCGGGCTCACCAGTTGTCGCATCAGGCAACAAGACTAACCGGCTCAGCGGACGGCGCCGGCGGGGCGCGAGCTCGCGAGCGTGTCGTCCACGCTGAAGTCGACGGGCGCCTGTTCGAGGTGAAGCTCCTGACACCGGACCCCCCGCATGCGGATCTGGCCCGTCGGCGGCGCGAGCGCGACACGAGCCGCCGGCACCATGGCGCGGCACGAGACGCGATCGTGAGCCCGATGCAGGGAACAGTGCTCGCGGTCGAGGTGTCGGACGGCGACGAGGTGATCCCCGGCCAGGTGGTCTGCGTCGTCGAGGCCATGAAGATGGAGAACGAGGTCGCCGCGCCGCGCGCCGGGGTCGTCACCGAGCTCTCGGTTGCCGCCGGCGAGCCGATCACCACCGGCCAGGTGATCTGCGTGGTCAAGCAGGAGGCGGATGGCGGAGCATAGGCCGTTCTGCGCCGACCTCTCGCGCGAGAACGGCGAGCCGCTGTGGGCAACCGCGAGCCGGATCGATCACTGGTTCCTGATCGAGTACCGGGGCCTCTGGACTCATGACGCCGTGGCCGGCAGCGGGTTGTCGGACCAGGTCAAGGCCCGGCTCCGAGAGCAGGTCCGCGCCGTGTCGAACGGTCGCCTGCTCTTCGTCCGCCGCCCCGACCGCCGGCGAGCCGAGACCCTCGTAGCCTTCACCGCGGACTCGCGTGCAGGGAACGAGCGGCTTCGGCGCTTCGACCTCGAGAGCCACGAGGACCTGCGGGAGGAGGACCTCCTGGCCGAGGACGGCGGAGCGCGCGTCGAGCATCCGCTCTTCCTCGTCTGCACGCACGGCAAGCACGACCCCTGCTGCGCGCGGTACGGACGACCACTCTACGAAGGCTTGCGCGACGAGGCCGACGAGGACTGGGTTTGGCAGACGACGCACATCGGCGGCGACCGCTTCGCCGGCAACCTCGTCTGCCTGCCCGAAGGGGTCTACTACGGTCGCGCCAACCGGGTGGACGCGGCCGGCATCCTCGACGAGCACCTCGGCGGGCGCGTGTCCCTCGACCTCTATCGCGGCCGCTCGATCTATCCGTTCGCTGTGCAGGCCGCCGAGCGAGCAGTCCGTGAGGAGACGGGACTGACCGGTATCCACGACATCGTCCTGCGTCACGCGGAACAGGAGGGCGACAGTTGGGAGGTCACATTCCTCGCCGGCGGGGCAGAGCACGAAGTCGATGTCCACGCCGAGCTCGGGGACCTGACGTTCCTGACCTGTAGCGCGCCGGCCGTCAGGCGGCCGCTTCGCTACGTAGTCACTACTCGTCGGGGCTGACGCACAGGAAACCCTCGCGGACGAGCCGCCGAACGAGCACGAGCCGGCCTTCCTCGTCGAGCTTGCCGGGCAGGTCGGCAGCCCGGAACGGTTCCTCCGACAGCGCCGCCGCCTCGAGCTCCTCTCGCGCGTGCGCTGGAAACGTGATGCGCCGCCCTTCGAACGCAAGTGTCACGTCCGAATCGCCGGCTTCGAGGTCGAAGACGACGCTGTCGCGCCGTTCGAGCACGGTCTCGACATCGAGCTCGCGCAGCCCGCGCAGCTGATCGAAGCGGTCTGCGCGGATCGGCCTGCGCGACGAGACGAACTTCTGGCGGCGACGGCGTGCGATCGCCTCGCTACCGAGTCGCTCCTGCAGAAGCTCCAGCAACTCCAGCGGCAGCTCATCGCCGTCGGCGACGCTTCGCCGGTAGCCGTCCTCTTGCCGCGCCGTTTCCTCGAGCGCCGCGCGCACCGCGTCGAGCCAGGTATAGACCTTGACGCCGACAGTGAGATGAAGCGAGTCCGAGTCTGAAGTCAGGGCCTCGTGGAGCCAGCCACGCGGGAGGTAGAGCGTGTCCCCGGGCGTGAGGGTAACGTCGAGCACCGGCTCGCCGGGCTCGCCGAGCTCCTCGGAGTAGCGCTGATCCTTCAACGGCAGCTCGAGCGCAGGCTTGTAGACGAGCCAGCGCTTCTCGCCCGCGACCTGAAGGCAGAAGACGTCGTGCGTGTCGTGATGGACCGGCAGGCCCTGCGCCGAGCGCGGCGTATAGTACGCATTCGTCTGCACGGGGTGTCCGAGGCCCGCTTCGAGCGCGCGGCAGAACTCCGCCACGGGCAGGTGGTGAAGGTGGAGAGCCTGGATGACGATGGTCGCGCCACGCTCGAACTCGGCCGCAATGCGATCGACGTTCGCCGTAGCCGTGAACCCGGTTGGGCGCCAGGAAACCGTCTCCGTGTAGCCGGAGACGGTGATCTTCTCGCCCTCCTTCACGAGGCGGACCGCCGGGTAACGCAGGCCGGTCGACGAGACGAGCCGCTCGGCCTCGGCCTGTGACAGCAGGTCATCGAAGCGGCCATCCTCGCTCCGCGGAACGAGGAGCGGCCTGCGCTCCCAGTAGTCCTCGAGAAACCGGCCGGGCTCGACCGGCTCGACGCAGCGGGCGAGCGCCCTAAGCGTCCGTGCCGTCGGAGTCCGAGTCGGTGTCGTCCGAGTCAGAGTCGGTCCCATCCGTGTCGGATTCGGTCCCAGTCGAGTCATCGCCGTCCACGTCCGCCACTTCGGCGCGGGGGTAGTCCAAGGTCTGCTCGCTGCTGACGTCCTCTTCGCGGAGCGTGGTGTCGCCTTCGCTCATGCGTCCTCCTTTGGTCGATGAAACCCGACTCTAAGGCACGGCCCACTAGTAGAGTCGCCCGCCGGTGGACCTGTACGAGTATCAAGGCAAAGACCTCTTCCGGCGCTTCGGCATCCCGGTTTCCGACGGACGGCTTGCGACGACGCCGGAAGAGGCGCGCACGGCTGCCGAAGAGCTCGGCGGCCAGGTCGTCGTCAAGGCTCAGGTGCTGGCGGGCGGCCGCGGCAAGGCGGGCGGGATCAAGCTCGCCGAAGGGCCCGACGAGGCAGCGGCCCACGCCGAGGCGATTCTCGGCATGGACATCCGCGGGCACGTCGTCCGGCGGGTCTGGATCGAGAAGGCCTCGGACATCGCTACGGAGTACTACCTCTCGGTGACGTTCGACCGGGGCGAGAAGAAGCCGCTCTTCATGTTCACGAAGGAAGGTGGCATCGACATCGAGGAGGTTGCTGCGGAGCGGCCCGAAGCGCTCGTGCGGTTGCACATCGACCCCCTCGAGGGATTCCAGCCCTATCAGGCCCGGCGTCTCATCTACGGCGCGGGGATCGACGATCCCGGCCAGCAGAAACAGATCCTGACGATCATCCAGCGGCTGTACGACGCCTTCGTCGGAGCAGACTCGATGCTCTGCGAGATCAACCCGCTGATCGTCACCCCGGACGGTGAGGTGAAGGCGCTCGACTCGAAGTTTACGGTCGACGACAATGCGCTCTACAGGCATCCCGATATCGCCGAAATGCGCGACCTCGAGGCCTATCCGCCCGAGGAGCGCGCAGCGCGCGAGAAGGGCGTCACCTACGTGAAGCTCGACGGTGAGGTCGGGATCCTGGGTAACGGCGCAGGGCTCGTCATGTCGACGCTCGACGTGATCGCGCTCGCCGGCGGCAGGCCCGCGAACTTCTGTGACCTCGGCGGGGGCGGCGACGCTGGGGGGGTCGTCGACGCGCTCGAGATCATCAGCGCCGACCCGCAGGTGAAGTCGATCCTCTTCAACATCTTCGGCGGGATCACGCGCTGCGACGAGGTGGCGCGCGGGATCCTCCAGGCCCTCGACCGGATCGACATCGTCGAGCCGATCGTCGTGCGGCTCGACGGGACGAATGCCGAGGAGGGGCGGCGCCTGCTGGCGGAAGCGGCGCCGGAGAACCTGCACGTGGAGCCGACGATGCTCGACGCCGCCAAGCGGGCCGTGGAGCTGGCTGCGTGACCGACACCTGGTCGGAGCGGGCGGACCTCTACCGCGAGAGCGAAGCGCATCGCGAGGGCGAGGATCTCGACCTGATCGTCGGGTGGGCTGAGGGTAAGAACGCCCTCGATGTGGCCACGGGGGGCGGCCACGTCGCCCGGCGGCTGAGCCAGGCAGGCTTCGACGTAACGACCCTCGACTCCGCGCCTGGCATGGGCGCGACCGTCGTGGCGCCGGCTGAGGACATCCCATTCGCAGCCGACAGCTTCGACGTCGTCGCTTGCCGGGTCGCTGCGCACCACTTCGAGGACATGACGAAGGCTGTCGGCGAGATGGCCCGCGTCAGCCGGCGCCTCGTCCTCATGGCTGACAACCTCTTTCTCGGAGAGACGCTCGAGGAGGCCGAGAAGCTTCGGGATCCGACCCACGTCCGCTGTTACAGCGAGGACGAGTGGCGCGAGCTATTCGCAGGCGCGGACCTCACGGTCGAAGACATGCGCAGCTTCGAGAAGCGGATCGAGCTCGAGCCGTGGCTCGCGCGAGCCGGCTGCGAAGGTGACGAAGCCAGACGTGTGCAGGAGCTCCTCGGCGACCGGATCGAGGGCGATCACGTCGTGCTGAGTCGCGTCGCGCTCAAAGGGAGGAAGCGCTAATGGCGATCATCGTCGACCGTGACACCCGCCTCGTCGTCCAGGGGCTGACGGGCTCCGAGGGCTCGTTCCACGGCGTGCGCAACCGGGACTACGGCACGAATGTCGTCGCGGGCGTGACCCCGGGGAAGGGCGGGCAGGATGTGCAGGGCATCCCCGTCTTCAACACGGTCGCCGAAGCGGTCACGGAGACGGGCGCGAACACGTCGATGGTCTTCGTTCCCGCGCGCTTTGCGACGGACGCCATCTACGAGGCCGTCGACGCGGGCGTCGGCACCGTGATCTGCATCGCCGAAGGGCTGCCGGCACACGAGATGCTTCGTGTTTACAACTACATCCGTCCGCGCGGTGTCACGTTGCTCGGGCCCAACTGCCCAGGGGCTCTCTCGCCGGGCAAGGCGAACGTCGGGATCATTCCCGGGGAGATTTTCCGGGAGGGCGCGATCGGTCTCGTCAGCCGCTCGGGCACGCTCACGTACCAGATCGGTCACGAGCTGGCCCAGCGTGGGCTAGGCAACTCGACCATCGTCGGCATCGGCGGCGACCCGGTCGTCGGGTCGTCGTTCATCGACGTGCTGCGTCGCTTCGAGGCAGACGACGAGACCGAGGTGATCGTCATGGTGGGCGAAATCGGCGGTGACGAGGAGGAGAAGGCCGCCCGCTTCATCGAGGCAGAGCTGACGAAGCCGGTGCTCGCCTACATCGCGGGCTTCACTGCGCCACCTGGCAAGACCATGGGGCACGCGGGCGCGATCATCTCCGGTTCGTCCGGAACGGCCACGGCCAAAAAGGACGCGCTGGAGGCCGCAGGCGTCCGGGTCGGCACGACGCCGACCGAGGTCGCCGAGCTCGCGGCCGAGACCGCGGGCGCCCGCGCCTAGCGGGTCGTCGTCCCCACGCGGGTTCTCGTCGGCGAGTCGTCGTCGTTGGTTGCGACGATCGCCAGCAGGGCACCGAGTGCGGAGAAGACGATCAGCGCGGCCAGGACTGCGAAGAAGACGCGCGTCGTCACCCGCCGATTAGACCATTCGAGCCGTAGAGTGTGATGTAGCGGTCGTCGTTGAAGTAGCTCGTCCAGCCCATGAAGCTGAACGAGAAGCGCGCCTGCGCGTGGAAACGGATCGAGGGGCAGCCGATGCAGCCGCCGACGTGCCATCGGCTGACGCCGTTCGGGCCGTAGAAGCCGCTCGTCGTCTGGTAGTGCCAGTTCGGGTCGGCGTAGGTGACCACCGAGCCGTTGCCGCACCAGTGTGGGTTGAAGTAATGGTGCCACGTCGATCCGGTCCAGTGACCGCCCCAGGCTTCGACGTAGGCGCGCCAGCAGCCCGGGTAGCCGCCTCCGTCGTCGCTGGGCGGCACGCGGTCGGGCAACCCACCGCGCTCGCGGGCCAACGGCTCGACGGTGACCGTTGCCGCCGTGGCCGGGGCTGCGACGGCCAGTGCGAGCGCCACGAGCGCTGCGCCGATCAGGTGTCGTGTCTTCATAGAGAGACCTCCGTTTCGAGTCTCTGTTTTCTACCAAGGCAACAGCAACAGGATTGCGCCATCCTCGTGACTACTCCATCCGGCCTCGTTCCTAGAGTCGGGCTTGATGGAAACCATCTCGTTCGCACGCGGGATCCCGGCGCCTGAATGCCTGCCTTGCGCGGACCTCGCCGACTGTGCGCGCGCGGCCATCGAGCGCGACGGCTCGACGGTGTTGAACTACGGCCCCGGCGGGGGCTATGGCCCGCTGCGCGGATGGCTCGCCGAGCGGCATCGAGTCGAGCCGGAGCGGGTCGTTCTCACGAACGGCTCGCTCCAGGGTTTCCTCTTTCTCGCCCACTGCCTGGCCCGGCGCGGACCCGTGCTCGTCGAAGCGCCGACCTACGATCGGCCCCTGAAGCTGCTCGAAGGGATGAGCGCCGAGGTCTTCGCACTCCCTCTCGACGACGAGGGCCTGGACGTCGATTCGCTCGAGCTGCTCCTCCGCCAGGGGCTACGACCGTCGTTCCTGTACACGATCCCGACCTTTCAGAACCCGAGCGGGAGGACGCTGTCGCAGGCGCGTCGGCGTCGACTCGTCCGGCTCGCGCGTCAGCATGACCTTCTGCTCGTCGAGGACGACCCATATGGCCTCGTCCGCTTCGAAGGGCAGGCGCTCCCGAGCCTCTTCGAGCTGGACGGCGGCGCGAATGTGGTCTACGGCTCGTCCTTCTCCAAGACTGTGGCTCCCGGCCTGCGCGTTGGATATCTCGTCCTTCCGCCTGGTCTCGCGTCGGAGGTCGAGGCCGAAGCGACGTCCACGTACATCACGCCCGCTTTGCTCCCCCAGGCGGCGGCGTACGAGTATCTCGAGCGCGGCTTGTTCGAAGGAAACCTTGCTCGCACGCGAGAGGCGCTCCAAGTCAGGCGCGACGCGATGCTGGCCGCGCTCGCGCGAGAGCTCCCCGCTGCTCGTTGGACTGCGCCCGAAGGTGGCTACTTCCTCTGGCTGGAGCTACCGGATGGGATTCGGACCGAACACGTGACCGCCCGCGCTCAGGCGGCCGGCGTCACGTTCGTGCCGGGTACGGACTTCTTCCTGGGCCGGGGCGGCGAGGGCGCATTGCGGCTCGCCTACAGCCTGGCTTCGCCGGCCGAAATCGACGAAGGCGTCACGCGCTTCGCGTCGGCCGTCGGTTGCAGCTTGCGCTCAGCCGCGTAGCGGCCGCCTCAGGCGGCCGTGGCCGGTGCGTAGGGATGCGTCATGGGAACTAGGCGGGCCTGACGCGGGGGAGAGAGGGCCCCGCGCCCGGCCGGACGATAGGTCGGACATGGGGCTTCGGGGAGGGCGCACAGGCCCGCCTGGCGGAAATAGCAATTATCGCAGGATGCTTTGTTCTTTTTGCTCATGTTTCTAACTGCTACTCCCGACGCGTTCCCTGACCGATGCGATACTGGGGGCCAGGGAACGCAAACGCAAGAGTTGCCGGAAAGGAAAACTGAGCAATTTCCGGCAGGATTGAATTTACCGAAACCTCACGTTTCTTACAGACTCCTCTCAAGTGTTGCCAGCGAGCGCAACGCCTGTCGAAAACTGTTCACAGCGATCACCCGCAGGTCTCCAGCATGGCGCCGGGCCTCGCGCTCGTTATCCCCAGGCACCAGGAAGACATCCGCGCCGGCACGCCTGGCTCCGATCGTTTTCTGCTTGATTCCGCCTACAGCGCCCACGGAGCCGTCGAGGCGGAGCTCTCCGCTTGCGGCCACCTTGTGACCTCGATCGACGTCTCGTCCCAATTCGTTGAGGACGTCAAGCGCGAACGCGAGCCCGGCCGACGGTCCTCCAACCTCGCCGGTGTTGATGCGAACCTCCACGGGCAACTTCACGTCGGGCTCATGGATGAGCACGCCGATGAAGGGCCGGTCCGGTCGGTCCGGGTTCTTCGTCGTGCGGACGGCGATCGTGCGCGTTCGATTCCCGCGCTTCACGCGCAGGCGAACTATCTCGCCCGGCCGCTTGCGGCCGATGAACGCACGGAACTCGTCGGGACTGTGCACCTCGTGTCCGTCTACGGCCACGACGAGGTCTTTCGGGCGTAGCTTTCCTGCCGCGGGGAAGCCCTTGACCGTCGATTCGATCGACGCTCCACGTGGCACGATCTGGATCCGGTACCCGAGCGAGCGAAGCGCCACCGCGGCCGCGTAGTCCTGGGACTGACGCATCGAGGCGAGCTCAGCCCGTCGATGCTCCTCCTCGTTCTCGCCCGGTGCGCGAACCTGGGAGACGTCGACCAGTGTCGCGCCCTCGCGCAGCCCAGGAATCAGCTTCTCGAGGATCGTTGCCTGCCGAACGTCGACGGCGACGTAGTAGATGCCCCCGCCGTTCGGGTCGGGTCGCTCGCCCTGCACGTCGACGAGTGGGGCCACTGCCCGGGCCTTGTCCGGCAGGAAGATGTACTTGTCCGACGGCGCTAAGTAGAGGACGGCGACGGCTGCCAGCAGGAGGAGCCCCGCGGCAACTAGTCGCGCGGGGGTGAGGAAGCGCGCCACCGTCTCAGGATACGGAGAACGCTGCGCTTCGGTTCGCAGCTACAAGAGCCCGCGTGTGAGGCCGCCGTCCACCGACACCACCGAGCCGGTGACGTAGCTTCCCCGGTCGGAGACGAGAAAGCACACGATGTCGGCAACTTCGCGAGGCCGGCCGAACCGGCGGAGCGGGATGGCCGCCAGGTCCTCGGGGCCGGGGCCGTCGGGGTAGACCTCGGCGAGCCTGGCGGTGTCGATGCGGCCCGGCGCGATGGAGTTGACCGTGATCGCGTCGGGGCCGACCTCGCGCGAGAGAGTCTTCGCCCAGCCCACGACTCCTGGGCGCACGGCGTTCGAGAGCGCGAGGTTGTCGACGGGCTCGCGCACCGAGCTCGACGTGATGTTCACGACCCGTCCGTTCCCACTGCGGCGCAGGTGGGGAAGACAAAGGTTCGTCAGGCGCACAGCGGAGACGAGCAGGAGCGCGACTGCACCCTCCAGCAGCTCGTCGTCGATCGCCTCTGCGCTCGTGCGCGGCGGCCCCCCGCCGTTGTTGACGAGGATGTCGATGCCGCCGAAGGCCGTGACGGTGCGATCGACGAGGCGTTCGAGATCGGCCGGATTCGTCAGGTCGCCTCGGACGGCGAGCGCTCCGAGCCGCTCGGCTTCGCGCTCGAGGATGTCCCGGCGCCGGGCGAACATCGACACGTTCGCACCTTCCTCGGCGAGCGCCTCCGCGATCGCGAGCCCAATCCCGGAGGAAGCTCCGCAGACGATTGCCGTTCTGCCCCGAAGACCTAGATCCATCCGAGCAGGATAGAAGGCCGTTGGCGGCGCGGCGTGGGCCTACCAGCTGGCCCCTTTAATGGCACAGCCCACCTCCTCCCCGTCGCGATCGTAGTGAGGAAGTCCGCGCGCCGCTGTGACCGGACTGCGCCGGAAGCGAGGACAGTCGAGCGCTACGTGCTGAGGACGCCGACGACCTCGCGTACGGCGCTCGCAGAGGCTTCGAGAGCGCGCTGCTCATCGTCGGTGAGGTCGAGCCCGATGATCGCCTCGATGCCCTGCGCGCCCAGTTTCGCGGGCACGCCCATGTAGAGCCCGTCGATGCCGTACTCGCCCTCGAGGTACGCGGTGCACGGAAGCACCCGCTTCTCGTCGAGCATGATCGCGTCGACCATCTGAGCGGAGGCCGCGCCGGGCGCATACCA
>Ga0190265_10001592_pt1 | contig 14958 bp, 5 predicted proteins | sample Popmic124T_FD_133135 | JGI IMG/M metagenome (GOLD analysis project Ga0190265, IMG submission 133135) | Populus adjacent soil microbial communities from riparian zone of Indian Creek, Utah, USA - 124 T | ecosystem: Environmental > Terrestrial > Soil > Riparian zone | place: USA: Utah | collected...
GTTGCGGGAGCGGAATTCCCTCATGGAGGAATGCCATCCCGATGTCTCCGACGACGTGACTTTCGTATCGGGCAATGAGTCGTCGGGTGTCAGTAAACCGGCCGATGATCGTGGCTTCGACGGATTCCTCACGGGCGAGTTCCAGGAACCCGTCGACGTTCTCCGGAGGAACGGCGAGCACCATCCGCTCCTGCGCCTCGGAAATCCAGATTTCGTCGTAGCGCAGGCCCGCGTACTTCAGCGGGACTTTCTCGAGATCAACTTCGACGCCGATTTCCGCCGCCATCTCGCCAATCGCCGATGACAAGCCACCGGCGCCGCAATCGGTGATGGCGGAAAAGCGACATCGAGATCGATCTTGCCGGTCGGCGGGGGCTTGGTAGCCGTTGGCGCGCAGGATCAGGTCGAGAACCTTCTTCTCCTCGATGGCGTTGCCGATTTGCACGGCATGGGCAAATTCGTCCTCGTGCGTGTCGGTCAGCTCGGCGCTGCTGAAAGTCGCTCCGTGGATGCCGTCGCGACCCGTGCGACCGCCGATCAGCACAACGGCGTCGCCGGGGCGAGCGGCCTTGTCGATTCGATCGCGCGAGATCAATCCCGCGCAACCGCAATAGACCAGCGGATTGCCGAGATAGCGCGGGTCGAAGTGGACGGCGCCGTTGACCGTGGGAATGCCCATTCGGTTGCCATAGTCCCGTACGCCGGCGACCACGCCGCGAAGCGTGCTGCGGGGATGAATCACCCCCTTTGGGACTGCATCGACCGGCCAGTCGGGCGGAGCCACACAAAAGACATCGGTGTTGGCGATGGGCTTCGCGCCTAGGCCGCAGCCGAGCACGTCGCGAATGACGCCGCCAACGCCGGTGGAAGCGCCGCCGTAGGGTTCGATGGCGGAAGGATGGTTGTGGGTTTCGACTTTGAAGGCGATGCCGTGCTCCTCGTCGAATGCGATGACGCCGGCGTTGTCCTTGAAAACGGAGAGGCACGTGGGACCGCGGCCTTCCGCGATCAGCTCGTGGGTGGCGCGGGCGATGGTGTCACGGAGGAGGTTGGCGTATTCGACACGGAATTCACCGGCATCGTTGTCGCCCGGCCGATCCCTGTTGGGAAATGGCGCTCCGCGATAGAGGTAGGGGGATTTCAAGGTCTTGTGGACGCAATGCTCCGACCAGGTTTGAGCCAGGGTTTCGAGTTCCAGGTCGGTGGGGTTGCGATCCGCCTTGCGGAACTGATTTCGTATCGCCTGCATTTCTTCGAGCGACAGAAAAAGATGTGTGTCCCGGCTGAGGCGCGCCAGTCCCGCATCGTCGAGATCGCGGAGCGGAACCGTGCGAAGCCGGAAAGAGTAGGCAGGCGGCGTCGGCGGGGGCTTGATCGGCGGGGTTCCGATAAAGATGTCTTCGATGCATGCGTTGCCAATCAAGCGACTGATCCGCGAGATGTCGCTGTCATTGGGCGCCGGATGAATGTCGAATCGGCGCGCGGTTCGGACGCTTCTTGCCCGGATCCCCATTTCGGACAAGGCCAGAAGCGTCGACTGGGCAACGTTGTCCATCACGCCCGGCTTTAAATGCACTTCAACGGCAAGCGAAGTTTTGGGGTCCGGCAGCGGATCCCTTTCAGACCGGATCGCCACGTCCTCGGACACCGGATCAACCAGCAGGTCGCGGGCGATGCGATCGGCCAGCTTCCGGTCTCGATGACCCTCTAGCTCAATCAGAAAGATGCGCCCGCTTTGGATCGTTTCAGCCGAGTGGACGCCGAAATCAATCAGATTCTCGCGGAGTTGGCGGCCCACTGCGTCCGAGGCTCCCGGCCGGGGTGTAATAAGGAAGCGCCAGATTGGCATCCGATTTTGTTCCTATAACAAACCGCAGGAATTTAGGCGTAAGGTCATTTTTAGCAGTGAATTACGTTCCAAAAGACGAGGGAATCCGGGGGTGAGTCTAAACGGCAGAATTGGCGCAGTCAATTTTCTCTTGTCGATGAGAATAGGGGGGACTAGGCTATCAGTTGCGGCCGCCTTACGGTCGTCGCTTGTAGTCGGCGAGGCCCCGGTCTCTCGGATTGCAGGACCTCGCAAGTATTGGCGCGGTGCAGGACCGCAAAGTGACGGCGTAGTGTTAAGGCATAGTGAACCGATCGGTCAGGCCGCAGCGCAGAATCGGTCCGATGGGATGAATCGACTTCATCGTTGTCGGGCAGCGGCATTCGCCCACGATGGTGCGCGATCGGGTGAGGTTAAGAATCGATGAGCGAGACGACGAATGGGTCGCGTGCGTTTGAATTAGGTGCGTATCTGGAATTTGAGCGGCCGCTGGCCAAGATGGAAAAGCAGCTTGAGGAGCTCGAAGCTGCACAGACCATCACCGGCCGCGACCACACCGAGATGATTCGCACAGTCCGGGTGGAGCTTCAGACGGCGCGCAAGACGCTTTATTCAAATCTCGACGCCTGGGAGACGGTGCAGATGGCCCGTCATCCGAAGCGTCCGCTGGTTCCCGATTATCTAGGGTTGATGGTTCGCGATTTCTGCGAACTACATGGAGATCGCAACTTCCGGGACGACCGAGCGATCATCACCGGGCTGGGCCGAATCGGCAGCTTCAAGTGTCTGTTTATCGGACACAACAAGGGCAAGGACACGAAGGAACGCATCGAGAACTGCTTCGGGATGGCTCATCCCGAGGGTTATCGAAAAGCCCTGGCGAAGATGAAGCTCGCCGAGAAGTTCGGATTGCCGGTTGTGTGCCTGATTGACACGGCTGGGGCGTATCCGGGAATTGGTGCAGAGGAACGCGGGGTTTCGACGGCGATCGCGGTGAACCTGATGGAGATGTCGCGGCTGCGGACGCCGATCGTCTGCGTGGTGATCGGCGAAGGCGGTTCGGGCGGGGCGCTCGGTATCGGCGTGGGCGATCGGCTGGCGATGTTGGAGCACGCGTATTATTCGGTCATCTCGCCGGAGGGATGCGCGGCCATCCTTTGGAAGTCGGCCGAACATGCGAAAACGGCGGCGAACGCGCTGAAGTTCACGTCAAAGGATCTGCGTCGTCTCAAGTTGGTGGATGACGTCATCAAGGAGCCGCTCGGTGGAGCGCATCGCGATCCGGCGGCTACGGCAGCCAGTCTCGAGCAGTACATTGTTGAATCGCTCAAGGAACTGCGCCGGGTGAAGATCGATACGGTGCTGAAGCGCCGGTACAAGCGCTTGCGAGAGCTCGGCGGTTTTTTCAAGGACGCCGACGCGCCGAAACTCCCAAAAGCGGGCACCCCGCGCGCGCGGAATAAAGGCGTGACAGCGACCGCCACGGCGCAGGTCGTTCGCGAACGGTCGCCCGTCAAAGCATTTGCCGGGTCGGCGGTCCGCTGAGTCCGGTTCGCGAGCACACTTTTTCATTGCTAGAATTCTTCACTTGGAACCCGTGCATTTTCTGCTCGAGGACGCCGGCCGGCTGCATTGATGAAATCGCCGGCGAAACTGGCGTTTCAGCGTTGGCTTTCCCGCACGGGTCTCACGATCGGATCGTTTCTTTCATGGTCAACGACACCCATGCCGAAAAGCTCGAACGAATGGGTGAATATCTGCGTTCGAAGCGCCGGATTGCGGTGGCGTTCAGCGGCGGTGTTGATTCCACGTTTGTATTGAAGGTCGCCGTCGATGTGCTCGGCGCCGAAAATGTTCTGGCTGTGACCGGCGTGAGCGGGAGCGTGTCGGCGGCGGAGCTGAGCGATGCCAAATCGCTGGCAGTCCAGATCGGGGCCGCGCACCTGCTGATTGAGCCGGGAGAATTCGAGGACCCCAATTATCTGGCGAACCCCACGAATCGGTGCTACTTCTGCAAGACGGCGCTCTATTCGCGAATGAAGGATGCGATCGGGCCGCGCGGGTTTGAAGCGATCGTCAACGGCACGAACCTCGACGACCTGGGCGAGCATCGGCCGGGCCTGGTGGCGGCGGAAGAATTCGGCGTGGGCTCTCCCTGCGTGGTCGCGGAACTAAGAAAGTCCGAAATCCGCAGCTTGTCGCAGTCCCTGGGCCTGCCGACACATGACAAGCCGGCGTCACCCTGCCTGTCGAGCCGGGTGCAGTACGGCGAGGCGATCACGCCCGAAAAGCTGAAAATGATCGAGCGGGCGGAGGCGATCTTACGGGACATGGGAATTCGGGAATGCCGCGTCCGGCATCATGGCCCGCTTGCGCGGATCGAAGTACCGGCGGTTTGGATTGAACGATTGGCCGCTCCGGAGACTCGCGGCCGGATCGATGCGGCATTTCGGGCGATTGGGTATCAATACGTCGCGGTCGATTTGCGGGGCTTTCGGAGCGGAAGCCTGAACGAGGTCATCGCATTCGGGAAGCGACAGGCGTCCGGGGTCAACGGAACGTAAGTCCAAGTTTGGTTTTGCCTTACGAGAAAGCGCCGGATCGAGTTTTCGGGCCCTTCGAACCCAATCAAATCAAACAAACTTGCTGCGAAGATCATCGCCGCAAATCATTGACTTTCGCATCGCCGCCGCGTTAGGATCAACGTCACGCACGAGTGCTCGGGGCATCGAACCCCGGCAAGGGGACATTTTGAATGCAGTAACGTGCGTGAACGGCACTGGGAAACAGAGTTTCTCCGCGCAGCGTGAATTCGTCGGGATGCGAAATCACGCTGCACGTCGAGTTGCAATGGCTCGGCGTTTGAGAAACTGGCGAAGCGTTCCATCTTAGAGTCGCGGGGTCGATGCACGTCGGCCCGGTGAATTGGATCGATCGAGCCTGTCCGTATTTTTCCGTTCACACCACTGGAAGAACCACCCTTAACGCGCAAGCACGAGTACCGGTGTTTCACCGCGCGGCGAGGGCGGCAGCGTAGGTCTCTTCCGATCGCACGAGTCATGGATAGGTGATGGAGTCAGCAGATGGAGATCGGCTGCGCCGCGTGTGCGCGCCCGCAGTTCGTCGGCCCTTGTATTTGTGCGGTTTCACCATGGTGAACGAAGGAGAAAAGATGAAAAGGCAAAGAAGTGGATGTGTGTTGAGTTGGGTTGCGGCGCTTGCGTGTTGCGCGATCGCCAGCGTTTCGTTTGCGGGAGGAGGCGCGGGATCAACAGACGTTGGCGGTACGCAGAACGTCATGCTGAACGCCAAAAGGGCGCCGATTTCAATCGCGGCCACGATGCCGTCCGGGGAACCTGTTGTTGAAGAAGAAGGTGATCCGCGCGGTCCAGGGAACCTCGTAACGGGGTTTGAATCCGCCGGCCCACCTTTGTTGTTCAACTTGGGTTCGGTCGAGCCGCAAAACGGCTGGGCGGCCACCGGTACCAATCTTCTCTGGCAGCGCATCTCGAACGTACACCCGGCCACCGGTACGCAGCATATGCGATTTATTCGCAACACGGGCGCCGCCGGGGGGGTTCCGCAAGAGATGTTCTCAAATACGCTGCCCGCTGTACCCGCTGGACCGGTGGTGATGACTCTTGATGTGGCGATCAGCAACCTCGACGGCGCCGATTATTTTGTTCAGCCGCAGGCCGCAGGTCAGGGCTTCTTGACCACCCGAGTTCGCTTCTCGTTCCAAGATGCGGATGCCAACGGCGGGCCGGACATTTGGGTTTTGGACGCGACACCCGGCATTGTCGAAGTGAACACCGGGGACAACTGGATTCCGGGAAACACGTATCGTTCACTCAGAATTGAGATGGTGCCGTCGGCGAATCAGATCAAGTACTTTTACAACGGGACTCTGATTCATACCGGAAACGTGGTCGCCGGAACCATGATCGACAATGTATTTTTCTTTCACGACAATTTTCAGCTCGCCAATGAGTTCGGCGATTTTGACAACCTCAGTGTCACGTCGTTGACAGGCAACGGCTCCTGCTGCAATCTGGTGGCGGGAACCTGTGCAAACACGACCGCGCCTGCCCAGTGCGTCGACCCGAACAATGTCTACACGCATGGGCAAACCTGCGTGCAAACCGGTTGCGCAATCGCGACCGGCGCCTGCTGCACGATGACCGGCTGCCTTGAAAACCAGACGATTCCACAGTGCGACGCGGCAGGCGGAACCTTCGCCGGCGACGACACGGTCTGCGCCACCGGCTGTCCCGGGCCGTTCTGCCAGGCGGCGGGTGATGGTCAGTTGCCGGATTTTACGTTCGCAGTCGTTTCCGACGCGAATCCAAACACGGTTTTCCGGGCGGCGGACAACTTCACGCCGGTGGCGAATTCATCGGTCACGACAGTCCGATGGTGGGGCATTTACGTCGATTTCCCCAGCACGATTTGCGAGGGTGTCTCCGACGATTTCGACATCACTTTCTTCGACGATGCCTCGAACCGGCCCGATGACATTATCGCCGGACCGATGGCGGTGGCCCCGACACGCACCACGATTACGCAAACCTTTAACGGGGGGCCTATTTTCGAATATCAAGTCACCATTCCCGCCGTGCCGGTGACAGCGAACAATTGTTTCTGGATGGAAATTCGCAACAACACGGTGGGGGACTGCGTCTGGCTGTGGCTGTCCTCTGACGTGGGCGACGGAATCTCGGCTCAGGACGACGACGCGCTTCCTTACGACGTCGGAAGCAACTCGGATCCGGATCTGGCCTGGTGTCTGAATATCAACGTCAATTCCGATGGATGCGAGTCTGCAACCACCTCGCCAGGTTCCTGCTGCCTTGCCGATGGCTCGTGCCTCGAGGGTCAGACCGAAGCGCAATGTGAAGGCGCCGGCGGCGTCTTTGGCGGCAGCGAGTCCACTTGCGCCAGCAATCCCTGCCCGCTCATCTGCCAGCCGGGCGGCGAGGGACAGATCACCGACTTCGACGGACATGGCGCCGAGTTCATCGTCGGTTCGACGTCGGACGGCGGCATCACGGGGCTTCGCGTTGCGGATAACTTTACACCTTCCCAAGCCAACACGATTCAGTCCGTGCGCTGGTGGGGGTTCTATTTCAACGGCGCCGCCCCATGCACTCCGCAAAACGGTGACGCCCCCGATGACTTCACCCTCACCTTCTTCAACGATGGGGGCGGAATCCCCGGCACGATTCTGAGCGGCCCGACCCCGGTGACGCCGGCCAAGTTTGACACGCTTTTGGATATCGCGACCACCGTCGGAAGCCATCGCGTATTCCAATACACGGCGACGGGGCTGAGCGTGCCCGTTTCCGGAGACACGTGCTACTGGCTCGAAGTGGTGAACAACACGACCGGCGACTGTGCCTGGTCCTGGAGCACGGCGCCCGCCGGAGACGATCTCTCTGCCCAACATAATGGCGCAGGTGCCTACGCTGTTGCCGACCAGAACGACTTCGACATGGCCTGGTGCCTGAACGGCTTCGTCAACCCCGATGGCTGCCTTTCCGCGACGCCGATTCCAGGCGGCTGCTGCCTCGGAAACGGAGCAAGCTGTGAAGTCCAGACCGCGGGCGAGTGCAACGTCAATGGCGGCGACTTCCTCGGCGTCGACAGCGCCTGCGGCGCCAACGCCTGTGCCGGCGCTTGCTGCGTCGGACCTGAGGCGGATGAATGTCAGTTCCTCACCGAAGCGGCCTGCGGCACGGCCGGCGGTACTTTTTATGAAATTGGCATGACCTGTGATGAAAGTCCGTGCAGAGGCGCTTGCTGCTCGCCCGAGGGATTCTGCAGCGTCGAGGAAAGAAATGCCTGTTTGGTCATTTTTGCGGGATCGTATCACGGTGGCGAGGTATGCCCTGACGGTACCGGAGACGAGTTCATCTGCGCGTCAAATAGCGCCTGCGCCCCGACCGAACTCACCTGTCCGCAGTCCGTCAATTTCGACAATACCGGGCAGGCATTCGCCGAGAACACGTCGGATCTTTCGCCGGCCTTGAGTTGCTACGGCGGCCCGGATTTGGCGAACACGAACGGCTCCGGTTCCGTCTGGGTCTCGTTCGTCGGCGACGGGAGCAGCCGAGAGATCAATACCTGCGGCAGCGGCGTCTCTGACACGGTGCTGGCGGTTTACACGCGTGCCGATGGAAACTGCGGCGCCCTCACCGCCGCGGACGAAGTGGCGGACGGCTGCAACGAGGACGGTTGCGGCGGCGAGGACGATGGCGACTTCAACGCCCGAGTCTGCATTCCGACCATTAACGGACAAACCTACTGGGTCCAGGTCAACTCGTTTGATGCGGACAGCGTCGGAGACATCACCGTCAATCTGCTGTGCGCCTGCCAGGCCATTTGCGAATGCCCCGGCGACGTGGGCGGCGCGGCCGGAGCGGTGAGCGACGGAATCCGCAACGGGCGCGACGTTCAGGAATTCACCCGCTGCATGTTGGGAACGGGAACGAATTGCGGTTGCGCCGACGCCGACGGCGACGGGTCGATCGATCCGTTCGGTCCGACCGGAGATATCGCGGCGTTTGCCAACATTCTCGTGACCCAGACCGGTGCGTGCCCTCCGTAATGTCGGAGTTTATCGTAAGCCCTTGGACGGAATGACCGAATAAGGGTGCAGATCGATTGCGAAGGCCGAAAACCGGCCGTGCCCTGGGGTGACGCACCCCGGGGCGCGGCCGTTATTTTTTGAAAATTTCAAAAAAAAGACTTGTCAAGGCATCGCATTCGCGTGACCGGGCTGGTTATAATGGGGCGTGAAAGGTTGCGGCTCTGGGCAGCAGAACTGCGTATTCGTGGGGATTCGATAGGGTTTTTCGGCGAGCATCACAAACCGCGACGGAACCGGCGATGATCGTATCAAGACGATTGACCGCTGGCATCGCGGGATGGAAAACCGAAAGACCGCTCTTTTTTCAGACGAGCTCACACGCAATCTTCAGGTAGGGATAATAACAGCCGTCGCCGACTCGAACTCCCTCCACGGGATTCGAGCGCCGATGATTGAGTCATCAGGTGGAGTGGGGAACTTCGTCTTTGTGATAAGTTGGTTTCGACCTGTTCCGTGATTCAGCCCGGTGGGCAGTCGCCGGGATTCCGGATTGGGATTTTGAACCCTGCTTTCGCAGCCGAGCTTTCCGCTTTTATTTATAACGAGGTTGCCTAACGAAGTTGTCCGAGCGCGCGGCCCGACGCAAGGAACCACGTTCGCGGATTCAACTTCGGACAGGTCATTGAGGATTTTGCGTGAAATCCGCCGCCGCGCGCGGTTGCCCGGCGGGATAACGTGATTCGGATGGAGTAGTTTCATCAAGCTCGAAAGAGAAGGAGAAAAGATGAAAAGGAAATGTTTCGACATGGTCGCATGTTGTATTGCGACGCTCGCTTGTTTCAGTGCATTTGCGGGAGTGGCCATCGCCGATCCCGTGACCCAGTTTTACCCTGCTGGCGCGGATGCGGATGTCGTACCTGCGCTTCCATTGAGTTCGGACATTGAAGGCGCTCCTCGCGCCCCGGGAACGACCGGTTGCGGCGAGGCGGTCTTTTCGAATTTGAACGCGACCTTCGCAGCAACAATCGCCGGTGGATTCCCCGGGACAGGCGCGGCTACTTCTCTCGGGAATGGCATTACCTTGGGAACTCCCGGCAGCAACCGTTCGATCTGCGCCGTTACGGTCACCTTGCAGGAAAACAATCCGGCCTTTCCAGGCATTGGTACTGCCTTCAACGTAACGTGCTCAATTTACTCGGCGTGCCCCACGGCGGGCGGCGCCAATACTCCCTGCAACGCCGCGTTGCTGCTCGGAGAGGCGACGACCAACGGTGTCGTCATCCCGCAAGGCTTCGCGGGTGACGTTTCCATTCTTTTCAGTCCTCCCCTTACTGTTCCGAATAATATTTTTGTAACTTTTCGGACGAGCCGTATGGGGCCGCAGATTCAAGGTGGCGCTGTGCCGACGAACGGGACGCAACAGTCCGCTTTTGCAACACGTTGCGGCAGCACGGCCAACAATAATAGTTGCTCAGTCGCTCTCGCAGGCTCGAATTGCTTTGCCTTCGAAATTGAGGCCCTGCCCACGGCCGGCAACGGTTCATGCTGCAATATCGGCACCGGATTGGGTTGCGTCGAGAATGTTGCGGCAGAAGACTGCACGGGCGAGAATGAGCTCTTCACCATCGGCGGCGATTGCGACGATTGCGAACAGCACATCGGCGCCTGCTGCTTCGCCGATCATTGCGACGATAACGCGTCGATTCCGGATTGTTCCGCAGCTGACGGCCAGTTCCTCGGTAACGGCAGCGTTTGCGTAACTGCCTGTCTCGCGCCTTTCTGTCAACTCGGCGACGATGGCCAGCCTTCCCAGAATTCGGGTGTCGCGCCGTCGATCGAGACAAGCTGGCGTGCCGATAATTTCACTCCGAAAACAAGCACGCCGATCACGTCGGTCACGTGGTGGGGTGCGTACCATCAACTCAGTCCAGGTCTGGTTCCTTGCACACCGACCTCGCCGGATGAATTCCAGATCAAGTTCTTCAATGACGGCGGTGGATCGCCATTACAGGAAATCGCATCGTTCAACATCGGAGATTCAGCCACGGTTGTCGATACCGGCGTGGACCTGAATTTCGCCGGTGGACCCGTCAGTGTGTTCCAATATTCGGTCACGGGTTTAAGCGTGCCGGTCAACGCGAACGAATGCTACTGGATCTCGATTGTGAATTTTCTCGACACAAATGAGTGCATTGGCGACTGGATCTTCGATGGAGAACGCGGCGATGCATTCTCGGCCTGGCAGGGTCCTAACTTCATTGATGAGCCGGGCATCGACCTTTCGTGGTGCTTTGATGTTGATGTATTCCATGATGGTTGTGATTCAGCGGTCGAGGTTCCGGGCGGTTGCTGCTCGCAGCTCGGGGCCGTCTGCAATCAGAAAACGGTCTCGGATTGTCTCGATGAGCCGGGCAATCCGCACTTCTTCGGACCCAACACGGTATGCACCAGCTGTGTGGGAGCCTGTTGCTCGGGCGTCGATGGCACCGTGTGCCAGATGCTTACGCAGGCACAGTGTCAGGCCCTGAGTCCGTCCGGAACTTTCCGGCCGCTCGCTGACGGCGAGACCTGCGACGATAGTCCTTGCCAGGGCGCCTGCTGCCTGGCAGACGGATCCGGCTGCTTTCAACAGGAAAAGGACGCCTGCCTTGCCAGCTTCGGGTCTTACCATGGTGGGGAGCTGTGTCCCAACGACGATCCCGAAGCGGACTTCATTTGCGGCACCAACGATCCATGCAATCCGACTGTGCTGACCTGTCCGCAGACGATCGTTGTAAACAACGCCGGTCAGGCCAACTTTGAATTAGAGCCGAATCAGGATGATTCGGCGATTCTCAGTTGCTACGGCGGCGCCACTCCGGACGACAACACGAACGGCGTGGGCTCTTTCTGGGTCAGTTTTGTCGGTGATGGATCTCCGAAGGAAATCAACACCTGCGGAAGCAATGGCCTTGATACCGTGTTGGCGGTTTACGCATCCGCTGATCCCTGCGCAGGGGGCGGCCCTCTCGCCAGTGAAGAGGTTGTGGGCGGCTGTGACGAAGATGCCTGCGGCGACGCTGCGGATTTGAGTTCTCGGGTTTGCATCCCCACGGTAAACGGCACCACCTACCACGTGCAGATCACCTCATTCGACGAGGCCAGCGTGGGAGACATCACGGTGAATCTGCTCTGCGACTGCGCCGCGGCCTGTGATTGCCCGGGCGACGTCAACGATGACACCGTCGTCGACGGCGAGGACGTCCAGGCCTTCGTTGATTGTGCGACGCCGTTGCCGGATGGCTCGGCCAATTGCGCCTGCGGCGACCTTGACGATGACGACGACGTCGATGAAAACGACATCGCTGACTTCGCCACCGCCCTGCTGGCGGGTGCTTGCGGGTAACGAACCGGCGAGTTCCATCCATCCGGCAGCCTGATCCACCGACGCGGTGAATCAGGGCCGTTGGAATGAAAAGTGAATTACGACCGCGCCGCGGGGGTGAAATGCCCTGCGGCGCGGTTTTTTTTTAGATTTTGGAGAAATAGTGCTTGCAAACTGTCGCAAGCGGCCTCGTGAGGCGGTATGATCGGCGGCAGTGCGGCTTGATGCTCTTCCCGCTTTCTACACGGGTCATCAGGCCGGCAATGCGTAGTCTCTCGAAGGTAGGGTGGAAATTTGTCCGGCGCAATTTGGTCAGTGGGTGTAAGCAGCTTGTTCTAAAGTGCGCCGGGAGTCTGGAAACAGGTGGAGTGGGGAACTCTCGTTTGACGAGGCTGGCCCTACGATGAGAGTCGCTTCGGACGCGCTTGCGCCCGTGAGTAGCTTTCCTCCATAGCGGCATGGCCGTTCTCGCGGGCGGGTTTTCCCGGAAGTGGTAGCTCAAGGCAAAGGGCGGCGGCAAGCGTCCCGGTCCAGTCCTCGCGCGCGACGATCGGGCGGTGCTGGTCGTTGTTCGTTTGCTTGGTGCAAATCGCCGTGACTGGACCACCGTTGTCATTGGCGCAGCGTCAGAATCCGTGAGGAGCCCCCTTGATGATGAATGAATGGCGCCGGCCAGTCCGGCGTCGCGCCGCGTGCGATTATCAAAGGCCTTGGCGACGAGCTTGACTCGCGTGCCCTGTTCGGGGCACGCGCGTGGTGAATGAGGGTGAGTCACCTTTTTGATGGAGGAGTGGTTATGTATCGGAGACTTATTTGTTGTTTCCCGGCCCTGGCATGTACGGCCCTGATGGTGGGGCAAGTGGTTGGCGATGACGTGCCATCATCGACAACGAGCGAGAAGCGGGATCTCAGCCTTCCCGTGACCAATTATGTTGAACCGTATGAGGGTGTAGAGCCGGCGAATGTGGTGGAGCCCGCGTCCGGCGCGCCTCGCGGCGTCGATTGCACCACGGTCGCCTATCAGAATCCCACCGCGGGCACCACACTGGTTTTCACGTTGGATATCGGAGAAGCCGTTGGGCAAACGATTGATCTGCTGGATGGGCAAAGTCATGACGTTTGTGAGGTGCGGGCGCGTATTGTAAATCAGGGCAGCGGTGCCAACCCCGTGGGTTCACCTTATCAGCTAAGCATGAGAATCTATGATCGGTGCCCGAATACGGCCGCTGGTTGCGAGGTCTCGGAGATTCCCTGCGGGAATCCGGTGCCGGTTCTGCTTTACGAGGCTCTCATGGATACGCCTCTCACCAGGACTGCGGGCGCCAGTGCAACCCTGGACGCGCAGGTGGGAGTATGGACGATTCCGGCTGGAACGGTCCAAGTCTTTGACCAAATCCCTGCGGTCACGGAGCAAGTCATTAGTATTCTTTTTGTGGGAGTCGATCCCGGAGCCGGCCCCGTCATCGACAACACCCAGCCCACGGTGGGCGATACGCCGTCCGGATTTACCCTCTGTTCCAATTTTCCTCAATTCGGATGCAGCTTTTCAAGCGGCGGTCGCACTGAAGCATCGATCGATGTCTTTTCGAATCCTATTGTCGGTTCGGGTAAGTGCTGTGACCGGATCACCGGCACGTGCACCGAGGTTGCCAGCGCCGATGATTGCAATTCCGCCCTCTACAGGGAGTTCACGCTTGGGGCGAGCTGCGATACCCCGGACCCTGATGATGTCGAATGTGACTTGGCGGACGGCGCCTGCTGCGACGTTCCCGGTCAGAGTTGCTCGATCCAGCTTGCCACGAATTGCGCTGCCGCGACGCAGCGCTTTGCATTCGGCGCGGCTTGCGACGACGTCGTTTGCCCCGTTGTCTGCCAGGCCTCGTCGGAGGGTCAGCCCTACAACTTCGCGGCGAACAACACATTCGTCCGCTTCATTTCGGATATTAACCCGGTGATGGAAGGCTTTGTGGCGGCGGGTCCGGGCGGCTTCCGGTCGGCCGACAACTTCACCGCGGACGCAACTGGCGCTATTACCTCCGTTCGCTGGTGGGGACAGTACAACGATCCGGTCAGCGTGGTGAAGTGCGATGACGTCGATCTCGCCGACAACTTCACGATCAAGATATGGAACAACGCGCTCGATCTGCCCTTCGGCAGCCCCTTGGGAGTTTATAACGGTCCGGTGGTTAAATCGTCCACGGGCTATCGCAGGCTGTTTTCGGCCGCCTTCGGGGCCGAGCTCATCTATGAGTACGAAACCCCGCCCGGCGCGCTCAACGTTCCGGTGACCGACGATCAGTGTTACTGGGTGGAGATTTACAATCACACCACCGGCGACGCGGTCTGGCGCTGGGTGACCGGTCCGGCGGGCGACCAGGTGTCTTTGAATGACACCACCGATTATCCGTATGAGGATGCGGTCCCGGGGCCCTGTTCGCCGCCAGCGGCTTGTGCGACAACGGGAACTTCGCCACCGGATGACACCTTCCCGACCGATCTGGCCTGGTGCATCGGGGGTGTTGATCTCAAGGGGCCGGTCGGCGGGACGGATGGCTGCCTCAACGACATCGAGCTCCCCGGGGCCTGCTGCTTGAATACGGAGGCAGGGTGCACGTTTGTAGGTCCGAGCGCATGCGCCAGTGCCGCCGGCTTTTTCCGTGGAACCGGCATTCAATGTGAAGCAGCGGGCATCTGCGAAGGGGCCTGCTGTCTCGAAGGCACCTGCCAGCCGCTTACTCGATTCGAGTGCGCCGACGGCTTCTTTAATGGCGAAGGCGCCGCCTGCGATCCCGATCCGTGCAACGGCCTCTGTTGTGGCGCTGACGGCAACTGCCTCGACAATGCATCAAAAGAGGTTTGTGACGGGCAGGCTCCGGCGGGCTTCTACACGGGCAACCCGGCCAGCGGTGACTTGGAGTGTGGCGATGTGCAATGTGCGGTTCCCGAGTGCAGCAGTTCGAGCGGCGTTCCGCAGATCACAATCAACGGCGACGCTTACACAACGAACAATAGCGCTGTTGCGGGGATCGCCCCTGATCCGCTACCTCCCCTGAGCTGCTTCGGCGGCGGGGCGAACAACGGCTTTGGCGGTTTCCTGGTTTCGTTCGTAGGAAACGGAGATCAGGTTGAAGTCAACACCTGCGGCAGCGCGGTTGTCGATACCGTCTTGGCGGTTTA
>Ga0190265_10001593_pt1 | contig 14958 bp, 19 predicted proteins | sample Popmic124T_FD_133135 | JGI IMG/M metagenome (GOLD analysis project Ga0190265, IMG submission 133135) | Populus adjacent soil microbial communities from riparian zone of Indian Creek, Utah, USA - 124 T | ecosystem: Environmental > Terrestrial > Soil > Riparian zone | place: USA: Utah | collected...
AGCGTCTTCTTCCCCCGGATGAAGAACGACGGCGAGCCGTGCGAGAGCCGCTCGGTCACCTCCGGGAACGAGAATGGGGATGAGGATCGCGAAATCACGCATGTCGTTTCCTTAGTTCAGCGGCTCGTCGCGCAGCCGTTCGATCTCCTCGGCGACGACGATGCCCTTGTCGGTCACGATCCGTTCGAGCACCCGCACGCGCTGTTCCAGCCGGTCGCTATGGGTGGCATATTGCGCCGCCTTCTCCGCGGTCTGCGCGCTGGTCAGCTCAAGCTGGCGCTCCTTGAACTTGAGCCACCGCTTGAAGATGTCGGCGCCGACGCCGGCCACGACCGGGATGCCAACCACCACGACGAAGAACAAAACCCATTCCGGCATGATCTTCCTTCCTAATTCCTCGGGATGCGCAGGGCTTCGATTTCCTGCGTGATCCGGTGGCCGTCGTCGGTGACGATCCGTTCGACGTTGGCGAGCCGGTCCTTGACCGCGCCCATCTCGGCCTTGAGCTGTGCATTCTCCTGGCTGAGCAATTTCACCCGCTCCACCGTCTCGTCGTCCCTCTGCGGATAGATCGCCTTGCCCCACGAGCTTTCCAGCGGATAGCCGTGCTTGATCCGAAGCCAGGTGGTGACCACCCAGCCGGCCACGGCGGCCATCCCGATGAGCATCGCCATGACCGCGATCAAGGGGCCGTAATTGTCGAGTAAATTCTCCATGATGCGTGCTTTCCTTGCCTAATTATCTGAGCTGCTCGATCTCGCGCGCGGTGCGCTCGGCGGGATCAGTGGCGATCCGCTCGAGCACCGCGATCCGCTCCTCCAGCCGCCGGCTGGTGAGGCGAAGCGATTCATTCTCATGCGCCAGCCTGGCATTCTCCTGCGCATCCGCGACGCTCTGCGTGCCGCCGCTATGGCTGCGCCGGCGCATCCGCATCAGCGTCACCAAAACCCAGGCGGTGGCGGCAATCGCGACGATCGGGATGAGGCTGTCGAAATCCATTGCGATATTCCCCTGTCAGTCGCGCTCAGCGCAGCTCATCGATCTCGCGCGCCGTCCGAGTCGCCGGGTCGGTGGCGATCCGCTCGAGCACCGCGATCCGTTCCTCGAGCCGGCTGACCTGGCCCTTCAGCCGGCCGTTCTCGTTCGAGAGCAGTTCGACCTGCCGGGCGCCGTCGGGCTGGTCGTTCTTGTGCGAGATGCCCACCCATTCGTTCTCGATCGGATAGCCGTGCTTGGCCCGTATCCAGGTCGACGCGAGCCAGCCGAAGGTCGAAATCGCGATGATCGCGATGACGAAAGTAGGTCCACCCCAGTCCATGCCTATTCCCCTTTGCCGATATTATGAACGCAGCTGCTCGATCGCGCGGGCGGTGCGCTCGGAAGGATCGGTGGCGATCCGCTCGAGCACCGCGATGCGATCGTGCAGCCGGCTATTCTCCTTGCTCAGCGCTTCGATCTGCCGGGCGGCCTGGCCGTTTTCCGTGGCCGCGGCCGGCTGACGCCGCCTGATCCACATCGCGATCAGGGCGGCGGCCGCGAGGATGCCGGTCATGATCACGATGAACAACGCCGTATTCTCATCCATCTTTCACAATCCCCCTGTCCGGTTCAGCGCAGCTGCTCGATTTCCTGGGCGAGGCTGCTGTTGGAGCTGGTCACATAGGTCTCGACGTCGGCGAGGCGCCGGTCGATGTCGCGGAAGCGCGAGCGCACGTCGCGGGCGACCCGGTGCGGGCTTCGCCGCACGCCCTGCCAGAATTTCTTCTGGGCGGGGTCGTGCTCGTAGAGCTCGATCGGCTTTCTCGGCGCCATCCAGGAGATCAGAAAGTAGATCAGGAAGGCCATCGGTCCCATGATGAACAGCGACAGCACGAAGCCGATCCGGATCACGGTGACGTCGAGGCCGGTATAATCGGCGATCCCAGCGCAGACGCCCGACCATTTGGCGTTGTGCTTGTCGAGGTAGAATTTGGTGCGTGGGCTGGACATCAATCCCTCCTGAAAGGCCGGTTGGAGCGCGAGGCTTCGAGGATCCGGTCGGAGCGGTCCTCGAGCGCGGTCTCGACCGCGTCGCTGCCGAGCTGGCGCCAGTTCGGATTCTCGTCCTGGACGATGCGCTCGATCGTGCCCATCCGGTCGTCGAGCCGGCGGGCGAGGTCGTGAAGCTCATCGAGCAGATTCTCGTCCGCGGTGGTCAGCGACGCCGCCGTCTTCCACTTGGTGATGTAGTGGAAGATCACCCAGGGGAAGCCGATGAACAGGATTCCGAGGATGACCACGGGCAGCATGATGTCTTCCATCGGATCAGTCTTCCTTCTTCTTGGCTTCGCCGCCATTGGTGCGCTTGGCCATTGAGGCCCTCAGCGCTTCGAGCTCAGCGTCGACCTTGTCGGCGTTGCGCAGCTCCGAAATCTCCTCGTCGAGCGTCTTGGGCGGGCCGCCAAGGCCGAGCGCGTCGGCATGGCCTTCGGCGAGATCCGCATCGCGCTCGAGCACGTCGAAGCGCGAGAAGGCGTCGTCCACTTTGGGCCCGGCATACATTTCCCTGAGCCGCGAGCGGTTCTGGGCGCTTTCGATCCGGGTCATCACCGCATTCTGGCGGGCGCGGGCCTCGCGCAGCTTGTTCTGAAGCTTGGCGATGTCGGCCTCCGCGGAGCGAAGCGCGTCGTTCAGAACCTCGATCTCGGTCCTGAGCTGCTCGGTCATGTCGGCGGCCTTCTGCTTTTCGAACAGGGCCGCCTTGGCGAGGTCGTCGCGGCCCTTCGAAAGAGCGAGCTCGGCCTTCTCGACCCAATTCTCCTGCAGCCGATCGAGCTTGCCGATCTGGCGCCCCATCTCCTTCTGGTCGGCGATGGTTCGCGCGGCCGAGGCGCGGACCTCGACCAAAGTTTCCTCCATCTCCATGATGATCATTCGGATCATCTTGGCGGGGTCTTCGGCCTTGTCGAGAAGGTCGGTGACGTTGGCGGCTATGATATCGCGCGTCCGCGAAAAAATGCCCATGGGAAAATACTCCTTGCTTGAAACATAGGCCCGGGCCGGCCCGGAATCCATGGCGGCGCGGGGAGCGGTGATGCGCATCAGCTCGCCCTCGCTTACCTTGATCCTGACCGGCTTCGGCCTAGCCATTCGCATGCGTCTGCAATTGGACCGAGGCAACCTGGCTGCGATCCAGGTCGGCCGCGCTGACCGGGCCGATCGCGGCGGTGATCGAAAGGGTGGAAAGGACGAGGGCGCCGACCGCGGCGGTGGCGACCTGGGCAAAGCGGCCTGAATTGAACATTTCGGTCTCCTGAACCTTGGTCTTGAATCCGCGTCCCGCCGACCATTCGCCGGGAACGTCTTTTTAATAGCATCTCCCGTGCCAAGGTCGGGAAATGGCGGAAATCCGCCGATCATGGACGATGTCGCCCTCCTCTCCAGCCTTTGATCTTGCCAACAAGTGGTAAAATGCGCCAAACATCCGGCAATGGAGCGAAACACCCACCTCGTCGGCCAATCCACCTCCTTCCTCGACGCGGTCGAGCGGGCCAGCCGCGCCGCGCCGCTCGACCGCCCCGTCCTGGTGATCGGCGAGCGCGGCACCGGCAAGGAGCTGATCGCCGAGCGGCTCCACCATCTCTCCGGCCGCTGGGACGGGCCGCTCATCGTCATGAACTGCGCGGCTCTGCCCGAGACTCTGATCGAGGCGGAATTGTTCGGCCACGAAGCCGGCTCGTTCACCGGCGCGAGCAAGACCCGGCAGGGGCGGTTCGAGGAGGCCAATGGCGGCACGCTCTTCCTCGACGAGCTCGCGACGCTTTCGAGCCCGGCCCAGGACCGGCTGCTTCGCGCCATCGAATATGGCGAGGTGACCCGGATCGGCTCGAGCCGGCCGATCCAAGTCGACGTCCGGATCGTCGCCGCGACCAACGAGCATTTGCCGAGGCTCGTCGAAGAGGGCCGCTTCCGCGCCGATTTGCTCGACCGGCTGAGCTTCGAGGTCGTGACCCTGCCGCCGCTTCGCCACCGCGAAAGCGACATCCCAGTCCTTACCGACCATTTCGGCCGCCGAATGGCGCTGATCATCGAATGGGACGATTGGCCCGGCTTCAGCCAGGGGGCGATGGAGAAATTGCTGGCCTATCCCTGGCCCGGCAACGTCCGCGAACTCCGCAACGTCGTCGAACGCGCCGTCTACCGCTGGTCCGGCCAGGAAGGCCCGATCCAGGACATCCAGTTCGACCCGTTCGAAAGCCCGTGGCGGCCCTTGCCGGGGCAGGGGCCGAAGCCCGCGCCCCAGCCGGCCGCCAACCTGGCCGACAAGGCCGAAGCCTCCGCCGAAGCCCTGGCCGCCAGCGCCCCGCACCGCCACAGCCCCGAGGACTGCGGCGACATGCGCCTCGCGGTCGCCGAATATGAAAAGGCGATCCTGGCCGCCGCCCTCGAAAAATGCCGCTGGAACCAGCGCGCCGCGGCGACCGCGCTGTCGCTGACCTACGATCAGCTGAGGCATGCGATGCGGAGGCATGAGTTGCAGGGGTAATTCCTCCCCACGATTTCGTGGGGAGGGGGACCATGCGAAGCATGGTGGAGGGGTTTTCTTGGGCCTGGTTGGCCCCCTAGCGCGAGCCGGCCGGAATCACCCGGTTTATCGACGATTGGATCGTGTCGGGAACGGCGCGGCTCTGGGCGTCGCGCGCCGGCTCGAAGCGGGCGCGTCTGCCTCGCTGGAATTGACCTTGAGAGCAAAAGATCGTGTATAGCTGGCGAATAGTTGATGCTCGTGAAAGGACGTCGCATGCACAGGTGGCTTACAGTTCTTGTGCTTGTGTGCGTGGGCGGCTGCATGATGCTCCCAGCGGTCGAGACCGTGGGATTCGTGGACGGAACTCGTTTCGCGACGACGAAGGCCTATCGGTATCGAGTTGGCGCGACCCGCCACGAGATCGTGGTGCCGGAAGGGTTCGTCACGGACTATGCCAGCATTCCGGCCGGCCCATTTCGCGCATTATTTGAACGACAGGGCAGGTACAGCCGCGCTGCACTTGTCCACGATTATCTCTATTGGAGCCAATCGTGCAGCAGGGCACAAGCTGACAACCTCTTCATGATCGCGATGACCGAATTGGGAGTGCGTGAACGTGAGCGCGGGCCGATCTACCAGGCAGTCAGATTAGGGGGCGAGAGCGCTTGGAACGAAAATACGCGGGAATATCGCTCTGGTCTTCCACGTATCGTTGCCCGGCAGTATCGCGGACTTGCCGACGCCCACACTTGGGTTGCTACGCGCGAGGCGTTGCGCATGCGTGGCGAGCGCGACCCGGCATTCCCCCGGAATCTTGCATACTGCGCGTTGGGGAACTCCACGCGCGTACCTTGATCAGGTCTTCGTGCACCGTACCAGTCAAGCCTTCAAAAATAGGATTTCGTCTGTCACGCTCACCCGGTGACCAATGCATCCGCCCTTCCGCTACCGCCTCGGCCGATCGCCTCGGCCGCGCGGCGTGTGCGCGTTTCGCTGAAGGTCACAGTGAAAATTTTCCGCCGAATCGCTCAACTTCGTGACTCTTCGCGCCGCTGGCGGGCAACGCGGATGGCAGGTGTCACCGTTGTCACCTTCACCCCGCCGGATGCGCGCATTTTCGCTCCCGGGAAGCCGAACTTTATGAACCTTCCGCCGCCCCCCGCGCTTGTCGAACGGCGTCCGCTTGGGCATGGCGCGGTGATGAGCAATAGCGATTTCTACCGAATCCGCCGCCTGCCGCCCTACGTCTTCGCCGAGGTCAATGCGATGAAGGCGGCCGCGCGCGCTCGGGGCGAGGACATAATCGATCTCGGCATGGGCAATCCCGACGGGGCGCCGCCCGCCCATGTCATCGAGAAATTGTGCGAGGTGGCCCGCGATCCGCGCGCGCATCGTTACTCGGCGTCGAAGGGCATCGCCGGCCTGAGGCGCGCGCAGGCGGGCTATTACGCCCGCCGCTTCGGCGTCGAGCTCGATCCCGACAGTGAGGTGATCGTCACTTTGGGCTCGAAGGAGGGCCTCGCCAACCTCGCTCAAGCGATCACCGCGCCGGGCGACGTCGTGCTCGCGCCCAATCCCTCTTATCCGATCCACCAGTTCGGCTTCATCATCGCCGGCGCCGCGATCCGCTCGATCCCGGCCGCGCCCGGCCCGGACTTTTTCGAGATCCTCGAGCGTGCGGTCCGCTACACCGTGCCTCGGCCCAAGGTGCTCGTCATCGGCTATCCGTCCAATCCGACCGCCTATGTCGCCGATCTCGCTTTTTACGAGCAGGTCGTCGCCTTCGCCCGCGCCCACGGCCTTTGGGTGATCTCCGATCTCGCTTATGCGGAAATCTATTTCGGCGAGGAGCCGACGCCGTCCATCCTCCAGGTGGCGGGCGCGAAGGAGGTGGCGGTCGAGTTCACCTCCATGTCCAAGACCTATTCGATGCCGGGCTGGCGGATCGGTTTCGCGGTCGGCAATCCGGCGCTGGTGGGCGCGCTGGCGCGGGTCAAATCCTATCTCGATTACGGCGCCTTCACGCCCATACAGGCGGCCGCGGTCGCCGCGCTGAACGGGCCGCAGGACATCGTCGAGGCCAACCGCAAGCTCTACAAGGCCCGCCGCGACGTGCTGGTCGATTGCTTCGGCCGCGCCGGCTGGGAAATCCCGCCGCCCCAAGCGAGCATGTTCGCCTGGTCGCCCATCCCCGAGGCCTTTCGCCCTCTGGGCTCGATGGAGTTCGCCAAGCGGCTGCTGGCGGAGGCGGGCGTCGCGGTCAGCCCCGGCGTCGGCTTCGGCGAGGAGGGCGAGGGCTTTGTCCGGATCGCTTTGGTCGAGAACGAGCAGCGCCTCCGCCAGGCCGCGCGCGGCGTGAAGGCGTTTTTGGCCAAGGGGGGATGACGCGCGCCTCTCGTCATCCCAGCGAAAGCTGGGATCTCACTGCCTTCAACAGCGGGGAGCAGTGAAGGGGGATTCCAGCTTGCGCTGGAATGACGAACTAGGAAGGAGGAAGCTTCGCCTTCGGAAACCCGTCCCAGGCTTCGTCATAATCGGGCTGGGCGTGGTCCAGCGCGAATTTGGTCGGCCGGTAGGGCCAGCAGCTTTCGACCATGAACGCCATCGTGCCGTCGAGCTTGACCGGCTTCAACGCCGCCTCGCTCGCCGCCTTCCAGCTCGCCGAATCGGGCCCGTGCCCGGCCATCAGATTGTGCAGCGACATGCCGCCGGGCGCGAAGCCCTCCGCCTTGGCGTCGTAATCGCCCATGATCAGCCCCATGCATTCGCTCATCGCGTTGCGGTGGAACCATGGCGGGCGGAACGTGTCCTCGGCGACCAGCCAGCGAGGCGGAAAGATGACGAAATCGGCATTGGCTCGGCCGGGAACGTCGCTCGGCGAGGTCAGCACGGTGAAGATCGACGGGTCGGGATGGTCGAAGCTGACCGTTCCGATCGCGTTGAACAGGCCCAGATCGTATTTCCAGGGCGCCAGATTGCCGTGCCAGGCGACGACGTCGAGCGGGCTGTGGCCGAGGTCCGCGACCCAGAGCGAGCCGAGATGCTTCTGGACCAGCGCGAAGGCGCCGTCGCGATCCTCGAAAGCGGCGCGGGGCGTCAGGAAGTCGCGCGGGTTGGCGAGGCCGTTGGCGCCGATCGGGCCGAGTTCGGGCAGGCGGAAGAGGGCGCCGTGATTCTCGGCGACATAGCCGCGCGCCCGGCCGTCGGGCAGCAGCACCCGGAAGCGAACGCCGCGCGGGACGAGCGCGACCTCGCCGGGCGCGACCGCGATCCGGCCCATCTCGGTCCTGAGGTCGAGCCGGCCCTGCTCGGGGATGATCAGCAGCTCCCCGTCGGCGTTGAAGAAATAGCGGTCGGCCATGTCGGCCGTGGCGCGGTAGACGTGGACGGCGACCCCCTCGAGGTCGGCCGGATCGCGATTGGCCATCATCGTGACGAGCCCGTCGATCCAGTCGGTCGGGCCGTCGGGAAAAGCGAGCGGGTCCCAGCGCAGGCGGTTGGGCGGCAGCGGCGCGTGCCGAGTGCCGGGCGCGAACAGCGCCGCGCCGGCATAGGGCCGGTAGGGCGGATGAGCGGCGCTCGGCCTCATCCGGTAGAGCCAGGAGCGGCGGTTCTCGGCCCGCGGCGCGGTGAAGGCGGTGCCCGAAAGCTGCTCGGCATAGAGGCCGAAGGCGGGGCGCTGCGGCGAGTTGCGGCCGTGGGGCAGGGCCCCCGCCACCGCTTCCGTCGCGAAATGGCTGCCGAAGCCGGACATCGTCTCGGTCTCGGTTTCGGGCTTTGCCGCGGTCATGCCTCTCCTCGCGCGATGGTCGATTGATCGCCCCGCCGGGCCCAGCCATAAGCGGGGAAAATGTCGTCCGCAATCGCACAGCCCGCCGCGGACCCCGCCCGCCCCCGCCTCGCCCGCCTCCTCAAGGCGCTGATCTGGGGCTTTTGTCTGCTGCTCGTCGCCGGCACCTGGGGGTTCGTGGTCCAGCAGATCGCCTTCGAGCGCCAGGCGGCGATCGACGACGCCATCCGCCAGAACGTCAACCGAACGATCGCCTTCGAGCAATATGTGCGCCGAACGCTCGAGGCGGCGGACCTGGTCACCCGCTATGTCGGCGGCCGATTCGCGCGCGGCGACGTCGGCGAGGAGTTCCTGGGCGCGCCCGGGCGTCCGGCCCGGATTTCGGGCAATGTCGCCCGTAGCGGGACCTTCGTCGGAATCAACGTCGTCGATACGCGCGGCGAAATCGTCGCCACGTCGGTCGCGGCGCCGTTGCCGCGGACCAATCTGGCCGATCATCCCGCCTTCCGAGTCCATGTCGAGCGCGACAGCGGCCAGCTGTTCGTCAGCCCGCCGCTGCCGTCGCCTGCTTTTGGCCAGAACCTGATCTGGCTATCCCGAAGGCTCAACAATCCCGACGGCTCGTTCGCGGGCGTGATCGCGATCAACATCCTGCCCAACCAGTTCACCGCTTTCTACCGCGACGCTCACGTCAACCCGATGGACGTGATGTCGGTGATCGGCCTCGACGGGATCGTCAGGGCGCGGCGGATGGGGCGCGTGTCGACCTCAGGCCAGGACGTGAGCCACGGCCCGGTCACGCGCATGCAGATGGCGGGGCGCCTGACCAGCGGCACCTATTTGGGCCCAGGCCGGGCCGACGGCCTGATCCGCTACGTCAGCCACCGGCGGATGGGCGATTATCCGCTTTTCGTCACCTACGGCGTGCTCCAATCGGAGGTGCTTGCGCCGTCGCGCCACCGCGCGCGAGTCTTCATCGCCGGCGCCGCTCTGGTCAGCCTCATCCTGATCGCCTTCGCCGCCTTGGTCACGATCTTTCTCAGCCGCCGCGAGCGGCGCGAGGCCGAGATGGCGAGCGCGAACATGCGTCTGCAGGAGGCGCAGCGCATCGGCCAGATCGGCGACTGGGATTATGACCTGCGCACCGGCGCCGTCTATTGGTCGCCGCAGCTCTGCGCCCAGTTCGAGCGCGATCCGGCGGCCGGCAGCCCGAGCTTCGAGGAGTTCAAATCCTATCTCGACGAGGAAGGCCAGGCGACGGTCGATCGGGCGCATGCCGAGGCGATCCGCTCCGGCGAGGTCCAGCAGATCGAATATGAAGTGCGGCTCCCGAGCGGCAAGGAGAATCTCCACCAGGGTTTCGTCATCCCGTCGTTCGACGCCGCCGGCAAGGTCGTCCGGCTCCACGGCACCGATCAGAATGTCAGCGCCCGCAAGCAGCTCGACCTGCTCCAGACCCATGTCGCCCATCTCTCCCGTCTCGAGGCGATGAACGCGATGGCGGCCACGCTCGCGCACGAGCTCAACCAGCCGCTGACCGCGGCCTCCAATTATCTGGCCGGCAGCCGCCGGCGCCTGCGCTCCGGGACGACGGACGAGATCGAGCAGGGCGTGATGGCGGCCGAGCAGCAGATCCACCTGGCCGCCGACATCATCCGCCGGGTGCGCGAAATGGTGTCCAATCCGCCGAAAGCCTCCGCCGCCGTATCGCTGTCGCACATCGTCGACGACGCGCTCGCGCTGCTTTCGATCCCGAGCGCTCATCCGGCGCTTCGAATTGCCAGGACGATCGACCCTAATGCCGGGATGGTGAAGGGCGATCGAATTCAGATCCAGCAGGTGATGGTCAATCTGATCCGCAACGCGTGCGATGCCACCGCCGGCCTGCCGAACCCCGAAATCACCATTGCGGGCCGCCGGGCCGACGCGGCCAGCGTCACCGTGTCGGTGTCCGACAACGGGCCCGGCTTCAGCCAGCCGGACGCGTCCCGCTTCTCCCCCTTCGCCACGACCAAACCGTCGGGCCTCGGCCTCGGCCTTTCCATCTCCCGAACGATCATCGAATCGCACGGCGGCCGGATCTGGACAGAGGACCGCGAGGGGGAGGGCGCCCGGGTCTGCTTCACCCTGCCGGCGCCCGGGCCCAGGCGCGAACGGGCCGGCGCCCGCACGGATGCGGGCCGGGGCTAGGGTTGGAAAATTGGGGGCGGATGGAGGCCCGAGCCGGAATCGAACCGGCGTGCAAGGATTTGCAGTCCTCTGCGTAACCACTCCGCCATCGGGCCGCCGCGGGCGAGATGGTCGGCTTTGGCTTGGCTGTCTACCGGCGCGGGTCTAGGCTGGCCCGATGCACGCCGCCTTCAGCCTGGCGCGGAACACGCTGAAACCGGTCCTCGATTTCGCGCTTCCGCCGCGCTGCCCCGGCTGCGGGACGGTGACCGGGGAGCCGCACCGCTTCTGCCTCGATTGCTGGTCGCGGCTGAGCTTCCTCGGCGAGCCCTGCTGCGTCCGCTGCGCCTTGCCGTTCGATTATGGCGAGGGAGCCGCAGTCGAATGCGGGCGCTGCATCGCCGAGCCGCCGGCCTATGACCGGCTGCGCGCCGCGGTCGCTTATGGCGAGGTCTCCCGCAAGGTGGCGCTGAAGCTCAAATATGGCGGGCGGCCGGGCGTGGCCGAGACGATCGCCCGGTTCATGGAACGCCATCTCGATCCCCTCGAGGATTCGGTCCTGGCGCCGGTGCCGCTCCATCGCTGGCGGATCTGGAGGCGCGGCTACAATCAGTCGGCGCTGATCGCGGCCGCGCTGGCCCGGCGCAGCGGGCGCGAGGCCCGGCTCGGCCTGGTCGAGCGGGTGAAGGCGACGCCGCCGCTTCGCGGAATGGGGCCGCGCGAGCGGAAGCTGGCGGTGCGCGGCGCCTTCCGGGTCGGCGCGAAGCACAAAGCGGGGCTCAAGGGGCGGGCGGTGGTCCTCATCGACGACGTCTATACGAGCGGCGCCACCGCCAATGCCTGCGCCCGCGTGCTGAGGCGGGCCGGCGCCGCCAGCGTGAACATCCTCTGCTGGGCGCGCGTTGTCCGCGGCGAGGATTGACATAAGGAAGGTCGGATGGCCCGCGTCGAGATTTACACCAAGATGTTCTGCGGCTTCTGTTTCAGCGCCAAGCGGCTGCTCGACAGCAAGAACGCGCCCTATGAGGAATATGACATCACCATGGGTGGGCCGAAGCGGGCGGAGATGATCCAGCGCGCGGACGGCCGCAGCAGCGTGCCCCAAATCTTCATCGACGGCGCCCATGTCGGCGGCTGCGACGACCTCCACGCGCTGGAGGAAGGCGGGCGGCTCGATCCGCTGCTGACCGGCGGATGAGGATCGCGCTCCATCAGGCGCGGACCGGGATCGATCCCACCGCCAATGCCGACGCGTTGGCCGCGCGGATCAGCGAGGCGAAGGCGGGCGGCGCGGCGATGCTGTTCACGCCGGAGATGAGCGGCCTGCTCGACCGGGACCGGGAGCGCTCGGCCGCGCATCTTCGCCATGAGGCCGACGATCCGGTGCTCGCCGCCGTGCGGGCCGCGGCCGCGCAGGCGGGCATCTGGGTCCATCTGGGCTCGCTCGCTTTGCTCGCGGAGGAGGGAGGCAAGCTCGCCAATCGCGGCTTCGTCATCGATGATCAGGGCAAGATCCGCGCCCGCTACGACAAAATCCATTTGTTCGACGTCGATCTGCCGACCGGCGAGAGTTGGCGAGAATCCGCGGCCTATCGTAGCGGTGAGCGAGCGGTTGTCGTCGAAACGCCGGTTGGCGCGCTCGGCCTGTCGATCTGCTACGATCTGCGCTTCGCGGACCTCTATTCCGCGCTCAGCAACACCGGCGCGACCGTTCTTTCCATCCCGGCGGCCTTCACCGTGCCGACCGGTGAGGCGCATTGGCACGTGCTGATGCGCGCCCGGGCGATCGAGGCCGGCGCCTTCGTGATCGCGGCCGCGCAGGCCGGCGTGCACGAGGACGGGAGGGCCACTTACGGCCATTCGCTGGTCGTCGATCCCTGGGGGACAGTGCTGCTCGACATGGGCGGCGAGGCGACGGGCCTGGGCTATGCCGAGCTCGACCCCGGCGCCATCGAGGAGGTCCGCCGGCGGCTCCCTGCGATCCGGCACCGCCGCCCGATCCCGCCGCCGGACCATGTCCGAATCATCGGGTCGGCAGCGTCCCACGCTGCCGAGCCTTGTCCGGGGGACAAGGCGACCCGATGATCATTTTCGATCTCAAGTGTACCCCGCAAGGCCATGTTTTCGAAGCCTGGTTCGGCTCGAACGAGGATTATGAAGCGCAGGCCGCGCGCGGCCTCGTCGCCTGCCCGATCTGCGGCGCCGCCGAGGTCGAAAAGGCGCCGATGGCGCCCAGCGTCGGCTCGAAGGGCAACCGGCGGGCGGGGCCGCCGCCCGAGGCGGTCAAGGCGATGATGTCGGAAATGGCCGCGGCTCAGAAGAAGATGCTCGAGACCAGTGAGCATGTCGGCGATCGCTTCCCGGACGAGGCGCGCGCCATCCATCTGGGCGAGGCCGAGGCGCGCGCCATCCACGGCCGCGCCACCCCGGCCGACGCAGACTCCCTGCGCGAGGAGGGGATAGCGGTCAGCCCCTTGCCCTTCCCGGTGCCCGAGCCCGGCGAGGAGAATTGACCGCGCGCACCGCTTGAGCCAAACCGCGCGCCGGTGGACGGCCCCGTAGCTCAGCAGGATAGAGCGACTGATTCCTAATCAGTAGGCCACAGGTTCGAATCCTGTCGGGGTCACCAGCTTGCGCGGGCGCCAGCCTGCGATCCGCGCCATGGCGAAGAGGCCGAGCGCGGCGAGGCCGATCTCGGCGATCAGCGCGCCGCCCGATCCGCGCTCGATCCAGCCCGCGGCCATCATGTTCCAGAGCAGATGATCGACGGCGAGCGCGAACACCGCGCCGAAAGCGAAAGCGCGAAGCGAGCGCCGCCCGAGCCTGCACAACAGGCCATCGGGATCGGCGCGGTGAGCGAGCCGGACGAAGGGGGCGTTCCTGAGCGCCATGAAGGCATAAGCGAGGGCGGCGAGATAGAGCAGCCGCAAGGGCGATTGATAGGATTTGCTGATTCCGGTCCAGAAGGACTCGTTGCGCGCCTCCAGCCACAGCCGGGCGTCGGGCGAGACATGGGGGGCGATGACCAGGAAGGCGGTGCCCGCGGCGACCAAGGCCAGCGCGGCGGCGGTCAGCCAAGGCCGGCGCGGAAGCGCGACCCGCTGGACGATCGCCGCGCCGAGCGCGACTCCCCCGGCGAAGACGAGCTGCCAGGGCAATAGGGTCATCGCCAGCAGCTCGCCGGTGAGGCTGTCGCGGTCGGCGAGCAGGAAATGGCCGCCGGCCAGCCAGATCAGCGCCGCCGGCACGAGCGGGTACCAGAAGCGCTTCGCCGCGAGCCAGACGTAGATCGGCGCGACGATCATCAAGACGACGTAGAGCCGAAGCACCATCGAATAGCCGACCGACTGCTGCATCGTCAGCGCGTGCCACCAATAGGAGACCGCGCCCGCCGATTCGATCGCCACGGCCGGAGTCAAAGCGATCGAGGGCGGCGGCGCGCCGGTATCGCCGATGCTGAAGATCAGGAAGGAGGCGGCGATGACGATGAGGTTGGCGAAATAGAGGATAAGCGCGCGCCGCCACATTCGTCCGCGCGCCGCCTCCCAGTCCCAGCCGCCGGCTCGGGGGCCGTAGGCGAGGAAGGTCGAGAGTCCGGCGAGGAGGACGAAGATGTCGGCCGAATCGCAAAAGGCGATCTTCGACGGCGACAGTTCGAGCAGCATCCCCAAGGTGATGTGATTGACGAAGATGTTGACGAGGCAAAGGCCCCGTATCGCGTCGATCGAAGAGATGCGCTCAGTCATGTCCGCCAGCTTCCCGCACCCGGTCCTAGCGGCCATGGCTTCGCAGACCGTTAACGCCCGCGAAGGATTGGGGAGTTTCGCTTCGGACCGTTCGCTGCGGTCGGACCCGGCGAGCAGGCTTGTCCGCGGGTCGATCGAGCCAAAGCGCGCCGCATTGGAACGATAATGCGACGCGGATCATCCAAACCGCGGTGGAACGCTTTTGTTGGATACATGTAGGATTTCACGCTCCATTTTCTGATTCGTACCCAGAAAATCGGAGATCAGACATGATTGTGAACATTGAAGATTTTGGCGGCGGGATCAACGTTGCCGATAACACTGCGGCCTGTCTCCAGGCCCTCGACTGCCTCGATTCCGTGGGTGGCGGAACGCTTCAATTCCAGGCCGGCACCTACGATTTCGACTCGGCCGAGCTCGGGAGCAATGTCGAGCTACCGCCGAACGTCACCATTCAAGGCAGGGGCAAGGGAAGCACCCGGCTGGTCGTCACGGGCGACGACCAATGCTATTTCTTCCTGAACGAAAACAACAGCAGCAACCATCTGATCCGCGACCTGACGGCGCGCGGCAACAATGTTGCGAACGCCAACGGCCCGGGCGGATTCTATTATTGCTCGGTGCTCGACGGGATGGCCACCGCTCCCGTCAGAAACTGCCGCCTCCAGAACGTCCGGCTCGAAAATTTCAAGGGCGACTTCTGGGTGCGCTTCTACTGCACCTCCACCGGCCCCGACTACACGATC
>Ga0190265_10001594_pt1 | contig 14952 bp, 11 predicted proteins | sample Popmic124T_FD_133135 | JGI IMG/M metagenome (GOLD analysis project Ga0190265, IMG submission 133135) | Populus adjacent soil microbial communities from riparian zone of Indian Creek, Utah, USA - 124 T | ecosystem: Environmental > Terrestrial > Soil > Riparian zone | place: USA: Utah | collected...
AAACTTGTCGTAGAGCGACTCGGTCAGGCCCGACCCGTTGGCCGCGTTCTCGACGTTGGCGATCACGCAATCGATGCCGTGCTGCTTCGCCAGCACCGGCACGGCGCGCGCCACCATCGACCGGCCGGGACGCCCCACCACGTCGCCGATGCAAAGAATCGTAACCGTCAACTTCGCGTCGCTTTCTAGCCGCCAACATGAGACTTAAACGGCGGAGACGAGGTCATCATCGACCCGCGACCTCAATATACGGGCGAAAATCCGCAAAATCAAAACGCGAGTCGCAATCGGGGCCCCCAGCGAGGCCGCCGCGAGCGATGCCCAAACGACCTGTAGCTTCAGGGCCTCTCCCGTTATATTGCCGCCTCTTAACTTCGAAGGAACGCAATCATGGATTTCTCGCAATCCCGGCCTCAAAAATCTCTTTTGATCCTCTGGCCTGTCGCGACCATGCTCGCGGGTTGCGGGCAACAGGGCGTCAAACTGGTCGCCGACACGACCTCCGAGTCGAACTGGCCTGCCGCCGAATCGGCCGTTCTCTCCAACGTCCGCCAACTCACCTTTACCGACATGGGCCTGATGAAATCAGGTGAGGCTTATTTTTCCCCAGATCAGCGGCGAATTATTTTCCAGGCCTTTCCGCTCGGCGAGCACGACTATCAGATGTATACGCTGGACATAGACCTAGATGGAAACGCGCGGCGCGAGACACTCAAACGCATCAGCCCGCCGGGCGGCGCCTGCACCTGCGGATTCTTTCGGCCCGACGGACAAAAGCTCATCTATGCATCCAGCTATTTGAATCCCAAAATGCCGAATCCCAGTGCGTATCACCGCCGGGGCAGCACCTATACGTGGAACATGCCCGGCGGCATGGACGTCATCGAGGCCAATCTCGACGGCTCGGCTCCGCGACAGCTCACCGACGCCGCCGGCTACGATGCCGAATGCGCCTACAGCCCCGACGGTTCGAGAATCGTCTTCGCCAGCGACCGCGACGGCGACGCCGATCTGTACGTCATGAACGCCGATGGCAGCGGCGTGACACAGCTCACCGACAACCCCGGCTACGACGGCGGCCCCTTCTTCTCGCCCGACGGCAGGCGCATCATCTTTCGCGCCGACCGAAAGCAGAACGACCTTCTGCAACTCTTCGTAATCGATGCCGACGGCCGCAACGAACGCCAGCTCACGTCCCACGGCGACAAGGTGAACTGGGCGCCCTTCTGGCTGCCGAATGGTAAAAGCCTGGTCTTCACGACCAGCCTTCATGGCCATCAGAATTATGAAGTGTATCTGTTGAATATCGAAGTCGGCGCCTATCGGCGTGTCACGTATTCACCACGCTTTGACGGCCTGCCGGTCGTCAGCCCCGACGGCCGGAGAATGATGTGGACCAGTCAGCGCACCGCGGACGGGCAAAGCCAGATCTTCCTGGCCGACTTCACCGCTTCCACGGGTTTCTAGGCGATTTTTCCAGTGCAAGTCTGCCACTTACCGCGGCCGTCCCGGCAGTCCTCGATGTTTCGCGACGAACTTCAACAAGCTCTGAAAGTGCCGCCAGCCCGCTTTTGAAATTGGTCTCGCGCTCGATCGCCTGTGATCGTGAATGCACTCAATCCGCGGGCAATAGACGACGCGCTTTCCGCGCCGCCACATCCGATAGCACAGATCCACATCTTCAAAATATAGAAAGAACCGCTCGTCGAAAATCTCGCCCGCTTCCACTACATCCATGCGGCGTAGAAACATGGCCGCTCCCAGGCCCCAATCGACGTCACGCGGCTGCGTGCGACTGGCGCCCTCGTATAGATAACGTCGAAAAAACTCGGGCGGCGGCCCGATTCCGCGCAACGGCGAGCGGGCGTACATTACAACGGGCCAAGTGTAAAAGCGGCGAATCGAAAGCTGGACGTCGCCCTCGGGATATCGCAGCAATGGAAGCAAAATGCCCACGTCTGAATGCTCTTCTAGATAGGCCCGGGCCTGCGGGAACGTCTCGTCATTGATGCGAACATCGGGATTTGCGATGAAGATGATCTCGCCCCGTGATTCGCGAAACGCGCGATTGATTCCAGCGCCGAACCCGACATTCGGCGAGTCGACGATAGAGACCGGAAAGGACCGCTCCTCTCGAGCGAAATCCAGCGCTTCTGACGGCGAGTTGTTCGTCACGATCACTTCAACATCCGTGCCTGTCGCGTGAGATCGCAGCGATTCGATCAGTCCGCGCAAGTCCTCGCCCGACTGATAATTCACCGTCAACACGCTGATCACGCCTGCACGCACCTTCGACGGCTCCGCGATCCTGAACCGACGTGGAGGGCCAGCCAGTCTTTCTCCAACATCGATGCGACCCTCTGTGCCGCCACAGCGTCACTCAGCGGCAATCGGCTGCGTTTCTCTTCGATGAGCTGTCCCGCCAACCGGGCCGCCCGTTTTCCCGCCAGCCACGCCCGCAGGCAGCCCTGCCGCAGCTTGTTCGCAGCCTGCATTGCCAGAAAAAGCCGACGAGACGAGGCGTAGCGCTTGATCAGAAACTCCGGCATGTTGGCCCGCCATACGATCTCCGAGTTCCGCGCCGAGTTGAAATGGTACTTCCAGCCTTTGGGACTGTACGACGAACTGAGATGATGATAACAAATCGACCGTGCAGCAAACCGGCAACGATACCCCGCCCACGCCAGCCGAAAGCCCAGGTCGACGTCCTCATAGTAACTCTCAAAACGCTCATCAAGATAGCCCGCTCGCTCCACCCCCTCGCGCCGATAGAAAGCAGACGCCCCGCTCGCCGAAAAGCAATCGCGGGGCAGGGTCTCGGCCGTTTCTCGCGGCAGCAAATGATTGCGTTTCATCGCCCCGCCCACCACCGAATAAGCGTCTCCGGCGGTGTCGATCAGGTTTGGAGGCTCGGCGAGAAGCACCAGCGATGCCACCGAACCGACATCACCCGAACCCTCTCCAATTTCATTAGACTCCCCCCCAGAACCGAACGCCCGTATCCCCTCCGCAAACCATTGCTCATCTACATGGGTATCATTGTTCAACAGCACGACAAACGGCGTCCGTGCCGCCTGCATTCCGGCATTGCACGTCCCGGCAAAACCCAGGTTTGTTTCGTTGACGATCAGCCGCACTTCCGGCCAGGACCCGCGCGTGTACGCCGCGCTTTCATCGGTTGACTGGTCATCCACTATCGTGATGACGAATCGCAAATCGCTCTGCCGCCGCAGCGAACTGAGCAGTTCCGGCAAGTACTTCATTCCGTTGTAGTTGGGAATGATGATGGTGGCGATCGGTTGGGACATTCCGTTCCATCTCGTCCACGCCCATCAGTCAGGCGACTCGGAGGGTCCTTACTCAGTCCATGCCCGTTCCAACGCAACCAGGGCTGTCGGATTGTCAAGCATCATGTGGGCAGCCTACAATCGTAATATGATTGTCGAAACCATTCGAGAAAAGCTGGCACAAGAGCCGTTCGCTCCGTTTGTTATCCGCGCGAGCAGCGGTCAAGCCTACAAGGTGGCCGACCCTGGCTTGGTCGTTTTGATGAAAACGAAGCTTCTTATCGCCGAGGCTCGATCAGATCGCTCTGCGACCCTTCCCCATTTGCACATAGCCGGCGTCGAAGACTCAGCGAATGGGCGTCCCGGCGGCACGGGACCGCGGCGTCGACGGCGTTAATCTCCGGATCATCCTTGGTCGGGGCGCCCACGCTCACCTCACCGACATTGTAACCGTCTCTCCATCCATCCCGCACAGGGCCTGGCCGCTGACTAGCAGCCGCTCCCGGTTGCTCTCGCCGCGCGGAAGAATAAGCGAGCCCCACTGGAAAAGCTTCTGCGGCAGAAAATCCTTCCGCGCCCGCAGAACTGTCTCCCATTTTTCCCCGTCGCGGGACAACAACAGGGTCGCCTCGCGCGAGGGGTTGGCCTGCGATATCTCCACCGTCGTCGAGATCGCATAAATGCCGCCGAATCGGCACCCATAAATGCACGTTCCCACCAGCGGCGCGATGCGCTCCGAATGCCCCGTGCGCTTGTCCAGTCGGATCACGTGGTTCGGCTCGTTCTCGGTATCCGTGCCATAAACAAAATGATCTCCGAAGTCGAAGAGGCACACCGCCCGATACTCCTGCCTGGCCCGTACCAGCCACTCAAACGTACGAAAATCCGCAGACAGCCGCCCGATGCCCGGCTCCTTCCCGTGATCGCCCGTCAGCACCCAGTAGTGTGCCGCACTTGCGTCATAAAAGACGTTATGCACATGCCGAATCTCACTGGGACCGAACGTGTACACGACGTGAAACGACGCGCCCCCATCATCCGAGGCATACACGCGCACGGCAGGCCGATCTCGGTTCGTAGTGCTGTATTCTCCCCAGACGACGCGATTCGCCGGTCCGACGCCGATCATCATCGGCGGTTTGAGCCGATCCACGATCTCCACCCGGCTTACCGACATCGTCCGCTGCCCCGGCCGAGAAAAATAGACGCCCTTCTTACTCGCCGCGACGTATGAGCCATCCGAAAGGCGCGCCATCGCCCGGACCTCGTGTCGAAACGCCCGGCAGGCCAGCCGCGAGGGCTCGATCGCCCGGCGCCCGAAACCCCGCCGCATCGCAGTCTCAAAGCTCCAGCTCGACCCGCCGTCGGTGGACCGGTGAATCTCGTAGTTTCGGCCGACGTAGAGGGACCCGTCCGGCTCGGCCAGCACCGCCCTGCCGGGGCAGGCCGATTCCCTTACCAACTCGAATGGTCTCGCCGGCGTCATGCCATCATGCCAGATCAACGGCACAGCCGCGGTGTGCCGACTCCACCGACGCAAACGTAGCCCGCATCACGTTTTCGATCTCATCGAACGGCATCAACGCCGGTCCGCCCTTGGCCACGGCCTCGGTCAGCCGGCGGAACTGCTCGGCATGGCCCTTATCCTGCCGTCGCGTCTTGAACTTGCGAAACCCCTTCCATCCGTAGCCGGTCAGCACCCGGAAATTGTCGAGGCGAAGCACTTTTCCGTCGCAGAAAACCTCGACCGTCTCCTTCGGGTAACTGCGATGGCCGTTGCCGAAGTAATGAAGCGTGCCGACGGAGCCGTCGGCAAACGACAGCGTGATCGTCATCTTGTCGTCGCGCATGGTGAGCCCGGGGCTTTCGCCGACGCGCACGGCCGTCACTTGCGTGATCGGCGCGCCCACCAGGTGCCGCATCATGTCAACCCAGTGGCAACCCTCGCCGATGATCCGGCCGCCGCCGACGGTCGGGTCCTGGGTCCACGAGTCCGCCGGGATCACGCCCGCGTTGATGGTCGCGACCATCGTCATCGGCTCGCTGCGCCCGGCCAGCAGCGATTTCATTTTCTCGGTATGCGGCGAGAAGCGGCGGTTGGTGCCGACCAGAAGCTGCCGACCGTTTGCATGTCCAAGCGCCGCCCTAATGCTGGCCAGTTCGCCGGCGGTGATGCACAACGGCTTCTCGACCATGACGTGCTTGCCGGCTGCAAGAAACTCGGCCGTCATGCGGGCGTGTAAATCATGCCGCGTGACGATCATGGCGAGGTTGATGGAGGGATCGTTCAACACCGCCCGGTAGTCGGTGGTGGCCTGCTCGAACCCGAACTTGCGCGCCAAGTGCGTCGAGCTGACGCCGCCGGCGCTCGCGACGGTCCGAAGCCGCACCGGCAGACCCTTCAGCGCGGGCAGCAGCGTCGCTTTCGCGAAATTGCCCGCGCCGACCAGTCCGATGACCGCCATTCCGCCGGCCGCCGCCGTGACCTCCGCTGGATGCCGCGAGACGAGCACAATCCGCGCGTCCGACGGCGCGCTTCGCGGATACTCAAGCACGATTCCGAGAGACTCGCGATCCTCCGTCAGAATCCCATAGGCTTCGGCTGCGCCGGCGAATGGAAGCTTCTTGGAAATCAGCGGCGACACGTCGAGCCGGCCGGCCGCCATCATGTCGATGACCGCTTCGAAGTTGCGCTGCGAAGTCCACCGCACAAAGGGCAACGGATAGTCCTGCCCCTTCTCTTCATATTGGGGGTCGTATCGCCCGGGGCCATAGGAGCAGGACACCTGGAACGACAGCTCCTTGCGATAAAAATCAGTCCTGGCCAGCTCCATGCCGACGACGCCGACCAGCACGATCCGGCCGCGCTGCCGCGACATTTTGGCCGCTTGGCGGATGATGTCGTTGCTCTTTGAAGATGCCGTAATGATGACACCATCGACGCCGCGGCCTTTGGACAGCGCCTTGGCCTGGGCGACGGCGTCGGCGCCCCCGGGCAGGTCGACAATTCGCGCCCCGAACTTTCTCGCAATTCCCAGCCGCCGAGCATCGGTGTCGATGCCGATGACGGTGCATCCATGCGCTTGCAACAGTTGGACAGTGAGCAGCCCGATCATTCCCAGTCCAATGACCGCCACGGTCTCTCCGAGCGTCGGGTTCAACAGGCGAATCCCCTGCAGGCCGATGGCCCCGAGAACCACGAACGCCCCGTGGTCGTCCGGCACGTGATCGGGCAGCACGGCGCACAGGTTTTGGGGAATGCACACGATCTCCGCATGAAGCCCATTGTTCGCCACCCGATCACCGGGCTTGAAACCGATGACGCCGGCGCCCACGTCCAGCACAACGCCGGCATTGGACATGCCCATCGGTTGCGGCTCGTCCAGCCGGGAAAAGACAGCTTCCATCGTCGGCAGAAGGCCGTCGGTCTTGATTTTGTCGAGCACCTGTCGGACGCGCTCCGGCTGCGAGCGGGCCTTCGCCAGCAGGGTGCCTTTCGCAAATTCGACGAGCATCCGCTCGGTGCCCGGCGAAATCAGCGAGGCGCTGGTTTGAATCAGCAAATGACCCGGGCGTACAAGAGGCGCGGGAATCTCCGCCAATTCCACGACGCCCGTCTTCAGATTTTGCAGCACCTGCTTCATCTCAAGTTCATCAGGGACAGGACGGTTTCTCTCGACCCATCAAACGCTCGTAGGCTCGAAGCATCGCAGCCGCTTCGACGCTCCAGTTGTATCGCTCGCGCACGGCCATCTGGCCGCGCCGGCCCATCGCCTCGGCCTCGAACGGATCGCGCAACATTTTTTCAATCGCCGACGCCACCGACCCGGCATCCTGGGAGTTTGCGTGCAGCCCGCACCGTTCATCGTGCACCAGCGTCCGCCAATGATCGAAATCCGACGCCACCAGCGGCAGGCCGGCCGCCATGTACTCGAACAATTTGGCGGGCTGCGCCTCGGTGTGATTCGGCACCGGGTGGAACAGCACGAGGCCGGCGCGTGATTCACCCAGCTTTTCCAATATCTCCCCGCGCGGCCGCCATCCGAGAAAATCGACGCACCGCCAGCCGGGCATCGCGCGAACTTCCTGCTCCAATGAGGCGGGCACGAAATTTCCTGCGAGGATTAGCCGGGCATTCAATTCGCTCGGCAACATCGCCATGGCGTCGATCATCTCGCGGATTCCGCGATGCCGGCTGATCGCGCCGACGTAAATCACGTTTGGCGGCCGCTGCGACACCGGCGTGCGATGCTCATGCACGACCTCTTCCATGATCGGAAAATTCTGGACGACGACCGCCTTCCGCTTCGGAAAGCGCCGCGCGATTGCCGGTGTGGCCGCGATCAAACAATCGAACGCCCACATCCCGAGCACTTCCCAGAATTCGCAAATCCACGCGGCGGCGAATCGAATGGGCTTGGGAATGTACGTCTTGTTATAGATGCTCCGCGGCGTGTCCTCATGTGCGTCATAAATGACCCGCTTGCCCGCAAGCTTCATCACCAGCGCCGCCGGAATCAACTCCGGATCGTGAAAATGGTAGACCCGGCCGTTCTCCTTCATCGCCCGGCGGAACACGCGCCACGTGCATCCGATCATCCGATCGATCCGACCTCGCGGCTTGGCCACGGCGCACAGACGCACGCCGTGGACGGTTTCATCCCGGTCGTGCGGCACGACATAAGCGACGTCGTAGCCTGCCTCGGCGGCGGCCCGGCATTCGCGATGAAAGACGCGAATGTCATTCGGCGGATGGACGGTGGAGAATTGAACAATTTTTCCCTTCGAACGGATTGTTCGTTCCGCGCTCCGGTCCGGTGCGGCATTACCCTCCAGAAGATCAGCCGTGCCTCCGCCCGTCACGGCCGGACTCCTTTCGCCAGAAGCGACACGATTTTCGCTCCGGCGTTTCCGTCTCCGTAGAGGGACGCCGCCGCCTTCGCGGGCTTCCAAGCCTGTGCCCACGCCATGGCATCGAAGATTCGATAGGTGTCGGCCCCGACGAGCCTGTTGGCGCCGGCATCCACGAGCTCGACCCATTCGGTCTCATCGCGCATCGTCACGCACGGGACGCCGAAGAAATACGCCTCTTTCTGCATTCCGCCGGAGTCCGTCAGAACGCCGACCGCATTTTTCTCCAGCATGAGAATATCGAGGTAGGGCAAGGGGTCGATGATCCGGACGTGCGGCGCCACGCGCATGGCGCGGCCCTGCATCACTTTCTGCGTGCGCGGATGGAGCGGCAATATGATCGGCATGGTGGACCGTGCAAACGCGGCGAAGATCGACTCAAGCCGGCCGGGCTCGTCCGTGTTTTCCGCCCGGTGCAGGGTCGCGAGGAAGTAAGATTTGGGCTCGATTTTCAGCGTTTCGAGGATTCGGCTCTGTTTCTCGGCGAGAGCGGTGTTGAAGAGCACCGAGTCGTACATCACGTCGCCGACGTTGAATACGCCGCGCGTCACGCCCTCACGCAGCAGGTTCATTACCGCGGTCTCCGTGGGACAAAGGAGCATGTCGCTGATGCTGTCGGCCGCGACGCGGTTGATCTCCTCGGGCATCCGGCGGTTGAAGCTGCGCAGGCCGGCTTCGACGTGAGCCACCGGAATGTGCAGCTTGACCGCCGCGATCGAACCCGCGAGCGTGCTGTTGGTGTCGCCGTAGACGAGCACCCAGTCGGGTCGACTGCCAAGCAGCACCTCTTCAATTTTTTCGAGCATCAGGCCGGTTTGCCTGCCGTGCGACCCGGAACCGACGCCCAGATGGTGCTTTGGAACCGGGATGTTCAGCTCATCGAAGAAAACCTGGGACATGTTCGCGTCATAGTGCTGACCAGTGTGGACGATCGACTCCTCGAGCCGCGCGCCATCGGCGCGCTCATGCGACATCGTCGTGTCACTCGAATTGAAACGCGCGATCGCACGGCTCACCGCCGCCGCCTTCACAAACTGGGGCCGCGCCCCCACGATCGTGATGACGCGAATCGGCTTCGACATCAAGTCCTCTTTTCCCTCGCCAGACGCGCCTGTCCCCGCGCCACCGCTTCCTCGGCAAATCTCAAGATACCGGTCGCATTTTTCACGGTGTCAAAATGCGCGTACGCGATGTCGCGTCCGGTCCTGCCCATTCTTGCGGCCATTTCCGCGTTTGCCAACAGGCCGACCAGCGCCGCGGCCAGCGCATGCGCGTCGCGTGCCGGCACCAAAACGCCGCATTCTCCATACTTCATCACGTCCGGTATTCCCCCGACGCTGGTGACAACGACGGGCAATCCAGCGGCCATGCCCTCGACGACGCTCTTTGGCAATCCCTCGGCATAGGACGGCAGACAAAATACGTCGCATGCCTTCAAGATGTGCGGCACCTCGGTAAATGCACGCCGCCCGGTCAGATGCAATTTATCGCCCCATTCCCTCGCCACCGCTTCGTTCCGAAGCCACGTCAACAGCGGGCCGGCACCAACGCACACCAGATCGACGTTCGCGATCTGCCTGGTTACCAGCGAAAAGGCGTCCGCGAGCGTCCGAATTCCCTTCCCTTCGTTGAGCGCGCCGACAAACACAACCAACTGACGATTCAGCGGCAGCCCGAGCTCGCGACGCTTTTCATCGCGCGTCACCGCATTCTCAAAACGGGATAAGTCGATGCCGCGGTTGAAGCAGCGCACGGGAGCCGTGTCGGCCGAGAGCCTTTCGATATCACCGATCGCTCCCTGGGCTTCGACGAGAATCAGGTCGGCCTCGCACAACGCCTTCACGGTCTGTCGCATCGCCCTCCGACTTTGGTACGGATACGTGTGCGCGTCGCTTCCGATGCTGGACAGCATCACGGGCAGCCCAAGTTCTTGCCCCAGGCGCAAAGCAACGACCCCGTCGGGCATAAGCTCGCAACCGTAGATCAGATCGAAGGGTTTTGCGCGAGATAATGCGCGCGCGACGCTGGCAATCGGCCCATAGCGCCACCCTGCCTCATAAGGCTTCCACATTTTTCCGGGAAGCCGTGCATAGCGCGGGCAGAAAACACGCACACTATTGAGCGTATATTGACGTGGAACCAGCCGATTAGACTTGCGGCGCCAGTCGCGGGAAAACAAGCGGTAAAACAACATTTGCGGTCGAATCACACAAAGATCGTGCCCCATCTCCGCCAAGGCTCGAAAACTGCCGTGACCGAACTGTCCGGGGTAATCGTCTGAGGACAAGGGATAAAGCGTCGCGATGGCGAGGATTCGCATGCTAATTCATCAGTCCAGTTTGCAGCGCGGCGGTTCACCCATGAAACGGCAACGTAGGATAGGCCGGGATCCATCTCGCGCGAACAACACTGTCTTCGGGCACGAACAGGTGGCTCGCGTCTCGACTCTGTTCGACCTGCCGCGCGCGATGGGCAATCGAGGCGCCGCACAGCGTAAAGAACCAGAAGCCCTTGATCGTAAAGAGCGCAAAGCCCAGGCCCGTCACCAGATAAAAGACCGCCATTGCGCGCACCATCCACTTTTCAGCGGGGGCTTGGACCGCCATCGAGCCGGCGAACAACTTCCAGTAAAACCAAGAAAAGAGAAACGTGCCGAACAAGCCGAGTTCCGCAGTGATTAACAGGACGTCGTTGTGAATTGTAAGCCGCTCGCGCGTTGCGATCGTATAGTTCTTATATCCCGTCCCCAGGAGCGGGTTCTGAATGATGTTCTGAAGTCCGACACGAATCAGCGCAAGGCGTCCCTCGGTCGTTCTGCCGCGCCGTTTTGGATCGATGATTCGCATCACACCCTCGCTCTTGGCGAAGCGACTGTTCAATACAAAGTAACTTGCGCCAACTAGCAGCAAGCTTGCAACGACCGCTCCGATCAGCGTGCCACGCGACCGAAGCATCGTATGGAATGTGAATGCTGTCATCCCGACGACAGCAAGCAGACCGGCGAGGCAGCTTCGTGCGCCTGTGACGAGTATCATCGCGGGAAAGACGAACACGCAGACCGCCCACAGAGAGCGCAGCCATTTCACGGGATCGCGGAGAAAAAGATAAACGGCCACGATGAATGCGGCGCCCAAATATGAGGCGAAGTCGTTCGGGTTGACAGCCTGGGCGTTTGTTCCTTCGAGCGTAACCCGACCAGCGCTTCCGGCCGTGCCGGCCATCCGATTGAGCGCTCCTGATACATAAAGTCGTGTCACGACGACGAGCATGCCCAATGCATAGCAGCGAAGTGGCCAGAAAAAATTTCCCCGAAATGCCATTCCGTTCCAGACGGCCAGCCCCCAGATGGAAAGCTGAAGAATCGTGAGGGAGCTCACAAAAGCGTACGGCTTGTTGGGAGCCCAGAGAGCTGAAATTGACGCCCAACAGGCGAGGATGAACATCGGCACCAGCGGCGAACCGCGAACGAACAAACCTTGGCCAAGAAACTTGCAGTGAAATAAGATTCCTAACGCGGCTAAACCCCCGACCACGCGATCCGCGGACAGGAATCCCTGAAAAGTGACCGAACCGCTCAGGGGCAAAACCAAGGCTATGCAGCAAAGGGCGAAGGTCGGATTAACGAAGACGCCGATTGCCGTCGGCACGGCCATGATGACGATTCCGAGCAAGATCTGCTCGGCCAGTAGCGCGGTCGCAAGACCAGCGCCGCAGCATATCAACCAAACCCCGACAAACAGGATCCAGCCTATGGAAGTCGGCCTGTCCGCCGGCTCATCCGGGTCGGCGCTCAGTTGAGGTTGATAGGAAATTGCGTACAAGTTTCCCTCTCTAGGCTGCTGCCCGTGCCGTGGGCCAAGCGATGTGAGTCCGGCGGCCGGAAGAAACGCATCGAAAACGCCGAATTATTATATACCTATTCGTCTATCGACGAGTTCGATCCGATCGGTTCCGATTCCGGACGCTTGGCCGAGTGTGCCGACTACAGTGGAAAAAGACCAGGGATCGGATTGGCAGCTCTCGCGGGATTCAAGCATGGGCAAGCCAAACATGCCAAGAGCGCTCGCGCTGCGCGCAAGAACTGCCGATCAGTTTGCCCATGAGAAGATGGATGTCAACGACGAAAGACAGCTACCTTCGTGGAATAGCCGGTCCATACCGACTGTCTTTGCAACATCGCGTCAATCGTGGTGAGGACCGCTCCCGAGACGGCTCCGAGTGGCTCGCCGACCGAGCGCGCGGACCGCAATGTTCCGCCCAGCACTCGCTTGAACAGCCACCACCACAGCGCAAATCCCGCGTAGCCGATTCCGCTTCCAACCTGCCCGTTCGATAGCAGGAAGACCGGCGACATTTCGACGAGACGGAAACCCTGCTCTTTCAGAATCGACGCGTGCTCTGAGAAGGTGTGAAACGACTGCGTGGCCGTGACCGGCACCGGGCGCGTGGGGAAGTTATCGGAAATAAGAAGCAGCCCGCCCGGTGCCACAGCCTCGCCGCAGTTTCGAACCGCCCGTTTCCATTGATTGTCGTCGGTGATGTGGTACAATACGTCCATCGCCGAGACGACATCGAAGGGAGCTGCTTCAGCGACAGGGCTTGGCAGCCCGGCGCCAATGTCGCACGCCGCAAACGTGGCGTCTGGAAAACGCCGCGATAGTGACTTCACGGCTTCCGGGGAGATATCAGCGCCGTGGATGCTTCTTACGTTCAGGTCTCGATATAATCCGACATAGAAGCCAGTGCCGGATCCCACGTCAAGGATTCGACACCTCGAATCGATCTTATGCCGTCCCGCCAACCTCAAGAAGTGGCGCCGCCGTAGACGATAGATCCACTTGTTGTATTCTTCCCCAAGACCGGCATAGCCGACCCGCTCGTAATCGCCGAGAGTGCGGTGGCGCTCGAGCCATTGATCGCGCGTGCCGGATGTCATAGTTTCTGATCCCATTTTCTTGGCCTGATCCGTTGTAGCACTTTCATCAAACGGCGCGACCTAGTCTACAAGTTCGCTCGATACCATTCAATCGTTCGTTGCAAGCCCTCGGCAAACGGTATGATTGGGCTATAACCGATCACTTGTTCAGCGCGCGAAATCGCCGCCCAGGAGTGTTTTATGTCGCCAGGCCGCGGCGGCACGTATTGCGGGCGAACACTTTTTCCGAGAGCCTCGTTGATCTGATCAATGATCTGATTCAGGCTAAAGCTTTCGCCGCAGGCGATGTTGATCAGTTCGCCGCGCGTTTCCTGTGACTGAATCGCGAGGAGATTCGCCGCGACAATGTTTTCAATATAAGTAAAATCGCGCGTCTGTTCGCCGTCGCCGTAGATAGTGGGTGATTCGTCGCGAAGGATTGCCGTGATAAGCGCCGGGATCGCTGCAGCATATTGGCTTTGCGGATCCTGCCGGGGGCCAAAAACGTTAAAATACCGCATTGAGAGCGTCTGAAGACCGTAACATTTCGCGAAGGCTCGGGAGTAATCTTCACCGGCCAGCTTCTGAACGGCATATGGGCTCAGCGGGAGCGATCGCATCAATTCTGATTTTGGCAGTTGCTCGCTATCTCCATACGCGGCGCTGCTGGCGCCAAAGATGAAGCGGCGGACATTCGCGTCGCGGGCTGCCAGGAGCAGTCTGAATGTCGCTTCAATGTTGGCTCGATGGCTGGCAGCCGGATCGGATACCGACAGAGGCACCGACGGGGCGGCCGCAAGATGGAGCACGATTTCGACACCCGAACATGAAGCATGGCATACTGCTGGATCCGACGCATCGCCCCGAATCAATTCAGCGGATTTTCCAGGGAGAGGCTCGCCTTCTGAATCAAAAATCGCCGAGCCGGATTCATCGCGCAACGCCGCCAGATTCGCCGGTTTCCCCGTGCTGAAATTATCGAGAACTCGGACGGGAAACCCGCGCCGCATCAGGCCTTCGACCAAATGCGATCCGATGAACCCAGCGCCGCCCGTTATCAATACTTTCATTCACAGATACTCTCGGCCGGATCCTGGCTGTGGTACAATCATGTCCCCTTTTACGGCGGACACGGCGCCGTCGCCCATTCATTCATGATACAGCAAAGAGACAAAACGAAGAATCGCCGCGGCGATGGACAAAAGGGCGCTGCCGATATAGCGCGGTCGAACTTTTTCACTGTGCGGACGTAATCGCGCCTTTGCCCGGTCGCGGCTCGTCGGTTTTCGGACTTTGAAGGGTCAGACTGACTGAAATGCCTTGTAGCGCGTTCTTACGAGTAGCGGAGCTAAGTGCGGCGAAGCCGGGGATTGGCCGATCCGCGATCAGCAACACCCTTGGCCGCTTCAACGAAAATCCGGTCGCCCGCGATCTCAAATCGCTTCTGGAGACTTGAGATGACGTGCGCCAGGGTTTTCGCTTGATCCGCATTGACGGGCGCCTCCGGCGCACTACAGGTCAGCAGGATTTGAACCGTCTTGGGGGCGCTCCGTTCCGACTGCCCCGCCTGCCACGCGTAGCTTTCAAAGAGCCGCCCGGTCTCGTCGATGCGATAGTGAAAGAATCCGGCGCGGGCGCCGGAACTCTCGGCCCGGACCGAAATCTGCGTCCATGCGCGAGTGGTCGAAGCAGTGCTTCGCAGCGGGGTTATGGGCGAGAATCGAGCTAGCCAGAAGAGCATGGAGGTACCGACCGTCATCGCGAGAACAAGGACGATCAAGGTCCGATAGTGGCGGTACTGGTTCCGAATGGCGTGAGCAGACATGTCGTGGCCTGTGA
>Ga0190265_10001595_pt1 | contig 14941 bp, 16 predicted proteins | sample Popmic124T_FD_133135 | JGI IMG/M metagenome (GOLD analysis project Ga0190265, IMG submission 133135) | Populus adjacent soil microbial communities from riparian zone of Indian Creek, Utah, USA - 124 T | ecosystem: Environmental > Terrestrial > Soil > Riparian zone | place: USA: Utah | collected...
CATGATCTCATAGACCGCGCCGCCCGGATCGGCGACGAAGGCGAAGCGGCCGACATTGGGGATATCGTCCGGCCCCATATGCACCGCGCCCCCGTCCTGCGCGACCCGCTTCGCCTCGGCGTCGGTGTCGGCGACTCCGATCACGCCGACCCAGGCGGGGACGGCGCCGCCCGCCTTCATATCCTCGGTCAGCGCCATCAGGCCGCCGACGCCGCGCTCGCCGGCCGAAAGAATCGTGTAGCGGAAGTCGAGCTGCGCCATCTGCTGGTCTGCGGCGGTCCAGCCGACGACGGCTGTATAGAAGGCGATCGCCGCGTCCTGATCGGACGTCATCAGCTCGTACCAGATGAAATTGTCGGCCATTTCGGCGGCTCCCTAGGCGTCGAGGATGGGGGCGAAGCCGCCCCAGAACATGCGCTTGCCGTCGAACGGCATATTGTCGTGGTTGGCCTTCAAGCGCTCGTCGGCCATGAACTTTGCCCAGCCCTCGTCGCGGGCGGCCTTGGACGGCCATTCGATCCAGGAGAAGACAACGTTCTCGCCCGCTTCGGCCTTCACCGCGCGGCGATAGTCGGTGACCTTGCCGTCGGGCACGTCGTCGCCCCACGCCTCAATGACGCGGAGCGCGCCATGCTCCTGGAACATCTTCGACGCCTTTTCCGCAAACTCCCGATAGGCTTCCTTATTGCCTTCGGGGACGGGAAGGATGAAGCCGTCGGCATAGCCCATGCCGCCGCGTTCGCCCGTCTCGACGATCGAATCGAAGCCGGCGACGATCATGCGCTTGCCGTCGAACGGCATGTCGGCGCCCATCTCCTTCATGCGCGGGTCGCTCATCATCTTCTCGTTGGCGGCGTCCCTTGTGGCGCGGTCCGGATATTCGAACCAGGAGAAGACGACGACCTCGCCCTCCTCCGCCTTCACCGCGCCCTTGAAGTCGGTGACCTTGCCGTCGGGCACGTCGTCGCCCCAGGCCTCCACGTGGCGCTTCACGCCGAATTCCTTGAACAGCGGCACGGCGTCCGCTGCCTGCTTGCGATAGGCGTCCTTCTTGTCGGCCGGCACCGCCAGCACAAAGCCTTCAACATAAGTCATTTGCTCTCTCCTTGCCTTGCAGGCGGTTGATCCAGAAATGCATATTCGGGCGGTGGCTTTGCAGTGAAGCCTGCCAATTGCGCGGCCAGCGCGCGCTGGAAGGCCGGCCTCGCCTCGCCTCGAGCGACATAGGCTTCGAGATTGGCGTGCGCCGACTCCAGCGGCCTGCCCTTCAGCTGACGAAGCACCGCGATCATCAACAGGTCGCCGCCCGAAAAGTCGCCGTCGAGCCACTCGCTTTCGCCCAAGCGCCGCGACAATTCGTCGAGCCGCTCCGAGATCCGAGCGACGATCGAGGGCAGCCGCGGCTTCGACCAGGGCTCCTGCCCTTCGAACAGAGTGGCGACGGCATAGTCGCTGATCGGCGGCTCGACCGTGTTGAGCGCGGCGAACATCCATTCGATCGCCCGCGCCCGGCCGCCGGCGTCGGCGGGCACCAGGCCGCCATGGGTCTCCGCGATATGAAGCACGATCGCGCCCGATTCGAACAGGGCTAGGCCGCCATGCTCGTAAGTGGGCACCTGCCCGAAGGGCTGGAGCACCCGGTGTGGCGGCTGCTTCTGACTCCCTTGCGGCAGATAGCGGACGTCATAATCCTGCCCGACCTCTTCCAGCGCCCAGCGCACGCGCAGATCGCGCACCTGGCCCTTCGCGAACCAGGGTACCCAATCGAAAGCGGTGATCACCGGCTTGGTCATGTCGCGCTCGCTCATGCGTCGGCCGTTTCGGGCTGGCCTTGAGAGCTCGCCGCGGTGAAGGCCTCCATGTCCATATACATCGGCTCCCAGATGTGGCCGTCGAGATCCTCGAAGCTTCGGCCGTACATGAAGCCGTAATCCTGCTTCTCGCGCGGCTCGCGGCCACCGGCGGCGAGCGCTTTGTCGGTGATCTCGTCGACCCCCTCGCGGCTGTCTTCGGAGATGCAGATCAGCACTTCGCTGGCCGTCTTGGCGTCGGCGATGCTCTTCGGCGTGAACTGGGCGAATTTCTCGTGGGTCAGCAGCATGACGTGGATCACGTCGGTCAGCACCATGCAGGCCGCCGTCTCGTCGGTGAATTGCGGATTGTTGGTGAAGCCGATCGCTTCATAGAAAGCCCTGGCGGAGGGCAGATCGGCCACCGGCAGATTGACGAAGATCATCTTGGACATTTCGGGCTCTCCTTCATTGGTCGGGATATTCGAGGCTTGGATACCAATCGGTCCCGCGACCCCCGGGCGTCCAATCGAGGATGGTCCAGAGCGGCGTCGGATCGGGCCCGAGATGCGGGTCGAAGCCGGGATCGGCGGTTTCGGGCCCGCCCTCGGCAGCCCAGAACAGGCGGGCCTTATCGCCGTCGCGCTTCCAGACGAGGACAGCCGCGCCTTCGTTCAGGCCGTCCTCGCCGTCGGTGACCGCGCCGTAATCGCGGGGGAAATCGTCGCCCACCGTCTGGTAGAATTTCAGGTTGGTCCAGCCGCGCTCGCGGGCGACGGCAAGCTGCCGCGCGACGGGCGAGCGGCCGATGATGGCGATGGCGATCCGCTGCTCGATGTCGCGCGTCGGGATGTCGAGCGAGCCGACGAAGGAGGTGCACATCGGGCAGGGCCGCTCGCGCTCGGGCCCAAACATCCAGAAATAGGTGAAGAGCGTGTCGTGCCGGCCGAACAGGTCGATCAGGCCGATCTTCCGCCCCTCCTCGTCGAGGAAGCGATAATCCTTAGCGACGCCGCCCGGCGGCAACGCCCGGCGCTGCGCGGCGACGCGCTGAATCTGGCGCCTGAGCTCGATCTCTTCCGTCAGCAACGCAGTGCGCGCGCGGCGATATTCGGCGCTTTCATTCGGAAAATGGGCGTCGTGCCGCTCGGCCATCTCCTTGGCGGGCTTGAGCCCGGTCTCGCCTTCCATGTCATCCTCCGTTCGCCGCGTTTCGCGAATCGCTGTTTGACGCTGATGCCCTTCTGAGTTATAAATTGCAACTGTGAAGTTAGATAAACTAACCGATTCGCCAAACGCTCCGTCGCGCCGCCGCTATGACGACGCCTGCGGCATGGCCCATGCGATGGATCTGATCGGCGAGCGCTGGGCCTTGCTGGTAATGCGCGAGCTTATGCTCGGTCCGAAAAGGTTTCGTGACATTCGCGCCGATCTGCCCGGAATCAGCGCCAACACGCTCACCCAGCGTCTCGAGGGACTGGAGGAAGCCGGGCTGGTGGTCCGCCGCCTGCTGCCGCCGCCAGCCTCGGCGCAGGTCTACGAGCTCACCGAATGGGGCTATCAATCGAAACCGATCATGGGCGCGCTCGGCCGCTGGGCGACTCGCTCCCCGCTTCACGATCCAGCCCAGCATATCAGCGGCGCCTCGCTGATGCTCTCCTTCCAGGCGATGAACAATCCGGCGATCACCGGAAACTTCGCGGCGACGATCGGCTTCAGGCTGGGGCGGGAGACCTATGTCGTTCGCATGAAGGACGGCGCGGTCGATGCGGCGCGCGGCGATCCGGCTGGCGCGGACTTCTGCTTCGTCGGCGCCCCCGGGGCCGTGGCGGGCGCGGTCTATGGCGGCGTGCCTCTCGCGGCGCTCGCGGCCGACAGCGCGCTCGCCATCGAAGGCGACCGGGCCCTGGCCGAGCGGTTCGTGACCCTGTTCCCGCTGCCCCCCAAGGCCGGCTAGGCCGGCGCCTCACCCATCAGGCGCTTCGACAGGAACAATTTGAACAGGACGAACACCGCCCCCGACCCGGCGGCAAAACCGGCGTGGACGAGCCAGAAGCTCGTCGTCGGCATCGTCGAATACCAGCCGCCGACCCAGCCGACCATCGAATTGCCGGCGAAAAAGGCGAGATAATAGAGCCCGATCACGGTCGCGTTGATCGCCTTGGGCGCGAGCCTGGCGAACAGGGCAAGGCTGACCGGCAGCAGATGGGCAAAGCCGATCGAATTCACGACGTGGAACATGACGGGCCAGAACAGGCCTATCTTCTCGTCCGCCGGCGTGGTCGCGGCGGCCGCGAACAGGCAGAGCATGCCGCCGAGCGAAAAGGCGGAGCCGATGATGATCTTGCTGAGTTCGTCCGGCTCGCGCCGGCGCTTGCCGTACCAGCGATAGAAGGCCGCGACTCCGATAAGGAAGCTGACGCTGACGATCGCATCGAGGGTCACCAGCCAGGTGGTCGGCAGGCGCGTGCCGAAGAACATCAGATCGAACCGCTGGTCACCCCAGATCAGATAGGCATTGAAGATCTGGTTGTTCGGGACAATCGAGACAGCCATCACCGGGATGAGCAGAAGGAGCGCCAATGTGGCCAGCCAATCGGTGCGGCTGAGCTTCGGTCGGGCCGCGCGATCGGCTTTGGCGGTGCGGCCGACCTGCTCGGCCGGAAGATATTTCTGCCCCGCGACATAGATTGCGAGCGAGATCAGCATGCCGACGCCGGCCGCGCCGAAGCCCCAATGCCAGCCGACCCCTTCGCCCAGCGTGCCGACGATCAGCGGCGCGGCGATCACCCCGGCGTGGATGCCGAGATAGAAGATCTGGAAGGCGTCGGCGCGGCGAAGGTCTTCGGGCCGATAGAGCGAGCCGACCTGGCTCGCGATATTGCCCTTCAGCATGCCGCTGCCCAGGACCAGGCAGAGCAAGGCGAACAGGAAGCTGACCTCGAAGGCCATCAGGAAGTGGCCGGCGGCCATGGTGATCGCGCCGATCAGGACGGTGCGCTTCTTGCCCAGCACCCGGTCGGCGAGCAGGCCGCCGAAGATCGGAGTCAGATAGACGCTGGCGAAATAGGTGCCGACGATGGCGGAGGCGAGCGGCTGACCGTCGAGGTCCCCATAGAGCTGGCGGAAACTGCCGAAGAAGGCGACGTTGCCCACATTCTCCGGCAGCAGCAGATAGTTGACGAGATAGAGGACGAGCAGCGCCTGCATGCCGTAATAAGAGAAGCGCTCCCATGCCTCGGTGAAGGCGAGATAGCCGAGCGCCCTGGGATGGCCGAGGAAGGCGCGGTCGTGGCGGTCGGCGACTATGTCGAGCTCGGGCGTGGCTTCGGCGACGGTTATCGGCCTCTCCTTCGGGCCCGGAAGCTAGCGGCTGGGGCGACTCACGCCAGCGCTTTTTCGATCAAGCGCCATTTGCGTCGGCGGGCGGTGCGGATAGGGTGGGGCGCGAACGGGAGACATAAGAATGCGCCTGACCATATCGGCCGCGATCCTGCTGGCCTTCGCCGCGCCGGCAGCGGCCGCGCCCGCGGACGATTTCCGCTTTATCCTCGCCGAACATTATGCCTGGCTGCTGCGCGAGAATCCGACCGAGGCAACCGCGCTCGGCGTGCGCGACCATGACGAGCGAATCCGCGATATCTCACCCGCCGCGCGAGACCTGCGCGCGAGCCAGGCCCAGGCCTTTATCGACCGGATGAACCGGATCGACCCGGCGGCTTTGAGCGCCGCGGACCGGGTCAATTACGCGATCCTGCGGCGGACGCTCGCCGAGGCGGTGGAGGAGAATGGCTTTGCCCAGCGCGACACGCTGTTCACCACTTATTATGGCTGGCACCAGGGCTTTGCCGGCTTGGCGCGGGGCCTGCCCTTCCGCACTCTTGCCGACCATGAATCCTACCTCACCCGCATCGCCCAATATCCGCGCCTCAACGATCAGGCGCTGGCGATCACCGCCAATGCCGTGCGCAACGGCCATGTCCTGCCCTGCTCGGTGCTCACGGGCTATGAGCGGACGATCGCCGGCGTGATCGCCGAGGACCCCGCCAATTCGCGCTTCTACGAGCCGTTCGCCGGCAACCGGCCCGCCGCCGTCCCGCAAGCCGATTGGGCGAGGCTCCAGGCGCGGGCGCGAACGATCATCGCCGAATCGATCAACCCCGCCTATCTCAAGCATCTCGATTTCTATGTGAACGACTATAAGCCGCATTGCGCGCGTTCGGATTCGATCCGAGACCAGCCGGGCGGGGCGGCCTATTACGCCTTCCAGGTCCGCGCCTACACCACTACGGACCTAACGCCGCGGCAGATCCACGACCTCGGCCTTGCCGAGGTGACTCGGATACGGCGGGAGATGGACGCGGTGGCGCGCGAAGCCGGACGGCCGACTCGCGAGGCGTTCATCGAACAGCTTCGGACCGATCCCGCTTTCTACGCCGACACGGCCGAAGAGCTGATGCGCGAGGTGGCGCGGGTGACGACCCAGATCAACGGCCATTTGCCGCGCCTGTTCGGGACGCTGCCGCGCCTCACCTATACGATCCGCGAAATCCCGGCCGAGATCGCGGAGGGGACGACCACCGCTTATTACAGCTCCGGATCGCCAGAGAGCGGGATTGCCGGCACTTATTACGTCAACACGTCGCGGCTTAACCAGCGGCCGCTCTGGGAGGTGCCGGCGCTGAGCCTTCACGAAGCCGTTCCCGGCCACCATTTCCAGATCGCGCTCCAGCAGGAGATGGAGATCGCGCCGTTCCGCCGCAATTTCGTCAGCTTCACCGCCTTCACCGAAGGCTGGGGCCTCTACGCCGAGAGCCTGGGCGGGGAGATGGGCCTCTACGATACGCCGCAGCGGCGGATGGGCGAGCTCTCCTACCAGATGTGGCGCGCGTCGCGGCTGGTGGTCGATACGGGCATCCACGCCTTCGGCTGGGACAAGGCGCGGGCGATCGCCTTCATGCGCGAGAATACGGCGCTGACCGAGGCCAATATCGAGGCGGAGGTGAACCGCTACATCAGCTGGCCGGGCCAGGCGCTGGGCTACATGATCGGCCGGCTCAAGATCCTCGAATTGCGTCGGCGCGCGGAGCAGGCGCTTGGCGAGCGCTTCGACGTCCGTCGCTTCCACGACGCGGTGCTGAGGAACGGCTCGGTGCCGCTCGACGTGCTTGAAAGCCAGATCGACGAATGGATCGCCGCTGAGCGGACCTAGGCCGCGCCGATGCCGCGCTGGGCGGCCCGCCAGATGCGTCCGGCGCGGTCCTTCAGGCTTCGGCGGGCGGTGGAGCGCTCGGACGTTGGGAGGAGCGCGGTGGTCTCGGTCTGAGCCCGCGCCTGCTCCTCGGCATAGAGCCTGAACCGGCCGGGGCGGCCGGGGCGCAGCCGAAGGCCCTCGCGGCCGCGCAAATTGTCCTCGGCGGCCTTGAGCGCGCGGACGAGGTCGTCCTCGCTGAACGGCTTGACCAGGCAGCCGAGCGCCAGATCGGGCATCGGGAATGACGGCGCCTTGCCGGTCGTGAACAAGCAGGGAATGCCGAGCTCGTGAAGCTTCACCGCCACCGAAAAGCCGGTCGAGCCGTGGGCGAGTTGGAGATCGACGAGCGCGAGATCGGGGAGGCGTTCCGCGATGGCGGCAAGCGCGGATTCGCTGTCGTCCGCCACGGCAATCACGCTGTAGAGCGGATTCAATTCGACCAGATATTTGAGCGTTTGGGCGAACAAGGGTTCGTCCTCAACGATCAATATGCTCAACATATGCGGCCCCTTCCCCGCAACCGTTTCGATTCTTTACCGAAAAGGAAGAGACAAGGAATCCCGTGCGCGGAAATTTGCGGCGAACGATTCTCTCAAAGCGACGGGCCGAACTGGGGCGTGCCCTTCGCTTGTGGGGTCTACAAGAACGCAGTAGGTGGCTAATACGGGATTAGGGAGGTGAGTCGGGGACCTGTCGATCTGACCTGTTCTCGAATGAGCCGGCAATGAATGGGGGAATGGCGATATGATTCGACACCGCATTGGCAATTATCCGTGCCGCGCCGGGAGATTCTCTGTCTTCTTCGCTTCGGCGATCATTGCCTGCTTGGCGTCGGCAACTCCCGCTTTGGCCCAATCCGACAATCTGCAGGGCTCGGGCGCGCTTGTCCGCCAGGACTTCTCCGATTGCGGCAACAGCAATGTCAGCAATAGCGACCGCTCACGGGTCAAGGGCGAGATTTCAATTACCCAAACGCCGGCCGGCGCTACGACCGCCACTGTCCAGATCAATCAAGGTACGCCCAACACAACCTACGATTTCTATTGGAAGTGTCAGCGTCAGCTCGGATCCATTCGAACCGATAACGACGGCTTCGGCTCCGGGCACTTCGAATTCCAGGCGCCGCCCAATCAGATCCTGACCTTCGATATGTATCCGGACGGGGCGCCGCTCGGGAATAAGTTCCAGAGCACCCCCATCGCGCTCAGCTATCTCGGTTTCGGGCCGCTCGTCCGCCAGGATTTCTCGGATTGCGGCAACAGCAACGTCAGCGGAGCCGATCCGTCAAGAATCGGAGGCAATTTGGTCGCCCTTCAGGATTCGACCGGCTCCACGCAGGTGAATGTGACGATGTTGGCGGGTACGCCCAACACCACCTACAATTTCTTTTGGAAATGCCAGCGCCAGATCGGGACGGTCCGGACCGGCGCGGATGGGACCGGAACCGGCAGCTTCTCATTGCAGACGACGCCGGGAACGGTGCTGACCTTCGACATGTATCCGGCGGGTGCGCCCGCGGGAAACAAGTTCCAGAGCGTCCGTCTGCTTCCCGTACCCTCCGGAAGAGCGCCAAGGGCGCGCTAAAGGCCCGGGCGAGCGCGGCAATACGTGAAGTGGCGGGGGGTCAGGAAAGCCGCATCGTGCCTTCCATGACGGTCACGCATTTGCCGCCCAAAATGACCCGGTCGCCTTCGAGGCGGCAGGCGACGCGTCCGCCGCGCCTGCTCGCTTGGTAGGCCGTGAATTGGGGGCGGCCGAGCCGGCCGGCCCAATAAGGCGTCAACACCGCATGGGCCGAGCCCGTGACCGGATCCTCGTCGATGCCGGCGCCCGGGGCGAAGGCGCGGCTGACGATATCGCTACTATCGCCGGGCGCGGTGACGATGGTGAGGAGATCGCCTTCCCTGGCCAAGGCCCGGAAATCGGGCTCCACCGCGCGCACCTGGGCCTCATTCTCCAGGAGCACGACAGCATAACGTTGCGGGTGCCAGAGGGTCTCGAGCGGCGTGCAGCCGAGCGCCGCGACCACCTCCGGCAGCGGCCTCGGCGCCGGCGCCCAGGCCGGGAGCGACATGGCATAGCCCTCGCCGTCCCGCGCCACTTCGAGGATGCCCGCCTTGCGCGTCCGGAACCGCACCCGTTCGCCGGCGAGGAGGACATGGCCGCTCGCAAGGGTGGCATGGCCGCACATCACCACTTCGGTCGCCGGCGTGAACCAGCGCAGCTCGTAATCCGCCTCGCCGCCGTCCGCCGGAATGGTGAACGCGGTCTCGGCGAGATTATTCTCCATGGCGATCGCCTGGAGGGTCTCGTCGGGCAGCCAGGCATCGAGCGGCATCACGGCCGCCGGATTGCCGGTGAAAGGGCGGTCGGCGAAGGCGTCGACCTGGACGATTCGAAGCTGCGTCATTCCGGGATGGTCTCCCTGGTTTCGTCGGTCTCCTGCAGGACGTTGCCCGGATGATCGACCTGGCCTTCCGGATCGAGATGGATCAGCACCTCGCAGCCCGGGAAATCGCCCGCAAGGCTGGATTCGATCGCCTCCACCACCTCATGGGCCGCCTCGACCGTCATGTGAGGATCGATCCAGATGTGGAACTGGGCGAAATCGTGAGTGCCGCTGCTGCGGGTCCGCAAATCGTGGATGCCGCGCGCTTCGGGGTGGCGGGCGGCGAGGCCAAGGAAGCGCTGCCGCTTCTCCTCGGGCCATTCGCGGTCCATCAGCTGATCGAGGGCCTGGCTCGAGGCGCGCCATGCGCCCCACATGAGCCAGGCGGCAATGCCCAGGCCGAATAAGGGGTCGGCGCCGGTGAAGCCGAGATACTGGTCGAGCACCAAAGCGGCAATCACCGAGAGGTTCAGCAGCAGGTCGCTCTGATAGTGGACATGGTCGGTTCGGATCGCGACCGAGCCGGTGCGCCGGATGATCGAGCGCTGGTAGGCGAGCAAGGCGAGCGTGGCCGCGAACGCAACGATCGAAACTGCGATGCCGTATTCGGCACGATCGGTCGCGGCCCCCGAGAGCAGCCGTTCGACAGCGCGCCAACCGATCACGATCGCGGAGATCGAGATCAACACGATCTGGGCCAATGCCCCCAGCGCCTCGGCCTTGCCATGGCCGAAGCGATGCTCGCGGTCGGCCGGCACGGCGGCGACGCGCACCGCGAACAGGGTGACGAGCGAGGCGAGGAGGTCGAGGCCGGTGTCGGCGAGCGAGCCCAGCATCGCCACCGAGCCGGTTTCGATTGCGGCATAGATTTTGAGGACCAGCAGGAAAACCGCCATCGCCACGCTGGCTAGCGCCGCGCGCGCGGTCAGCGTGGAGCGCTGCTGATGGCTGTCGCTCATGGGTAGAGCAGGCTCTCGATCCAGCCGCCGTCCGCCCCAAGCGTGAAGAGGCGGCGTTCGTGCAGGCGGTGAGGGCGGTCGGTCCAGAATTCTATCCGCTCGGCCGCGACGCGATAGCCCCGCCAATAAGGAGGCCGTCCGACCTCTTTGCCTTCGAACTTCGCCACCAACTCCTCGTAGCGCGCCTCGAACAGCGCCCGGCTTTCGAGCGGGCGCGACTGGTCCGACGCCCAGGCGCCGATCCGGGCGTCGCGCGAGCGGGTGGCGAAATAGGAATCCGCCTCGGCTTCGGTCACGGGCGCGACCGCGCCTTCGATCCGGACCTGGCGGCGCAGCGACTTCCAGTGGAAGAGCAAAGCGGCGCGCGCATTGGCGGCGATCTCCTCGCCCTTGCGGCTCTGCGCGTTGGTGTAAAAGGCGAAGCCGCGCTCGTCATGGCCCTTGAGCAGCACCATCCGCACCGAAGGGCGCCCCTCCGCGTCCGCGGTGGCGAGCGCCATCGCTTCGGGGTCGTTCGGCTCCGCGGCGCGCGCCTCGGCGAGCCAGGTTTCGAACAAGGCGTTCGGGTCTTCGGCCATGGCGAGGGTCTACCCTCCGCGCGCTTGCCCGCACAAGCCGCTTGCGGCTCGCGGGAACATGGCCCATTTCTCCGCCCATGGCCGATCTCTATTCGCAATTGAACGTGGCGCGCGGCGCCAGCGAAGCCGAAATCAAGAAGGCCTATCGAAAGCTCGCCAAGGAGCTTCACCCCGACAAGAACAAGGACAATCCGAAGGCGACCGAGCGTTTCTCAAGGGTCACCCGCGCCTATGACATCCTGACCGACAAGGACAAGCGCGCCCAATACGACCGGGGCGAGATCGACGAGGAGGGCAATCCGCGCATGCCGTTCGGCTTCGGCGGCGGCGGCGGCGGCGGGCCGCGGCCGGGCGGGCGGGGCGGCTTTCGCGGGCCCAATGGCGAGCCGTTCGAATATGGCGGGGAGGCGGCCGACATTTCTGACCTGTTCGAGGGCTTGTTCAGCAGCGGCCGGCGCGGCGGCGGCGGGCCGTTCGGCGGCTTCGGGCGGCGCTCGGCAAAGCCGCAAAAGGGGACCGATGTCGCCTACCGGCTCGACGTCCCGTTCGAGGACGCGGCCCGGCTTCAGGGACAGCGCGTCACGCTCGGCGGCGGCAAGACGCTCGACATCAAGCTGCCGCAGGGAGTCGACGACGGCACCAAGATCCGCCTGACCGGCCAGGGCCAGCCGGGTCCCGCCGGCAATGGCGATGCGATCGTCACCATCGCGATCAAGCCGCATCGCTTCTTCCGCCGCGAGGGCAATAACATCCGGCTCGATCTGCCGGTTTCGATCGACGAGGCGGTGCTTGGCGGCAAGGTCCGGGTGCCCACCGTGGACGGGCCCGTGATGCTGAGCGTTCCCAAGGGAACGAGCTCGGGCAAGGTGCTTCGCCTCAAGGGCAAGGGCTTCACCGGTAAGGGCGGCCAGCGGGGCGACCAGCTCGTCACCTTGATGGTCGAGGTGCCCGACGATGCCGACCTGGCCCGGTTCCTCGAAGGCTGGAGCGGCAAGGGAAGATCGAACCCTCGGGCGGGGCTCGGCGTTTAGAGCCCAATGCGCGACATTTCACCCGAATCCCCGGAAGCACGGCGCAAGCGGCTGGCCAGCGCCAAGGCGCATTTCGGGACTTTCCGGGAGACCATCCGGGCCGGTTCGCGGCCGTTCGACGTGATCAGGCGGGTGGCGGTCGGGGTCTATTCGGACGGCTTCATCCACGCGGGCAACCTCGCCTACCTCGCCCTGCTCTCGATCTTCCCGTTCGTCATCGTCGCTGCGGCGGTCGCGCGCCTGTTCGGGCAGACCGAGGAAGGGCTGAATGCGGTCAACGCGCTTCTCCAGACCATGCCCGGCGACGTGGCGGGCGTGCTGAGGACGCCGATCCGCGACGTCATCGAGGCGCGCTCGGGGAGCCTGCTCTGGCTGGGCGCGCTGGTCGGGCTGTGGACCACCGGCAGCTTCATCGAGACGATCCGGGACATCATCCGCCGCGCCTATGGAGTCACCTACAGCCGGCCTTTCTGGGAATATCGGCTGGGCTCGGTCGGCATGATCATCGCGGCGGTGGTGATGGCGATGATCGCGTTCAGCGCCTCGATCCTGCTTTCGGGGGTCCAGCAATTCCTCGTGGGCCTGATCCCGGGGGCGCAGGATCTGGTCGGGCTGTTCACGCTGCTGAGGATCGTGCCCGCTCTGATCCTGTTCGGCTCGCTCTACCTCCTCTTCTACGTGCTGACGCCCAAGCGCTACCGGCTAACCCGCTGCCACAAATGGCCGGGCGCCGCGTTCGTCACCGCCTGGTGGGTGGCGACCACCGCCCTTCTGCCCGTCGCTCTGGCCGGCCTGGTCGATTACGATCTGACCTACGGCAGCCTCGCTGGCGTGATGATCGCCCTGATTTTCTTCTTCATCATCGGCCTCGGGCTCGTTATCGGCGCGGAACTCAATGCGGCGCTCGCCGAGACGCCGGCGCCGACCGACGATGACGTCGAGGCGGTCGTCCACGAGGAGGCCGCCGCCGAAGCCGAGCACAAGGCGGTCGAAAAGGCCGTTCGGGCCGAGGACTCGGCCGGGTCGAACGTCGAAAAGGAGGACGAATGAGCGGCTTGATGGAGGGGAAGAGAGGCCTGATCATGGGCCTCGCCAACGACCGCTCGCTGGCCTGGGGCATCGCCAAGGCGCTGAGCGCGCAGGGCGCGGAGCTCGCTTTCTCCTATCAGGGCGAGGCGATGGAAAAGCGCGTGCGGCCGCTCGCCGAGGAATTGGGCGCCCCCTTCCTGATCGATTGCGACGTTTCCGACATGGCCGCGCTCGACGCCGCGTTCGAGACGCTCAAGGCACGCTGGCCGACGATCGACTTCGTCGTCCACGCCATCGGCTTTTCCGACAAGAACGAGCTGCGCGGCGACTTCGTCGACACCAGCCTCGACAATTTCCTCCTGACCCTCAACATCTCGGCCTACAGCTTCGTCGCGGTGGCGCAGCGGGCGCGGCCGATGATGCCGAACGGCGGCGCGCTGCTGACGCTCTCCTATTACGGCGCGGAGAAGGTCATCCCGCACTATAATGTGATGGGCGTCGCCAAGGCGGCGCTCGAGACCAGCGTCAAATATCTCGCCATGGACCTGGGACGCGAGAATATCCGGGTCAACGCCATCTCCGCCGGGCCGATCAAGACGCTTGCGGCGAGCGGCATCGGCGACTTCCGCTACATCCTGAAGTGGAACGAATATAACAGCCCGCTTCGGCGCAACGTCACCATCGAGGAGGTCGGCGGCGCCGGACTCTATCTGCTGTCGGACCTGGCGAGCGGAGTCACCGGCGAGATCCACCATGTCGACGCCGGCTACAACGTGGTCGGCATGAAGGCCGAGGACGCGCCCGACATCGCGACGACTTGAGCGTCACGGTCAGACCGGAAACCGGGGCGGCCTATGCGCAGGCCTTCGCGCAACTGCCTGAGGGCTAGCGGCCGAACAGCTCGAGGGCGGCGCGCCCGCCGCCGAGGCTCGCGGGCTGGTAGGCGATATCGACCCCGGCGATCTCGCGGCGGCCATTGAGCGCGATCTCGCGGCTGCAGCGACCGGCGGCGATCAGCGAACGCAGCCGCACGGTCTGCGCGGTCCCGTTCTTGAAGCGAACGACGAGATCCTGGACTCGAAGCGGGGCGTCGTCGACGCACAGGAGGATCGTCACATATTGCTCGTTGCGGATGATTCGGATCGTATCGTGGTCGACGGCGTCGCTGATCTGGTGGCGTCCGATCAGGCCCATGCCGGGCTGCGCGGGAGCCGGCGCCGCGGCCGCCGCCAATGCAATCGCGGCCAAGACGGCCAAATCTCTCCTAATCATGGCGAATCCCCTTTTCCGCTCGAATCGAAATTACCATATCGCCCACAGATTCAAACGAGATTCCCAAGCGGGACAGCGGCCTTCCCCCGCGCTCTCCGGTCCAGTACAGAGCGCGCCAACACGAAGGACCGGAATTCATGGCCGAAAACGACGCAACCGATACCGCCGACGCCCCGCCGGCCACGCCGCCATTCCCAGCCCCGAGTCTCGAAGACCTCCAGCATTGGACTTGGGTGATGGGCCGGGCGCAGCAGATGATGATGGAGCATCTGGCCGCCCAGATGGGGGAGGCGGCGGAGAAGGCGGCGGGCGCGCCGGAGAAGGCGCAGGCGGGCTTCGTGCAGTGGCCCGGGATGAACCTGTTCGGCGATCCGGCCAAATTGATGGAGGCGCAGGCGCGGATGTGGAGCGAGGGGCTCAACATCTGGCAGCGGGCCCTGGCCGGCAAGGCCGAGGGCGAGACGAGCGATCTCGAGGAGCGGGCCGACAAGGACCGGCGCTTCGCCGCGCCCGAATGGCGCGACAATCCTGTGTTCGACACGATCCGGCAGACCTATTTGCTGGTCTCCGAGCGGCTGCTCGGCTCGGTCGACGCGATCGAGGGCGTCGATGCGGCGACGCGGGAGAAGATGCGCTTCA
>Ga0190265_10001596_pt1 | contig 14934 bp, 8 predicted proteins | sample Popmic124T_FD_133135 | JGI IMG/M metagenome (GOLD analysis project Ga0190265, IMG submission 133135) | Populus adjacent soil microbial communities from riparian zone of Indian Creek, Utah, USA - 124 T | ecosystem: Environmental > Terrestrial > Soil > Riparian zone | place: USA: Utah | collected...
ACAATCCAGCCTCGATTGCTACCCTACGATGGCGTCAAGCGCGGCTTTTGGTAACTTGCCTCCCGCATTGCCCTTGGTGTGGGCACGTAGAGACAGGATGAAGTTGTGACACAGTAGTACTAGCAGCAGGTTCCGATCCAGCGACCGGCACCAGGCCTCTAACTCATTACTCTCGGCTCCAAGCCAAAGTCTCCTAAGAATTTTTCAGAATGTGACCGGCTTGTTACCTAAAGAGCTTCGGGGCATCCAGGTTTATCTTTTTAAATCAACAGTTTACGACCCTTACTCCCCTCTCCCTCGCGAAGCGGGCCGCCCGGCCGCCGTCTCAGAACCTCAAGGCGTCAGGGTGTGAAGGCGCCCCCAGATACCCGGCCGAGCGGCGGGAGGGGTGGCGGGGAACCCATGTTACTCGATTCCGGCAGCCTCCAAGGCGTCGCGCACCAGGTTGAAGACTTCTTGAGCCGAGCTGGCCCGCTTCATCGCCGGCAGACAAGCTCGGAAGGCGATCAGAAGGACCTCCTGACGCGTACACTTCCACTCGCGAGCAAAGCGCTCCACCTGGTCATGCTCGACAACATCGAGCCCAAGGTCCAACCGATGACGGCTGCTACGAAAGCGTTGAACGCGTTCTGTGACGCTCATGGGGTGATCTTCATGGAGGCGGGGGCGGGGCATGACGGCTCCTTTCGCTTGCCTCATTCTAACATTAGTTTCCGGAAACTAAACATCATTTATTAGTCCGGCGTCCAGTGAGCCGAGAATGCGCGTTACGTCCCCGCCTGCGTACCTATCCGGCACCTACAAAGCGACACATAGGTCTATTTAGACCTTTGTTTGCCGTTGTTTACGTTTCAGACCCCCTCCTCTCCCCGGCGGGTGGGAGGGAGGCCGGGAGAGGAGGGCCGGGGTGGTGAGGGCCTGAGGGGCGAAGCCCCGAGGGTGCGGTTCGCGACATCTCAGTTCCAGGCCCGCGAAAGGTCCGGCGCCGGCAGTGCCGGGGAGCCGCCGTCGCTGCCGGCGCTGATACCGATCACCGTCGGAGCGGCGCTCCGGGCATCGGCCTCGAGGCGCCCCAGCTCCAGCCAGTCGGCGGCGACGCGGTCGAGATCCCCCAGAAGGGCCTCTTCTCCCTCGCCGCGGGCCAAGCGGTGACGAAGCTCGAGCTCGCGGTGCACCACCTGGCGCAGCTTGCGGTAGAAGGGGGTCTGGTAGGTGCCCTGGAACATCATGGCGAGGTCGTTGCTGTCTTGCCAGTGGGTCTTCTCCCCCAGCTCGGCTTCGACCAGCTCGAAGAAGCGGGTGCCCGGCAGGGGGTAGGAGACGCTCACCCCGACGTCGTCGGGCAGGCACTCGCGCACCATCTCGACGGTCGCGAGGACGTCCTCGAAAGTTTCCCCGGGGAAACCGAACTGGAGGAACCAGCAGGCGCGGATGCCGACGGCCCGGAGGCGGCGGGTGGCCTGGGCGGTCTGCTCGACGCGGATGCCCTTGTCCATGGCGTCCAACACCCGCTGGCTGCCGCTCTCGGCGCCCAGCCAGACCTCGCGGCAGCCGGCGCGGGCCAGCGCCTCGACGGCGAGAGGGGTCATCAGGTCCGCCCGCGACTGGATGGTGAAGGGGATGAGCGCGCCGCGCGCCTCGATCTCCACGGCGAGCTCCGCCACCCAGCGCGGCTGCAGGCCGAAGATGTCGTCCGCGAACCAGACGTGGTCGGGAGCCAGGGTGCGCTTGACCAGCGCCATCTCCTCGGCGACGTTTCCCGGCGAGCGCATGGCGTAGCGCTTGCCCCAGATGGGCTTCGCGCACCAGTTGCAGTGGAAGGGGCAGCCGCGGGTGGTGACGAGGTTCAGGCTGAAGTAGCCGTGGGCCGCCTTCCAGGCGGCGCGGTAGCGCTCGGCGTCCAGGAGGTCCCAGGCCGGGAAGGGGAAGAAGTCCGGCCGGCGCTCCGGCTCCCGGTGGCCGGTGCGGCGCACACCGTCTGGGGAGCGGGGGTCCGGCAGGGCGAGGCCGGGGATGCTCTCCAGCGGCAGGCTCACCCGGCCCGTCAAGGTATCGAGCAGCTCGCGCAGGGTGTGGTCCGCCTCGCCGGCCAAGCCGTACTCGACGCCCGCCGCGAAGTAGGGGGCCGGATGGTCCGAGAGGTCGGAGCCGGCGGCGATCACCGTCGCTCCGCGCTCGCGCGCCGCCCGGCTCATGCGGCAGGCCGCGGCCCGGGCGTGCTCCAGGCACATCTTGGTGAGGAAGTTGAAGCTGTCCTCGTAGAGCACCACGAAGCGCGGAAGGTGGCGGTCCAGGGCGGCGGCGAATTCCTCCTCGCCTTCGGCCAGCATGGCGTCGAAAAGGGCCACGCCGTATCCCGCCGCGCGCAGATGGGACGCGGCGTAGAGGGTCGCGAGCGGCGCGTAGGGGCGCATCTTCTCGACCTGCTTGGGGTCGTTCCTCAGGAAGAAGGAGTGGGCGAGCAGCACCTCAGCCACGGCGGCGCATCTCCAGGCTGAAGAAAGTGCCGAGGCCACGGACGAGCGGCCACCGGGAGACAGCCCGCTCCCAGCGGTCCCGCCCTACGTACTTCAGAGGGTCGTCCACGGATCGAAGGATACCCTGTCCGGAGATCCGCGAGAGCGAGAAATCGGCGGCGAAAACCCGCGCCAGCTCATCGGGAGACCACAGGCGGTGCGGTACGTCGATGCCGGCGATCCTCACGGTGCGGTACCGCGGCGATCCCGGCCTGCGGTTGAGGACGTGGAGGAAGAGGACGCCGCCCGGCCGCGTCATCCGCATGAGGCGTGCCGCCTCTCGGGCGAAGCCGGCGAGGTCCGGAGCGGTGTTGAGGCCGGCGAAGGTCGAGACAATGCCGTCGAACGGCCCCGCGAGCCCGGCTTCTTCCAGGCGGTTGAAGTCGGCGACGTGGGTCGGGACCGACGGGGCCTTGGCGTTCAGGCGGGCGAGCATCCCGGGAGAGAGGTCGCAGGCGGTCACCTCGACGCCGCGCGCCGCCAGGTGGAGGACGTCGAGCCCGGTGCCGGCGGTCACGTCGAGCACCCGCGCCCCGGCGGGGAACAGCGCGTCGAGGCGCTCCCAGAGCCGCTCGCGCACCCAGGAGGACGGCGCGACCTGCGCGTCGTACTCGGCGGCGATGGCATCGTAGGCGGCGCGGGCCGGAGAGGGCGGCATCTTGGGGGCTCAGGGGCTCGGCGTGACAGGGCCTCGCACCGCCTGCAGCGCCACCTGTGGGGAGCGGTGGAACGGCAGCCCCTGGGACAGGCACTCGACCGCCAGGTTGTAGCTCCCCTCCTCGGGCAGGAGGAGCTCGGCCTCGTAGAGCCCGGCGCCCACGGAGCGCGCCGGCCGGCGCGACTTCCAGGTGCCGGCGGCGCTGTAGACGAGCATCTCGACGTCCGCGAGGCCATCCCAGGGCTCGTCCGTGGCGGCGTGGCTCAGGCGGAAGCGGAAGCGGGCGGCCCGGCCGGCGGTCACGGTGCGGCTGTCGAGCGCGGCCTGCACGGCGAGCCGGCCCTCGCGGCTCCGCCGCTCGGCGAGCGCCGGGTCCGTGGCGACCGTGACCTCGAAGCAGTGGACGGTGCGCGGCGCGTCCAAGAAGAAGGCGACCCGCTGGCGGCCGGCCGCGCCGAGCCGGGCCACCGTCTCGTAGGTGCCGGGCGAGCGCTCGCGCAGGCTGCGGTCGACGACCAGCACGGCGCGCGGTGCGCGGCCGTAGTTCTGGAAGCTCCCCATGGGCGCCGCCATCCCCTCCTTGTAGTAGTAGAGGGCGCCGTCGGTGGGGTTCGCCACCAGCATCGCCCCCCCGCCCGGCACGCGCAGGATGGAGTCGGCCGGGCTCGGCAGCGGGGTCTTCCCCGGCGGGTTCTGGCCGCCGGGGAAATCGGCCACCGGCACCTGCCGGCCCTCGACGCCGACCTGGTCGAGCGGGATCATCAGCACCGTCTCGGTGCCGCGGTGGCGCACGTAGGCCAGGGTCTCCGAGAAGGTGACCTGGTCCGGGCCGGCGAGCATCTCGGTCGTCTGCACGATGCGGTTGCGCGTCGCGTCCACGATCGACAGGCCATTCGTCTTTGGGTTGGGGGCGAAACCGAGCCGCCCGCCGGGGGCGAAGCGGAGAGCAGCCAAGCCAGGCTGCGCTTCCAAGACCGCGGCGACCTCGAGCCGCGCCGCGTCGACCGCGACGATCTTCCCGTCGCTCTCGGAAACCGCGTAGGCCGCGCCCGCCGCGGGCGAGAAGGTCACCGCGGTCGGCGCCGTACCCAGGGGGACCTCCTTGAGGACCTCCCGCCGGGCGGTGTCGATCGCCGTCAGGCTCCGTCCGTCGCGGTTGGAGACGAAGAGCCGCCGGCCGTCTCCCGAGAGGGCGAGGTCGTGAGGGCCGGCGCCCGTAGGCAGGCGGGCCACGACTTGAGAAGCCGCGGTGTCGATCGCCGCGACGCCGCCTGAAAACGCGGCCCAGAGCGCGGTGCCGTCGGGCTGGAGCGCCAGCCGCCCGGCCCGCGGCCCCACCTCCAGGTTGGCCAGGACCTTCCAGGCCGCGGTGTCGATCACCGCCACCCGGCCGGCCTCCGGCTGCGAGACGAAGAGCCGCGAGCCGTCGGGAGACAGCGCCCAGTCCTCTCCCGGGCTCGCCAGGCTGAGGAGCGCCAGCAGCTTGGTGCCGCCGAAGCCGAGCAGGGGGTTGATGACGGAGATCGTGGCGTCGTCGTTCAACGCCAGGACGTGGTAGGTGTTGAGGTCGACCGCCGGCTGGCGGAACAGGCTGCCGCTCAGGAACTGCTCGACGCTGTCGCTACAGGCCGAGGCGGCGCCCTGCCCCTCCTTCAACGGATCGATCCACGCCGCGGGCGCGAGGCCGGCGAGAGGCGTGCCGGTCGCCGCATCGGCGATCTTGAAACGCACCCGGGCGTCTCCCTGCTCGCGGAGCTCCGGCCCGGAAACCGGCTCCACCGCCAGCTCGACCACCACACCGCCGACGGCGGCCCGGGCGGGGCGCGCCGCCTCCGCGGCCCACCCCGAAGGCGGCAGGCCGAGGAGGAGCCCGACGAGGGCGGCAGCCGGCTTCAAGGCCCGACGTTTCCGCCGGCCGCACACTGCTCCACCCGCAGGAGCCCCCAGAGCCCGAGCTTGAAGTGCATGGCCGGGTAGGTGCGGTAGAGGTAGTCGCCGGGCACGGCGTTGGCGCCGCCGGCCCTGGGGATCAGGATGTCGAAGTGGTTGCTCGGCCCGTGGCCCATGCGCGAGCCCTGCCAGTCGGTGAGCGAGTCTTCGGCCGCGCCGAACTGGGCGAGCAGGCCGGTGCCGGTCAGGTCCTGCGGCCGGCAGCGGTGGTCGGTCGAGATCACCGAGGAGGCGTAGAGGTTGGTGTGCGTCGTCGGCGGCGTGCAGCCCTCGACGCCGACGCTCATGTAGGGCGTCTCGGCCCAGACATGGCCATAGAGCTCGAAGACCTGGTTGGTGTTGATGCCGCCCGGATGGAGCAGCCGCAGGCGCACCTGCTCCCCGGCGCAGGCGTTCAAGATCGGCGTCTGCGGATCGCCGCAGCTGGCCGACCCGCACAACGCGGCGAGCGACGACAGCACGCAGGAGAAGTCCCCCGCCGTGGAGCAGGTGCGGACCGGGGTCCCCGCGGCCGGGACGAACAGCGGCTCGGTCTTGTAGTTGACCGCGTTGAGGTTGTTGTTGCCCAGGGCGAGCGTCGAAGGCGGGTTCGCCAGGCCGTCCTGGGTGAACAGCACGTGCTCGCGGAACGAGGTCTTGTCCCCGAGCCGTACCAAGGCCGTGGTGCCATCCTCGGGCGTCCAGCCGCTGGCTCCCACCGGCTCGACGACCAGGGCTCCGAAGAGGCCGAGCTGGTAGTGGTTGAAGACGTCCGCCGGCAGCAGGTTGGTGGCGCCGAACTCGATCGGGATGTAGCGCGGCGTGGGGCCGGAGGTGTCGACGTTGCCGGCGTACCAGGTGTAGGTGCGGGGAGGCGCGCCGGCCGCGACCGTCTGCGGCGGGTTGGTGCCGGCGTTGAAGGCACTGCCGCGGGAGCTGTCGAAGGAGACGAGCTGCGGGTGGAGCCCCACCTCGTTTGAAACGTTCGACGGCAGGCAGGCCGGCGCGCTGCCGCCCGTGCCGCAGCCGAGGCCGAAAGTGGGCGGGGAGGTCTGCGCCACCGCCGGCAGGTTCGGCGCCGCGGCGCCGGCCGTCCCCTGGGTGACCTTGGTGTCGATGACGTTCCAGAGGGTCACGTCGATGCAGTCGCCGGCGTTGGCACGCAGCACCAGGGGCTCGGGGTTGGCCGGGTCCTTCGCCTTGCAGGCCTGGGACGGCGTGCCGCCCGGGCAGCTCAGGTCCTGGAGCTTGAAGTAGAGGATGGCGGCAGGGCTGGTGATCTGCGGCGAGCGCGAATTGAGGACCAGCGGCCCGCCGAGCGCCTGCTGGGCGGTCGTCGCCACCACGGTGTAGGAGCGCCGCTGGTAGGGGGGTCCGAGAGTCTGCGGGCAGACCGGGATGCCGGCGAGCTTGCCGGGGCTCGGGTTCTGCGGCAGCGGGCGCAGGTCGGGCCGCATCTGGCCGTAGGCGCGCAGCAGGCCCCAGTTGCCCCCTGCCTGCTCGATGGCGGCGGCGCCGGGCATGTAGAGGTAGTCCGCCCGTAGGTATCCGTCCCCCACCCAGGTGGGCACGCGCAGGACCTGCTCGAAGTGCTCGGAGATCCCCATCACCTGGCTGTTGCGCCACCCGGAGTCGACCATCGAGGGCTCGGTCAGCCACTTGAGGCCGTGGATGGTGAAGTTGTGCGGGTTGATCTGGCCGGTCATCAGCGTACGCACCTGCACGTCGTCGCCGGCGTAGGCGCGGAGAAGCGGGGTGAAGGGGTCGTTGGGGCCGGCGTCCCGGGTCAGCGGCGGGTACGGCCCGGTACCGCTAACCCCCGGCCGTGGGATCGACGCATAGGCGTAGGCCACGTCGCCGGCCTGGCCCGCCGCCGGCTTCTGGGTCGCCGGGTCGATCAGGCGCGGGAAGAGCGGCTCGTTCCTGTAGTTCGTCGAGAAGCTGTTGGTGCCGCCGGCGAGCGTGATCACCTCGGCCGCGATCTTGTAGGGCGGGTCGATCGGCAACGTCCCCCAGGTCGCGACGTTGGTGCTGACGACGGGCGGCTGCTGCCCGGCGGGGGCGAAGTTGTTGAGCGGCGATGCGGCGACGACCTGGCCCGGGACACCGGCCACCAGGTTGCAGGTGGCCTGCCCGTAGCCGCAGGGGGAGATGTCTTCGGGCGTCAGCCAGGTGCCGGGGCGGCAGGGCTTCGTCGGGTTGTTGGAGCAGAAGCCGAGGCCGTAGCAAACCTCGCCGGAGGGGCAGCCGGACGCCGGTTGGCCGATCGCGGCCGGCTTGCAGGCGGTGCCGGAGCCGGAGCAGAAGCCCTGGCCGGCGAAGGGGTTGACCGCCGTCTTCGGGAAGGCCTCGTAGGTCAGGGTCGAGTCCTGCACGGCGAAGACGAACTCGCGGAAGCTGTCCCCGCGGTCGGGTGTCTCGATTACCGCCTGCCAGGTGGTGGGGCCGCCATCCTGCACCGAGAGGCCGTTGGGGCCGGTCACCGTCCTGCCGGGGAGAACGCCGCCGTTCGCGGCGTCGTAGCCGCCGAAGGGGGGGACTCCCGGGCTCTCGTTGGCGAACCAGAGCGAGCCCTTGGGCTCGATCACGAGGCCGGCGTAGAGGCCCGCCTGCTGGTGGGTCGACGGGCCGAAGTGGTCGTGGGTGAAGACGGTGCGCAGAGTGCGGTCCTGGGCGCCCGGAGCCGCCGGGTCGTGCGTCGGCCCGTCGAACAACGGGTCTGCGTACCAGCGCTGGATCGTCGCCTGGGCCCCCACCCAGCGGCCGCCCGGGCCGTTGCCGAAGAACAGGATGCTCTTGGCGACCGGGCAGGGGAAGGCGCCGTTCCTCGGGTCCGTCGATTTGCAGCCGTTGAAGGCGCGGATGGCACGGATGCGCTCGTTCACCTCGTCGGGCGAGAAGGTGCCGTCCTCGTAGTTGAAGCCGTTGGTCGCCCCGTCCGAGGAGGTGACGTCGAACTTCACCAGGTGGATGTGCTGGCCCAGGATGTCGGTCGGCGTACGCACCTGGAAGTCGTCGAGCTCGTAGACGTTGGGCACCAGGTTGGCGTGCGTGTACTCGACGCACTCGCCCGAGTTGGCACGGAAGAACAGCGGCTCCGGCGCCCGCCGGCCGGCCAGGGTGTCGACCACGTCGCCCCACAGCGCCAGCATGCGCTGCTGCGGGAAGTGCCACCCCTCCTTGTTGAAGACCGCGTCGAGCTGGATGTTGGCCGCCTTGTAGCGCCGGGTGATCAGCCCCTGCGGCTTGCCCCCCTGCGGGCTGTAGTTGATGCAAGGGTCGGCGTAGGGGGCGCCCGGCTCCGGCGGCAACCCGTTCAGGGTGAACTGGGCCGGCTTCGCCTCGGGCGTGAACGAAGGGTGGAGGCGCCGCGCGTGGGCCGCCATGGCGATCTTCTCGACCGCCGTCCCCTCCTCGGGGAGCTGGAACGCGGACACCGTGGTCAACGTCTTGCTGAAGTCGACGGCGTTGAGCGGCGGCGTCTCGGCGCAGGTCAGACCGGCCGGGCAGGCGCGGATCAGGTGGCGCGGCAGGCCGCCGTCGAGCGCCGGTGAAAGCGGGTTGTTCGGGTCCTCGCGGGCGAAGTCCATCGGCGGGTGCGGCGCGCGCTGGCCGCCGATGCCCGGGATGAAGAACGGATAGCCGGGGTTCCTGTACTTCGCGAGGTTCACCTGGCCCGCCGAGGTGAAGGGGGAGATGCAGTTGGCCCCCGAGTCGTCGCACACCTGGGCCTCTTTGCCGCCGGCGGTCAGGCGGACCGGGGCCGGCATCGGCGCCATCGGCAGGGTGGGCATCGGCACCAGGGCCGGGATGGGCGTGCCGGCGGCGATCTCGCCGTCGGGCAGGGCGCGCGAGCCGGGCTTGGGGAACAGGCCCTCCATCTCGGTGCCCGCCTCGAACACGTCGTGCACGCGCCAGAGCGACCACATGCCGCCCGCGAAGTGGGGATAGAAGTGGCAGTGGAAGATCGAGTCCCCCACCGTCTGGTTCACGTTGCCCGAGCCGTTGTAGACCATCTCCAGGGTGAACGACGAGCCGGGGCCGAACGACTGGCTGTCCGTGTAGTCGCCGTTCGGCGAGTTCGGCGAGTGCAGCCACTGGTGGGCGTGCTGGTGGTGGAGGTGGTGGAGGTCGACGCCGCCATGCAGGATGCGGAACTTGGTGTGGTCCGCCATGTAGCTGTGGTAGACGTTCGACGGGTCGTCCGGATAGAGCGAGCGGGTCGCTTTGACGTTCGAGTCGCAGGTGAAGCCGGTCGTGTTGCAGGCGCCGCAGCCCGCCGGCGCCACGGCGTCCGGATCGCAGGTCGCCCCGCCCGCGATGCACCGGCCCGTCGGCTTGCAGGCCTGGGTGGCGGGGATGTCGACCACCATCGCCGGATCGCCCACCGCCCACGAGGTCAGGAAGAACTCCTCGTATTTGCAGCTCGGGCAGTTGCCCATCGGCCCCACTCCCAGCCGGTTGGCGAGGATCTCCGAGGCGATGCCGCCCATGCCGTAGTTGAAGCCGAAGTTGTCGGCGCCGTTGCCGTCCACGTTCAGGCTGGTGGCGTACATGGAGTTGAACGCCTGCACCGCCTGGAACATCTCGTGGTAGACGATGGTGAACTCGCGGTAGGGCTGCAGGCGATCCGGCAGGGCGTAGGCGGGGTTGAACACCGGCGCCTTGAGGGAGCCCTGCGGGAACCGCCCGGGCCGGCCGTCCGCCTCGCGGCCGGTGATCACCGCCGTCAGGTCGCTGTGCACCAGCTCGCCGCCGAAGGGGCAGCCCTGGGGGTCCTGCTGCGGGCAGTTCAACATGTTGAGGATCGGCCGGCCCGCCCGCGGGTTGCCCAGCGGATAGACGGCGCGGTAGCGGACGATCGGCTGTCCGCCCCCCGTCGCCCCCTGGCTCGCCATCTTCATCTCTTCGGCGGTCAACTGGCTGCGGTACCACTCGGCGCCCTGCGGCTCGACGTGGAGCGCCCCGAAGAGGCCGAAGGCGAGCGTGCCGCCGTCGATCCCCGCGTTGCCGCCGTAGGTGTCCCCCGTGCTGTAGAGCAGGAAGGAGCCCTCGTGCGCCGCGAACAGGGTGTAGACGTGGCGGCCGCCCGGCGCCACCAGGCTGCTCGGCGTGTTGTTGCCCACCCAGGAGCCGTCGTCGGCGGCGTCCTTCACCCACTCCAATCCCTGCACGTGCACCCCGGCGGCGCGGGTGGTCGGCTGCGAGCCGGCGATCGGGTCGGTCTCCGGCGTGGGGTTCAAGAGGTTGGTGAAGGTCACCTCCAGGCACTGCTCCTGGTTGACGCGCAGCACCAGCGGCCGCGGGCGCTTGGAAGTGCGCAGGCGCACCTGTCCGGCCTGGCAGTCCTGGTAGCGGCAACTGTTCCGGTCGTCCTCGGCGCTGGCAGGCGTCGAGTCCGGGAAGACGTCGACCGCCAGGGCGAACATCATCCCGTTCGGCAGCTTCGCCCCCAGCCGGTTGAACAGCATGGGCTGATCGAGCGCCACCACGTTGGCCTTGACCAAGCCGCCGTTGCCGGGGCACGCAGGTTCGCCAGGCGTCGCCGCATAGGGCGCCTGGGCCGCAGCCGGTAGAGACAGCAGCACCGCCGCGAGCACGATGGACGAGATGAGGACAGCCTTCGCCTTCATTGCGAGATCCCTCCGAAAGACAAGCTTCAAGAGCTTTAAAAGACGATTGATCCTAGCGCAGGCGAAGCGGGTTTTTCTAGACCTCAGCGGCTGGCGCGGCTGGCGAGACCACGGACCAGCCCCAGGCGCACCATCCTGCGCACCGCTCCCAGGGCCTGCTCGACGGTGATGGCGGCGGGGTCGTTGCCCACGTCGTCGAACAGGGCCCAGCAGGCGGAGGTCCGCGGGTGGGAGTGGCAGAGCTTCTCGCGCTGGGCGAAGTAGAGGGTGGGCGCCGCAGCCGCCTCGGCGAGATGGATGGCGCCGCTGTCGTTGGCGACCAGCAGCCGGGCCCGCTCGAGGAGGACCGCCAGGACGTCCAGGGGATCGGAGCGCACCGCGACCGTGCGCCACGCCCGCCCCTCCTTCATCCTCTCCTCCACCTCCGCCAGCAGCCCCTCCTCCCCCGGCCCTCCTTCGATCAGCACGTGCAGGCCGAAGTGGCCGGTGAGCAGCAGGGCCAGCCGGGCGAAGCTCGCCGCCGGCCAGCGGCGCGACGACGCGCCGCCCGGGCAGATCACCGCGAACGGATCGCGGCCGATTCCGAGGCCCTCCAGCACCTCGGCCGCCCGCGGCCGCGCCGCCTCGGGAACGTGGAGCTCGGTCCTGCGGTCCCCCCGGTAGCGGTGCTCCAGCGGCTCCGGCGGCAGCAGCGGGTCCAGCAGGTGGAGCAGCATCCGCGGGCTCGCCATCGATCCCCAGAAGAACCGGCTCTCGTGGGTCAGCGGCGCCCAGGGCACGCCGTCGCCGTGCGCCGGGTCGTGGTACTCGAGGCCCACCCGGTACGGCACCCCCCAGCCGGCCGCCGCCTCCGCCAGCCAGCGGCTCTCATGGCGCCGCGCGAAGGCGAAGATGGCGGCGTCGAAGCCCCCGCCGGCGAGCGCCGCGAGCACGCGCCGGCGCCCCTCCTCCCCCTCCTCGGGGTCGTAGCAGTGGAGGCCGTTCACCCGCAGGTTGCCCACCAGCACCTCCCGCGCGCAGGCCGGGGCGACCAGGGTAAGCTCGGCACTCCGGAAGCGCCGCCGCACCTCGCGCAGCAGCGGGGTGAGCCAGAGCGTGTCGCCGAGGTGGAAGCGGGCCTGGTGGATGAGGATGCGCGGCGCGGCGCCGGTGCCTGGTATCAGCGCCGGTACCAGCGGACCTTCCGGCGCGCCCGTCGCCGCCACCCAGCGCGGCGACTCCCGATGGACGGCGGCGACGAAGAGTGCGGAGCCCTGCGCGCACTCGGGGCTCCAAGCGGGCGCGGTGTGGAAATCGAGCCGGGCCGTCGCCGCCACGCGGAGGCCGGGAACCAGGCGCCGCCAGGCGGCGGGCGGCGCGATCAGCACGCACGAGGCGTCCGCCCCGCGCCCCGCGGCCAGCCGGCGGAGCGCCGCCGCCAGATCCCCCCGGCCTTCCCACGCACCCAGCCTCTCCACGCGGTCCACCGGCAGGCGCTCGAAGGGCGCCGGGTCGCGCACCGCCGAGCGGACGTGGAGAACGATATCGGCCCGCGGCGCCCGCTCCCGCAGGGTCTCCAGAAGGCCGTAGAGGCCCTCGTACTCCAACACGTGCTGGATGGGGCGCAGGCAGACCACGTCCAAGACCCCGACCGGGACGGGGACGGGAAGGTCCGAGAACGGTTCGGCACCCAGGCTGCGCGCCGCGGGTGGACCGAAGTCACTCGCGGGGCGCGACACCGGCGGATGGCGCGGGTCGAAGAAAGGCGCTTTCCGATCCTCCTGCCTGGAAGACGACGGCGCTAGTATAGCGGTCCGGCCATGGACGGCAAGCTCACCCAGGTCTTCTGGCTCGGCGGCTCGGCCTGCGCCGGCAAGACCGCCGTCGCCCGCCACCTCGCCGCGCGGTACGGCCTGGCCCTCTACTCCTGCGACGACCGCTTCGAGGACCACCTCCGCCGAGCGCACCCCGGCCGCCATCCAAACTTCCACCGGGTCGCCGGCCTCGCCCCCGAGGAGCTCTGGCCGCGCCCTCCCGCCGAGCAGGCGCGAGACCTCGTGCTCTTCTACAAGGAAGAATTCGAGCTGGTCGCCGAGGATCTCCGGAACCTTCCCGGCCCGGTCCTCGCCGAAGGCGTCGGCCTGTTTCCGGAGCTTCTTCCGGAGCAGAGAAAGGCCGTCTGGTTGATCGCCACGCCTGCCTTCCGGCGTGCGGCCTACCCTGGGCGCGGCGCCTTCGTCCAGGAGCTCCTAGCCCGCTGCCCCGATCCCGCCCAGGCCTTCGCCAACTGGATGGACCGCGACGACGAGATCGCCCGCCTCGTGGAGGACCAGGCGCGCCGGCTGGGTTTGGCGGTGGTGACCGTGGACGGAACCCGCGGCGTGGAGGAGGTGGCGGAGGAGGCTGGGAGGCTGCTGGGGCTGGATGGCTAGGAGCGCCAGTTCTCAAACCACCGCGACCCCGCCTCCGGGGCCTCCTTCTCATACCAGGTGCTCCGCAGGCTTTTGAAATCCTTCAAGACCGGCCCCATGCTCTCCGCCCAGAACCGCTCCACGTCGCCGAAGGTCCGCAGGCGGGAAGGCCGCTCGGGATCGTAGGCGGCGAGCAGGTCCCTCTGGATCGCCCCCAGCCCTGCCACCATCTCCTCCACCATCCGCTCTCCGGCCGCGCGGTCCGCCAGGGCGGCGTCCCGGCCCATGGCGAAGAGAGGGAAGGCTGGATCGGCTGGCACCCGCGCAGTGTCCACGCACTCCGGCTCCAGGGCCCAGAGCTGCGAGGTCTCGACCTTTCCCGCGTGATCGCCGTCCGCGCCGTCGCCCGGGAAGCCGGGCCGGTTGACCTCGAAGTCCGGCAGGCCATGGAGACGCATGCGGGTCCATGGCTGGAGGAGGTCCACAAGGGTCTTCAGGTCCTCCCAGTTCGGGCCGTAATGGCCGGTCAAGAGGACCGCGGCGTGGAAGCCGAGCGCCTCGGCGGCCCGCACGTGGTAGCAGACGTTCTTGAAGTGGACCCACGGCGGCACCGCCGTGAGCCAGGGGCGCGCCTCGCCGATCTCCCGCTCGGCCCAGATCGCGTACCCCCCCAGCTCGTGCACATGCCAGTAGTCCGGAGGCGCCACGATGCCGCCGTGCGCCCGGGCCGCCCGCACCAGCAGGCCGTGGGCCTTCAAGCCGTCCAGCCCCAGGGCGTTCTGCGGGCCGTGCGGCTCGCACAGGCCGTAGGCGAACCAGGCCGCTGGGCACGTCACGAACGCCGCCTCCAGCTCGTCGGGGAACATCCTCTCCCAGCGCACCTCGCGGGGCTCTGTCATTAACGCCCTCCCTCCGGAGTTAGAATCGGGCCTCTCATGATCGACGAACCACGGTCCTTTTTCGAGGCCCAGGGCTACCTGGTGATCCCGAACGCCCTGTCCCCCGAGGAGGTCGCCTTCCTGCGACGGGCCGCCGACGCCGCCGAGGCCCGCTGGCGGGCCGATCCCAGCTTGCCTGGAGTGCGCCGGCCGGACCTCGAGCAGGTGCTGGGGATCATGGAGCACGACCCGGCCTTCTTCGAGCTCTTGGAGCACCCGCGCCTCTTCCCCCTCGTCCGCGAGCTGCTCGGGCCGGACGTGATGATGCTCGACCACGACTACTTCATCACGCCGCCGGGCGCCGAGATCCCCTTCGGCTGGCATTTCGACTTCGACATGCCGGCCGTCGACCACCCGCGCTCGCGGCTCATGGTCAAGGTCTTCTACGTGCTGGACGACATCCCGCCCGACGGCGGTGCCACCCTGGTGCTCCCCGGCTCCCACACCACCCCGCTCGGCGCCCCGAGCCCCAACTCCGAGGTGCCCGAAGACCTACCCGGCGCCGTCAAGATGAACCTCCCCGCAGGCTCGGCCTACCTCATCACCGGCCGCACCTACCACTCGGCCGGCAACAACCGCTCGAATGCCGTCCGCCGCCTCCTCATCTACACCTACGGGCACAAGTGGATGCGCATGTGGGACGAATACCGCCCCTCGCCCGCCCTCGCCGCCCGGGCCGGCACCCCCCTCCGTCGCCAGCTTCTGGGGCTGACCGATCCGTATGGCCCGGCGGCCGGCCACCTCCCGGAATCGGGCACCGTGCCCTCCGAGACCTCACCCTCGGTCCCTCTCCCGGAGGGAGAGGGAGGTCTTGCTCTGAAGAGTGTTGAAGGAGGAGAGGTTCCAGGTTCAGGCAATCCAGACCGCAGG
>Ga0190265_10001597_pt1 | contig 14933 bp, 12 predicted proteins | sample Popmic124T_FD_133135 | JGI IMG/M metagenome (GOLD analysis project Ga0190265, IMG submission 133135) | Populus adjacent soil microbial communities from riparian zone of Indian Creek, Utah, USA - 124 T | ecosystem: Environmental > Terrestrial > Soil > Riparian zone | place: USA: Utah | collected...
CCCGAGCCAGCGGGCCTGCGCGCCAGTCGCAATGATCAGAGCGTCACACGTGAAGATGTCGCCCGAGTCGCCGGTGAGCTGAAACGGCCGCTTGCGCAGGTCGACTTTCACGATCTGGTCCATGACCATCTCGGTGCCGACGTGCTCGGCCTGGGCCCGCATCTGCTCCATCAGCCAGGGGCCCTGGATGACGTCGGCGAAGCCGGGATAGTTCTCGACATCCGTCGTAATGGTCATCTGCCCGCCGGGCTGGCTGCCTTGAATGACGACGGGCTTGAGCATTGCACGGGCCGCATAGATGGCGGCGGTGTACCCTGCAGGCCCGGAGCCCAGGATGATGACCTTGCGATGCGTTTTTGTCATAGCCAGCCGCTGAGTGATGGAGGAGGAACGAACCCCGAACTGATATGGGAAGGCTATTAGGGCCCCACAATGTGCCGGTCAATGCGTCTGGCCTTCCCGCCCGGCGTTCCGGTGCGCCCATCCACCGTCAAAGCAGCTTCATGGCCTTGAGGCTGGCGTGGCCCTGCTTGCCGACGATGATGTGGTCGTGAATGGCGATGCCGAGCGGGCGTGCCGCCTCGACGATCTGGCGCGTCATGTCGATGTCGGCGCGGGAGGGCATCGGGTCACCCGAGGGGTGATTGTGGACAAGCACCAGGGCACAGGCGGAGTGCTCCAGCGCCCGTTTCACGACCTCTCGCACGTAGACCGGAGTGTGGTCAACCGTGCCGACCTGCTGCACCTCGTCGGCAATCAGCCGGTTTTTCTTATCGAGAAATAGAATGCGGAACTGCTCGCGCGCCTCGAAGCCCATGGCGGCCCGGCAATAGTCCAGCACCGCGTTCCATGTGCCGAGGATCGGCCGCTGCATCAGATCGGTTCGGAGCAACCGAAGCGCCGCGGCCCGGGTGACCTTGAGCTGCATGATGACCGCATCGCCCACGCCGTCGATTTCCTTCAGGCGCTCTGGCGCAGCATTCACCACCTCGCTGAAGGAGCCGAAGCGCTCCAGCAGGCGTTTCGCCAACGGCTTGGTGTCGCGGCGGGGGATAGCGCTGAAAAGGACCAGCTCCAGCAACTCGTAGTCAGCCAGCGACTCAGAGCCTGCGCTGGTAAACCGGGTCTTGAGGCGGCGCCGATGACCCTCGTTGGGCGCTGGTGTGGAGGACGATGTAGAAGCCAGGTCGCCCAAAAGGTCCAGGGCGGGCCGATCCTTCAATTGTCCGCTGCCCATGACGCCCCCGCGGCAGACACTCAGTTGGCCTGATAGGGCGGCTTGCGGAAACCTCCGGGCGAGATCGTGAACACCTCGCAGCCGGTATCCGTCACGCCGACGGTGTGCTCGAACTGGGCGGACAGCTCGCGATCGCGTGTCACCGCGGTCCAGCCGTCCGCCAGGATCTTCACGTGCGGCTTGCCGAGGTTGATCATCGGCTCGATGGTGAACAGCATCCCTGGCTCCAGTACGACCCCGTCGCCCGCCTCGCCGTAGTGCAGGATGTTCGGCCGGTCGTGGAAGATGCGCCCGAGCCCGTGACCGCAGAAATCCCGCACCACGCTGCAGCGTTCGCCCTCGGCGTACTCCTGGATCGCTGCGCCGATATGGCCGGTGGTGTTCCCGGGCTTCACCGCACCTACGCCCCGCATCAGGGCGTTGTAGGTCACCTCGATCAGCCGCTCCGCGCGCCGCGAAATCTCGCCCACGGCAAACATGCGGCTCGTATCCCCATGCCAGCCGTCAACGATGAGGGTCACGTCGATATTGACGATATCGCCCTCTTTCAGGGGCTTGGCCGCCGGAATGCCGTGGCAGACGACGTGGTTGACCGAGGTGCAGATCGACTTGGGGAACCCGCGGTAATTCAAAGGCGCGGGAACCGCGTTGTGGTCCAGTGCAAACTGCACGGCCAGGTCATCCAGGTGCTGCGTCGTTACCCCGGGCGCTACGTGCCCCACCAGCATGTCGAGCGCCGCGGCCGCGAGTTGGCCGGCCTTGCGCATGCCCTCGAACGCGTCTGCGCCGTGCAGCTTGATCTTCACCTCGCGCGACTGCGCGCGGGAAACGTCGAGATTGGCCATGCTGGTTCTGTAAAGAGTGCTCTGCCTCACCGGAATTTAGAGCAAAAGCTGGTGCGCGCAACGTGGGCACGCTCATTGCGGCGCTTTGGGCGTGCGCAGTAGCCGCTTTTGACCCTCCTCAGCAGCCGGAATCGTATCGCATGTAATCACTGGTCGTTGTTTGTGATCGATGCCGCCTGACGCAGGTGACACCCAGACTAAGCCGTTAATAGGCAGTTAAGACTTGTCGCACAATTTCACACGGCAAGTAGTTGCGATTCGAATGTATTGGGCAGAACTGAACCTAGAGAAGAAAGAGAGAGAGAAATGGCGAAGATTGCGAAGAAGAAAGCGAAGCCGTCGCGCAAGTCCACCCGTCGCCCCGCTTCCAAGCGCTCCGGCAGCGCCCGCCGCAAGACGGCGAAGCGCGCGCGTCCGGTCGCCCGCAAGGCCAAGGCTCGCCGCAAGGCCGCCTGAACCGACGCATCGATCGTTTCCGTTCTCCGGCCGGACGTCGCTCGCAGCGGCGCTCCGGCCGGAGCTTTTTTGGCTCCAGCGCACGGATCGATATCGCGCGAGCCGCACGATTGGGTTTTTGATCGCGGCTTGCGATTCACGGCGCCTGAAAAACACGTCCTGCAAATGATGCAGCGGGCTTCAGCGCACCTGAACATGCAACAATCTGCAATAACGCATTCAAAGATCGATATTTTTGTGTACTTCAAGCAACAGCGCATACTGAAAGTAAAAGTTCCGACGCGGGTTTTATTTGTTTCATGTCAACAAACTAAAAGACTTTGCTCATTGTGCAAATGTTCGAACTGATTCGAACGAGAGAGAGATAGAGGGACATCAGATGGCTAAGGTAGCAGCGAAGAGAAAGCCGGTTGCCAAGAAGAAGCCGGCGAAGCGCGTTTCGACGAAGCGTCGGACCACCGCCAAGCGTACCGCTAAGCGCGCCGTTAAGCGCACCACCAAGCGGCGCCGCTAAAGAGCCAAGACGGTCTGGCGCCGGCCCCGGCTGGGCACTAGGGCAGAGCAGCGGACCGTCAGCTCCGAATTGAGTTTCAAGTTCCTGGGCCGGAGATCGCGAAAGCGGCGTCTCCGGCCTCAATTTTTCCGGAAAGCGCCATTTCCCAACCATGCGGCTGTTTCAGGCGCGCCGCTCGACCATCAGCTTCTTGATCTCGGCGATGGCCTTGGCCGGGTTGAGGCTCTTGGGGCAAGTCTTCGTGCAATTCATGATGGTGTGGCACCTGTAGAGCCGGAACGGGTCCTCGAGATTGTCGAGCCGGTCCCCCGTTGCCTCGTCGCGGCTGTCGCTGATCCAGCGGTAGGCTTGCAGGAGCACCGCAGGCCCAAGGTAGCGCTCGTCGTTCCACCAGTAGCTCGGACAGGCGGTGGAGCAGCAGGCGCAGAGAATGCACTCGTAAAGGCCATCGAGCTTCGCCCGGTCAGCGGGAAGCTGCTTGCGCTCGCTGGGCGGCGTCGGCGTCACCGTCTTGAGCCAGGGCTCGATCGACTGGAGCTGCGCATAGAAATTCGTCATGTCCGGCACCAGGTCCTTGACCACGCGCAGATGCGGCAGCGGATAAATGCTGATCGTGCCCTTCACCTCCTCGATCGCCTTGAGGCAGGCAAGCGTGTTGAGCCCGTCGATATTCATGGAGCAGGAGCCGCAGATGCCCTCGCGGCAGGAGCGGCGGAAGGTCAGCGTCGAATCGATCTCGTTCTTGATCTTGATGAGGGCGTCCAGGACCATCGGTCCGCAGGTGGCGAGTTCCACCCAATAGGTGTCGACCCGGGGGTTCTCGCGCGTGTCCGGATCCCAGCGATAGACACGAAACTCCCGCCAGCCCTGCGTGGATGCCGGCTTGTTCCAGGTCCTGCCCGCCATGACCCTGGAATTGCGGGGGAGTCTCAGCTGAACCATGGCGCGCCGCTCACGACCGTTTCGGATGCATATCGCTAGGACTTTTGAAGAGCGCCGGAGCAGGTGTCAACGGCCCGGGCGCCGCACGCGACAGGGCTGCGAGTGTCAGCCGGATGAAACGCGGGCGGTCAGCACCACGTTATCGAGCGCCGCCTTCTCGCGCGGCTGAGCAACACGGTCGGCCGCCGGCTCCTGGATGCCCGACCCCCGATCCGTTGTGTAGTAGTCGCCGAGAACCAGCACATCTATGCCCGTGCGCAGATAGCAGCCGATGGCATCCTCGGGCGAGGCCACGATCGGCTCGGTGCGATTGAAGCTGGTGTTGAGCAGGATCGGCACCCCCGTCAGGCGGCCGAAGGCCTCGATCAATCCGTAGTAGCGGGGATTGGAAGAGCGTTCGACGGTCTGGATGCGTCCGGTGCCGTCGACGTGCACGGCTGCCGGAATGCGGTGCCGGTTCTCCGCACGAACGCGCGGAGCCAGCGTCATGAACGGGTCCGGCTGGCCGATCTCGAAGAACTCGTTGGCGCGCTCCTGTAGCACGGCCGGCGCAAAAGGCCGGAAAGACTCCCGCCTCTTGACCTTGTCGTTGAGGACGTCTCGCATGTTTTCGCGCCGGGGATCGGCGAGGATCGAGCGGTTGCCCAGCGCGCGCGGACCCATCTCGAACCGGCCCTGGAACCAGCCGACAATCTTGCCGTCGGCGAGATCCTGGGCGACCCGGGCGAGCAAAGCGTCTTCCGGCATCCGCCGATGCGACAGCCCGGCGTTGTCGAGTGCGCCCTTGATCTCGCGATCGCTATAGGCCTTTCCATAGAGCGCGTGCTTGAGTTCGAAGGAGCGCTTGTTCCCGAGCGTCTGATGATAGTGCCAAAGGGTGCTGCCGAACGGGGCTCCGGTATCGGACGCGCATGGCGGCACCCAGAGGCGCTCGACGCCCGTGTGCTCCAGGATCTTGGCGTTGGCCACGCAGTTGAGGGCAACACCGCCCACCATGCAGAGATTGCGCGCGGGATGGCGCTTCAACAGCCCGCGAACGAGGTGCAGCACGATCTCCTCGGTCACGGCCTGCAGCGCAAAGGCGATGTCCCGGTGCCGGTCGGTGAGCGGCTCGCCGGGCTGCCGCGGCGGACCGAACGTGGCCAGGAACTTGCGTGTGAAGGGCCGCAGCTGCCCGAACGAGGGGTAGCTGAAATACGCCATGTTCACGGCGTACCCGCCGTCGGCGGTCGGGCGGATGACATCGCGGAAGCGATCGACATAGGTGTCCTCGCCGAAGGCGGCGAGTGCCATGACCTTGCCTTCGTCGCCGAAGCCGGCAAAGCCGAGGTATTCGGTGACGAAGGTGTAGACGAGACCGGCGGAATTCATGATGCCGGTCGACCATGTCCGCTCCAGGCGGTTGCCCTTGCCGACATAGGCGCTGCTTGAGCATTCGTCGCCGTAGCCGTCCATCACCAGGGCGAGCGCCTCCTCAAAGGGCGACGCAAAGAACAGTGCCGCGTGTGCATGGTGATGCGGTACGTTGACGAACGGCGGGACACTGTTGGCACCGAAATGCTTCTTGAGGTCGCGCCTGAGGTAGTGGTTGAGCGCAACGATCTGGTTCTGCTGCGAGGCATGCGCGCTCGGCAGCATGAGACTTAGGCTCAGCGGGAAGCGCCTGAGAAAGATCGAGACAAACGAGCGCCGCAACAGTCCCAGGTCCCAGGGCGCCGTCAGCACGTCGATGTCGGCGAGGGAGATGCCGAGCTCATCGAGCCCGGCGGCCAGGGAAAGCCTTGGGAACTTGCGCGTCTTCTTGATGCGGTTGAAGCGCTCCTCTTCGAGGATCAGTTCCGGAACCCCGTCACGCAAGAACGCCACGCCGCTGTCGTGGGTCTTCGCTACGATCCCGAGAATCCTCAAGGCACGGCCACCGCTATTTCAAGCTCGAGCGCCAACGGCTGCTAGCGGCGCCGAACGCCGGATCACGGACTATTAAAGACGGGCAGTTGCAATGTCGAGCCGCCGGGCGGAAGCGTGAACCCCCGTGGCCGCGGCGCGCGGCACCTGTGGCGCGATTGCCGCTCAGAGGCGTGCGCGCAGAACCTGGCGACCCCGTCAGTCGTGCTTGCCGTGGCAATGCTTGTATTTCTTGCCCGACCCGCAGGGGCAGACAGCGTTGCGGGAGACCTTGCCCCAGGTGCCCGGATCCTTGGGGTTCGTCATTGTCGCCCCTCGGCGGGTCTGCAGCGGCGCGCGACGTTCGGCGGATCGCATATCGGATCGCTCGCCGCCGGAAATGGCAGCCTCCGCCATCGCCAGCTCATCTTCGCCCGAGAACGGGTCGGCGTGATGCGCCTGCATCGGCGGCAGCTCGACCGGCTGGAACAGATCCTCGTGCTCGCCCGGCAGCGCCTGCATGTGCATGAGCTGGCCCGTCACCGCCTCGCGCAGGTTGGCGAGCATGGTCTCGAACAGCTGGAAGCCTTCGGTCTTGTACTCGTTGAGCGGATCGCGCTGGCCGTAGCTGCGGAAGCCGATGACGCTGCGCAGATGCTCCAGCACGACCAGATGCTCGCGCCACAGGTGGTCCAGCGTCTGCAGCAGCACCATCTTCTCGATCTGGCGCATGGCTTCGGGGCCGAACTCGGCTTCCTTGGCCTTGGTCTTGTCCTCGATCTCCTTCAGCAGGCGCTCGGTGATCTCCTGGTCGGCGATTCCCTCCTCCGCGGCCCACATCTCGACCGGCACATCGACGTTGAAGACGCGCTCGATCTCGCCCTTCAGGGTCGCCGTATCCCACTGCTCGGCGTAGGCGTTCTGCGGAATGCACTGGGCGACGAGTTCCGTCAGCACCTGGTTGCGCATGTCGACGACGGTCTCGCTCACGTCGTCGTTACCCATGATTTCGATGCGGTGCTCGAAGATGACCTTGCGCTGGTCATTCATCACGTCGTCGTACTTGAGGACGTATTTGCGCGAATCGAAGTTGCGCGCCTCGACCTTCTGCTGCGCCTTCGCCAGCGCCTTGTTGATCCAGGGATGCGTGATGGCCTCGCCTTCCTGCAGGCCCAGCTTCGTCAGCACACCGTCCATGCGGCCCGAGCCGAAGATGCGCATCAGGTCGTCTTCGAGCGACAGGTAGAACTTCGAGCGGCCGGGGTCACCCTGGCGGCCGGATCGGCCACGCAACTGGTTGTCGATGCGGCGGCTCTCATGCCTCTCGGTGCCGACCACGTAGAGGCCACCGGCGTCGACGGCCATCTGCTTCTTGGCGACGACATCGGCCTGAATCTCGGCGCAGCTGGCCTTGACCGCGTTGAAAGTTGCGACGACGGCGGCACGCCGGGTCGATATGTCGGCTGCGCTTGGCGGGCGCCCGGCGATGCCTTCCCGGTCGCGCCAGCTGCTCAGGCGGTCACTCATGAACCGGAAGAGGTTCTCGTTGAGCGCGCCAAAACCCGGCCGGCCGATGTCCTTCGCCCACTCCTGCGCTTCGGTGCGCAGATCCGGATCGAACCAGCCGTCGAAGTTCGCGTCCTGTCCGCCTCCATTCTTGACGGAGTCCGCAAACTCCCTGGCGATCTCGGCGCGCCGCGCGGCCAACCCGCGCCGGTCGCCGACGATGTCGGCCCGCTTCTTGGAGAGCTCCGTGGGGCCCGGCTCACGGCTGCCCGCAGCCTGCTCCTTGGCCCATGAATCGACCTTCTCCGTCATTCCACGGTTGAGACGGGCGTCGATCCAGTCGTCCCCGAGATAGAGAATGTCGTCGACCCATTTGCGGAGCAGCTCGGGGTCGTCGTCTTCCCCCTGCACGACGGCGAGCTGGCCTGTCTCCAGCTGCTCCTTCAGCCAGTCGCGCACGCGGTAGCGATCGTTGCCGCCAAGCTGGATGTCGGTGCCTCGGCCGGCCATGTTGGTGGCGATCGTCACGGTTCCGGGCACGCCGGCCTGCGCGATGATGATGGCTTCCTGCTCGTGATAGCGCGCGTTGAGCACCTGGTGCGGGAGGGGGTCGCCGTCGTTCTTGCGGCCGAGGTCGGAGAGGTAGGTGCTGACCTCGGTCAGGTGCTGCTTGAGCTCGGGCTCCTTGCCGTCCTTGATCGCCTCGGCGTGCTTGCCGATATAGGCGCCGAGCTCGCGGATATACTTGCGGTCGCGCAGCAGCGCTGAAAGCTGCTCGGACTTCTCGATCGACGTGGTGCCGACCAGGATCGGCTGCCCCCGGCGCCGGCAGTCGGCGATCTCCGCGACGATGGCGCGCGCCTTCTCCTTTGCCGTCCTGTAGACCTCGTCGTGCTCGTCCGTGCGGTCGACCGGCATGTTGGTCGGAACCTCGAGCACCTCGAGCCGGTAGATGTCCTGGAATTCGCTGGCCTCGGTCGCTGCCGTGCCAGTCATGCCCGCGAGCTTCTCGTACAGGCGGAAGTAGTTCTGGAAGGTGATCGAGGCCAGCGTCTGGTTCTCGGGCTGGATCTTGACGTGCTCCTTGGCCTCTAGCGCCTGATGCAGGCCATCCGAGTAGCGCCGGCCTTGCATCATGCGGCCGGTGAACTCGTCGATGATGATGACCTCGCCGCCCTTCACGATGTAGTCGCGGTCGCGCAGGAACAGCCTGTGCGCCTTGAGCGCCTGGTTGGCGTGATGGACCACCGTGACGCTCTCGATGTCGTAGAGCGACTGTCCGTCCTTCAGGAGCTGGCGCTCGACGAGCATCTGCTCCAGGCGCTCGTTGCCGGCTTCCGTGAACGACACCTGGCGCTGCTTTTCGTCGATCTCGATCAGGGCCAAAGTCTTGAGCACTTCCTTGGCCTGCTCCTTGCCGTGCTCCTTCTCGACTTGCTTCTCGATCTTGTCGGCCTCGACGGCGAGGACCTTCATCAGATCGTCGATCGCGTTGTACAGCTCCGCCCTGTCCTCGACCGGGCCGGAGATGATGAGCGGCGTGCGCGCCTCGTCGATCAGGATCGAGTCCACCTCGTCGACGATGGCGTAGGCATGCCCGCGCTGCACCATCTCGCCGGCCGCCATTTTCATGTTGTCGCGCAGGTAGTCGAAGCCGAGTTCGTTGTTGGTGGCGTAGGTGACGTCGCAGGCGTACTGCTCGCGCCGCTGGTCGTCGTCGAGGTCGTGCACGATGCAGCCGACCGTGAGCCCCAAAAACTTGTAGATGCGGCCCATCCATTCGGCGTCGCGCTTGGCGAGGTAGTCGTTGACCGTCACCACGTGCACGCCGCGCTCGGTCAGCGCGTTGAGATAGACGGCAAGGGTGGCGACCAGGGTCTTGCCCTCGCCGGTCTTCATCTCGGCGATCCTGCCTTCGTGCAGGACCATGCCGCCGATCATCTGTACGTCGAAATGCCGCTGGCCGAGGGTTCGCCTGGCTGCCTCGCGCACGGTGGCGAAGGCCGGCACCAGCAGGTCTTTCAAATCCTTGCCCTCGGCAAGCTCCTTGCGGAAGGCCGCCGTGCGGGCCCGCAACTCGGCATCCGAGAGCTTTTCGAGTTCCGGCTCGAGCGCGTTTATCTCGTCGACGGTCGGTCGGTAGGACTTGATGCGGCGGTCGTTTGCCGATCCGAAGACCTTGGCTGCAAGCACGCCGAATGAAAGCATGGAGTGATTATCCCAAACCGAGCTGCGACCGTCCGCCTGCAAAGCGGGCTCGAACGGTGCTTTAGCGCCGCCTCAAGGCAGAAAAATGCGCGAAAGATCCGCGCGGAGAAGCGCCTGCCGCTGGCCGGTCCCGCCGGGCCAGCCTTGAGATAAGGACAGCCACCCCCCTTGTCAACGAAACCGGCCGGGCTTTGGCATGCCGCCGCAGAACTACATTTTTCAGCGTTGTCTTGCCGGGGAACGGAACAAAATTCGACGTTCGCGAACCATCCTCGTCTTGAGATGGCAAGCCGAGTTCGGCTAGATCGTTTCGCTTGTTTCACTGCACTTTAGTCGGAAGGCCAGGAGTACCAAATGGCGAAGTCGGCGGTTGCGCCATCTCCGTTCGCACCGGCGCGGCTGCCGGACATGCCCGTCATCGACGGGGTGCGCTTTGCCGCGTGCGAGGCCGGCATCCGCTACGCCAACCGCAAGGACCTGCTCGTAGCCGTGCTGGACGCCGGCACGGTTGCCGGGGGCGTGCTCACCCGCTCGAAGACCTGCTCCGCGCCGGTACTCTGGTGCCGCGAGAACCTCGAGAAGGGCGGCAAGGCCCAGGCTCTGGTCGTCAATTCCGGCAACGCCAACACCTTCACAGGAAAAAGGGGGGCTGACGCGACGCGCATCACGGCCGAAGCGGCTGCCAAGGCCGTCGGTTGCGAACCGAGCGAGGTTTATGTGTCCTCGACCGGCGTCATCGGCGAGCCGCTGGACGCCTCCAAGTTCACCCACCTGCTCGCAGGCCTCGCGAAGAATGCATCGCCCGGCGCCTGGCACGATGCCGCGCGCGCGATCATGACGACCGACACCTTCCCCAAGCTCGCAACGCGTACCGTCAAACTGAGCGGCGGCGACGTGGTGATCAGCGGCTTCGCCAAGGGCGCCGGCATGATCGCGCCCGACCTCGCCACCATGCTCGTCTACATTTTTACGGACGCCGCAATCGACCGCGCCATCCTGCAGGGCATGGTGACCGCCGGCGCCGACAAGACCTTCAACTGCATCACCATCGATAGCGATACCTCCACCAGCGACACCGTGCTCGTTTTCGCGACGGGCAGGGCAGCCGCGCGTGGCGTCAGCCCGATCCGGAGCGCTTCGAGCGCCGATGCGAAGGCCTTCGCGGCCGCCCTGCACGACCTCATGCATGAACTGGCCCTTTGGGTGGTCAAGGACGGTGAGGGTCTCACCAAGTTCGTCACCATCCACGTGGAAGGCGCGGAATGCGACGCGGCTGCACGCCGGATCGGCTTCTCCATCGCCAACTCTCCGCTTGTGAAGACCGCAATCGCCGGCAGCGATCCCAACTGGGGCCGGGTCGTCATGGCGGTCGGAAAAGCGGGCGAGGCGGCCGATCGCGACCGGCTCTCCATTTGGTATGGCAATATCCAGGTCGCCAAGGACGGCGATCGGGCGCCGACCTATCATGAGGAAACGGTTGCCGCCTACATGGCCGGGCGCGAGATCGAGATGCGGGTGAGCCTGGGGTTGGGCGACGGCAAGTCCACCGTGTGGACCTGCGATCTGACGCACGGCTACATCTCCGTCAACGCCGACTATCGCAGCTGAAAGGCGGTCAGGCGCCAAGCCGGCAGCACGTCACATCGGCGGAAGCTTCTCGAGCACGTAGATCATGAACTGCGCGGTCTGGAGTACGGCTACGCGCGCCACAAGGCTCGCCCGCCTGTAGGTCGTCCCGAGCAGGCTGCGGGCACTCGAATAGCCGCGCTGCGCCTTCGCGTGCGCGCCCAACCGCTCGAGCCGCTCGAGCAGCAGGTTACGCTTGGCCTCGAGCTCCTCATGATTTGGCTGCGACTTGGAGCTGGTTGGCATCTGTTGGCGCACCCTGGTTGTGCCTCGCGCTGGATCCGTGACTGCGCGGCCTGCCTGAGCCCGTTGGATACTTCCTGAGGAGTGGCCGCGCCAGAGCGGGTTGCGTGTTGGTTAATACTGAACGCTGGAAATGTTTCACGTGAAGCATCGCCGGCATAGCGTGCCGGCCGGCCGGGCCATTTTGCCATCTGTTAACTTTTCTTCCTGCCGAGATATTAAGACACCCCATTGTAGCCTCCAGGGAGCAAGGGCTTGGGACTTCTTCTCGTCGCTGCCTGCGCGCTGATTGACGCCGATGGGCGTGTGTTGCTGGCCAAGCGCCCTCCGGGGCGGCCGCTGGCGGGGCTCTGGGAGTTCCCCGGCGGAAAGATAGAGCCGGGTGAGACACCGGAAGCGGCCCTGATCCGCGAGCTCGAGGAAGAGCTTTCGATCAGGATCGCGGGAAAGTGCCTCGCGCCACTCACCTTTGCCAGCCACGCCTACGAGGCGTTTCACTTGCTGATGCCGCTCTACGTGTGCCGCACGTGGGAGGGAGAGGTGAGAGCGCAACAGGGACAGGAACTGGCCTGGGTTCGTGCCTCGCGTCTGGGGGACTATGCGATGCCTCCAGCCGACGAGCCGCTGAAATCGGTGCTGCGGGACCTGCTCTAGGGGGAATGACATGCAAGGCTTGCAAGCCCTGGTCCGGCGGTTCGCGCGCGACGAGCGCGCCACGACGTCGATCGAATACGGCTTGATCGCCTTGCTGATCGCGGTGGGCGCCATTGGCGGCATGCAGGCGCTTGGCGGCGGCCTGAGCGGCGGCTGGGGCAGCACCGCGCAGAAGGTCGGCACTGCGATGAAGGGCAACTAGTGTGATGATCGAGAAATTCGCCGGCATATGCCGCGGGGTTCGGAGCGAATTTCTCGATCTGAATCACACTAGCAAGCCTATGATTCTAGTGTCCCTTTTGATTCCGAAGTTCGCTCGGGACATTGGCTGCGAGGTCTGGCGAACTTCGGAATCAGGACACTAGAGTCCTTCCGTCTTTGATGGAATTACCGAGCCACGGACTCGTCCTCGTCCTGAGCGTGTCGAAGGACGGGCTGCATGCACCAATGTCGTGGTTCGACAAGTTCACCACTGGGCTGGCGTAAGCTGTCCGCGAGGCAACCTGAGTCGGAAAGTCTATAGGCGCGAGGCAACTGTCATCCCGGCCAAGCGCGAAGCGCGCGAGCCGGGACGCAGGGCCCAACTCCGCGCTCCGTTGCGGTTCTGGATCCCGGATATTGCGCCGTTCCTCGGGACAAGCCCGAGGGCGGGCGCGCAATTCCGGGATGACAGGCTGCTTACACCCCCCAGCCGGCGACGGCCTTGACCTCGAGATATTCCTCGACGCCGAAGCGGCCCCACTCGCGCCCGTTGCCGGACTGCTTGTAGCCACCGAAGGGCGCGGCGCGCTCGTTCTGCGCACCGTTGAGGTTGACGTTGCCGGCACGGAGGCGGCGCGCAACCCGGCGCGCGTTCTCGACGTTGCCGCCCGACACATAGCCGGCGAGGCCATACGGCGTGTCGTTGGCGATGGCGACCGCGTCGTCCTCGTTTTTGTAGCCGATGATCGAGAGCACCGGCCCGAAGATCTCCTCACGCGCGATCGTCATGTCGTTCGTCACGTCGGCGAACACTGTGGGACGCACGTAGAAGCCCTTGTTGAGGCCCTCCGGCAGGCCGAGGCCGCCGGCGACCAGCGTCGCGCCCTCGTCGATGCCCTTCTTGATCAGGCCCTGGATCTTCTCCCACTGCACACGGTTGACGACGGGGCCCATCGTGGTGCCCTCGGCACGCGGGTCGCCGGGCTTGGCCTTGTCGGCGACGGCCTTGGCGATGGCAGAGGCCTCCTTCATCTTGGCGGTCGGCACCAGCAGGCGCGTCGGCGCGTTGCAGGACTGGCCGGTGTTGTTGAAGCAATGCGCAGTGCCGCCGGTGATGGCCTTCGCCAGGTCGGCATCCTCCAGGATGATGTTGGGCGACTTGCCGCCGAGTTCCTGGGTGACGCGCTTCACCGTCGGCGCCGCCTTCTGCACCACGTCGATACCGGCCCGCGTCGAGCCGGTGAACGACATCATGTCGATGCCGGGATGCGTGCTCATGGCCGCACCGACTTCGGGGCCGAGGCCGTTGACGAGATTGAACACGCCCTTGGGCACGCCCGCCTCGTGCAGGATCTCCGCGAAGATCAGCGCGGACGTCGGCGTGTACTCGGATGGCTTGAGGACCATCGTGCAGCCGGCCGCCAGCGCGGGCGCCACTTTGCAGGCGATCTGGTTGAGCGGCCAGTTCCACGGCGTGATCATGCCGACCACGCCGACCGGCTCGCGCACCAGCATGGCGGAGCCCAGCGGCTCCTCGAAGGGATAGTTCTTGAGCACGTCGAGCGTGGTCATGATGTGGCCGAGGCCGGCGCCCGCCTGGAACTTCTCGGCAAAACTGAGCGGCGCACCCATCTCGTCGGAGATGGCCGCGCCAATGTCCTTCATGCGCTTCTTGTAGGCTTCGACGATAGCGCTCAGCAGCTCGACGCGCTGCTCGCGCGTGGTAAGCGAGTAGGTCTCGAAGGCGCGCCGTGCCGCCGCCACCGCCTTGTCGACATCGGCCGCCGAACCGAGCGCGATGTCGTACAGCGCATCCTCACTGGCGGGATTGACGACGGCCAGCGTCTTCTTGGCAACCGGGTCCACCCAGGCACCGTCGATATAGAACTGCAAGCGATTGACCATGATCGCGACCCTTTGTGCTGGAGACCTGTTGGCGAAACGCGTTGCCGGGGTTCTAGCCCCTTTTCGCGCCGGGTTGAACCTCAACTCGCACTGCAGAGCGAGGCCCTTCTCCCCTTGGGGAGAAGGTGCCCCGAAGGGGCGGATGAGGGGGCCTTCACGACCAATAAGTAGCCCCTCACCAATTCGGCCGAATGACTTGCGGCCGCGCCAGCAAGCGTCCAGCGGAGGCTGAAGGTATTCACGCGGCCGCAAGTCATGGCCTCATGTCCTCTCCCCCGAGGGGAGCGGGGAGCGGCATTGCTCCGGCGATTCAAGCCGCAGGCTTGGCCGCCTCAGCGGCGATCTTGGGAAGGGCCTCGTGCCAGAACTCCGGCGGCTGCGCGCCCGACACGCCGTATTTGCCGAGCAGGATGAAAAACGGCACGCCCTGGATGCCCATGCTGCGGCCCTGCTCCGCCAGCTCCACGACCGCGTCGAGACTTTCCGTGCCGTCGAGCGCCTGCGCCACGCCCGCCGCATCCAGCCCGGCCTCGCCGGCGAGCTTCGTCAGCACCGCGGCCTCGCCGATGTCCTGCGCTTCCTCGAAATAGGCACGGAACAGCCGGTTGACGATCTCGTTCTGGCGGCCCTGCCGGCCCGCTTCCCAGATCAGGCGATGCGCCAGCTTCGTGCTGGGTGTGCGCTGCATCCGGTCAAAGGCGAAGTCGATGCC
>Ga0190265_10001598_pt1 | contig 14929 bp, 12 predicted proteins | sample Popmic124T_FD_133135 | JGI IMG/M metagenome (GOLD analysis project Ga0190265, IMG submission 133135) | Populus adjacent soil microbial communities from riparian zone of Indian Creek, Utah, USA - 124 T | ecosystem: Environmental > Terrestrial > Soil > Riparian zone | place: USA: Utah | collected...
ATTGGCGTGTGATGAGCGACGCGTCGCAGGTCCTCACCGACTTCGACGTGCCGCACGAGGTCGAAGTCGTTTCCGCGCACCGCACTCCGGACAAGCTCATCCGCTACGGTCGTGAGGCTCGCGCCCGCGGCATCCGCGTGATCGTGGCCGGTGCCGGCGGCGCCGCGCACCTCCCGGGGATGCTGGCCTCGGTGACCGCGCTGCCTGTCATCGGCGTGCCCGTTCCGCTCGCAACCCTCGACGGGCTGGACTCGCTGCTCAGCATCGTTCAGATGCCCGCGGGCATCCCGGTTGCAACCGTCTCGATCGGCGGCGCCAAGAACGCAGGGCTCCTCGCCGTCCGCATCCTGGGAACGACGGATGCCGCGCTCTCCGATCGGGTCGAGGACTACGCACGCGAGCTGGAGTCGCAGGTGGCGGACAAGAACCGGCGGCTCAAGGAGTCCCTGTGAGCGTCGCGAGCCCGCCGCGCCCGGCTCCGGCGCGCATGCACACGACCCGTGTCGTTGAAGACCGGCCGATGCGGTATCCGGACACCTCGTCGCGCGAAGTGATGACGCGCCGCGGCTGGTGGCTGGTGCTGCTCAACTTCCTGCTGCCCGGGTCGGCGCAGGCCGTCGCGGGCAACCGGCGGCTCGGCAAGGTCGGTCTCGGCGCGACGCTCGTGATGTGGGTACTGGCCATCCTCGGGGTGCTGAGCGCGCTGCTGTGGCAGCAGGTGTTCCTCACGATCGTGACCAACTGGTTCGCGCTGTTGCTCGCGCAGGGCGTGCTCCTCGCCTATGCGGCGCTGTGGGGGGTGCTCACGATCGACACCCTGCGGCTGGTGCGGCTTGTGAAGACCGGCACGGGGGCGCGCTTCGGCATCCTCGCCCTGGCGATCGCGCTGCTGGTCGCATCGACCGGTGGCGCGGTGTATGCCTCGCAGGCGGCGGGCACCGCGCGTGACACCCTCGGTGCGATCTTCGGCGTGAGCGGGCCGCCCGTGGAGCCCAGCGACGGCTACTACAACATCCTGCTGCTCGGCGCCGACAGCGGCGACGGCCGCGACTCGATGCGCTTCGACAGCATCTCGGTGGTGTCGGTGAACGCGACCTCCGGTGCGACCACGATCACCGGCATCCCCCGCGACATGCCGAACGTGCCGTTCTCAGCGGGGCCCATGCAGGACCGCTACCCGAACGGCCATGAGGGTCACTCCGACCCCAATTGCGGCTGGGGGAGCGGCATCAACCAGCTGCGCACCGAGGTCGAGGTGTGTCAGGACGGCAACGCGCTGTACCCCGACGCGGTCGCAAACGGCTCCGAGCCCGGTATCGAGGCGACGAAGGATGCCGCGGAGGGCGTGCTGGGCATCGAGATCCCCTATTACGTCTTCCTCGACATGCATGGGTTCGCAGCGCTGATCGATGCGCTGGGCGGGGTCGACGTCACCGTCGAGACTCGACTGCCCGAAGGAGGTGGCCCCGCATACGAGGGTCAGCCCGCCGAGGAGTGGGCCACGGGGTGGATCGAGGCCGGTCCCCAGCACATGGACGGCGACACGGCTCAGTGGTACGCCCGCTCCCGGTACACGACGAACGACTGGGACCGCATGCAGCGCCAGCGCATCCTGCAGCAGGCGATCCTCGCTCAGTTCACGCCGCAAACGGTGCTCACCCGGTTCCAGGATGTCGCCGCAGCCGGGCGTGACCTCTTGCAGACCGATCTTCCGCAGTCGATGCTGCCGTACCTGGCCGAGCTCGCGCTCAAGGCGAAGGAGCAGCCGGTCACGACGATCGAGCTCATCCCGCAGAACGGCATCGAGGAGTACGCTCCCGACTTCGCGTACATCCAGGAACTCGTGCGCCAGGCACTGCACCCGCCTACGGCGACCCCGACCCCCGAGGGGTGACGCGATGACCGCGACGCTCCGGGTGATGCTCGACCAGCTGGTCGCGCCGACCGAGCCCGACCTCGAGACCGCCGCGCGCGAGCTCACGCGGTCGCTGATCATCGCGACCCCTGCGGGCTGCGATGTCGAGGGGATCGCTCCGGCCGGCCCGGCGGATCGGCCGGTGGAGATCGATGGCCTCGTCGGAGTGCGCCGTACGGCTCTGGCCCGGCGCGAACTCGCCGCGGCCATCCAACTCGGCGTGTCCACCGGAATCGGCGCAGGCATGATCCATTCGCCGACGCTGCTCGCCCCGCTTGTGCGTCACGATCGCGTGCACGACAACGACCAGACGGTCGTCACGATCTGGGACCTCGGGCCGTGGGATGCTCCGCGGGAGTGGCCGCGCGCTACCGTCTCGTGGAGCCGGGCCATGCTCAAGCGGGCAGTCAAGCACGCCGACGCTGTGGTCGTACCCACCCACGCCATGGCGGTGCAGCTGGGCGAGCTCGCACCGCTGGGTGAGCGCATCCGCGTGATCTCAGGCGCTGCGCCCGCCGGGTTCGCCGTCCCCTCGGACGAGGTCGGTCGGCGCCGCGAACTCGATCTGCCCGAGGGTTTCGTGCTGCTCGCGGGCCGGGCGGCTCCCACCGACGCGCTCGCCACGGGGCTCGCTGCTGTGGCGCGCGGTGGCCTGGACCTGCCGGTCGTCGTGATCGGCGCGGGCGACGGTGAAGAGCCGGCGATCGCCGATCTGGCCGCTGCCGCCGGCATTCCCGAGCGCAGTCTGCACGTTCGAGGAGCGTTGTCGCAGGAGGATCGCGCCGCGGTGTTCGGCGCTGCCGTCGCGTTCGTGGCTCCTGCGCGACGCCCCGCTTTTCCTTGGCGGGTGCTGGAAGCTCTTGCGCTGGGAGTGCCGGTGGTCGCGGCATCCTCACCCGTGAACGACGATGTGATCGCCGAGGGGGGAATCCTCGCCGACCGTGAGACCGAGTCGCTGGCCGACGCTCTGGCACAGGCAGTGGGATCAACGGAGTCGGTCGATCGGCTCGGCGTGCTTGCGGCTGATCGCGGACGCGCGTTCTCCTGGCGCGAGGCCGCGGATCGCGTGTGGCAGCTGCACGCGGACCTCTGATCCCGACCACCGAACACCCGCTGTCGACACCCTGAATTCGGCGTGTCGCGCACGGGATTTCTCAGAACGGTTGGTATTCATCTGTCACATCGGTCACACTGTTCACATGATCGCCGTCCCTCGGAACGCTTCACGCATGTACGGAGCACGCCTGCTCATCGTCGCGCTGGCCGCTGTCGCGCTCGTTGCGAGCCTCTTGTCGGCGACGCCCGCACGGGCCTCGGCGCCTGCTTCCGCGCCACTGGCAGCCGCGTCGGCAGTGCCGGCAGCGCTGGGCGACGGCGTGAAGACGGCCGATCTGTCCCTGTTCCAGCCGGGGAACATCATCTCGGATGCCACGTTCTTCAATCGCGGCACGATGAGCGAGGCGCAGATCCAGGCGTTCCTCCAGGCGAAGGTGCCCAGCTGTGAGGCGGGCTACACGTGTCTGAAGGACTGGTACGACACCTCGCGCACGACCGCCGCCGATGCCATGTGCGGCGCATACTCCGGCGGCACCCGCGAGCGCGCATCCACGATCATCTACAAGGTCGCCCAGGCCTGCGGGATCAATCCGCAGGTGCTCATCGTGATGCTCCAGAAGGAGCAGGGGCTCGTGAACCACGTCTGGCCGAGCGAGTGGCGGTACACGATCGCGATGGGGCAGGGATGCCCCGACACGGCGGCGTGCGACACCCGCTACTACGGATTCTTCAACCAGATGTATGGTGCGGCGTGGCAGCTCAAGCGCTACGCCAACCCGGCGGGCACCAGCCAGTACTTCACGTGGTACGCGCCGGGCAAGACCTGGAACGTGCGCTGGCACCCGAACGCGGCGTGCGGCAGCTCGCCCGTGTACATCCAGAACCAGGCGACAGCGAACCTCTACTACTACACGCCTTACCAGCCGAACCCCGCCGCGATCCGCGCCGGCTACGGCGAGGGTGACGGATGCTCGTCCTACGGCAATCGGAACTTCTTCCAGTACTTCAACGACTGGTTCGGCTCCACGCAGTCGACGGCCGGCGTGTGCACGCCACCGGCGGCAGGTTCCGTGACCGCATCACCCGGGGAGTTCGCCGTCAACGTCGCGAGCCTCAACGCGCGGCGGGCGCCGACCACAGAGTGCGAGACGAACGTGGTCTCACTCACCCAGGGCACGATCGTGACCCGGCTCGGCGTATACGGCGAGTGGTGGCAGGTGCGCTTGAACAGCGTCATTCACTGGGTGCACAGCGCCTATCTGTCGCCCACGGCGGCTCCCACATACACGACCAACCGGATTTCCGGCGCTGATCGGTATGAGACATCCGCCGCGGTGTCACGCTCAGCCCGACCCGCTGGCGCGCCGACCGTATACCTCGCCTCCGGGCTCGACTTCCCCGACGCGCTGAGCGCTGCGGCCGCGGCCGCAGCCAACGGAGGGGCATTGCTGCTGACGGGTCGCGATTCGCTGCCGGGAGCCATCAGGGTCGAACTTCTGCGTCTGGCGCCGACCCGAGTCGTCCTCGCCGGCGGCGAGGGGGTCCTCTCGCCCGCCCTCGCCGATTCGGTGGCACAGCTGCTGCCGGCGGCGCGAATCGACCGAGTTGCCGGCGCGGACCGCTACGCGACGAGCCGCGCCATCGCGCAGGACGCGTTCCCCGCGACGACGACGGCGTATCTCGCGACCGGCGGCAGCTTCGCCGATGCCCTGGCCGCATCGGCAATCGCCGGCGGGAGCAAGTCGCCGGTCCTCATCGTCGCCGGGGATCAGTCCGCGGCAGACCAGGCCACTGTCGCGCTGCTGCGGACTCTCGGCATCACCCGGATCGTCATCGCCGGCGGGGCCGGCGCGGTCACCACCGGAATCGAGTCCACACTCGTCGCCGGCGGGTTCGCCGTGTCGCGCATCGGGGGTGCCGACCGGTATGAGACGAGTCGACTGCTGAACGCGGCGATGTTCACCGGAAACGTGTCACGGGCGTACCTGGCGACCGGGGTCGACTTCCCCGATGCGCTCTCGGGGGCGGTGCTCGCGGGCACCAATGCCGCTCCCTTGCTGTCGCAGCCGACCACGTGCATGGTCGGAACGGCGAAAGACTGGCTCAAGGCGAAAGGTACGACGTCGGTCACCCTCATCGGCGGGCCGGGGGCCCTGGCGGATGGCGTGCTGAGATCGGAGCGGTGCTGAGTCGCCGCCCGCCACCCGGACCCGAGTGCGCATCTCGGAAGTCCGGGTGGCTCCGCGGGTTCTCAGGCATGACCTGCGACCCGTCGCCTAGAATGGGCTGGTTTGCACTGCGACACCCGAGTCGCAGCCGATGAAGTGAGTGACGTGCCCGACCAGCGAGACCTCTTTCAGCGTGTGCCGCGCTCGGAATTCGACGTCCCCGGCAAAGCGGGCGGCCTGCTCGACGTCTTCCGGTGGCACTACCTGCTTCGTCTGCTGGTACGCACCGGCGTCACCACGCGCTACCGCAATTCGGTCCTGGGCTGGACGTGGTCGTACGTGCGGCCTGCAGCGCAGTTCCTGGTCTTCTGGATCGTGCTCGGTCTCTTCCTCAACCTCGAGCGCGGCATCCCGAACTACGCCGTCTATCTGTTCGCGGGCATCGTCGTCATCAACCTCTTCAGCGAGGGATTCAAGAATGCGACGTCGTCGATCGTCGGCAACGCGCCCCTGGTGCGCAAGGTCTACCTGCCTCGGCAGCTGTTCGCCGTCTCCGCGGTGATCGTCGCTTTCGTCCACTTCCTCCCTCAGGTGGGCCTCCTGCTGCTCGTGTGCCTGCTCCTGGGGTGGATCACCAACGTCACGATCTTCTCGATCCTCGCGATCTTCGCCGGTGCCATCATCGTCATGGTGTTCGCGCTCGGGCTCGGCTTGCTCTTCGGCGCGATGAACGTGCGCTATCGGGATGCCGAGAACATCGTCGAATTGCTCCTCCTGCTCGCTACCTGGGCCTCGCCGGTGCTCTATTCGTGGATCATGGTCAAGGACGCGATCACCGAGCTGGGGTGGCCATCCTGGCTGCTCGAGGTCTATATGCTCAACCCCATCACCCAGGCAGTCGAGCTCTTCCACTTCGCGTTCTGGTCCCCGGTGACAGAGACCACGCTGCGCTCCCGCCGGCTCTGGCGATCAACACGCTCTGGACGTTCCTGATCTCGGTCGCCGTGCTCCTGATCGGGCAGGCGGTCTTCCGCCGGCTCGAAGGAAGGTTCGCACAGGACCTATGACCAGCCAGTTCGCCGCAGACCTGCAGCCGAGCATCATCGTCGACGATGTGTACAAGACATTCACGCTCAATCACGCGTTCTCTCTGAAGGACACGATCGTGTCGTGGGTTCGAGGTCGAAAGCTGACGAGCCAGTTCGAGGCGCTGAAGGGTCTGGACATCGTCATCAACGAGGGCGAGTCCGTCGCGATCCTGGGGCTGAACGGCTCGGGAAAATCGACTCTGCTCAAACTCGTCTCGGGCGTGATGCAGCCTGATGGCGGATCCGTTCTCACCCGCGGTCGCGTGGCAGGGCTCATCGAGGTCGGCGCGGGATTCCACCCTGAACTGTCGGGGCGAGAGAACGTGTTCCTCAATGCGGCGATCCTGGGTATGAGCCGCAAGGAGATCGAAGCGCGCTATGACGAGATCGTCGCCTTCAGCGGCATCGAGCAGTTCATCGATCAGGAGGTGAAGCACTACTCATCGGGCATGTTCATGAGGCTCGCCTTCTCGGTCGCGATACACGTGAACCTCGATATCCTCCTCGTCGACGAGATCCTCTCGGTGGGCGATGCCCCGTTCCGGGAGAAGTGCCGGCTCAAGTTCCAGGAGCTGATCGAGCGGCGCAAGACCCTCGTCGTGGTCAGTCACGATATGGAGATGGTGCGCGAGCTGTGCACGCGCGGAATCGTGATCAACAAGGGCACTGTCGTGTACGACGGCCCCGTCGAAGGCGCTGTCGCGCAGGTTGAGAACTAGCGTGCTCGACTGGTTCGCGCAGACGCCCGCCCTCGTGGCGGCCATCCTCGTCGTACTCACGCCGGGGCTGTTGATCGGTTGGGCCGCGGGTCTGCGCGGCCTCGCGCTCTGGGCGGTGGCGACGCCCCTCGGCACTGCAGCGCTGGCCGGGCTGTCGCTGCTTCTGGGCCTGTTCGGCGTCGGCTGGTGGCTGCTACCCGCCCTCATCGGAACGATCGTCGTCGCGCTGGTCGCCTGGGCGCTGCGATTTTCGCTGAAGCTGGGCCGTGTTCCCGCGAAGGAGCCGCTCTCCCACCCGGCGCTCCGCTTCGCGGTACCGGCCGGTGTCGCGGTCGGACTCCTGCTCGTCCTGTTCCGTGTCGGTCTCTATATCGGAGATCCGTCCGCGATATCGCAGACCAACGACGCGAGCTTCCACCTCAGCGCGCTCCGCTTTGCGCTCGAGACCGGGGGAGCCTCGCCGCTGGAGCTCAGTCGGGTGATCGGCGCCGAGTCGTTCTACCCCTCGGCGTGGCATGTGCTGGCCTCGCTCGTCGCGCAGCTCTCGGGGTGCAGCGTCGAAGTCGCGGCGAACGTCGTGAGCCTGGCCATCGCGGCCATCGCCTGGCCACTCGGCATCGCCTACCTCACACGTGCGGTTGCGGGCGCGACCGCTGCCGCGGTGGCCGCCGCGCTCGCGGCAAGCGTGGCCGCCTTCCCGCTCCTGCTCGTGCAGTGGGGCATCCTCTATCCCCAGCTTCTCGCTGTGGCGATGCTGCCCGCGGCCATCGCGCTGGTCGTGGATCATCGAGCATTGACCTCAGGCCCGGGCCACCAGGCGGCCCGCTGGGCGCGTCTCCTGCTCCTGGTCGCCGGCGCTGCGCTCGCCGTGACCGCAGCACAGCCATCGGTGCTGTTGGCCTTGATCTCAGCGGTGCTCGCGTACACCGCCTGGGAGGTCGTTGCCCGTTGGCGGTCACTGACTGTTCGCGGCCGGTCGATCGGGCTCGCGCTCGTCGTGACGATCGCGGTCATCACGGCAGTGCTGTGGTGGCTCTTCTCACGGAGTGTCTCGGTCACGTGGCCGCCCTCGACGGGCCGGGTGACAGCTGTGGTCGAAGTGATCTTCAACGGATTCCTCGGCTACCCGTGGGCGGTGGGCACCAGCATCCTGATGGTCATCGGCCTGATTGTCGCCGTTCGGACACCCGCCATGCGTTGGCTGGCCACACTCTGGGTTCTGCTTGCCGGCCTCTATGTCGTCGCCGCGTCCATCGGACTGCCGTGGCTTCGCGGGTTCCTCGTCGGTGCGTGGTACGAGGATCCGTATCGGCTCGCGGCCTTGGTGCCCGTGGCGGCGATTCCGCTCGCGGGCATCGGGGCCGCCGTGGTGGCAGGCTGGGCCGCGAAGGCGCTCGCACCGGGCCGCGAACGCACGGGGGTCTGGGCGGCGCTGGGTGTCGTGACGATCATCGGTGTCATCTCGCTCGCCGTCTCCCCGCAGATCGCGCGGAGGGATGTGTTCGCGCACCGCATCGACCCGAATCTGTACACCGTGACCGCCGACTCGTACCTTTCCGCTGATGAGCTCGCTCTCCTCGAGAGGCTCGACGAAACCGTTCCGGCGGACGCGGTGGTGATCGGAAACCCGAGCACCGGAATGGCCTTGGGCTACGCGATCAGCGGCCGAAACGTCATCCCGCGCACCTGGTCGCCCCCTCCGGGCGAGACGTACGACGTGCTGTGGACGTCTCTGCGTGATGTGGCCGACGATCCGGCGGTGTGCCCTGCGCTGGAAGCGTTCGGCGCGGAGTACGTCCTGGACTTCGGGCCGGGCGAGGAGTATCCGGGCCGATGGATCATGCCCGGATTCACGAACATCGACGGTCAGTCCGGGTTCGAGCTCGTAGACCGTGAGGGTGCTGCGACCCTGTGGCGTGTCACCACCTGCGACTAGCGCCGCCGTCAGTCGCGTTCCTCGGGCAGGGTCGCGGAGTCGTTCGTAGCGGCGGTCGGTTGCTCGGCAGCAGCGGCACCATCTCGTTCCTGCTCGCGTGCATCCAGCAGGGCGATCCTGCGGGCGAGGAGAGTGAGCTGGCGCTGTAGGGCGACGTTGCGCCGGTACTGCGTGAACACGAACACGAGGAAGACGACGACAAGCGCGTAGAGAACCAGGTCGGTGCCTCGTCCGACTCCGACGAGGTTGGCCAGCCACGAAAGCCACTGCGGGAACAGCACGGAGAGCACGGCGGCGATCACGAAGAGGGCGAACAGGATCCTTCGGAGCGCGAGGTGGCTGTCGGAGCCGGTTCTGCGCATGACGAAGACGGCGAGGACGATGATCGCCGCGATGAGCAGCAGCTGGATCCACATGGTGTTACCTCACGACCAGATCGACGAGGATGTTGACCGAATTGAGCAGGCTCTGCCCTTTGGCCTTCGAGTAGTCGGTGTAGATGACCTCGACGGGATATTCGATCCAGGGAAGCTTCGTGCGACCCAGCTGAAGCACGATCTCGGTCGCGTGGGCCATCCGGTCCTGGGTGAGGTGCACCCCGGCTGCCGCGTCACGGCGGATCACCCGCAGCCCGTTGTGCGCATCGGTCAGCGTCAGGCCGGTGGTCATGTTGGTGACCCACACCGCGGTCTTGAGCACGATTCGCTTGAGTACACCGGGCTTGGTGCGCTCGTCGAGAAATCTCGAGCCGAAGACGATGGCGGCGTCGCGTTCGCGTGCGACGCGCAGCATCGACAGTGCGTCAACGACACGGTGCTGGCCATCGGCGTCGAAGGTCACCACGAATTCGGCGGTGGGATGGGTCAGCGCGAATTCGATCCCGGTTTGCAGTGCGGCGCCTTGGCCGAGATTGACCGGGTGCGTGACGACCGTCGCCCCCGCGGCGGCTGCGGCGGCCGCCGACCCGTCGGTGGACCCGTCGTCCACGCACACGATGTGAGAGAAATGCCCACGCAGTTCGCGCACCACATCACCGATGACGGATGCCTCGTTGTACAGCGGGATGATCACCCAGGCGGTGCCGTCGTGGCCGACGGGTGCGGCCGAGCCAGGGGAGGAGTTCACCGGTCCATTCTGGCAGAGCCCTCGATGCGGTCCTGCGAGCGGGTACGGCGCCGCCCGGTGCGCGAGCGCGAGACACGCGCCTATTAGGCTGGGCCAGTGGGCCGGGTGGCCCGCTGCGAGGAGTCCGACGTGTCACGATCCGCCGTGAGGACGCGCGTGATTCTCGCCACGCGACTGTTCCCGCCCGAGCCGAGCGCTGCGGCGTTCCGCGTCGCGGCGCTTGCGGAAGGACTCGTTCGCGGAGGTGCCGACGTGACCGTGCTGACCACGAAGCCGCCGAAGTCAGCGGCGGCCACTCCCGACCCGACCGGCATGCGCGTGCGGCGCTGGCCAGTGCTGCGTGATCGTTCGGAAAGCATTCGCGGGTACGTGCAGTACGCCAGTTTCGACATCCCCCTGTTCTTCCGGATGCTGTTGCGTCCTGCGGACGTCATCGTCGCCGAGGCGCCGCCGACGACCGGTCTCGTCGCACTCGTCGTCGCCCGGCTCAGACGCCTGCCGTTCGTGTATTACCCCGGCGATGTCTGGACGGACGGCCTTATCGCGATGGGCGCATCGCGACCGATCGTCGCCACGATGCGGTGGATCGAGTCACGAGTCGTCCGAGGGGCTTCGCGCATCCTGGCTGTCTCGCCGGAAGTCGCCGAGCGCTTCCACGCCCTCGGAGCACCTGCCGACCACATCGATGAGATCGGCAACGGGATCGATACGACCATCTTCCGGACGGACCTCGATGCGCCGGCGGTTCCTCGCCCGTACTTCGTCTACACCGGCACGATGTCCGAGTGGCAGCGGCCAGAGGTCTTCGTCGAGGCTCTCGCGGAGGCGGGCGACGGCGTCGATCTGCGATTCTTCGGCCAGGGTACGTCTGCGGTGGCGGTCCGGGTGCTCGCGGAGCGGACGGTGCCAGGGCGCGTGCATCACGGCGGTCTCGTGAGCGCCGCCGAGTCGGCGCGCTGGATCCGCGGCGCCGTCGCGTCGCTCGTCAGTATCGTGCCTGGCGTCGGCTACGACTTTGCTCGACCGACCAAGACGTACGCGGCGGCGGCTTGCGGTACACCCGTCGTCTACGCAGGTGGGGCCACAGGGGCTGCGCTCGTCCGGGACGGCAATCTCGGCGAAGCGGTCGAGTTCAGCCCGGGCGCGATAGCCGCCGCCATGCGCCGGATGCTCGTCGCGGTCGCCGACGGTTCGACGGAGCGCCTGCGCGACGCCCGTGCGACCTGGGCCCGCGACCACGTTTCGCTTGCCGCCGTCGGAGACCGCGCGGCCTCGGCCGTACTGGCGTCCCGTCGAGCATCGTGAGCATCGTCGCTAGACTCGTATCGCACCGCGCATCCATGTGGAGGGCAGTGCGAGGAGCCCCGCCGTGATCCATTCTTCCGCTGTGCGCATCGTCGAATCCGCTGACGTGTCGCCCACCGCATCCATCGGCGACGGCAGCATCATCTGGCACCTCGCGCAGGTACGCGAAGACGCTCGGTTGGGCGAGAACTGCATCATCGGTCGCGGCGCCTACATCGGCACAGGCGTCGTCTTGGGCGACAACTGCAAGGTGCAGAACCATGCGCTCGTCTACGAGCCGGCACGCCTCGCCGATGGAGTCTTCATCGGGCCCGCCGTCGTTCTCACCAACGACACATATCCGCGGGCGATCAACCCCGACGGCTCGCTCAAGAGTGCGCACGACTGGGAGCCGGTCGGCGTGACCATCGAGCGCGGGGCATCGATCGGGGCACGTGCGACGTGCGTCGCGCCCGTCACGATCGGGGCGTGGGCGACTGTCGCCGCCGGTGCCGTGGTCGTGAAGGACGTCCCCCCGCACGCCCTCGTCGTAGGGGTTCCCGCCCGTCGCATCGGTTGGGTCGGCAAGGCCGGCGTGCCCCTTACCCGCAGCGACGGCGACGGCGCATGGGTCTGCCCGCAGACGGGTGAGCGCTACACCGAGACCGACGGACAGCTGACAGAGGCGACCGCGTAACCGACCTCAATCCGGCCGCAAGCGCATCATCGGAGAAGACGAAACCGGGCTGCGATCCGCTGGCCGCGCACCCGGATAGGATCGCAGCGTGCAGTCGGAAGCGGAAGATCGTCGACCGACCCTCCTGATCCTCTCGTTCTCCCAGATCGTGTCGGACGCCCGCGTACTCAAACAGGTCGCGCTTTTCCGCGACGACTTCGCGGTCTTCACGTGCGGATTCGGGCCGACTCCTGATGGAGTCGTCGAGCACGTGCGCATTCCCGACGGGCGACGCATCGAACCGCGGGCGCCCATCCTGCTGCGGGCGCGCCTCTACCGTGCGGTGTACCGCCGCATCCCCGCCGTCGCGTGGTCGAGGCGGGCGCTGCGCGGACGCATGTTCGACGTGGTGCTCGCCGACGACTACGAGACCGTCCCGCTCGCTCTGGGTCTCGCGCGCAGCGGCGTGCACTGTGATCTCCACGAATATTCGTCGCGTCTGTACGAAGAGGTCCCGGCATGGCGCAGACTCGTCGCGCCCTTCGTGCGGTGGATCATCCGCCGCTACGTGCGGCGTGCGGCATCCGTCACGACCGTCGGCGAAGGCCTGGCGCGCGAGTACAAGCGGGAGTTCGGCATCCGGGCCGAGGTGGTGCGCAACGCGGCACCGTATGTGGAAGCCGATGTGCGGCCCACGGGCGTGCCGATCCGTCTCGTGCACTCCGGGGCAGGGCTTCGCGCTCGCCACCTCGAGGAGACCATCGCTGCGGTCCTGCGGTCCCGCGCGGCTGTGACACTCGACCTGTATCTGACCCACAATCACCCGGAGTACGTGGAGGAGCTGAGAACCCTCGCCGCGTCATCGGGCGGGAGAGTAACCGTCCACGACCCCGTGCCGTACGAGCAGCTCGCGGCGACCCTGCGCGACTATGACATCGGGGTCTTCGTGCTGCGACCCGTGAACTTCAGCTACGAGTGGGCCATGCCCAACAAGGTCTTCGACTACATTCAGGCCCGGCTGGGCGTCATCGTCGGCCCATCGCAGGAGGTCGCCGGCTTCATCCGAGATCTCGGGGTCGGCGTGGTGACCGACGGCTTCGCCGTGGAGGACATCGTGCGGACGCTGGATGCGCTGACCCCTGAGGGCGTCGATGCCCTCAAGGAGCGGTCCGCCGCGGCGGCGCGAGGAGTCTCGGCCGAGGAGGAGAGCGTGCGGTGGCGGGAGGCGGTCGACAGGATCCTGACGGGCCGCAGCGCCGCCCGACGTTAGAATCGTCCGATGCACTCACCGCGCGCGCGCCCTCACGCCCTCGTCACATGAACCATCGCGCCCTGGTGATCTCGTACTCGGTCATCGAGGACGATCCGCGCGTCAGCCGTCAGATCGGCTGGCTGATCGGCGACGGGTGGACCGTCGATACCTTGGGCATCGGCGAGCGATCGCCGCAGGAGGTCGCGAACCACTTCGCCCTCGCTGAGCAGAAGCCCTGGCTCATGACGAAGTGGGGCACGCTGCTGGTGCACTCGCTCGTGCCGCGTCGTCGACGCTTCCGACGGCTCATCACCGATCGGGTCCCACCGGAGCTCCTGCACCGCATCCGTGCGGGCTCCTACGACCTCGTCGTGTTCAACGAGTTCGAGTTCACTCCCTGGGTCGACGATCCGCGAGACTTCACGACGGCTGCCCGCGCGGCGCGCATCCATCTCGATATGCACGAATACCACAGACCCGATATCCGGCGGCTCACCCTCGGCGGCCGCCTCACCGCCCACCACTACCGCTGGGTGAGGCGCCAGATCGGCAACCCCGCGTTCACGAGCCGATCGGTGGTGAATGCGCAGATCGGCGCTCTGTACGCGCAAGAGCTGGACATCCCGGCTCCGGTTCCTATCCGCAATGTCCCGCCGTACGTCAACCAGACGCCGAGCGAGACGAACCCCGATCAGGTGCGTCTGCTCTACCACGGCATGGCGGCGTGGGAGCGTGGGTTCCGTGAGATCCTCGAAGCGCTGCGGGAGCTCCCCGAGCGTTTCACGATGACGTTCATGCTGATGCCGAACGCGATCGTCGATGCCCTGCGCGAGCTGATCGCCGCACATCCGGCACGGGACAGGATCCACATCGTCCCCCCCGCGCCGATGCGCGATGTCGCCGAGCGGATCAACGGCTACGATCTCGAGATCATCTACTTCCCGCCGGTCAACCCCAACCTGCTCTACGCGCTGCCGAACAAGCTGTTCGAGTCGATCCAGGGGCGCCTCGGCATCGTGCTGGGCGAGAGTCCGGCGATGGCCGAGATCGTTCGCGAGCATGGCAACGGCGTCGTCGTGCCGGGTTTCGGGGGCGCGGATCTTGCGCGGACGCTCGAGAGACTCACGAACGAGGACGTGGTGCGCATGAAGGCGGCCTCGGATGCCGCTTCGCAGAAGCTGAACGCTGAGGAGGAGGGGCGCGTGTTCCTCGAGCTCCTCGACACGCCGACACAGGACCGGTCCTGACGCCGGTACCGGCTGAGCCGGGTGCTCCGGCTTCGAGCTGATCGGCCGCCGTCAGACCGAGTCGATCAGCTCGCGGATGTTGGCGAGCACGCGGTCGCGACTCCAGAACTCGCGGAGCACACGGCGGTTCTCGGCGAGACCCTCCGGCGAGATCCGCTCGCGCGGGATCCCCGCCTCCGCGACGGCCGACAGCGGCGTGACGTGCGCACCCCGGCTGCGCAGGAACGCGAAGAGAGGGCTGCGGTCGTGAAGGATGACGTGGGCGCCGGACCATAAGGCGCTCGCGACATTGCCGACCCCCTGCTGACGGCGGTGGCCCATCACGACGGTGCTGCATCCTGCGATGAGCGCTTGATACTCCGCGAGCGGAAGGAACTCGCGGAGCGGGACGAATGCGTCGCCGAAGAGTGTGCGCCCGCGTTCGGTCACCACCTCTGCGTACGCATCGTCGCCGTAGCTGAGC
>Ga0190265_10001599_pt1 | contig 14922 bp, 13 predicted proteins | sample Popmic124T_FD_133135 | JGI IMG/M metagenome (GOLD analysis project Ga0190265, IMG submission 133135) | Populus adjacent soil microbial communities from riparian zone of Indian Creek, Utah, USA - 124 T | ecosystem: Environmental > Terrestrial > Soil > Riparian zone | place: USA: Utah | collected...
CCCAGCGCCTACACCGTGCTTGCGCTAGTCACGCTGCTCATCTGGGTGCTCGCCTTCATCATTCCGGCTGGCGAGTACCGACTGGACGAGAACGGCGCCCCGTTTCCGGGGACCTATAGGGAGATCCCTGCGCCTCAGAACTTCGGAGAGCGTGTGAGGGATCTGTTCCTCTCGCCGGTCAATGGCCTGTACGGGATTGAAGATGCAAACAGTGGGGTCGTCGATCCGGACGCTAGCGGCGTCCTCTTTGGCAGCGCCGGCGTGTTCCTGTTCGTGCTCGCGATCGGGGCTTTCATAACTGTGATGTTCGCCACCGGCGCCCTTGACCGCGGGATCGGCCGCTTGGCGTACACGGTTCGCGATCGTGGCTGGTTACTGATTGCGGCGATCATGAGCGTGTTCTCGTTGTTGGGCACCGTCGAGGGTATGGCCGAGGAGACGCTCGGCTTCTACGCCCTGATCGTCCCGCTGATGCTCGCCCTCGGCTACGACAGGATGGTGGCGGCAGGCGTGATCATTGTCGGCGCCGGCATCGGCGTGATGGCGTCAACCGTCAACCCCTTCTCGATCGGCATCGCATCGGGCTTCGCCGACGTGTCAATAGGGGACGGGATCATGCTGCGGACGCTGATGTGGATCGTGCTGACCGCTGTGGCGATCGGCTATGTCGTGCGCTACGCGCGCAAGGTTCGCATCAACCCGGCTGCCTCGCTCGTCGGCTTCGCCAAGGGCGATCGCGAGCAGGCCGAGCAGGCCGCCTCTGCGAGCGAGCCCCCGCCGCTCACAGGCAGGCAGAAGTTGGTTCTCATGCTCGTCTCGCTCACCTTCGCATTCATGATCTTTTCGATCATCCCCTGGGCAAGCATCTTCGAGGGTACGGAAGCCGACCCTTACTCCTGGGAACTGGGCTGGTGGTTCCCCGAACTCACGGCGCTGTTCATCGTCGGCGCGGTCGCGATCGGGCTCGTGGGCGGGCTCGGCGAGAACCGTCTTACCAACACCCTGACGAAGGGAGCCGGCGACTTTATCTATCCGGCGCTCGTGATCGTGCTCGCGCGCGGCATCTCGGCCATCATGAACAACAGTCAGATCACGGACACGGTTCTCAACGCAATGGAGAATGCTGCCGAAGACGCCGGCCAAGGGATCTTCACCATCGTGATCTTCGTGGTCAACTTGCCGCTCGCGTTCCTGATCCCATCTACATCGGGTCATGCCACGCTTGCCATGCCGATCCTCGCCCCATTGGGCGACTTCGCCAACGTCGACCGTTCGCTGGTGATCACGGCTTGGAACGCCGCGTCCGGTTGGGTCAACCTGATAACCCCCACAAGCGGGGTGGTGATGGGGGGGATCGCGCTTGCGAAGGTCGGTTACGACAGATACATCCGCTTCCTGGCTCCGCTGCTCGCGATCTTGTTCGTGCTCACCTGTGTGTTCCTGGCACTCGGCACCGCGTTCGGCTAGTCGCCGCACCCTGGAGGGAGATCCCATGCCTTTTCACGTCGATTCAGAGGTCGGGAAGCTACACAAGGTGCTCGTACACCGACCCGGACTCGAGCACAACCGGCTCACACCGTCGAACGTCGAGGAGCTTCTGTTCGATGACGTCATCTGGGTCAAGCGGGCCAAGGAGGAGCACGATGTGTTCTGCGAGACGATGCGCGAGCGCGGAGTCGAGGTCTTCTACGCGGAGGAGCTGTTCGCCAAGGTGCTTGGCATCGCGGAGGCGCGCGAATGGGTGCTCTCGCAGGTGCTCGACGAGCGCCATGTCGGTGTTTACCTAGCGCGCTCCCGTCGGGAGTGGGCTGAGAGCGCATCGCCGTCAGAGGTGGCCGACTTGCTGATTGGCGGGCTGACGAAGGCCGACGTCACCAAGGGGGAGGGACTGACGTACGACTCGAGCGGCAAGACGGACATGCTGCTCCCGCCGCTGCCGAACTTCATCTTCCAGCGCGATCCGTCTTGCTGGATCTATGGGGGCGTCACATTGAATCCGATGACGAAGCGGGCACGGCGGCCGGAGACGGTTTTCATGCAGGCCATTTATAGGTGGCATCCCATGTTCACCGAGGACGGCGATTTCCATGTGTGGCACGGCGATGTGGAGCAAGACTGGGGCCGGGCAAACGTGGAGGGCGGTGACGTGATGCCGATCGGCCGGGGGGCCGTGATGATCGGCACGGGAGAGCGCACTGCGCCCCAAGCGGTCACGATGATCGCGCGTGAGCTGTTCAAAGCCGGCTCGGCCGAACTCGTACTGGCCGTCAGGCTTCCGAAGTCGCGTTCGTACATGCATCTCGACACCGTTATGACATTGGTCGACCGCGATGCCGTGACGATGTACCCCGATGCCATCAAGGATGCACGTGTTTGGTCGATCCGCCCTGGTGACGACGCCAACCTGCCGGTGGTCGAGCCATTCGGTGGCGGGGTCGTTGATGCCCTCAAGAATGCGTTGGAACTGAGCGACCTCAAGGTCATACCCACTGCAGAGGATCCGTTCGAGAGCGAGCGTGAGCAGTGGGACGACGGTAACAACGTGCTCTGCCTCGAGCCAGGCGTGGTCGTGGCCTACGACCGCAATGTCGACACCAATACGCTCTTGCGCAAGGAGGGCATCGAGGTGATCACCTTTTCGGGATTCGAACTCAGTCGTGGGCAGGGCGGAGCCCACTGCCTCAGCTGTCCCATTGAACGCGATCCCGCTTACTAGGAGAGACACGCATGTACAACTTGCGCAACCGGAGCTTCCTGAAAGAGATCGACTTTACGTCCAAGGAACTGGAATACCTCCTTAGACTCTCCTCCGCGCTGAAGACAGTCAAGCACGCGGGCACCGAAGTGCCACGATTGGAGGGCAAGGAGATAGCGTTGCTCTTCGAGAAGACATCCACGCGCACCCGCGCGGCGTTCGAAGTTGCGGCCTATGACCAGGGCGCGCACGTCTCGTACTTGGATCCGACGAGTTCCCAGCTGGGTCACAAGGAGTCAATTGCCGATACCGCGCGCGTGCTCGGCCGCATGTACGACGGCATCGAGTTCCGCGGCGCCGCGCACAATTCCGTCGAGGTGCTCGCCGCGCACGCAGGCGTGCCCGTCTATAACGGTCTCACCGACGACTGGCACCCAACCCAGATGCTGGCCGACTTCCTCACCATGAACGAGACCAGCCAAAAGTCCTACAACGAGACTGCCTTCTGCTACATGGGGGACGCTCGCAGTAACGTTGGGCGCTCCCTGCTCGTGATGGGTGCAATCATGGGTTCCGATGCTCGCATCTGCGCACCCAGGGAACTGTGGCCCCCGGAATCGGTGCAGCAGGTCGCCCGCGAACGGGCGAGCGAGACCGGCGCCCGGATCACGCTCACCGATGATCCGGGAGAGGCGTTGCCCCGTGCGGACTTCGTGTACACGGATGTCTGGGTCTCGATGGGGGAATCCAAGGAGATATGGGATCAGCGGGTGCGCCTGCTCGCCCCCTACCAGGTGAACCGAACCGCCATGGAGAAGACGGGCAATCCGGCCACGAAGTTCATGCATTGCCTGCCGTCGTTTCATGACAAGAATACGGGGGTGGGTAGGGAGGTGCAGGAGCGCACCGGGCTCGACAACGGTCTTGAGGTTACAGACGAAGTCTTCGAGTCGGCCCAGAGCATTGTGTTCGATCAGGCAGAGAACAGGCTACACACAATCAAGGCTGTGCTGGTCGCGACAATCGGAGACGGCTGAGACGAAAATCACCTCCAGCACCACATCGAGAAGCGACCTCGTGCGGGCGGACAGTGACCGAGGACTTGCTGCGAACCTCAAATCAAATAGTGCCGGCCCTTACGTCGATTCATCCACCTCGAGGTTGAGACCTCCCGCGGGCGGAGGGTAGTTGTTCTCGCATGCTCACAAGATGGTATCGGGATTGTGTCATTTACTCCTTGGACATCGGTCTCTTTCAGGATTCAGATGGCGACGGCATAGGCGATCTCCAGGGCTTGATCAGTCGGCTCGATTACCTTGCCCGCCTCGGCGTGACGGCGATTTGGCTTAACCCCATCCATCCCTCGCCGCGCCGCGACGGCGGCTATGACGTCACCGATTATTTCGGCGTCCATACTCGTTTCGGAAGCCTCGGCGACTTCGCGATCCTGCTGCACGAAGCCGATGAGCGAGGCATCAGGGTCATTTTGGATCTCGTGGTTAATCACACCAGCGACCAGCATCCATGGTTTCAGGCTGCTAGGTCGGATCCGGAGTCGCCGTTCCGGGACTGGTACGTCTGGTCCGAGACTGAGCCCGCTGACCGCTTCGAAGGGATGGTCTTTCCTGGCGTGGAGGAGGAGACGTGGACCTTCGACGACAATGCCGGATTGTGGTACCGCCACCGTTTTTATCGCTTTGAGCCCGACCTCAACACCGATAACCCCGCGATCCGTGAAGAGATCCGCAAGATTGCCCTCTTCTGGCTGCGGCTGGGAGTCTCAGGCTTTCGGATCGATGCGGCTCCCTTTCTTATCGAGCCCCGGCGCCAAAGGGGAGAACGGCCAGAGTTCGCATTCCTGCGTGAGCTGCGGGAATCACTGTCCTGGCATCGCGGCAATTCCGTGATGCTGGCCGAGGCTAACGTGTCGGACTCGGATCTGGTGGAGTACTTCGGCAATGCCGACGGTGCCGCAATAAGGGTATTGATGGTTTTCGCTTTTCGTCTCAATCAGGCAATCATGCTTGCACTCGCCCGCAAAGACGCGCGCCCGCTCCGGGCAACGTTGCGCGAGTTGCCCGATCTGCCTCGACACGGGCAGTGGGCGACGTTCCTACGGAACCACGACGAGGTTGACTTGGGACGCCTCACCCCTTCAGAGCGGCAGGAGGTCTTTCAGGCGTTCGCTCCGGAGGAGAGCATGCACCTTTATGGACGGGGCATGAGACGCCGGCTGGCGCCGATGCTGGGCGGGAACCGGCGGCGGATCGAGCTCGCCTACAGCCTCCTGTTGACCATGCCCGGCACACCGGTAATTCGGTACGGTGAAGAGATTGGCATGGGTGAGGATCTCGAACTGCCTGAACGGGAGGCCATTCGCACTCCGATGCAATGGGATTCCACACACAACGCCGGATTCTCCCGCACGCTCGGGGAACTCCAGGTCCCCGTAATCGACTTTGGCACCCACGCATACAAACGCGTGAACGTGACAGAGCAACGCCTGGACCCCCACAGTCTTCTCGTGTGGTTTGAACGCATCCTTCACACCCTGCGGGAATGCGAGGAGATCGGCGGTGGTGACCACGAGATTGTGGATGTTGAGCCGCCGCAGGTGCTGGTCCACCGGGCGACGGGCCGTAGCGGCAGCATGTTGTTTCTTCACAATCTGGCCGACGAACCCCTTCGACTCCGGCTTGGGCCGCAGCCCGATACTGAGCAGCGGCCGCTCAATGTCATCGCCAACTCAGACTACGGTGGGCATGTTGACCTGGACGCCATCGACTTGTCCGGCTATGGCTATCGATGGATTCGCCTGCGTCGCACACCCTGACGAAATTCTCTTTAGCGATCCTCATTGCCTAACTTGGACGTCACACTTCCATCGCCCTTCAGCACCATCTACTCGTTCGCTTTCGTGAGGACGCACGACAGACGGCCGTGCTACTTGATTGAGCCCGCCAGCAGACCCTGGATGAAGTAGCGCTGGAACGCAAAGAAGACGAGCAACGGAACCACCATGAGCAAGAAAGCTCCGGGTGCGATGATGTCGAGGTTCGCACCGAACTGACGCATGTCCTGGCGGATGATGACCGTTAACGGCGCCGAGTCCCCCGACGTGAAGGTCAGGGCGACGAGGAGATCGTTCCATGTCCACATGAACTGGAAGACCGTCAACGAGGCAATCGCGGGCACGCCGAGTGGAAGCATGATCCGGCTGAAGATCTGCCAATCGGAGGCGCCATCGACGCGTGCTGCATCGAGCAACTCAACGGGGATCCCTTTGAAGAAGTTGCGTAGCAGGAAAATCGCGAACGGCAGTCCGAACGCGACATGGAAAACGATCGCCGCCCAGATCGTGTCGAAGATCCCAACCACTCCGAACAACCGGGCGGCCGGGATCAGTGCCATCTGCAAGGGGACGACGAGCAATCCCACCATGACTGGGAACAACCAGTCGCGTCCCGGAAACTGGATCCAGGAGAGCGCGTATGCGGCCAGTGCAGCAAGAAGAACAATCAATATCGTGGACGCTACGGCTATCTTGCCGGTGTTCAAGATGGCGACTGCTATTCGGGAGTCGTCCAGTATCGACTGGTAGTTGGAGAGTGTGAGTTGGTTGAGCTGCCCCAGGACGTTCCACCAGCCGCTCTGATTGGCTTCCGCCGCTGGCCTGAATGAGGTCACGAGAAGGCCCAGTGTGGGGAGCAGCCACAGGAAGGTTGCCCCCACGAGGGCGATGTGCAGGGGGCCGCGCGAGATGGAGCGGGCGATGCGCCTGATGGCGCTCTTCGGCTCTTTTCGTACGAGGCTGAGCACGGCCATCAGTCGTCCCCCCTGAAGCGCCGGATGTTCAGGGCCATGATGGGGATCACGAGCATGAAGAGAAGAACAGCGACAGCGGACCCGAGTCCGTATTGGTGAGCTGTGAACGCGGAACGCCACATTTCGAGCGCGATCACGTTCGCCTCGTCGTGTACCGATGGTGGGGCGAGCACGTACACGATATCGAACACCTTCAACACGTTGATCAGGAGGGTTATGAAAACGACGCCGAGTACGGGAGCCAAGAGAGGTGCCGTGATGTACCGGAAGACCTGCCATTCATTCGCACCGTCGACGCGTGCCGCCTCGAGTACGTCGCGAGGGAGCGCGGAAAGACCCGCCGCGATGATCACCACCGCGAACCCGACGTGCACCCAAAAGAATGCGACGATGATCGCAGGTGTCGCCAACGTGGGGCCAAGCCATGTGATACCTGAGAAGCCGGGCTCGAAAGCGTCGGGTGGAACGCGCGCGCGAAACGGGCCGGACCCCTCCGGGGTGAGTAGCGCGTTCCCGTCCGATCCCGTTATGCCCGACGCGACGACATTGTCCGATTTATCTATCAGTTCGACCGGCACGGCGGGAAGGCCGACCTCGCCGTCGTCGATCTTGCCGACCCGTCCCCCCTCCGGCTTGAAGTCCCGCCAAACCACTATCCCGACCTGGTCACTTGACGTTTCGGGGGGGGCAGTCTGTTTGGCCTCTGGAGGTTCAAGCACACCGACGAGCCCGATCCCGATCGTGCCTCCCGAGGAGACGGTCTCCTCGGTCACTACCGCCCGTCCCTCCGTCCGAAGAGGTGCATTGTTCGGGGGTCGGGCCCCCGGATAGTCTCCGGAGGGTTCGACTACGTTTGCGGCAGCTGCCGCGGCGGCATTCAGAAGTCCTTTGTCGGGATCTTGCTCGTAGACCAATCGCCACATGACGCCCGTGGCCAGGAGCGAGATCGCCATAGGCATGAAAAGGACGATCTTGACGGCAGTCCCGTAGCCCACGTGCTCAGTGATGACAGCAAAGATGAGACCCACGCCCGTGATCAGGATCGGAGCCGTGAGGACCCAGATGGCGGTATTGCGGATCGCGGTGATGACGCGTGGGCTGCTAATCATCTCCCGGTAGTTGGCGAGCCCAATCCACTCGCGCGTAGTGTCAGCCTGAAACGACTGTGCGATCGTGTCGAAGGTCGGATAAAGGATGAGCGCGCCAAGGACGACGATAGCCGGAGCGAGGAACGCGAGCGCTACCCATCCTTTTGCTCCCCCCGGGGGCTTGGGCTTGGTCTTCCTAACCATCGGCCCGATCCTGTTGACCTCGGCTGACGTGGTTGCCATGCCGACACTCTCTCCATTCCGGGCTACGGGAAGGCCCTCGCTGCATCCGCCTCGAGGTTTCGCGCAGCCTCCTGAGGGTCGTCGGGATTCTCGAAGAACTCCTGCATCCGCTGCCACATGCCCCGCCCGGAGGTCGCGCCGAATTCGGCGGGTTGCTGATCGGAGAGGTCGAAACGGAACACTTCGGCGCCGGTCACATGCTCCGCGATCCGCTGTGACGTCTCGTCGGGGTAGGTGCCGATGTCGACAGACTGGTTCGGGGAGATGAACCCGCCCCTGCCGGCCCAGATCTGGGCAGCTTCCGGAGACGCGAGGAATGCAACGAACTCCTGAGCAGCCGGGTTATCGGTGAGGAGCACGGCTCCATCCCCGCCTCCCACGACTCCCTCACCACCATCGACGCTCGGGAACTCGAAGAAGTCCGCCGTCTCCCCGATGGCTGCGCTGGTCTCGCTGTTGATGACGCCCGCGACGAAGTCACCCTCGTACACAGTTGCCGTCTCGGGCGGGTCGGAGAACGCCATTGGAACGGAGTCGGCGAAGCCCGTTTGCAACATCCTCCGACGGCCTCCCGGCATGAAGTCATCGGCGAAGAGTTCACCCATCGTGCTCAGGGCCTCGATGACGCTTTGGTCAGTCCACTTGATCTCATGAGCGGCGAGCTGATCGTAGGAATCCGGGCCTGCAGTATGTAGGTACACATTCTCGAACAGGTCCGTTAGCGGCCATGCGTCGCCCGCGCCAATCGCGTACCACGGGAGGCCAGCCTGTGACGTCGTCCGTGCTGCTTCGATCATGTCGCCCCAAGCCTCCGGGGGTTGCACGCCCGTCTGCTGAAGAGCGTTGACGTTGTACCACCACGTCGACTTGCTCGCGACCTTGAAATAGATTGCGTAAAGCTCGTCGTTGAAGGTGCCGAGCTCGGACCAGATAGGCGCGTAGTGCTCCTCGAGATTGGCGCGCGCGTCGTCCCCTATGGGCTGCAGCGCATCCTGGTCCACAAGCTCCTGGATGAGTCCGGGTTGCGGAACCATCGCGACATCCGGCGGGCTGCCACCCTCGATCTGAGCACCAATGAAGGAACCTAGGTCGTCGCTCGCCTCGTAGCTTGCCTCGATGCCGGATTCGTCTGCGAACGCGTTGAGGATCTCCTGGAAGACTTGTTGCTCTCCACCCGTCCACACCGCGACGACTTCTAGGGAACCGTCGTCGTTGGGGTCGGTTTCTTCATCTCCGACTTCGCCGCCGGTACACGCGTCCAGAGGAAGGGTCAACAGCATGAGGAAGGAAACCGTCCACCACCACCTTCTCACTGCAAACTCCCTTCTAGAGTTCCCATTTCTGATGAGCCTTGAAAGGCTCCGCAGTGTGGTCCGCGAATGCTCATCGAACCTCTTGTGCAGCACTCGTTGAATGACCTGGCGTTCGCCTTTGCATCGCCTGCTGGTGACTTGTGGAAACACCCTCGTCACCTCGTCGCCAGCCGGAGATGCGAACTCGCCCCGGGGAGGACGAGGGCGCGCATTACCTGAGCGGAGTTACCCCAGTCGCCCGAACCGTTGATTCACCTTGGCTTCATCCGGATAGCACGCCGACGCGGGTTTTGAATGTTCTGCGCAGTTTGCTCATTCTTGGGGGTCAGTCCGGACCCCAACCTCGTCCAGGTGCCGTAGGAGATCCGCGGGATCTTCATAAACTCTGTAGGCGCCGCCGCGCTCAAGTTCATTCTTGCCATAGCCGCCCGAAAGTAAGCCAACGCCGAGAGCACGAACACGGCGGGCTGCGAGCAGGTCCCACACGCTGTCTCCCACGACCACGCAGTCTTCCATGTCCATCGACAACCTCTCGGCGGCTGCGATGAAAAGATCAGGATCGGGTTTGGCCCTTCTCACCTGATCACGCGTGATGATCGGCACTCCGGCCGGAACTTCCAGGCGTTCGAGTGCCGGGGCTGAACTTTCCAGGGATCCGCTGGTCGCTATCGCCCAAGGCACCTCGAGCTCTGATAGGGTGCTCAGCAGCTCCCGCGCGCCCGGAAGCGGTCGCACACCGCCGACTCGCTTCGCGTAGGCCTCCGCGTGGAGTTTTCGTAGTCGAGCAGCGTCTTGGACTGTCACCTCTCGACCGGTTTCACGTAGGAGAGCTTTGGAGAACAGCCCTCCACTCATCCCAATCTTGCGGTGGATGCGCCACACGGAGAGTTCGACGCCGGTGCGATCGAGCGCCTCTTGCCATGCGAGGACGTGCTCGTAGACGCTGTCGACGAGGGTGCCGTCGAGATCGAAGAGAAAGGCCTGGTTCCCCTCGTGGGTGGTCATCAATGACTCCGGGTGATTGACAATTGCTCCATCCTTTCAAGCTCGGGAGTCCTCCCCCCAGCGCCACAACGTGGCGGAGCGCCGTCACTCAGGCCCTCTTCGCAAGTGCACGCGAGTCTCCCACGGTTGCAGAGTGAGCTGCTCCTGAAGAGCGTCTGGTGCCGGGACATTGGTGAGGATCAATTCGGCATCGAGCCAGTTGACGGCGTCGGGGACCTCGATGGTGACCGAGGTTCCAGAGAAGTTGCCAAGCACGAGCAGCTCGACATCATCGTGACGGCGGGCAAACGCATACACATGATTGTGGTTTGACAGGACCATCGTGAAGTCACCGTGCACCACGGCAGGTTCTGTGTGGCGCAACTGAATGAGCCTCCGATAATGGTGGAACACGGAGTCGTCGTTCGCCATTTCAGCTTGCGCGTTGATCTCTGTGTAGTTGGGGTTTACGGGGATCCACGGCGAGTCAGTTGTGAAGCCGGCGTGCTCGGAGTCGTCCCACTGCATTGGCGTGCGTGCGTTGTCCCGGCTCCTGGCGCGCAGCGATTTCAGGACCTCATCAGGGTCGGCGCCCGCTTCGACTGCCGCGTCGTAGTGATTGAGAGAGTGGATGTCGCGGAAGTCCTCGATGCCTGCAAAGGGAGCGTTCGTCATTGCGAGCTCCTCCCCTTGATAGATATAGGGGGTACCCCGGTGCAGGTGCAAGATCGTCGCGAGCATCTTGGCTGAGCGCGCTCGGTACTCGCCGCCATCGCCGAAACGAGACACGACGCGCGGCTGGTCGTGATTGTTCCAATACAGGCTGTTCCAGCCTGACTCGGCGAGGCTGACCTGCCAGCGCCCCAGGGACGCCTTCAGGTCGAGCAAATGGAAGGGATGCACATCCCACCACGTCGGGCCGTGGTCAACTTGGAGGTGCTCGAACTGAAAGACCATGTCGAGTTCGCGACGAGCCGGGTCCGTGAAAAGCTTGGCCTCCTCAACCGTCACGCCGGGCATCTCTCCTACTGTCAGGTGCCCGTCTCGGTCGCTGAAGACCCGGTGGTGCATCTCTTGGAGAAATTCGTGGTTACGAGGTCCGCAGACGAAGTACGGTGTTCCATCTCCGTAGACGCTTCCTTCGTGTACGTGGCCGTCGGGCAGATTCGGATCCTTGGAGATGAAGTTGATGACGTCCATTCGGAATCCGTCGATCCCTCGGTCTAGCCACCAACGCATCATCTCGTAGATCGCTTGACGAACCTTCGGGTTCTCCCAATTCAGGTCGGGCTGCTTGCGCGAAAATAGATGTAGATAGTATTCGCTGGTTGCTTCGTCGAACTCCCATGCTGGGCCGGTGAAGATCGAACCCCAGTTGTTTGGCTCGGCTCCCGGATCGCCTGGATTCATACCTTCCCGTGCTGGTCGCCACCAGTACCAGTCGCGTTGGGGATTCGCTGAGGAAGAGCGCGACTCGATGAACCAAGAGTGCTCGTTGGATGTGTGGTTGGCGACAAGGTCCGTTATCAGCTTGATCCCGCGCTCATGGGCTTCCGCCACCAGCGTGTCGAACTGTTCCAGCGAGCCGAACGTCGCGTCGATTTGACGATAGTCGCTGATGTCGTAGCCAGCGTCGTCTTGTGGCGAGGGATAGATCGGGGAGAGCCAAACAATGTCGACGCCAAGTGACACCAAGTAGTCCAATCGGCCGAGGATCCCTGCAAGATCACCTATCCCGTCACCGTCGGAGTCGGCGAAGCTCCGCGGCCAAATCTGGTAGACAACGGCGTTTCTCCACCACGGGTCCCCCTTGGTGCTCGCGCTGGGATGAGGAGTCGCGGTACCGCTCTGAGTCATGTCTCCTTGACGCTGTTGGTGTCGATCATGGTCACCGCCCGGCGTTGACATCGCCACATTCGTGGGCGTTGTCGCAGCGCCGTGACGACCCGTCCGCTTAGCTCCTCCATCACCGTCTCCTCAGCTGAGTCACTTCCACGTCGAGGCAAGGGGTCTGTTCGACTTCATCGAAACTCGTCCGACTTCTGGATTGAATGCCCCCCTCGTCGCATTTTCGTCCTTCGTAGTCTTGCCGGGCAACCGTCCGTCAGTGGCCCAACGCGCCCAGTCGGCCTGCAGTTCCTGGTAGTCGAGTTGGAAGCGCAGTGCGAGGGCGTTGATGGGAAGCCGCTTCGCGAACTCGTAGGGCCCGTGGAGGCTGGCGGAGATCATCGCTTGGAGCTCGTTCATCCAAGCCCTCGCCGTGGTCTCGACCTCGCCAAGTGTGGCCCGCAGCTGCTCGAGCGTGCCCCCATCCGCGAAGAACACCCGTACCAGCGTCTCGAACTCAAGCACCGGCACGGGGTCGGTCTTATAGAAACGGAGTACCCCAAGACGCATCGCTCTTGTTCGAGCTAGAGCAGGCGGTCGAAGATACGAAACGCCTGCTCCCAATGCTCTGTCCGGGGATTCTTCAGAGTCGGATTCACGATCTTGAACGTTTGAGCGAGAGCGAAGCTCAGCCCTCCAGCGATCTGCGACAGGCTTGCTTCCGTCTCCACGCCGTAGCCAAGATCGAGCGGCGGGCGCGCGACGATTTGATCGAGAATCGGCTGTAGCTCGATCACTTCGTCGAGTTTCTTGAAGGCGCGAATGCTCTCCTGCAGTCCTTTAGTGATGGGGAGGTCATAGCGCTCGATGATGAGTCGAAGGTTCGCCTTGGCCGCCACCTGAGCCAAGAGAAGCAGGTCGTAGAGCTTGCCGTTGATGAAATCGTTGTAGCGCCGGAGGTCCTCCTTGTCGACGTCGAGACTCGCGGCGTTGCGGAAGAATCGTTCGAATTGGGCGATTCCCATGACGCTCATGTCTGTCACCTAGGTGTAGTCGCCTGCGCTACCCGGCTGCCGCGTGGCCACGCTGTCTCCTCGTTAGGGCCGATCAGAAAGCGTCACTTCGACCTGCCTCTCTTCGTTGCCACGCACGAACGTCACATTTACCGAGTCGCCGGGCTCGTACTCTCGCAACACTTCAAAGAGATCCACCACGGTGCTGATGTTCTCGTCGGCCATTTGAACAATGACGTCACCGGGCTGAAGACCGGCTTCGTCCGCAGGTGATCCTTCAACGACTTCGAGCACACCGACTCCCTCCTCGACCTCCAATCCGAGCTGCTGCGCGACCTCAGGAGTGACGGGGCCGGGAATGATGCCTAGAAACGTGTGCTCGGCCTCACCGGTTTCGATGAGCTGCCGAACCACATCGATGACCGTAGGAGAGGGGATCGCGAACCCGATCGATACCGCCCTTGCTTCAGGTGGGATGAAGGCTACGTTGATGCCGGTCACCCGGGCGCCAGCCGTCACTAGCGCTCCGCCCGAGTTTCCGGGAGAGATGGGCGCATCGGTCTGGACGAGATCGATCAGGGCGGGGGTCTGTACGCCGCCTGGAAGGGAGCGGTGAAGACCGGAGATGACACCTGCAGTAACCGTGTTCTCAAAGCCGAGTGGGCTTCCGATCGCCACCGCGAGCTCGCCGACCTCCGGAAGATCAGGTGAGAATTCTGCGGCCGGCAGACTACTGTCCACCTGTACGACCGCTAGATCGGTCACCGGATCGGCGGCCACAATCTCGGCATCGAGTTGCTCGCCGCTGGCAAGCGCCACCCGGACCTGTTGAGCGCCTTCGATGACGTGATTGTTCGTAACGATCTCCCCGTCCTCCGACCACACGACGCCGCTTCCGATGCCGCTTCCTTGATTCCCCTCGACCAGCACGGAAACGATGGATAGCCGCACGTCTTCGACGAGCTGCGGGACCTCGGCGAACGTAGTGTCGGCTTCGGATGTCTCTGGGCCAGGAGAGTAACCTTGGGTATCTTCTTCCTCCGCCGGCTGCACATCGCAGGCGGCGAAGAGGCTGGCAAGGACAAGATAGAGAGCGCCGAGGCGAGTCCGAATCATGTCCCAGCTACCCCGGGAGAGTGCATGTCAAAGAAGCCGAGGGGTTCCGTGGTCTGGGGCCAGAATCCCGCCATCAGTGGCTACGCAACTCCTGACTCGATACACCACGAATGAAACTCGCGATCGCTCCGAGCACAAAACCAAAAACCGCAGCTGCCACGCCCCATTCGTAGCCTGCCATCTCGAAACCAATCGCCGAGTCCACCGAATACTCCCCGGGTCCGGTGATGACGATGACCACTGCCGAGACGGCGAGTAGCAACGGAAACTCCATGCCCCCCTGTTGGTTGAAGAACCCTGCAGCACCATGAACGGCGACGATTGCCGTCGTCATCACCGCGACGATTGTCATCGCACTCAATGGAGTCAGCAAACCCAACGCGAGCAAAAGACCGCCCAAGAATTCGACGCTCCCTAACAGCACTGCAAAGACCCGGCCAGGAGTAAACCCAAGAGATTTCAAGAAACCAGTCGTCCCCTCAATTCCACCACCACCGAACCATCCAAAGAGCTTCTGGGCGCCGTGTGCGGTCATGATCAAACCGACCACCAAGCGCAGGATCAGAATTCCTATGTCCACCTCACACTCCTCCTTCGCACCTCCAGCTAGCCGGTTGCTCGATACGGCTGGAGATCTCTCCTTTGTGTGTTCCGGTAAGCAATGCCATGAAAGCTTCGAGTGGCGGGACCCATAAATGACCTCTGTGTCGCGTTTGAGTGCTCTTTGACCGAGAGAGGGCGAATCAGAGGGCCCCGACCGCCTAGTTCGCACCCTCGGGCATTGGGAGATGCAAAATGCGACAACGAGGGCATTCAAA
>Ga0190265_10001600_pt1 | contig 14912 bp, 10 predicted proteins | sample Popmic124T_FD_133135 | JGI IMG/M metagenome (GOLD analysis project Ga0190265, IMG submission 133135) | Populus adjacent soil microbial communities from riparian zone of Indian Creek, Utah, USA - 124 T | ecosystem: Environmental > Terrestrial > Soil > Riparian zone | place: USA: Utah | collected...
AGGATGCTGGGTTTGAGATAGATCAGCTTACCCTTGTGGCCCTCCGGATATTTGATGGTGGCGACCGCATAAGCGATGCGTCCCTTGATCGGGGGTCGGGCACCGAGCTTGATCGGTCCGAACTCGATGTCGGTCCGCAGATCGATGGAGATCTTGCGGATGGCGTTTCCGAGATCCGTGAAATCGAACAGCGGGTCGCATCCGCCGTCGCTGACGAGGATGTAGCGGCAACGCCGCCTGATCATCTCGTAGATGCCGAGATTCTCGAAATGGCCCCCGTCCGAGAGATAGACCTCGTCCGTATCGTCGGCGGTTGAGCCGCCGAGTTCCCGCAGGAACGGCATCAGTGCGTGGCGCTTCCGCGTCGTCGGATCCCGCTGGCCGAGATTCCTCCAGCACAGCGGGTTGGGCAGCCAGGCTCCGAGCCGCAGGTTGAACAGCGTCATCAGAAAGGCCGTTGATGAGGAGGAATGGTAGCCCATGCTCGGGCTCACGGCAGCACCGGAGATCGACATCGCGCCGGCGAGGGTGATCCCCGCTCCCTCCATCCCCCGGTCGCGCTCCAGCCCGGCGTAAGACTCACTGGGGACGTAGGCGCCGCGCGGCTTGCCGGTGGACTCGTCCGCGGCGAGCATCCCGCTTCCGGATGCGAACGGAGTAACCACGAAGGGTTCCGCCTTTCGCTCCTGCCACGCCAATCGCGCAGTGGCGGAAACGTTGAGGGCGAGGTTCATCACGGGGAAAAGGCTCTTGCGGGGCGTGTCACCGGGGGCATCGGCTCCACCCTTGGACCACACGCTGTGCATGCGGACATTGTCGCGCGAGTCGAAGCCGGTGAGGGGATCCGGACTGCGCTCGCCGGACCGCGCGGCGCCGAGGAAGGCTCGGCCCAGCCGGTTCTGGTAGAAGCCGTTCAGGGAGAAGCGATTGACGTTAAAGACATAGCCCAGCGCCACCACCCACAAGAGGAGAGCCCCGACCACGGTCGCGTGGCCCAGGAGCGAGCTCCAGGGGACGAGCTCGACCGGGCAGCGGGGCCCGCATATCTGTCCGGCGGCTGAAGAGGCCAGCCAGGATTCGAAAAAGCCCGCGGCCAGCAGCGCCAGGGCGATGAATAGAAAGACGGCGATGCCAATCACTGTCTCGAGCGAGAGCCATTTGCGCACATAGCCCATGACGGTCGCGCCGCTATTGCCGGCGAGTGCCGCGATCAAGCCGGAGAGCACGCCGCCCGAAGCGAACCAGCCGGAAAGACGAAGCTTCGCACTCGACGGCTGGTCCAGCCCGCCGCTACCGGTAACGAGGAGAAGCGCGCCCAGCGTGAGCGAAATCAGGACCAGCCAGATCACCGCCGGCTTCATCAGGATCGCGCTCATCCGTACCAGCCATTCGCGATCGAGGTCAGGCTTGAAATCGGACGAGCGGATGCCGATCGAGCGTATCGCCGAAAACATCCAGCCGGCCACGAGAATGCTGCCGATGAAGGCGACCGGCCCTAGCGCGACGAGCCATTCGAGATTTTCCACCCCGATATCGGTGATTACGATGTGTGTCCCGAGCGGCCCCGCCGCCACGTAAATGACACCGGCGCCGGCAAGGCTGCTCAGCAGCCAGCGCGGAACATCCCGGATCAGTTGCGGCCGCCGGAGCTTTTTCGAGAAGGACGCCCAGACGATGACGATGACCGCGGCGGCGAGCGTCGCGGCGACGAAGACCAGGGCGGCCGGAATCAGCCGGTCGTCCACCGACCATCCCCCCCATTCCTCAGCGGACAGCACCATCATCGACCCCGCCGCCGCGATCAGGACGAACGGGACGATGACGATCTGAATGAGATGAGCCGGTGGATCGTTGCCGTCGCGGTAGCTGGGCAGGCTGCGTCCGACCATGACCATGGCCACGACCAGCCCGACAAACTGGAGCGCGAGCCCGAGCGGAGCCCCCCAGGCGGGCAGCGGATACAGGAACCAGTAGACGATCTGCGGGATTCCGGCCACGATCAGAAACAGCGGCAGGAACATCGTCCAGTTGACGAGCAGGTTGCGGACCGCCGTTGCCACCGCCGTCCAGGTATCGACCGACATCGAGCCGATCCGCGGGGTGATGAAGTTCGCACCCTCCCGCAGCCGCGTAATCTGTGGCGCCTCCGCGCCGGCGAGGCTTTGGGCAAGGGCGGTTTCGACGAGTTGTTCTGGCGTTGGGGCCGTCGCAGCACCCGCTCCGCCAGCCTGCGGCTGGTCGCCAACGATCCATCGTTGCAGAAAGCTGTTCAGATAGCCGCCGCCGGAGACGCTGGACACGTAGTCGAAGCTGCTCAACAGGCCCTTGGCCGCGAGCGCCTGCACGACCCCGAGCGCAAAGGCGGCGCTGCGGATGCCACCGCCAGAGAGGCAAAGCGCGGACAGCCCCTGGTCGAAGGCGGTTTTGTTATACTCGGCTTCGGTGCTTCCTGCTTGCGGCCCCGGCCGCAACGCCACTCGCTCTTCCCACAGAATGTCGGCTGTGGTGCGCGGCACGCCGGGCGTCGGGGAACCGGGTTGGCCTTTTCCCTGCGGGGCTGTGCTCATCCGACTTTCCTCCATGAGGGGCGCAGACGCCTGTTCATCAAATCGCGCCCTCCCGACCGCGCCGGCGCATCGGCCGGACCGTGCCGGTGAACAATTTCCGATAAGCCCGGAGTCCCGATCGTGCCGACAATCTCGTTCCCGGTTCCGTCCAGGCAAACGACCAGTCTGCGCGCCATATGACTTCCCCCGCGGCGTTTCGTGACTTGGCCGCTTCCCGGCCCGGCAAGTCAAGCCAAAGTTCAGCCGGATGATCCGAACAAAGGCAGCGACTCCGCCTTGAGCGCGCCTTCGATTTCGAGCAGCTTGAGCTTGGTCGCCCGTCCGCCAGGCGCCGAAAAGCCGCCCATCCGGCCGCCGGCGCCGGTGACGCGGTGGCACGGCACCACGATCGGCCAGGGGTTGCGGCCGAGCGCCTGTCCGACGGCGCGCGCCTGGCCGGGGTCGCCGAGCCGCGCGGCGATCGCGCCGTAGGTCGAGGTCGATCCGGCCGGAATGGCGCGGGTCTCGCGATAGACGGCGCGGTCGAATGCGCCGGTGCCGCCGAGATCGAGCGCGAGATCGGCGAGATCGTCCTTGCCGCCCGCAAGGAAGCTCCGGATTCGCGCGATTGCGTGGTCGATCCCGGCCAGGGGCTGCTCCTGAGCGAGAGTCGGAAAGCGCCCGCGCAGCCGCGCCAGGGCCGCCGCGTCATTGGCCTCGGGAAGCTGGAGGCCGACGATCCCAGCCGGCCCCCACGCAATCCCGCAGGTGCCGATTGCGGTCTCGAACAGGGCGAATCCGGCTGCGTTCATCGCCATTGTCTAGCGCATCGCGAGGGCTTCCTCGAATCCGGATCGTGCCGCCTGTGCAACGTCTTGACAGGGTAGCTTGCGCCTATAGTCTGCGCCGGTCCGAAGAGCACCGACACCATTGCAGGCTGCCTGGGTCGGGGGCCGCTCCGCCGGACAAGGGGAGAGTAGTGAATGAAACCGACGCGTAAACTGAGCCGGCGCTCGTTCCTTGGACGAGTCGCGGGCGGCGCGATCGTCGGCGGCGCCGCGCTGACCGTCCTCGGTACGCCCGCCGAAGCGCTCCAGACCGATTCCGACAGCGGCCCCAATTCCGATCCGCCCGGACGCGGGCGCGGCACGCGCACCGGCGTTACCGACAGCGACAGCGGCCCGAACTCCGATTCTCCCGGCTATGGCCGCGGCCGGCGCACCTCCGGAATCACCGACAGGGACACCGGACGCTATGCCGATCCGCCCGGCAACGGCCGCGGCAGGCGCCGCACCGGCCTCACCGACAGCGACCGCGGCGGCAACGCCGATCCGGCCGGCAACGGCCGCGGCCGGCGGCGCGGGCGCTGCACCGGGCTCACCGACAGCGACAGCGGCGCCTGGGCCGATCCGGCGCGCTGCGGACGCGGCCGTCACAATTAGGCCGAATCCCGGCCGGGACTTTAAGAGGAGGATGGCGGCTCCGGCCGCTGTCCTCTCTTTTTTGCCTTGAGGCCGGATGTTCTCTAGAGTCGGGCCACCGGCTCCCGAACCAGTGAGACATTATGGCCCGCAAACCCGCCTCTTCCGAAGACGCCGCCGGCGCGCCGGACCCGGCCGGGACGGCAACGGCCGACAAAGCCGAGGCCGGGTCGGCGCGCACCAAGCGCATCGTCACCGGCGCGGCGATCGGCATCGGCTCGGCCGCTCTGGTCGCGGCGCTTCTCTACGCCAACCGCGCGCGCAAGACCGACAAGAGCGGCTGATCAGGCCCGCGGCTCCCTGGCCAGCGCCAGGATCCGTTCGAGCACGGCCGGGTGGAGCGGCTGGGTGAATTCGCAGGTGAACCGGTAGCCGTCGCAGGCCGTGATTCGTGCCGGCCAGCCCTCGAGCCCCGGCAGCACGACCCACAGGAGCGAGCCGTGCCCCAGCGCGGCGAAGCTGTCGAAGGTCACCGACCGGGTCGTGATCGACGCGACGTCGATCGACCATCGCCGCGTACCCTCGCGCACACGCGCCGGCAGGTTCAGCTGCACGCCCGCTTCGGTGCCGGGCTCGATCGGAGGCGGCGCGGACCGATCCGCGGCGGGCGCGCGGAGCATAGCGTCCGGCCCCGCGCCGCGCCGCTCCTTCAGCCACAGCATCAGCTCCTGCCAGCGCAGCTCGGGCAGGAAGGCGATGCCGGCGACATTGTGCCGCGACCAGCGCACCAGGCCCGGCATCGGCGGCAAGCCGTCGACCGTGATCATCACCCTTTCTTCGGGCACGAGCGCAAAGGGCACGTCGATCTTGGCGCCGCCCTGAGAAATGTCGCGCGTGGTGACCAGCTCGGTGCCTTTCGCCGTCTCGAGCAGCGCCGGGCAGGTGGTTTCGACGCGCGGCATGCGGCGGCGCTCGCCGGGCTGGCTGACGATATCCTGGGCGATGATCGCGAACACGTCGACCGGTTCATCGAAGCGCAGGCCGACTTCGGACCCGCGCCGCCAGGCGACAACGCCGTCGAGCTGCTCGCCGGTCATCAATTCGAGCTCGAGCCGCTCGCCGGGCGCGACCTCCTGGTCGACATGGAGCACGGCGCCGCCGGCGCTGATCTTGCGAATCGAGCAGACCTGGCGGACGCTGCCGACAGTGAGCGCGCCGGGCCACAGGCCGACGTCGTCCGCCTCCAGGGCGCCATCCACCGGCGGGACCTCGCCGGACAGGGAATAGACGGTCTCCACGCTCAAGCTTCCCATCACCAGCCGAACCTCTTTCGATCCGGCCCCATGTATTTTCCTCCTCGGAAGTTTACGATTTCCTAACCGGGCCCTGGCGCGGTCTTGAAACCATTCCGCCCAGCAAACATTTGCACCGGCCGGGCGCATCTTTATTGGAGGGAGGGGAAGCCCATTCCCTCCGGTCCGGAGCCGCCGCTTGTTCGATCTTTCCACCTTCAGCTTTGCCGACATCCTGCCGTTCATCCTGATCGGGTTCGCGGCCCAGCTCGTCGACGGCGCGCTCGGCATGGCGTTCGGCGTGATTTCGAGCACTTTGCTGATCAGCCTCGGCGTGCCGCCCGCGGCGGCCTCGGCCAGCGTCCACGCTGTGGAAGTCTTCACCACCGGCGCATCCGGCATAAGCCACACGTTGCACAAGAACGTGAACTGGCGGCTGTTCCGCCGGATCGTCATCCCCGGCGTGATCGGCGGCGTGCTCGGCGCCTATGTCCTGACCCGGATTCCGGCGGAGAACGCGCGCCCGCTCGTCCTTGCCTATCTCGCCGGGATCGGCCTCTATCTGCTGTGGCGGGGCATCCGGCACGGCCACCAGGAGAAGAAGCCGCGCGTGGTCGAGCCGCTGGGCTTCGTGGGCGGCTTCCTCGACGCCGCCGGCGGAGGCGGCTGGGGGCCGGTCGTCACCAGCAACCTCCTCGTTCAGGGCGCGCATCCGCGCAAGGTGATCGGGACCGTCAACACGGCCGAGTTCTTCCTGGCGGTCAGCATCTCGGCGGCCTTCCTGGTTTCGCTGGGGACAGGCGCGTTCACCAAGGAAATGGTGGGCCTGCTGATCGGCGGCCTGGCGGCCGCGCCGTTCGGCGGCCTTGTCGCCAAAAGGGTCCCGGCCCGCCCGCTCCTGATCCTGGTCAGCGCCGTGCTGGTAGTGACCAGCGGCTACGGCATCTGGAGGGCGCTCGCCTAGGCGCGTCACTCGCGCCCGTACCATTCGTCGAGCCGCATCAGCTGATCGTAATCGCCATAAGGCGCATGCTCGGGATGGAGCTTGGCGGTGAACGGCTCGGACCCGGTCAGCCACGCGTCGGCCGCCGCGGCGAAATTGCGCGCGGCGAGCCGCGTGAAATCGGCCGGGTCGATCCCGCTCCTCCCGCCGACCGGGCTGTCGACCGAGCCGAAGGCGCCCGCCTTCTTGGCGAGCGACCAATATTCGAACAGAGCGGGCGCGCCTTCGATGCCGGAAAACCCGCCCCGCTCGGCGATCAGGCCGAGCAGGCCGAGCTGCAGCGAAAAGCCGGCCGCCACCGCGCTCGGGGACGGCGCCTTGCCGGTCTTGTAATCGACGATGGCGAGGCTGCCGTCGGCGCAGCGGTCGATGCGGTCGGCGACGCCATGCAGCGTCACGCCCGCGGCATCGCAACTGCCTTTGGCTTCGGCGGCGAGGGGGCGGCGACCGGCGGCGCGGTTCTTGGCGACTTCGGCGGCGATGAAGTCGATCGCCTCGATCAGGCGCGGCTGCCACAGCGCCCGCATCAAGGGGTGCGCGCCCTGCGCGGCCAACAGCGCCTCGGCGCGCGCGCGAAGCTTCGCCGGGTCGCAATCGTCCTCCTTCATCCAGGCTTCGAGCACCTGGTGGACGGCGCTGCCGCGCCAGGCCGCGGTCGGATCGGCGTCGACCGGATCGAGCGCCATCAGCGCCAGCATCCTGCGCGCGTAAAAGGCGTAGGGATCGGCTTTCAGCCGATCGACCTCGGTCACCGATATGGCCCTTGGCCGAAGCTTCGGATCGGGCGCGGGCGCGGGCCGCGCCGCCGGGAGATGCGCCTGTGCCCGGTCGATCGCCCGCGCCCATTTGCGCAAGGCGGGGGCACGCGTCAGCCCGCCGGTCATCGCTTCGAGCCTGAGCCACAGGCGCGAGGCGATCGCCGGCGCGCGCGCGTCGCGCCGCGCGCGCGTCACCAGCACCTGCGGGGCGCCGAGCGCAGAGGCGAAATCGTGCGCGGAAAGGCCGATCCGCCGCTCGAGCGACGGCAGCCCCAGATCGGCGCGCAGCCGCGGCGCCAGCCAGGGGTCGGGCGCGGGCAGCGCCGGCCAAATTCCCTCGTTGAGCCCGCCGAGCACGACGAGGTCGGCATGCTGCAGCCGTGCTTCGATGAGGCCCCAGATGCTGAGGCGCGGATGCTGGCCGTAGGGCGGGCGCACCGCCGCGGCCGCCAGCAGCCGCTCGAGCAACGCCGGCAGCTGCGCGGCCCGCATCCGCTCGGGGCCCTCCCCCGCCGCGGCCTCGAATTCGGCGAGCAACGCCGCTGCCGCGCGTCCGGCGGGGCCCGCCCAGGCCGAATCCCCGGCCAAGGCGGCCGCCGTCTCCCGGACCGCGGCGAGCATGGCGGCAAGGCTGGCTTCCGCCTCGGCGGCGGCTTCCAGCGGCCGCAGCAGCGGCGCGACGTCATGCCACCAGGATGCTGCGCCTTCGCGAAAGTCCGCGTCGCGCCCGCCGCTGTCGGCAAGATGCGCCGCGAGGCCGTCCAGCCCCGCCGCCGGGCGCGGGCCGCGCAGCGCGCGGTCGAGTACGCGCGCGCCGTCGAGCCAGCTCAAGCGGTCGCCCTTCGCCATGACCAGCGGATGTTTGAGCAAAGCAAGCAGCGGCACGGGCGCGAACCGCTCCGCCGCCGCGCCCGCGATCGCCAGCAGCAGGGTGCCGGGCGGCGTCTGCGAGAGCGGGCGGCCGGCGCTGTCGTCCGCCTCGATCCCCCAGCGCGCAAGATGCGCCGAAACACGCCGCGCCAAAGCGCGGTCCGGCGTGACCAGCGCTGCGGTTCGGCCGGGCTCCTCCAGCGCCTCGCGCAGCGCGATCGCGATCACCTGCGCTTCCTGCGCCGGATCGGAGAGCTCGAGCCCGCGCACGCCGCCGAGCCGGCGTTCGGCGGGCTTCAGCTGCTGCCATTTCCTGGTGAAGATCGCGCCCGCCATGGCGTTGGCGATGGCGCGGCTGCGCACCGCCGGCGCATCATGGCCCGACTGACTCCTGCCGCCCCAGCGCCAGCGCGCCACCTCGCCGCGCCCGACGCTCATCCGATCGAGCAGCAGCTTCAAATGGAATTGCGGATGGGTCTCGATCGCCGGCGGCCGCCGGCCGGTGGCCGCGTCGGCCTCGTGCGGGCCGAGCGCGCGCCACTCCTCGTCGGGCATGGCGAGATCGAGCGCGGGCAGGACCACCATGCCTTCGGGAAGCCGCGCCACGACCCCGAGCAGGCGCGCCACCGCGGGCGCGGCGGTGGTGATTCCGGCCGCGCAGACGAAGCCCGCCGGCGGCGTCTCGCGCCAGCGCTTCGCGACGGCGCCGAGCAGCCTGCCCCGCCGGTCGGCAAGATCGATCCGGCCGAGGCTTTCCAGCACCTCGGGCCAGTCGAGCAGGATCAGGCGGAGCTGACCGAGCGACTTCTGCCAGTGGATCGACAGGTCCGGAAGATCCTCGGCGAAGCCGGCGAGCCGGCGCGGCTCGACCTCCTCGATCAGCAGCTGGTCGAGGGTGCGGGCGAGGTCTTCGGCGAGGCGCAGCGCCTCCGCGGCGTCGGTCCCGAGGTGGAGCTGGACGAGCCGCGCGAGCAGCATCAGCCGCCGCGCCGGCTCGATCGCGGGCGGCACCGGCGTCCCGTCCAGCGGCTCCAGCAGGCCGCCGATTCGCTCGTCGAGTTCGGGATCGCCGATGGGGACGAGGCGCGGCAGCAGCAGTCCTCCGCCCGAACGGCGCACGAACGCGTCCTGGATCGCGCGTGCCGCCCGGTTGTTGGGGACGAGCAATATTCCCCGCGCCAGGCCGGTCTTCTCCCGCCCGTGGCGCGCGATCAGCCCGGCCGCGAGCGCGTCGGCGAAGGCGCGGTGCGGCGGGATGGTGAAAACGGTCGGAGTCACGGCTTCACGCTAGCAGGAAGGAATGGGCTTCGACAGGCTCAGCCCGAACGGAGGAAAGCGACCGCAAAGCCGTTCGGCCTGAGCTTGTCGAAGGCCCTCCTTCCTTGTGCCTCAGGCGTCCGCAAGGATCGCCTCGGCCTGGGCGATGCTGGCCGGCCGGCCGATGTCGAACCAGAGCCCCTGATGGACGATACCGAAGCAGCGGGAGGCCGCGATCGCGCGGTCCCATAAGAGGTTGGTCGAAAAGGGTCCGTCGGGGAGCGCGCCTGCGAACAGGCGCTTCGAGGCCATCTGGATGCCGGTATAGACGAACGGCGCGACTCCGTTCGGCCGCCGCCGCTTCAGCGCGCCGGCCCGGCTCATGTGAAAGTCTCCGCGGCCCCTGTGGCAGTGAGCCCGGGCGAGCGGCACGAGCAGGAGGAGCGCGTCCATCCGCGCCTCATCCCAGCCCGCGGCGAGCAGCCGCAGCGTGTCGACCGGGCCATCGACCCACAGATTGTCGGAATTGACGACGAGGAACGGATCCGCGTCGATCAGGGGCAGCGCATGGCGGAGGCCTCCGCCGGTTTCGAGCAATTGCTTGCGCTCGTCAGATATAATGACTTCAATGCCTTGAACTTGATTCTTCAGATGCGCTTCGAGCGCGTCGGGCAGATAATGGAGGTTGACCACGGCCTTGGCGACGCCCGCCGCGCGGAGCCGGTCGAGCGCGTGATCGATGAGCGCGCGGCCGGCGACCTCGACCAGCGGCTTGGGCCTCGTCGCGGTCAGCGGACGCATCCTCTTGCCCAGCCCCGCCGCCATCACCATCGCGCTCGCCGGCACCGCCGCGCCCGGATCGGGCCGAAGCGCGAGGGTCTTGCTGGTCCGGCTCATGCCACCGTCCCGGTCCACGCCGCGGCGCGCTTTTCAGCCGGCAGATTGGCGTCGAACCAGGATTTGACGGGCGCCAGCGCGGGATGGCCCAGGTCCCTTTCGAGAAGGCCCCACACGCGCGGCTGGTAGGCGCGATAATCGGGCTTGTCGTCGCGCTTCCACAACCGGGTGAAAACCCCAAGGATGCGGGTGTTGCGCTGCGCGGCCAGCGTCCAATAAGCGGTCTCGAATTCGGCGCCCTGCCCCGTCCCCTCCCGATAGCGGTCCAGCATCGCGCGCTCGACGGCCGGAGCGACGTCGCGGCGCGCATCCTCGAGCACCGAGGCAAGATCGTAAGCGGGGTGACCAAGGACGGCGTCCTGAAAATCGAGCAGCCCAAGGTGCCGAATGCCGCTTCGGCCGGCCACGAGCATGATATTTTCGGCATGATAGTCGCGAAGGACGGTTACACAGGGGGACCCGTCCCCGGCGACGGGTGCGAGAACGGCCCGCCACGCGGCGCAATACGCGTCGGCGTCCACATCGAGCCCGAGCGCCTCGCAATACCAGTCCGGAAACAGCTGCAGCTCCTCGAGCCATTGATCGAGCCCGTGCGGCCTGAGGCCGGGCATGGGCGGCTGCGCGTGGAGATGCACGAGGAGGTCGACCGCAAGCGCGTAGAGCTCCCCTTCCCGGTTCGGAACCATGTCGAGCGTTTCGCGCAGCCTGGCGTCGCCGAAATCGTCGATCAGCAGCAGCCCCCGGTCGAAGTCCCGGGCGAGGATGGAGGGCGCCGAGAGCCCGGCGCCGGCGAGCCATTCGGCCATCGCGACGAAAGGGCCGGGACTTTCGTGCGGAGGCGGCGCATCCATCAGCACGGCGAAACGCTCCCCGCGATGGACCCGAAAATAGCGGCGGAAGCTGGCATCGCCCGCCAGCGGCCTGATCTCGCATCCCTCCCAGCCATGCGCGGCGAGAAAATCGGGCGCATGCGCGGGCGGAATCATGTCGGCGGCCATCGCGCTGCCCAAGCGGGCGGCACCGCGGCTGTCAAGGCGCGCGCACCGTCCGCCTGCGTCTCCAGCGTGAGGCAAAGCGCGTCGGACCAGAGCAGGGGCAGGATTTCGGGCCATTCGATCAGCATCGCGGCTTCGCCCCGCGCCTCGTCGAGCCCGAGTTCGTCCAGCTCGCCTGGATATTCGATCCGGTAGAGATCGACGTGCCAGAGAGGTATGCGGGTGTCGGGCGGCGCGTAGGTCTGGACGATCGGGAAGGTCGGGCTGACGACGTCGCCCCAATGCCCGAGCCCGCGCAATATGCCCCGGCACAAGGTGGTCTTGCCGGCCCCGAGCGCGCCGAACAGGGCGATCACGTCGCCGGCGCGAAGCCCGGCCGCGAGCACCCGCCCGAAGCGCTCGGTCGCATCGGCATCGGCGAGGCGGATCGTCATCGCCTTTATTCGGCGACCTGCGCGATCGGCCAGTCGGCGCGCTGCTCGGCGGTGCGCGGCAGGCGGATGGTCACCGTCGTCCCCTCCCCCGGCGCCGAAGTGAGCTCGATCGCGCCGCCATGGGCCTCGACGAACTGCTTGGCGAGCGGCAGGCCGAGCCCGATCGCCGCTTCGTCGCCGGTCCGGCCTTCGACCGTCCGGTTGAACCGGTCGAACACGCGCGGCTGATCCGCCGGAGCGATGCCGCGGCCGTTGTCGGAGACGATGATCCGGGCCTCGCCGCGATCCCCTTCGGCGCGCAGCAGCACGCGCCCGCCCCTGCCGGTATAGCTTATCGCATTCTTGACCAGATTGCCGAGCGCCTGGCTCAGCCGGCGCGGATCGCCGGTGACGATACCGACCGACGGCTCGATCTCCAGCGCCAGCGTGATCCTCGCCTTTTTGGCAAGCGGCTTGGCCAGCGCCGCCGCCTCGCCGCACAAAGCGGCAAGGTCGACTTCGTCCTCGGCGAGCAGCAGGCTGCCGGTGTCGCTCTGGGTCAGATCGAGGACATTGTCGATCAGCGCGCCGAGCCTGGCGACGCTGTCCAGCACCGCGGCGACATAGCCGGCCGCGGTCGGCGGCAACGCGCCGCCATAGCCTTCGGCGAGCATCTCGGCGAAGCCGGCGATCGAGGTCAAGGGCGTGCGCAATTCGTAGCTCATGTTCGAAACGAAGGCGGTCTTGAGCCGGTCCGCTTCCTCGAGCGCCTCGTTGCGGTCGCGCAGCGCCGCCTCGACCTTCCGGCTGTCCGATATGTCGAGCATGGTGAAGAGCGCGTTGCCGTCAGGGAGCGGCACCGCCGCGAACTCGAACTCGCGGCCGTCGAGCATCGACACCCGCCCCGACCTCTGCTTGCGCTCGACCGTGGCGCTGCGAACGAGCTCGCGGACCAGGCCGGCATGGCTTGCGCGCTTCAATTTGCCGGCAAGGAGCGGCGTCAACGCATCGACCCGCGGATGGCCGGCGAGCTGCTCCTCCTCGAGCCCCCACAATGAGCGGAACCGGTTGTTCCAGAGCGTGAGCCGACCGTCCGACGCGAACACGCCGACCGCCTCGAACAGATTGTCGAAGGTCGCGGTGCGGACCCGGAGCAGAGTATCGCGCGCCGAGGCGAGCTGGATCTGCTCGGTCCTATCCTCGAAGATGGTGAGCAAGCCGCCGTCGGGCAGCGGCTGCGCGACGACGCGCAGATGCTTGCCGCCCGGCAGCAGCCAATCCTCCTCCTCGGCTGCGAGGCCGCTGGTGAACCAGCGCCGGTGCTCCTCCTTCCAGTCCGGGAAGTCGCGCACCTCGGGCAGATTCCCCGCCTCGCGCATCGCATCGATGACCCGGTCGAACTCCGGACGGTCGGCGAGGAAATCGGCGGCGAGCGAAAACAGGCGCGCGAACGGCTGATTGAAGAAGATCAAACTCCGGTCCCGGCCGAACTGCGCCACGCCCGCCGACAGCCGGTCGAGCATGTCGCGCTGAGCGCGGACGAAGCGGTTCAGATCGGCGCGCGCCTGCTCCTGGTCCTCGACGTCGATCGCATAGCCGGCGACGCCGTTGGGGCCGAGCGGAACCTCGACGACCTGCATCATCCTTCTCTCGCCCGAGACGGTGGCCGGGACAGTGCGGTACAGGGCCTGCTGCTGGTCGCGCACCGCCGCCGCTTCGCCCAGCGGGCCCTGGCCGTCCGCTTCGTCGACCAGCTCGATGCCGTGACGGACCACGGCCGCCGCATCCTCGCCCTCGACCGCCGCGACATAGGCGCCATTGACCATGGCGAGCTTGAGGTCCGGGCCGCGATGCCACATCGGGAAGGGCGCGGCCTCGATCAGGCTCGACAGCGCCTCGAGCGCGGCCGACCGGCGCTCGAGCCGCGCCGCCAGCGCGGCGGCCTGATTGTCGGCATCGGTGACGTCGACGAACCAGAGCAGGGCCGATCGCTCGGCAAAGCCGGCGGGCGCCGGCCCGCCGTCGACGCGCAACACACGCGACGATCCCGCCGGCCGGACAATGGCCGAAAAGCCCGCGCCCGCGGCGGCGTCCGCCACCAGCCGCCCGAGCTCGGCGGCCTCGGCGGGCCGGAACGGCGCATCGTCCCCGAACAGCCCCATCCAGCGCGCCGGAAGCGCGCCGATGCCGAGTGCGCCCGCGAGCCGGTCGGAGCCGCTGATCGTCCCGTCCGGCGCCACCACCAACGGCAGCGCGGGCGCCGACTGGAGCAATATGGCGAGGCGGTCATGGTCCGCCAGCATTGCTTGCGCGTCGATTGCGCTGCGCCGACCGCGCAAGGAGAACCAGAAAGCGGCGGCCAGCCAGGCGCCGGCGACGAGCGCGAGCGCCGCCATGGCGATGGCCGGCATGTCTACCACCCGCCCACTACCCGGCGACGCGGGGCGAGAGCCGCCGCATGGAAAAGAGCCCGCATTCGCCCTGTCTAGGGCCTGTACCCATGACCGGCAACGGCCGTGACGGAGCGGAATGATCGAGGTCGGCGTGTCCCCTTCGGAAGCCGCCCGCACCGACAAATGGCGGGAGCCGCCCCAAAAAGAAAGGGGCGGACCCGAAGGCCCGCCCCGAAGCTTCGTGTCTCGCCGCGTCTTAGCGGAAGTTGATGTTGACGCCGGCGAAGAAGTAGCGGCCGATCGTGTCGAACGGATCGCCGCCGGCGGTGCCGAGCAGGCCGAGCGGCGGCATCCGGTCCGTGATGTTGTCGACGCCGCCGTAGAAGCTGAACCTTTCGTCGACCTGATAGCCGATCCGGAAGCTGTGGTAGAACACGTCCGGATAATAGACCTGCGGCAGACTGTCGACGTTCAGCGGCGGCAGCGTGGCGATCGAACCGAGCGTGCAGTTGATCGCGGCGACGTAGGCGGCGGTGCAGACACCGGTAAAGGAATTCTGCGTCTCGTAGGTGGCGATCGTCTGGCGGCCGATATAGCGCATGTTGTAGGTGATATCGAGCGCGCCGAAATCGTAGTTGAGGTTGAAGTTCGCCGCGAACACCGGATCGCCGAGCTCGGAGAGCTGACGGTTCGGATTGTCCGCGCGGGTCGGATCGATGAAGTTGTCGAGCCTCAGCACGTAAGTGCCGATGGCGCGCGCGCTGAGCCGATGTCCGTTGCCGAACGTCCGGCGATAGGCGAGCTCGACGTCGATGCCCTCGGTGACCTGGCGGGCGAAGTTCACGCCGCCCGCGATGACCGCCGGGAACACGAAGAAGCCCGTCGCCGGATCGCGATTGACGGTGGCGCAGAAGGGATTGTTGATGCCGCCCGCCGCGTCGTAGCACTGGTTGAGGATCGTCTGGGCGGTCAGCACCGCGATCAGCTTCTCCACGTTGATGTGGTAATTGTCGGCGGTGAGCGAGAAGCCCGGAAGGAACCTCGGCTCGATGACCGCGCCGATCGTG
>Ga0190265_10001601_pt1 | contig 14904 bp, 11 predicted proteins | sample Popmic124T_FD_133135 | JGI IMG/M metagenome (GOLD analysis project Ga0190265, IMG submission 133135) | Populus adjacent soil microbial communities from riparian zone of Indian Creek, Utah, USA - 124 T | ecosystem: Environmental > Terrestrial > Soil > Riparian zone | place: USA: Utah | collected...
AGCCTGGCTGCCGTCTTCCGGTGAGCTCAGTTCGTTCCGGAGGCGGGTCACCAGCTCGTCGTGCTGCTCTACGGAGCTCGAGAGATCGAGCTGCATGTGATCAAAGTCCTCGAAGTTAGCCAACTTCATCAACTCTCGGGTTTCCTCTGGTGTCGCCTTTACGGCTTTGCATATCTTCAGCAGCTTGTCCGCAGAGGTAACCTGCCGCCCTCCCTTGAGGATGCGCATGAAGTGGTGGTAGGAGAACCCAGCTTGGGTTGCCAAGTGTGTCTTAGTATACCCAGAGCGCTCTGCGAGCCCGGCCAGCTGCTCGGCCAATCTATAGGGGAGGAGTATTGGCAGCTGCTGTGCCGGAGTGAGTCCGTAGTGATTCAGAATCTGTTGGGCATCGACAAAGGACGGGAAGACCGCGCCCATTTCGATTGCCTGGAGTTTCTTCGCCGCGGCGCCGGCCGGCCCCGGGAAGATCGACTTGGCGATGTCTTCGAACTTGAGCCTCTTGGCCTCAGGCTTTTCTTGGTACTTCTCACGCGCTTCCTTGAGCTTCACCGACAAAGACATGGATTTCTCCAGGCGTCAGCCAACCTGTGCTCTGGGCCACCTCTGCACAAATGACCTATGGAAGTATGGCAATAACACAGCTCCTGCAGCCTAACATGCCTCGTCCCAATGACTTGGTCCTCGGCCCTCCAAGCTTACACCATATAGCCTCCTGGGCGAGTGGACCTTTTCAGGGCAGAGGCCGAGGGAAATCACAAATGGCAAAAAAAATGGGCCTGAGGCTTTAATGAAGGGGCAATGCCCAGATGCTTGACAAATGGCGTGATCTTGGTAGACTGGCCGTCGATCTAGATCGGCGACGACAAAAGCGGGCTACAGACAAGACGGAGGTACTTCGAGTACGCAGCGACTTAGTCCGGCAGAAAAGCAAGGTGATGAGGCAGCACTGCTCTCGCTTAAACTCTACTCAACGGCGCTCTGAACCCTGAGAGAGAGCCTCGGGGAAGGCGCAAAAGGAGGACAGATGCGAATCGCAGTCCTAATCCTCGCGGTCATCGGCCTTTGCGGGCTCACAGCAACGCCCCTGATCGCATCGGAACTCGGTCAAGTGGTCTCCGACACCGAGATCAACGGTGTGCTCGGTGCTAACGCGGGACGCGACCTCGAGTTGTCGTTTGGAAGTCTGCAGGTCGAAAACAGCAAGGCTGGCTCCGTGAATCTCAAAACGAAGCTGAACGGAGCCGCACTCTTCAACGCCGGCAGAAACGCAGACATCGCGATCGGCGGCGCCGAGCTGAAAGATGCGCAGGTCGGAGATATTAACAACACCGCCGAGATTAACGGCGCGATCATTGGCAACGCTGGCCGCGACCTCACGTTCGACTTCGGCGTCGTCCGAGTCCAGAACTCCAGGGTAGGCGATATCACTAGCAAGACCGTTCTCAACGGCGCGATCTTGTTCAACGCCGGCAGAAATGCCACGGTGCGAATCGGCGGCGCAGACATCAAGTAGTCAGACTCTTGGGGGAGTGGAAGCCTCCGTTCCGCTCCCCCGCTTTCCTGGAGGCTACTGTAATGCGGATCGGCGTACTCTGGGCTATTCTCCTTACATTGCCACTGTCAGTGATGGCACAACCTTCTGGCGGGCTCTCAGTGGGCGAGTCCATGGGAGCATCAACGGGCATCTATCAGCTGCTTGAGGCAAAGAACCGCAGTCGCCTGTTCTCCAGCGCCCCGAGCCCTGGAGGCGAGCTCTACATATACCTCGATGACCACACGTTGCTTTCCGGCGGCGACCTTTCCCCCGAGATCGGTGTCCCGCCGGGAACGCGTAGCGTGAATGCCGTGGTCAATCTCCGCTCTTCCAATCGTCTGCGGTCGCGCACGGAGGATGAAGCTTCGATCGGCACAGTGCAGCTTCGTGAAACGAGTGTTGAAGCGGGTGGAGACCCCCTTGGGACTGTCTATCTGCGTGAGAGTGACTCGGCTCCGAGGCTTCGTCGCGTCACTACGATCATCAACCTGACTCAACCACTGCAGGTAGAGCTACCGCAAACAACAAGTACTCAGTCAGACACTGACTAGCAGACCTCTCGAGTCCAAGGAGGGAGGCGTATGAAGCGGCAGGGGTTCAGAGTTCGGCTGGGAGCTTTGGCTCTCGCTGCAGCCATGGCTGGTTGTGCGACCATGGACTCCGCTCCAGACGTACCGGAGGAACCGGTACCGCACTCCAACGAAACAAGTCTTGATGGTGCGCTTCGCGATTTTGGTGACCTTCTCCGGGCCTATCCAGTACGCCACCCCTACCGTGACGATGAAGCTATCGTCCTCGCCATAGGGCCAATTCTGAACCAAAGCAGTGAACCCTCTCTTTCCGTCGATATCTCGCAGATGTTGGTGACGGCTACGAGCCTGATTGACTTCCCAATCGCTTCGTTGGCTCCCACACCCCTGAACGAGCGGCAGGCGAATTGGAATCTGTCGTATCCTGGTTCCTTTCCGGCGCCCGCTCCTGCTGCTCCTACATCGGATCCAGCCGAGCATTTCGACTTGGCCATTCGTGGCGCAATCACAGAGGCAGAAAAGCTGAGGTCCGATGAGTACATCAGTGAAATGGACTTGCTTTTCGAGCACGGTAAGAACGGTAGAAAGTCGATCGATGTTGGTGGATCAAGGGAGAAGGGCCACGAAAAGTGGACCATTGCGGTCGATCTCTCCTTGGCGAAACCTGGCGGCGGGAATCTCGAGGCGGACTCGCAGCGGATCGACGTCGTTCGCAACGGACAATCGGAGAGCTTTGGGGTGTTCTTCCAGGGCTCAGGGGTCGGGGCCCGGCGTCGGGGCCTCGTGGCGCAAGGTAAGGGGCGGGCAGTCCGGATAGCCGCACAGAAGAGTATCTTGGTCCTTCTCGGGCGCCATTTCGAGGTTCCGTATTGGCGCCTTTTTCCCGGCGAGGTGTCGGACCAAGGGGTAATTTCTTCCTACCGCAACAGGCTCGTGAGGGGCGACGCTCCCGATGAATTTCGCCAGCTCTTGTTCGCACATGGCCTAGACATCGATATCAGGAGCCGAGAGTTCTCCAACTCGGAGATCGCGGCCGTGAGGCAGTTGCAAGAGACACTTCAACGGCCGCCCGGAGAGAGTTGGGTAGACCTGGCGATCTACCTCTGGGAAAACGTTCCGTATCAAGCGAAATACGTCCCCCTCGCAACTTTTCGCCAGCCTCGTTTGCCAGAGACTACTGAGGCACAAATATCAAGGCTGCGCCCAGGTGAACAGTACGCTGTAGTAGTGAACTTCACCTCGGGCGACTCATCTATCAATGAAACGATCAAGAGGCAGATGGACCTGCTTGTCGGCGCCTTGGCGGAGTCGAGCCTTGCTGACAAGGACTGGTGGATCGAGTTGCGAGGGCATGCCGATGATCGGCGTGGGGAGGCGAGCAACCGGAAGCTTTCCACGGAAAGAGCCGAGCGGGTGCGAGAGCACTTGGTGCGAGCGCACTCGATACCCTCAGAGAGAATTGTTAGCGGCGGCTTTGGCTCGACAAAGCCCCTGAACAAGGACGCGAAGTCCCCCGAAGAGCGTAGAGCGAACCGTCGCGTCGAGATTTTCCTCGCCCATGGGCGACGGCAGACTCCACCACGTCATGCTGAGACTACACCATCTCGGAATACGATGCCCGCTCCCGCTCCTGTAGCATCCGGGCCAACCCCTCTGCCGGAGCAACAGCCTTCGCCTCGCGGAGTTCCTCTTCGCGTGGATCTCTCAGTCGCGACGCTCTCGGCTATCAGGAAGATATACCCGGATGGGAAGCTCAGTGGGCCTGCCGGCTCTTATGAGGTTCATTTCAGTTCTGCGGAGTCCGAGCTTTTCGTTGAGGCGGCCTTTTTCCTCGAGCGTGGCGCACGAGATCCTTCGGTAACCTCGGTAGGCTTTAGGTGCAAGCATGGCGTTGAAGGGCGGGTACGCTCAGCCATTGAGGGGCACCACCTACAGGGTCTTGGGGACATCTTTAAGTCTGGCAGTCGCTGGTCGAATGTTGAAGGTTACAACCTCGAGCTGGACTCTTTCGGATACTGTCTGCGGATAAGGCCGGCGAAGTAGGCGGGCCGGAATATTGGGTCACTACCGCCTCGAGCGCCACAGGTGTTGCGTTGCGGCCTGCGTCTGTGGGCGCCCCCGCGACTAAAAACCGGGGGCGGTCCATTGGGAGCCGCCCCCTTTCTCGCCTCCTTCTGGGGCAGTCACCGGGACCTGTTCAGTAAATGGAGAAGAACATGGACTAACAGCCTCGAGACAGGGCCACGCCCTTGCCCCTCGGCCTGTGGCCAAAAGCAGTCCTTCTGGTGACTGCTCTTTCCGGCCGAACCCCTCCCCCGGAAGTGCTTAGCTGACAGTGATTTAGCCGCGTTGATTCGTCGCGGCCTCTCCCCCCGCGGCCGGCTCACACAGCGAAAACGAAGCGCAGGGCTGCCCGAGACCCGGGACGACCGGCGTCAGGACGGCGGCCAGCCAGGGCCGGCGCGGCTTCGTCGTTTCACCGGCCCCATAGGGCCGGGGCTCTCCAGGTGTCGGCTGATATAATTCTACGGAACTAAGGCGAGCAAAGGCCTCGTCGCTGCACGAGTAGCTGATGAAGACCGCGTAGCGTGGTGGGATTACACCCTTGCCCTCTGCCTCCGCCATGGCCGAGCTCCCAAGAAAGGACGGCTGGACGGGCTCCATCGTGCGCTCGAGCGGTACCGCCCCCCCGGGCGCCCTCGTCGGCCAGGAGGGCCGGCACGGCAAAGTGCCGAAACGAATCGGCAGGGTCTTCGCGACCGTGTCGACCTATCCGCGGCGACTCTCCTCAAAGCCGAGATCGAACGAGCGCTCGATGCCTCCGACGCGCTCGTAGTGGTCTGCTCGCCACGCGCCGCGGCGAGCCGCTATGTCAACGCGGAGATCGAGTATTTCCGCGAGTTGGGACGAGGGGGCCGGACGATCGCGGCGATCCTTGAAGAGGAGCCTCCAGACCACCCGCTCTGACCGCCGTCGGCGAGCCGCTGGCCGCGGATTTCCGGAAGGATCGGGACGACCGGCGAGGCGAGCTCCTCAAGCTGATCGCGGGGCTGTATGGTCTGGACCTAGACGACCTCACCCGCCGCGAGCGGGTCGCCCAGCGGCGAAGAACCCTGGTCGCGACCGGTATCGCAGTGGCCATGGCGGTCCTGGCGCTGATCGCCGGCGGCTCCGGTCTCGTCGCGTGGCAGCAGCGGGAAGCCGCGATCGCGGCGCGCACTCTGGCGCGCGACCGCGAAGCTCTCGCCGAATCCCGCCAGCGAGCCAGTGGATCACTCCGGCCCAGAAGGTACTCTGGGAGGCCGAGAACCAGCGCTGGATCATCCATGCCCGGGCAGCGCGCGAGATCAGCCGGTGCCTCACCAGCCGCGAGCGGATCGCGCTGCAACTGGAGCCGGACCCTCCCTGCTGGTGCGCCACGAAAACCTTTCCGTCACGACAGCTACAGACAGTATTTGTGGCGCAATGGCCTGCTCCTTCCAGGGCTAGGTCGCCTGTGGACCCGCCACTTTCGCGATTCGGCTCTAGCCACCTCCTGTGCGGCCTCCAAGGCTTGCAGCCTCTCGTTCTCGCTGACATCGACCAAGCCTAGGGCAGTCGCCTCGAGATACGCTAAAAGGTTCGATGTTGAGAAAGTCCGCCGGCGATGTTTCACTGATTTTCCTCCTGATAACGGTTACTTTCCGAGGTACCTTTACCGACCTCTCTCCGGTTCGCCGTGCAGGAATTCCTTGGCCAGGCCACGTCCGAGTTGGAAGACCTGACGCATCACGAGACGGGATGCCAGAGTCACGGTGGCCCCGGCAAGAAGCCCTCCCAGGACGACGGGGCCGACCTCGGCGACGATCCTGACGACCGTTCCCACGGACAGCCCCACTGCGCGGCATCCATGAGCGAAGCAAGCCAAGACCTCGGTCTTGTCTTTTGCCGTTCCCGAAAGCATCCGCAGGCTGGGAACCCCGAGCTTTTGCAGTGCTGCGTTGACCACCCGCTCCCGGGAGGCCAGAACGGCCGCCGCCGATTGCGCGGCTCGCCTGGCGTCTCGCCCTGGACTTCCCTCGCGGAGGCACGTGCGTGCGAATCGAACAAGCTCAGCCCGGCAGCGCCGATATTCGCGAATTGCGGAAGCGAGGTCTCGAGGCGGACCTTCCGGTGCCTCAAAGCGAGCAACCGCTTTGGGGTGGCCGCTGGTCAAACGGAGCAACCGATAGGTTGAGACATCGCCCGCGGCGACCCGCTCGATGTGACCCCCACCTCGTCTGAGGGAGCGGCCATGCTCCCGACGCACCGCGGCCTCGATGACGAGCACTGCCTGACCGACCTGCTGAGCCAAGCCGGCCGCCGTTGCTGCTGTTGCTCCGACCGCGTTTACCTTCGCGATGATTCCGACGCCGGGCAACCGGGGCAGCGGCAAAAGCGACGTTGCCGTTTGAACGAGACCCGGCGCCAGGCCTCTTTGCGCCTGCCGCAGGCTGCCCGCGAGCCTCCGGGAAACGAACCGTCTCGCGGACTCCGCGCTTTGCCGCTTCTCAACGGGAAGCACGGCGCGGCCGCTGCGCCTGCCGCCCCAGGACACGATCGCCCTTTCGACCTCGACGAGTCTGCCCTCAAGGTGGTCCCGAAGCCGGCGGTCCTCTCGGGACTTGCCGAGTTGGTCTGCCAGGCGAAGCAACGCCACGGATTCCCGCTCGCCGAGGACCTGGTTGGCTTGGCGATTGAACTCGCGGCGACCAGGGCCGCGGCCTGACTCCAAGAGGTGAGGTGGGAAAAGGGTGACCTCACCTTGAACCACGGGAGCCGACAAATACCCCCGCTCGCCGCGTAGCAAGCGCGACCGGACGGAGCTCGGCGTCTGTGCAAGGCTCCCGAGAGAGGCAAGGTGCTGGCCCAAGCCCCGCCTATCGAGGGCCTCGGGCCGCACTCCTCGGACCCCTGTCCAGCGAAGGATTTCCAGCCAAGTCGCCGAAAGCCGCTCTGCATTATCGCCAGTCCGCAGATCTCGGGCATATCGCTCCAACAACGCCGCCACCTGCCGGCCTGCCTCCTGCAGGCCCTGCGGCCCTTGTGCGAGATAGGGCAGAGATGCTGGCTCGCGCGATCCGCGCCTTGCCAGCCCGGCTTCGATCTGATGACTCCGGAGCTCCAGCACTGAAGCCGGAACCTCGCCGCTCCATTTCGGGTGCTCGCCGCTACGTTCGCAGAGGCGTCCGGGAAGAGCTGCTTGAACCCACTGCTGATAGACATCCTGTTCACGGGCCCTGCCGACCACGATCCACGAGACCGTCATCCGGCCATCCGAGGATTCAATTCGATCCGGTTCCAGGCCCGCAGAGCGCAGTTTTAAGAGCTCGCGAGGGCGCACCTCGTAGGCGCGTAGCAGCTCGCCTTCCTGAGCGAGACCAAACCGTTCGACGAGGCGGCCGATCGAATAGGCCCGGCCGAGGTCCGAGCCCTTCCAGATCCGCTCGCCTTCACCGAGTTGAAAGCTCGCCCCTTGCAGATTGCCCTTGCTCGAGATCTTGAGGTGCGCTTGGACTCCAGAGACCTCCAGCCGCTCGACAAACCCCCGAAGCGTGCGTGCGTTGGGACCCGCGGCATCGATCAGCGCGCGCAGCATGGTGATCTCTCGATCCTGGTCGCGTCCTTCCGCACTGTGCGGATATGCCCGCGACCGGGCTCGCTCGTGGGAGAGGACGGGCTCCATACCGAAGTCCCGCTCAAGGACGCGCATAAACTCCATCACTCGGATACGATCGTTCCGATCGGAAACGATCTGGCCGTCGAACGTGACTCGTGAGAGCACCAGGTGAAGATGCTGGCCCTCTCTCCCATCCTCATTGTTGTGGAGGTACGCTGCCCACGGGCAGTTCTCGAAACCCATCTCTGTCCGCACTCGATCGGCAACCAGTAACCACTGCTCTTCCGAGAGATGCTCCCCATCTCGAGACCTGATCGGGATATGAACCACAGGGCGTGCGGCCTCCCTCGCAGAGGTTATCGAGCGAAGCTCGTAAATGACCTCCTTCGAGCTGGCGCCGTTGGGGTCTTCCGTCTGAACCGAGGTGCCCAATGGCCGGCCGCCGATTGCCTTGTCCTGGCAGTATCGAACGGTTCCACCGAACCCCCGACCTCGGATGATCCGCGCGATCATCTCGGCCTACCGAGGAGCTCGCGCCGGTATCGCGCAAGCTCTTGGAATACACGCTTCAACACGGGTTCGAGATAAGGCGGGAATCGGCCGGTGTGAGCCAATCGGACGAGTTGATTCACGTTGTTGCCAATCCTTGCCAACTGACCCGCGATCTCGCGGTTGGCTCGGGGAATCTTCCCCGCCCGTTCCTCCCCCAGGCCAGCCCGGCGGAGGAATCCTGAGAGATCTTGACCGTCTGAATTCTCTTCAAGAATCGCCATTTCTTCTTCGGAGACGCGCACTCCGATCACCTTGGAGCGCCTCTTGGCGTCCGGCTTCCGTGGCCGTCCGGGCTTGCCCGATGCCCTAATGCCGCGAGCCGCAATCCTCGGCCTGCTCATTGCGACGCCACCAAGCCTCGAGAAAGAATGCGATATAGACGCCGCAGTCGGCGGCAAGACATCGAGCTCGGCGAACCTCCGCCTGCAGGGTGGCCAGAGGCGCGGCTCGCTCCAGGGAATCCATTTTGCTTTGCGCTGCGATCAACGCTTGGACGCCACTCGATCGTGCCGACCAGCTCTCATCCATCTCCCGGTGTGCTTCCACCTGGGAGTGCATCAGCTCGAAGAACTCCTGCCGAGGAAAGCTTCCCAACGGAAGCGCTTCACCGAGGGCGATCAGCCGATTCGTGGTCAGAGATCCGATTTCCAGCAACAAGGACGAGTCGACGCGTCGTCCCTGTTGAGCCAACCAAACGCTCTCAACCCCAAGCCTCCGCAGGAGACCAAACCGTTCCTTGACCCCGAAAAGATGAAGGCCGACGTCGCCCAGGCAAGGAAGTGGAATCAGCTTTACACGCCCGATCAGCCTGCGAAGAGCACTGCCGGGAGGATCGCTTTCTTCCATGGGCTCCAAGGTCTCCGAGATGGGGCGGCTCGGCCGAAGAGCACCGAGCCGCCAGCGTCAAGGGTCGATCAGATTGAGCTGGGGCGTCGGGTAGCCCCGCGCTTCAAGACGACAACACCGAAGGCCACCAGGAGGATCACCATGGCTGAAATCCCCACGGTTGAGAGCGTGGGGATGTCGTGGACTCCCGGCACCACAGGGACGGAGACTTCAACCTCGGCGTAGTCGTCCTCGCTTTTGATGCCGTTGCCCGGGGTGGAGTCGACGTCCTCCGGAGATGCTTCCATGAGCTCGGCCGAAGCGAGGTAGGAGCCCACCTGCAAGGCTGCCTGAGTCCAGGTGAATTGCACACTCCCGCCTCCTGCCAACTCAGAGACCGAGCATTCGATCGCCGTCGCGCTCAGGCTTACGCAGGAAGGATCGAGCTCCATGGGCTCGGTGCCGAAGCTAGGAAGTGCAACCAACACCCGAAGTCCTTCAGCTTGAACCGCACTCGCGTTGCGAACTGTCAGCGTAAACAGGAACGGAGCTCCGGTATGGAGAAGCGATTCGTCAGCTCCGATCGCCACCTCAATATCGATGCGGGGTTTCGCTCCCGGTGGATCGACGACGAGGACTGCGCAGTTGTTCTCGGGCGGATCTGTTGCCTCGGGCGCTTGATTCACGCAAGCCATGTTTCTAACGGTCGTGTCGGAAGGCAAGTCTGGAGGCAGACGCACCGCGAACGCATAGCTTGACGACGCTCCAGCGGTGACCGAGCCGACGCTCAGCGTGCAGACCGATCCAGCGCTGGTGTCCGGAGTACAGCTCCAGCCCAAGGACGAGCTCGCGGCTTCAAACGTAGAGTCTGCGGGCACCGTTTCCTGCAAAACCACGCCCGTCGCCTCTCGGTTGCCCTGATTGTGGATGGTGAGCGTGAAGACGAGGACCCCATTCGGAACGACTTGTCCCGAGGCGAGGGTCTTCACCAGGCGCAGGTCAGAATTGCCTCCCGGAGGTGTCGAAGTGCCCGAGCAGTCGTTGCCGGAGGGATCGCCATCGCTTGTGGTGTCGACGCACGCCGAGTTCTCGATCGGCGGCGGATTTGGTGGAAACGTAGCCGCCACCTCGACGGCGAACGTGAACGTCGCCGAGCCTCCGGCCGCTACCGTCCCCACCGCCAGTGTGCACGAGCTGCCGGCGGTGTTGCCGGGTGTGCAGGTCCATCCGGGCGATGAGCTCGCCGGCAGGAAGCTCGTGAGCTGCGGCACCGTCTCTTCCAGGCTGACGCCCGCAGCATCTCGAGTACCGACGTTCGACACTACAAGCGCATAGACCAGCACACTTCCAGGAGTCGCGCTGCCGCTCGCCACCGATTTCGAGAGTCGAACGTCGGAGTGGCCTCCCGGAGGTGTCGAGGTGCCCGAGCAGTCGTTGCCGGAGGGATCGCCATCGCTTGGGGTGTCGACGCACGCCGAGTTCTCGATCGGCGGCGGATTCGGTGGCAACGTAGCCGCTACCTGAACGGCAAAACTGAAGGTCGCCGAGCCTCCGGCCGCTACCGTCCCCACCGCCAGCGTGCACGAGCTGCCGGCGCTGTTGTCGGGAGTGCAGGTCCATCCGGCCGAGGAGCTCGCCGGCAGGAAGCTCGTGAGCTGAGGTACCGTCTCTTCCAGACGGACGCCTACGGCAGCCCGGGTCCCGACGTTGGAGACCAGAAGCTCATAGAGCAGAACGCTCCCCGGGCTGGCGTTGCCCTCTGCTACCGACTTCACCAGCCGTACGTCCGGATTTCCGCCTGGAGGCGTCGAGGTGCCTGCGCAGTCGTTCCCAGAAGGATCGCCGCCGCTCGTCGTGCTGACGCATGCCAGGTTCTCGATCAGAGGGGGGTTCGGCGGGAATGTGCTCGCCACCTGGACGGCGAACGTAAACGCCATCGAGCTCCCAGCGGCCACCGTTCCCACCGGGAGCGTGCACGAGGCTCCGGCGTTGCCGTCCGGTGTGCATATCCATCCCGGTGATGAACCTGCTGGGAGGAAGGTCGTGAGCTGCGGCACGCTCTCTTCCAGGCTGACACCCTGGGCCTCCCGAGTCCCAACGTTGGAGACCACCAAGCTGTAGACCAAGGTGCTGCCTGGATCGCCGTTTCCGCTCAATACTGACTTCGACAGGCGCACGTCGGAGTTTCCCCCGGGAGGCGTCGAAGTGCCGCTGCAGTCGTTGCCGGAAGGATCGCCGGTACCCTTCGTGCGTACGCACGCTACGTTTTCGATCGGCGGCGGATTCGGCGGAAATTCGCTCACCACCTGGACGGCGAAACTGAAAGTCGTTGAGCTTCCCGCCGCAATGTTACCGGCCATGAGCACGCAGGAGCTGCCCGCGTTGCCGTTGGGTGTACAGGTCCATCCTGGTGACGAGTCCGATGCCAGGAAAGAGGTCAGCTGCGGTACCGACTCCTCCAGGCTCACACCCGCGGCATCCCGCGTGCCGACGTTGGAAACGGCGAGTTGATAGACCAGCACCCCTCCGGGGTTGCCGTTGCCGCTCGCCACCGACTTCGTCATCCGGATGTCGGAGTTTCCGCCCGGAGGTGTCGAGATGCTTCCGCAGTTGTTCGCTGAAGGGTCGCCGCTCGTGGAGCCCGTTGTGCAAGCGGTGTTGACAATCGGGGGAGGATCGGCCGGAAACGTCGCTGCCAGTTGCACTGCAAACGTCCGGCTCACCGACATCCCCGCGGCGACGCTGCCGAGGGTGAGGGTACAGGTCGAGCCCGCGCTGTTGCTCGGGCTACAGCTCCAGCCGGGCGAAGAGCTTCCAGGCAAGAAGGTCGAAAGCTCCGGCACAGTCTCGGTCAACTCGACGCCCGTGGACTCCCGGGTGCCGATGTTGTCCACGACGAGGCTGTAAACCAGCGTGGCTCCCGGATTCCCATTGCCCGAAGCCAGGGCTTTCGTGATCCGCAGGTCCGGGTTGCCACCGGGCGGCGTCGAAACGCTGGCGCAGTTGTTGCCGCTTGGATCTCCCCCGGTCGTGGTCGACGAGCAAGCCGTGTTGGTGATCGGGGGTGGATCCGAGGGGAACGCCGACGCAAGCTCTACGGCAAACGTCCGGCTCACCGAGGCGCCTGCGGCGACCGGGCCCGCCGCCAGCGTGCAGGTCGAGCCGGCACTGCCGTTCGGACTGCAGCTCCATCCCGGGGAGGAGCTCGCCGCCATGAACGTTGAAAGCACAGGGACGGTCTCCGTCAACTGGACGTCGGCCGCTTGCCGGTTGCCGAGGTTGGCCACCACCAGGCTGTAGACCAACGTCGCCCCGGGGTTCGCACTGCCCGAGGCCACGCTCTTCGTGATGCGCAGGTCGGGATTGCCCCCGGGAGGCGTTGAGACGCTGCCGCAATTGTTTCCGGTGGGATCTCCTCCCGTCGTTGTCGACGAACAAGCCGTGTTGTCGATCGGGGGAGGGTTCGAGGGGAAGGAGGAAGCAAGCTGCACCGCAAACGTCCGGCTCGTCGAGGTTCCTGCCGCGACCGTTCCGACCGCCAGCGTGCATGTCGAGCCCGCGTTGTTGTTGGGCGTGCAGCTCCATCCCGGGGAGGAGCCTGCGGAAATGAAGGTTCCGAGCACCGGCACCGTCTCCGTCAGTTGCACACCGACGGCGGCCCGGTTCCCGAGGTTCGAGACCACCAGGTTGTAGACCAACGTCGCTCCAGGATCACCACTTCCCGACGCCACGCTCTTCGCGGTTGCGAGATCCGGGTAACCGACCGGTGTTCTCGTCGAGCTACAGTTGTTCTGAGGAAGAGGATCGGCCGGAGTGCTCGACGCACAGGCCGTATTGTCGATCGTCACGGGCGGTCCCGGCGGGAAGCCCGAGCCGACCCGCACCGCGAAGAGACGAGTTGCCGTAGCTCCGAAACCCAGGGTTCCGACGTTCAGGGTACATAAGCTCCCCGCGGCGCTGTTGGGAAGGCAAGTCCAGCCCGCGGAGGAATTTCCCGCGTCGAAGACGGTGAGTTGAGGCACCGTCTCCTCGAGCACGACATCGGTTGCAACGCTGTCGCCCAAGTTGGTCACCGCGAGCTCATAGGTCAGGAGGGACCCCGGAGCTCCATCCCCGCTCAAGACCCCCTTGGCCAGACGCAGGTCCGGTGGTGGGAGGCAAGGATTTAGAGGTCCGGCCGATGCATCCACCGAACGCAGGCTTCCAATCGTGGGAGAGGTCCTATCGTTTTGCGCATCTACGACGATGGGCCCCGTCGTTTCGCCTAGATATTCACCGGAAACCCTGAACTGGAAGAAGTAGTTGTCGTCCAGGGGGTTCCCGGCGTGCGGGTCACAGGAATAGCTCAAGACCGCGCCGAAGTCGTTGGAGTCGTTACCGTCCAAGATGCCGAACGTGCATCGGTCGAGGAAAACGAAGTCGGGCTCGATCGAGCCTCCGATGTACCGCCACCGTTCCGAGGAGCTGAACGGCACGGTAATGACGCCGGTCTCAGGCCCGAACGGCGCGTCCAATTGAAACAACGCAACCCGATAGGTCACCGTTTCCGAGCAATCGATCATCCCGTTCGCGTTCAAGTCCTCGAAGCCATCGAAGGCGATCTCGAAGTTCTGGACACCGGAACCCGGAAGAGGGAGTAGAAGGAAAAGACCAAGTAAAAACCCTAGAACCGTTGGTGGGCGCATCGGAGACTCCTCTCTCTTACCGCAGTTCAAAATCGGCCGGCACGAAGACATAAAACGGGGACCCGGCGGGCACTCGGATGACAGGTTTGATATCGGTCGCTTGACGAACCACGTCCGCCGCGGCGCGAGCTAGCTCATTGGCGACCGAAGCGGCCGCGATCTGCCGATTCGAAGCGGCTCCACCGAGCGTGGCACTCTCCTGGGGCTGGCCAAGCTGCGCGGCGGCGCCAATCGCGGAGAGGAACAACGCTCTCCCGAAGGCTCCCCAGATCCGCGCGTCAACTCGTCCCTTCAGTCCTCCCGCGCCATCCCGCCCAGCGCTCTCGGCTCCGTCGAGAGCGACCGTTTCACCGTTCGGCAACTCGATCGAGGTCCAGCGGATGACGAGGCGCTTTTGTCCCAATGCCGCACCGGTGTCGTAACTTCCGAAGACCCGGCTGCCTTGCGGCAACACGACTCTTCCTTGCCGGTCCTTGGCATCCGCCTCGATCCAGGCTTCAGCAGGCCCAGGACTTTCGGAAGACAGAGCCGTCAGCAAGATCGCCGATGCCCAGACCACGCGGCCGAAGTCCACCGCGGGAGCGGGGAGAGAGGCGGGCGATACCACCTGCCCTCCAGCAGGCTGGATCTGTGCGAGCAACGACTTGAAGTCCGGAGGAGAAGGAGGAGTCAAGGGATAGCGGGCCCGCGTCCCCGGGGCGCCTGCCTCGGCCGGCTGATCCCTGGCGGCGCCGAGGAGAATCGGCGCCTCAAGGGCCCTTGACAGAGCAGACTGGCGCCCGCCTTCAGCCGGCGGAAGGGGCACAGACGGTCTTTCCGCGCGAGCCGGAATCGGCCGATAGACCCCTGGAGGCGGCGAAGCTTCGTACTCTCCGGCCGACGCGACGGCCCGTTCGTCATCGCTCGGGCGCACCCCGTTCAGAAAGAGAGGAGACCCCGCCGGCTCTGCCGGCGGCGTCCTCTCCGCGAGCATCTCGCGAAGCTCGGCTCGTCTGCGCTCCTGCTCGCGCCGTCGCTCCTCAATCTCTGCGGTGAATCGGTCACTTTCAGCCCCGGGATTCTTTTCCAGGAACCGCGGCTCGCTCGGCCTCTCCGGGTTCTCCCGAGAAGCCGGCGGCGAACCCTTCGCGGCGCCGCCGC
>Ga0190265_10001602_pt1 | contig 14896 bp, 11 predicted proteins | sample Popmic124T_FD_133135 | JGI IMG/M metagenome (GOLD analysis project Ga0190265, IMG submission 133135) | Populus adjacent soil microbial communities from riparian zone of Indian Creek, Utah, USA - 124 T | ecosystem: Environmental > Terrestrial > Soil > Riparian zone | place: USA: Utah | collected...
AGCGGCCGTTGAAGGCGTCCTTCAGCCGCGAGAACAGCCCCTGCTGACCGGGCTGGAACTGACCGGTCGGCCGCTCCTCGCCCCGCAGCTTGGCGAGCCGCCGCAGCAACTCCTCCTGCTCCGGCTCCAGATTGCCCGGGGTCATCACCTCGACGTGCACGATCAGCTGGCCGCGTCCGCCGCCACGCAGATGCGTGATGCCGCGCTCGTGCAGCGGGACCGACTGCCCGGACTGCGTGCCCGGCCGGATGTCGATCTCCTCCACCCCGTCCAGCGTCTCCAGCGGCACCTTCGTGCCGAGCGACGCCGCCGTCATCGGGATGGTGACGGTGCAGTGCAGATCGTCACCGCGGCGCTGGAACGTGGAGTGCGCGGTCTCGTGGATCTCCACGTACAGGTCGCCTGCCGGGCCACCGCCCGGGCCGACCTCGCCCTCGCCGGCCAGCTGGATGCGGGTGCCGTTGTCGACACCTGCGGGGATCTTCACCGTCAGGCTGCGCCGCGAGCGGATGCGCCCGTCACCGGCGCACTCCGGGCAGGGAGTGGGCACGACCGTGCCGAAGCCCTGGCACTGCGGACACGGGCGCGAAGTCATGACCTGGCCCAGGAAGGACCGCGTCACCTGGGAGACCTCGCCCCTGCCGCGGCACATGTCGCAGGTCTGCGCCGAGGTGCCGGGCGCCGCGCCCTCGCCGCTGCAGGTGTTGCAGACGATGGCTGTGTCGACCTGGATGTCCTTGGTCGTGCCGAAGGCCGACTCCTCCAGGTCGATGTCGAGCCGGATCATGGCGTCCTGGCCACGGCGCGTACGGGACCTGGGACCGCGCTGCGAGGCGGTGCCGAAGAAGGCGTCCATGATGTCGGAGAAGTTGCCGAAGCCCGCTCCGCCGAAGCCGCCGCCACCGCCTCCCGCGCCGCCTGTCGGGTCGCCGCCGAGGTCGTAGACCTGCTTCTTCTGCGGGTCCGAGAGGATCTCGTAAGCGGTGTTGATCTCCTTGAACCGCTCCTGGGTCTTCGGGTCCGGATTGACGTCCGGGTGCAGTTCGCGCGCCAGCCTGCGGAAGGCCTTCTTGATGTCGTCCTGCGAGGCGTCCCGCTGCACGCCGAGGACCGCGTAGTAGTCCGTCGCCACTTACGACTCCGCGAGGATCTGTCCGACGTACCGTGCCACTGCGCGTACAGCTCCCATCGTTCCGGGGTAGTCCATGCGGGTCGGTCCGACCACGCCGAGTTTGGCGACTGCTTCGTCGCCCGAACCGTAGCCGACCGATACCACTGACGTGGAACTCAGCCCCTCGTGGGCATTCTCATGCCCGATTCTTACGGTCATGCCCGGGTCCTTGGCCTCCCCGAGCAGCTTCAGCAGCACGACCTGTTCCTCCAGAGCCTCCAGCACGGGCCGGATGGTCAGGGGGAAGTCGTGCCCGAAGCGGGTGAGGTTGGAGGTGCCGCCGATGATCAGCCGCTCCTCGGTCTCCTCGACCAGTGTTTCCAGCAAGGTGGCGAGCACTGCCGAGACCGTGCCGCGGTCGTCACCGTCGAACGACTCCGGCAAGTCCTGCACCAGGGACGGCACTTCGGTGAAGCGCTGTCCCACCACGCGGCTGTTCAGCCGGGCCCGCAGGTCCGCGAGGGACGACTCCCCCATCGGCCCCGGGGTGTCGATCAGGCGCTGCTCGACCCGTCCGGTGTCCGTGATCAGCACCAGCATCAGCCGCGCCGGAGCGAGCGAGAGCAGCTCCACGTGCCGCACCGTCGAGCGGGTCAGCGACGGGTACTGCACGACGGCGACCTGCCGGGTCAGCTGCGCCAGCAGCCGCACTGTGCGTCCCACCACATCGTCGAGGTCGACGGCGTCGTCCAGGAAATTCTGGATGGCCCGCCTCTCCGGAGAGGAGAGCGGCTTGACGCCCGCCAGTCTGTCGACGAAGAGGCGGTAGCCCTTGTCCGTCGGGATGCGTCCCGCGCTGGTGTGCGGCTGCGCGATGAAGCCCTCGTCCTCCAGCACCGCCATGTCGTTGCGCACCGTGGCCGGTGAGACCTGGAGGTGGTGCCGCTCGGTGAGCGCCTTGGAGCCCACGGGCTCCTCGGTGCCGACATAGTCCTGGACGATCGCGCGCAACACTTCAAGCCTGCGTTCGCTGAGCAATGCGCACACCTCCCGTCCGACCTTGCCCGGCTTGCACCTCCGGGGCGCCGACGCCACTCGGTCCCCCGGCGTCTCCGGCGTCCCTGGCACTCTCGTCAATTGAGTGCCAGATCCCCTGGGCCAGTGTACGGCCGGTAGCCACAGCCGGGGCAAGGGCCGCCTGATTGACCGTACCGTGGGCGCACATCGTGCGGTGTGCCAGTAGCGTCACCGCATGGTCGGTCACCGGGACACAGCGGGGGAAGACACGGGTCCGCAGGCGGCCGAAGAGTGCCGTGCAGGTGGCTGGGAGCAGCTCGTTCCGGGCGTCCTGCGGCGCAGACTGCCCACGTGGGACGCGACGGTGGGTGCCGTGCGGGGACCGTCGGGAATGCTGATCGTCGACACCGGGTCCGGCCTGGCGGAGGGTGCACGGATCCGTGAGGAGCTGCTCGGCCTGACCGGGCTGCCGGTGACACAAGTGGTGCTCACCCACCCGCACTTCGACCACGTGCTGGGTGCCCCCTCCTTCGCGGGTGCGCGCGTGTACGGGGCGAGCGGCATGGACGGGTATCTGGCGGGCGCACGGGAGGAGTTGCGTCGGGACGCCGTCAGCGAGGGGATGCCGCCGGAGGCCGCCGCCGGGGCGGTGGGCGAGCTCGTCCTTCCGCAGCAGGTGGTCGCGGAAGAGCTCACGCTGACGCTGGGCGAGCGGCGGGTGGTGCTGGTGAACATGGGCCCGGCGCACAGCGCACACGATCTGGCGGTGCTCGTACAGGGCAGGCGTGGCAGCGGGAACGGCAGCGAGGGTGGGGACGGCCGGGAGGGCCCGGACGGCCCTGAGAGCCCGAGCGTCGTCTTCTGCGGTGACCTGGTCGAGGAGTCCGGTGAGCCACAGGCGGGCCCCGACGCCACACCGGCCCTGTGGCCCGCCGCACTGGACCGGCTGCTGTCGCTGGGCGGCGAGGACGCACTGTACGTACCGGGGCACGGAGCTGTCGTCGGTGCGGAGTTCGTACGTGCCCAACGGGACGTACTGGCGCGCCGCTTCGCACAATCGTGAAGAATGCGTTCATGCGCAGCCGTTCCTACGACTCCGACCTCACTCCGCCGTGGAAGAAGCGGCAGCAGCCCGTGCCCGAGGTCCCGGCCGATCCCGACCTCGTGGTGGAGGAGATCTCCACGGGGTTCTGCGGTGCGGTGATCCGCACGGAGAAGACCGCTGAAGGACCGACGGTCACCCTTGAGGACCGGTTCGGAAAGCACCGGGTCTTCCCGATGGAGCCGTGTGGCTTCCTGCTGGAGGGCAGGACCGTCACGCTGGTACGGCCGGGCCCGGCCCCGGCCGGTACGGGTGCCGGGGCCGGGGCCACGGCGCCGCAGCGCACCGCTTCCGGTTCGCTCGCTGTCCCGGGTGCACGTGCACGCGTGGCCCGCGCCGGCCGCATCTATGTGGAGGGGCGGCACGACGCGGAGCTGGTGGAGAAGGTCTGGGGCGACGACCTGCGCATCGAGGGCGTGGTGGTCGAATACCTGGAGGGCATCGACGATCTTCCCTCCCTCGTACGGGACTTCGGGCCCGCACCGGACGCGCGGCTCGGTGTGCTGGTCGACCATCTCGTACCGGGCTCCAAGGAGTCCCGTATCGCGGCGGAGGTCACGGGCGAGGACGTCCTCGTGGTCGGTCACCCGTACATCGACATCTGGGAAGCCGTGAAGCCGTCGTCCGTCGGTATCGGCGCCTGGCCCCGCGTGCCGCACGGACAGGACTGGAAGACCGGCGTCTGCCGGGCGCTGGGGTGGCCCGAGAACACGGGGGCGGCGTGGCAGCGGATCCTCGGCCACGTGAACGACTACAGGGATCTGGAGCCCGCGCTGCTGGGCAGGGTGGAACAGCTCATCGACCATGTGACGGTCGGCTTCTCCTGAGGGACGGGGCTCGCAGGCCCTGAGGCGTGCGGGCCCTGCGTGCCGTACCTGCCGTGCTGCCGTGCTGCCGTGCGTGGTGGCCCGTGCCGGGTCCGTGCCGGGTCCGTCCCGGCGGAGCACGCCCGTCACGGACAATGGGACCCATGCCCTCCGCACTGCCCGACGGCGAGCCCGTCCCCGAGAGCGGCTCGCTCCCGCCGGAAGCCCTCGCGGGCCGCGAGTCCCGGCCGCTCGGCTTCTATCTGCACGTGCCCTACTGCGCGACCCGCTGCGGCTACTGCGACTTCAACACCTACACCGCCGCCGAGCTGCGCGGCTCCGGCGGTGTACTCGCCTCACGCGAGAACTACGCGGCCACGCTGAGCGACGAGATCCGGCTCGCCCGCAAGGTGCTCGGCGACGATCCGCGCCGTGTCAGTACCGTCTTCGTCGGCGGAGGCACCCCGACGCTGCTGCCCGCCGCGGACCTCGCCCGGATGCTGGCGGCCGTGCGGGACGAGTTCGGGCTGGCCCCCGACGCGGAGGTGACCACAGAGGCGAACCCCGAGTCCGTCGATCCCGGCTATCTCGCGCAGCTTCGCGAGGCGGGCTTCAACCGGATCTCCTTCGGGATGCAGAGCGCACGCCCCCACGTACTGCAGGTCCTGGACCGCACCCACACCCCCGGACGGCCCGAGGCATGCGTCGCGGAGGCGCGCGCCGCCGGCTTCGAGCACGTCAATCTCGATCTCATCTACGGAACGCCCGGCGAGACGGACGACGACTGGCGTGCCTCTCTGGACGCCGCGCTGGCCGCGCAGCCCGACCACGTCTCGGCGTACGCCCTGATCGTCGAGGAGGGCACCCAGCTCGCCCGCCGCATCCGGCGCGGCGAGGTCCCCATGACCGACGACGACGTGCACGCGGACCGCTACCTGATCGCGGAGGAAGCACTGTCCGCCGCGGGCATGAGCTGGTACGAGGTGTCCAACTGGGCGACCGCCTCCGACCCCGCCGCCCGCTGCCTCCACAACGAGCTGTACTGGACCGGCGCCGACTGGTGGGGTGCGGGACCGGGCGCGCACAGCCACGTGGGCGGCGTGCGCTGGTGGAACGTCAAGCACCCGGCTGCCTACGCGCAGGCACTCGCGGAGGGCCGCTCCCCCGGCGCGGGCCGCGAGCTGCTCGGTGCCGAGGACCGGCGCGTGGAGAGGATCCTGCTGGAGCTGCGGCTCCTGGCGGGCTGCCCGCTCGAACTGCTCGCTCCCGCAGGGGCGTCGGCCGCCCGCAGAGCCCTGTCCGACGGGCTGCTGGAGCCCGGCCCGTACGAGCAGGGCCGCGCGGTGCTCACGCTGCGGGGGCGGCTGCTGGCCGACGCGGTCGTGCGTGACCTGGTCGACTGAACGCACAGCTGCAGCAGCCCGCTCGCGCCAACCCGGAGGTCTCCACGGGCCTCGTCCACGAGGCGACTGCGCCGACGGTGGGCCGCCAGGTTCCGGTCAGTCGAAGTCGCCGGCTACGGAGGTGGCGGTGCCGCGGGTGCACACAGTCGCCACGTCGACGAGGAGCCGGCCCTGCTCGGTGTCGGCGGTGAGGGAGGCCGTGTAGCCCTGGGCGCTGGTGGAGTCGCCGGGGCCGGTGAAGACGGCATGCCCTTCGGCCACGGCGTCCTCCGTCCAGCTGTTCCCGATCAGTTGGGCGCGGGCGGCGGCGAGTATCTCCTGGAGCGTCGTCGGAGCGAGCTCTGCCATCTCCCAGTGGTGGCGCACCGTGCAGCCGGCAGTCAGCCCTTTGGAGCGGCAGGATGTGCACGCGACGGAGGCGAGGTGGTCGGCCTCCTCGCCCATGGGACCGCGCATTCCGACTGCGTCCAGGACAAGGCTGGACCGGCGGCGGACGGCCTCGGCCACCTCCTCGTCGACGCGCTCGGGCTCGGGTCCGCGTTCGGGCTCCGGCTGCGGCGCCTGCTCGTGAGGGCCGGGCTGGGCGGGGATACCCGCGATCCGCTCCAGCTCCCGCTGTTCGGCGAGGTCCTCGTCGGTCGCCCAGTCGAGGGTGCCGAGGATGGCGTCGAACATCTCCGCGTACATGTCCCAGGCGCCGAGGGACGGCGAGTTCAGTTCGAAGACCATCGTCTCGCCCTGCCCGGGCAGCGGCACGTACGTCTGGATGACGCCTTGCGGCAGGGTCTGCGGCTGCCCGTCGGGGGACAGTTCGGGCGGGACGGTCACCTCCAGCCCGCCGATCCTGGTCACGGCGGGGGCGCTGTCCAGCGGCAGCGCAGTCGTGCCGACGTCGTCGTGTGCGTAACGCCGCTTCAGCAGTGCCTCCGTGGCCTCGGCCGCCTCCTCGACGGTTCCCCCGAGCGAGGGGACGCGGTTCACGAGGACGGTGGCCATGGTCGGCTCGCCCTCGTGCTCCACGAAGCACATACCGGCGTACTCGGCCTCGGCTTCGATGAGTTGAGCCGTCTGCCGCAGCATCATCTGCGCGAAGAAGTGCTGGTCGTCGGTGCTGCGGTCGGCCAGCACCGTGGTCGCCAACTCGACGATGCGGTCGGCAACTTCCTCGGGCTCGGTGGCGTCCACGGGGAGCGGGTGGAAGAACGTCGGCATGAGCCAGCCGACGTGCAGCTCGGAGCGCCCGGCAGCTGCGGCCTCGGTCACTTCTTCGGCTCCGGTTCGGGGTAGTTGGCGTTGAGCGGGATCGGGTCTTCCTTGGTGAGGGTCTGGGGGAAGACGTCCGTGAAGTCGATTTGCCCGGCGAGTGAATATGTGGGGAGGGCAATCCAGCTTCCGTCGGTGAACCCGTATTGGATGCCCTGGTTTCCGTGCTTCGAGGCTGTGCTTCGAGTCCACTCCAAGTCTTTGCGATCAGCGCGCCAACCGATTTCCACGGCATTGGCGTAGTACTTCAAGCGCTTCGTACGCGGGACGTGGAGCAGCTTGATCTCGGTCTCGGTGACACAGAGCAGGTGCTGGACGTTGGCCTTCGATCTGGGGAGTGAGGCAACCAAGAGCCTTCCGGCCTGGCTCTCCGCCGCGCCGAAGAACAGGCACGAGACCTCGTCGAGGTTGGAGGTGCCCGTCGAGCGGCGCCGACTGTCCGCGCGGACCTCCGGGCCGGTTTTGAAGTGGATGGACTTCTTGGGCCCGAGGAAGTCCAGGATGAGCGTGCGCCCAAGCAGGTCGCCCAGCTTGCGAAGCGGTGCCCGCTTCACCCCCTGCTGCTCCAGAACTCGTGGCCGTTGCCGGTGCGGGGTCTGCAACGAGTCAGGCATTTCACCGCGCCTGACGATGAAGACACCTTTCATATTCTCGTTCGGGCATGCCCGTTGAGCAGCTTGAAGCGCCTTTTGCACTCTAGCCTCTGCCGATGCCAACGGTGAATCTCCTTACCGTGTGCGGGTGGAAGGGGTCCGCCCCGGTCGCCGCCTGGTTCCCGCCACTGCTTCAGCTGGTGGCTTGGCTCCAGGCTCCGGCGCCGAAGGAAGCCGATTTCACTGTGAACTGGGACGCTCTGTTCAGCGCATCGGGGTTGACGGTCTTACCGAAGGAGCTCGCAACAGCCTTCTCCGCCGGCCCGAGCAGGTACTTCTGGGTGAGTGGCTCGCGAAGCCCGCCGTGGACAGCGTCCCGTGCCGCACCCATGCGCGTGGTGGCGGCTGCCGCCTTCGCGGCTCCGGCTGTTGCTTCGGCGCCCTGCTCGGCCTGCTTGGCTCCCTTGACCAGCGCCACGGCGCCCTTCCCCGCAGGAATCACCGACAGCGCGTCCAGTCCCATCTTCGCCCAGCCGCCTTTCTGTCCGCGCATGCCCTGGACGGCGTGACCGGCCATCGCGCCGAGGGCGAAGGCTCCCGCAGCTGCGCCCAGGACCGCGCCCACGGCAGTGCCGACGCCGGGAATGATCTGGCAGGCGAGGGCGGCCGCTCCGAGGCCCGACGAGATCGTGGACAGCAGGTCGGCGTTCTCGGCGAGCCAGTCGCCGGCGTCGCGCGCGACCTCCTTCAGGCCGTCACTGATCCGGTCCCACAGCCCGAGGTCCGGCGGGTGGTTCTCCGACGCCTTGATGATGGCCGCCTCGGCCTCCTGGGCCCGGTCGTTCCACCGGCCGTAGATCTCTTCGGCCTCGCGGACCAGTTTCTCCAACTTGTCCTGCGCCTGGTCCACTTCGGCCCGCTGACGGTCCAGCTTCTTGTTGAGCCGGTCGGCCTCGTCGGCGGGCATGGGGCCGAGCGCCCTGAGGCGGTCGTTCTCGGTGTTGTACGCGCCCGTGAGCCGGTCGGACTCCCGCCGGGCCGTAACAGCCTCGGACTCCAGGCTCTCCGCCCTCCGCTGGAATGCGGACAGCTTGCTGTGCCAGGAGCGCAGCGCCTTGGCGCAGTCGCCCATGGAATCGGTCCCCTGCTTGAGGTACTTGGGCAGTTCGCCCAGTTTCTTCGAGAACCGTTCGGCCGCCTCGCCCTCCCACGCACCGCCCTTCTTCCCGACGGACGTCAGCAGTTCGTCGAGCTGGTCCAGTTCGGTACTGACGGCCTTCACGTCCGAGGCCAGGTTGTCGATGGCCTCCAGGTCACCCTTGGCAGGGTTGAACTTCAGGCCGGGCCATGCGTCGTCGCCCAGGATGAAGATGCTGCGATACGACATGCGGCGTCCCCCTTGCTGCTTCCCGCTCGTTACTTCGCGCCGAACCCCTTGGCGGTGGCCTCTTCGCCTTCCTTGTACTTGTCGATGGTGGTCCGCAGGCGGTCCTTGATGTCCTTCGCCGCGTCCTCGATGCGCTTGATGCCGTCGTCCCACTCCGACTGGAAGGTGTCGCAGGCATTGTCCAGCCCGTTCGTGCCCAACGTTTTCGGGCCGACGTTCTTCAGGCGTTTCCGGGCCTGCTGCATGCGTTCGCCGCACTCGTCGAGTTTGTGCACAATGCGCTCGGTCGCGGCGATATCGATCTCAAAACCCGTGCTCATGCCTCTCCCCGTTGTACCGGCTATCGAGCCCACTACACCGTCGACGGAGCCGTACCGTCAACTGACAGCGGGACGTCGGGGAATTGCCGGTTCCGTGAACGGGGCGGCTGCCTCAGCCGTCCTCGCGCGCCTGCAGCACCACCAGAGCGAGGTCGTCCACCGGGGCACCGTCGCCGAAGTCGTGCACCGCACGGCGCACCCGTTCGGCGGTGGCGGCGGCGGGCAGCCCGCCGCATTCGCCCAGTACGGCCACCAGCCCGTCATCGTCGTCGAACTGCCGTGCCCCGCAACGCCGTTCGGTGACGCCGTCCGTGACACACAGCAGGGTTTCGCCGGGTTTCAGAATGACGCTCTGGCTCTCGTAGCCGACGTCCTCGACCACGCCGAGCAGCAGCTGAGGCTCCGCTGCCGCCCGTACCTCGCCCGACGCCTCGCGTACCAGCGGCAGCGGATGACCGGCACTCACCAGAGTGCACTCGATGCCGCCGCCCTCGGATGCGGGACGGGGCGCCAACTCGCCGTAGACCAAGGAGAGGAAGCGGGTCTGCTCTCCCACCTCGCGGTTGAGCCGGTCCATGACCTGCGGAACGCTGTAGCCCTCCCGGGCCAGCAGCCGCAGCACGGGACGGGCGAGGCCGGTGACGACAGCCGCTTCAGGGCCGTTGCCGCACACGTCGCCGAGCGCGAACCGCCAGCGTCCCTCGCCCACTTCGAAGAAGTCGTAGAAGTCACCGCCGGCCCATGAGCCCTCGCCTGCCGGCTCGTAGACGACGGAGGTCTCCACGCCCGGGATGACGACCGAGCCGGAGGGCAGCAGCCCCCGCTGGAGGACCTGGCTGATGGTGGCCTGCCGGGTGTAGCGGCGCGCGGAGAGCACTGCAAGGGCGACGCGGCGGGCGAAGTCCTCGATGATTCCCACGACTTCGTCGGGGATGCGGAGCAGGCCGGCACGTCCGATGACGAGGCTGCCCACCGTACGTCCGCCGACGAGGAGGCGGCAGCCCACCGCGGCGCCGCCCGGTCCGTACGCGGAGGCCTGACCCGGCCAGTCCAGGGGCACGGCCTGCCCTGACGGGTCCCTTCTGGACAGTACGGGCGGCGACTTCTCCAGCTCCGCACGCAGCTCGTCCATGCGGTCTTCCTGGGAGTGCCAGACGCGTGCCAGGCGGGGCGGCGCGGGTGTGTCCGTGTCGGCGAGCCATACGGCGCACCAGTCGGCGAAGCGGGGCACCAGCAACTGGCCTGCCAGGGAGGCGACTCGGTCCTCGTCCGTCTGGCCGGCGAGCAGATCGGAGGCCTCGGCGAGGAAGGAGAGAATGCCGTGGTTGATCCAGTCGGGGCCCCAGTGGGTGCCGGTCGCGGCGCGCTGGGCGCTGGGGGCGAGCTTCCCGGTCAGATTCAGGCCGTGCTGCAGGGCGTTGCGGGTGGACTCCGTACGCGCACCGCTGCCGTCCGCCTGCTTCGGCAGCGTGACCGAGGCCGGGTCCGAAGCCGAAGCCGATGCCGAAGCCGACTCCGAACTGTACGGACGCTCCTCCGCCTCCCAAGGCAGCCTGAACCAGACCGTCTTGCCGTCCCGCCGGTAGCTGACGCCCCATTCCTCCGCGAGCGCGGCGACCAGGCGCAGGCCGTGGCCCTGATGTCCGGGGTGCCCGTCGTCCTCGCCGACCGCGCGCGTCTCCACCGCACGCGTGGAGTGCTGGTCGGCGACCTCCACGACCAGAGCGCTGCCCTCGTACCGGCACTCCAGCTGCACGCCCGTGCCGGCGTGCACCACCGCGTTCGTCACCAACTCGCTGGCCAGCAGCATCGCGTCGTCCACCGACGCGTCCGGCATCCCCCAGCCGCGCAGTGCCCGGCGGACGAACGTACGCGCGGCCGAAGGGGATTGAGTGCCGCCGGGCAGCGACACCCGCGCCGTGAAGGAGTCCGGCTCGGGCACGAGTCCGGCCACGAGGTCGGTCGCGGTACCGGCTGTCCGCCGGTCGTCCGCCTCCGCCTCGCCCGCATCCCCCCACCACATCGACATCGTCCCCACAGTGCCGCACCTCTACAGTTCTCCGATTAAACCCCGCGCGGTCACCCCAAGGGTGACAGACTGACCTGATCCATATGCGTCGAGTGACGAAACTGATGAGGCGCGACCATGAGTGGTGAAGCGTCCGGAGCTCTGGACACTCCTCAGGAGGCGGGCGCCGGACTGCGCCCCGTGCTCCATGTGCTGCGCGCCCTGCGCGACGGCGACCTCACCGCACGCGTCGGGCTGGATCCCGGTGCCGTGCCCGGAGTTCACACCGAAATCGCGGACACCGTGAACCAGCTCGCCGCGCGCACCGAGCACCTCGCCTCCGAGCTGCTCCGCGTACGCAACGACGTCGTACGCCGCGGCCGGGAGGACGAACGTCTGACTGCGAGCCCCGGCCAGGGGGCGTGGACAGACTCCGTAGGCGCGGTCAACTCCCTTCTCGAGACGATCCTCGGCTCACGTGCGGAGGCCACCCGCGTGCTTGCCGCCGTGGCCGACGGTGATCTCTCCCGCCGCGTCGACCTGCACGAGGACGGCAGGCCCCTCCGTGGCGAACTGCGCCGCCTGGGCCGCACCGTCAACCGGATGACCGATCAACTCGCCCTGTTCACCAGCGAGGTGACCCGCGCGGCCCTCGACGAGGACGGCGAGGGCGGCCGCGGCCCGGGCGGCAAGCACACCGGTCCGGTCACGCCGCACACCACCGTGCGTGGCCTGTCCGGCAGTTGGCGGGACGCGGCGGAGGCGGTCAACCGGATGGTCACCGACCTGCGCGAGACCACGCGTGCGAAGGAGTGGCTGGAGTCCAACCTCACTCGGCTCGCCGCTCTGATGCAGGGCCGACGCGACATACGGGAGATCGCCGAGCCCATCATGCGGGAGCTCCCGCCGCTCGTCGGGGCGCAGTTCGGCGCCTTCTTCCTGGCGGGACGTTCCGAGGCGGGGACAGCACCGGGCGCCGAGGAGCTGTCGTACGTCGCCGGCTACGGCACCGCCGCGTACGAACCCGGCGCACGGCCGCACGGCGGCGAACACGGGCACAGCCTGATCGCCCAAGTCGCCGCGGAGAAGCGGCGGCTGCTGCTCACCGACGTGCCGCCGGACTACCTGCCCGTCGGTTCCGGGCTGGGCGAGGCACGTCCGGCCTGTGTGGTGATCCTGCCCGTGCTGTACGAGGACCGGCTGCTGGGTGTACTCGAACTGGCGTCGTTCAGCACGTTCAGCGACATCCACCTCGCCTTCTTCGACCAGTTCGTGCACACCATGGGCGTCGCCCTGCACACCATCAGGGCCAATACGGAACTCTCCGAGAAGGCCTCGCTGCTCGCCGCCTCCTCGCAGTACAAGACGCAGTTCCTCGCCAACATGTCGCACGAGCTGCGCACTCCGCTCAACTCACTGCTGGTTCTCTCGCAGTTGCTCGCGGACAACGAGGCGGGGCATCTCTCGTCCGAGGAGGTGCGCTTCGCGCAGACGATCCACCGCTCGGGCACGGACCTGCTGCTCCTCATCAACGATGTGCTAGACCTGGCCAAGATCGAGGCAGGCCGGATGGAGGCACGTCCCCGGCGTCTCACGCTGCGGAAGCTGCTCACCTATGTGGAGGACACCTTCCGCCCGCTCGCCCTCGACCGCGGCCTCGGCTTCTCCGTGACCGCGGCGGACGAGGCGCCCGTTCAACTGCACGCGGACGAGCGGCGGTTGCAGCAGGTGCTGCGCAATCTGCTCTCCAACGCCATGAAGTTCACGGCCGAGGGCGGCATCAGCCTGCACGCCGCACCGGCCGCCGACCGCGGCCCGGACGGCGAGCCGCTGGTCGCCTTCACCGTCACCGACACGGGCATCGGCATCGCGCCCGGGCAACTCCCGCGCATCTTCGAGGCGTTCCAGCAGGGAGACGGCTCCACTCACCGCACGTACGGAGGTACGGGGCTCGGGCTCGCCATCAGCCGGGAGCTGGCCGGGCTTCTCGGCGGCAGCATCACCGTGGAGAGCACACAGGGCAAGGGCAGCACCTTCACGCTGTACGTACCGGCGCATCTGCCGGCCGCCGTGCCGCAGCCCGCGGTCGCCGCCCCGGCGCCGGAACCGCGCCCGCAGCCGTCCCAGCCCGCGCAGCCCGCGCAGCCCTCACAGCTTGCACAACTGCCCGCGCCGCGCAGCAACGGCCACAGCACGGGCACCGGCACCGGCACCGGCACCGGCGACCACAGCGACAGCACCTCCGAAGAAGGCACGTCCGCCTCCTCCCGTCTCACCGTGTGGCAGAGCGGACGTGCCGCGGAAGTCCTGCGGCGCACACGCGTGCTGCTGGTCGACGACGACATCCGCAACGTCTTCGCCCTGACGCATCTGCTGGGCCGTGTCGGCATGTCCGTGCGCTACGCCGAGAACGGCGTCGAGGCACTGGCCGCCCTGGAACGCGAACCCGCCGTCGACCTGATCCTGATGGACATCATGATGCCGGAGATGGACGGCTACGAGGCCATCCGCACCCTCCGCGCCGACCCCCGCTTCGCTCAGCTGCCCGTGGTCGCCCTCACCGCGCAGGCCATGCCGGGTGACAGCGGGCAGTCTCTCTCCGCAGGAGCCTCCGCATACGTGCCCAAGCCCGTCGTCATCGACCAGCTGCTGGGCACGGTGCTCGCCCTGCTCGATCCGCATCACCCCACGAGGCAGCGATGACTCCAGAGTTCAGTGCGCAAATACCGCACACCGCGTACGCCGACCCGTCCGACGAGGCGAGCATCCTGCTGGTCGACGACAGGGAGGACAACCTCGTCGCGCTGGAGGCCGTGCTCGCCACGCTGGAAGTGCCCCTGGTCCGGGCGACGTCCGGCGAGGAGGCGATGAAGGCGCTGCTGCGCCGGGAGTTCGCGGTCGTGCTGCTCGATGTGCTGATGCCCGGCATGGACGGCTTCGAGACCGCCGCGCACATCAAGCGTCTCGACCAGACCCGGGATGTGCCGATCATCTTCCTGACCGGGGCCGAATCCGCGTCCGAGGCCGGCTACGCCTTCCGTGGTTACGCGACCGGAGCCGCGGACTACCTCACCAAGCCCTTCGACCCGTGGATGCTGCGCACCAAGGTCTCGGTCTTCCTCGAACTCCACCGCAAGAACCGGCAGTTGCAGCAGTTGCTGAGCGGCCAGCGCGACCGGCTGGGAGAGTTCGCGCGGCGTCTGCTGGCGGTCGAGAGTCATCTGAACCGCAGCACGTCCGACAGCACGGCCGACAGCGCGAGCGGCACGGAAGGCACCGCCGAGGGTGACCCCCCGCCCGCGGGCCGGGCCAGCGAAAGCGACCACAGCGGTGGCACGGTGCCGGACGTGCCGGAACTCGCCCGCCGCGTCGCACAGTTGGCCGCCGCCCTGGACGGGCTCCGCGACGAAATGCGCTGAACATGCGTGTGCCGGACGGTCGTCACACCGCCCGGCACAGCAACACTCCTTGCATGCCTGCAAGTTCAGGCCGTGATTCTCACGCCTCGCGCGAACCCGCGTACATCTCCTCGATCAGGTGCCCGTACTCCCGCTCCACCACAGGCCGCTTGAGCTTGAGGCTGGGTGTCAGCTCACCGTGCTCGATGTCGAGGTCGCGCGGCAGCACACGGAACTTCTTGATGGTCTGCCAGCGCTGGAGGCTGCCGTTCAGCTCCTCCACGTACCCGTCGACCATCCGGCGCACGTCTTCGCTGATGATGACCTCGGTGTAGGGCTTGCCCTTGAGCGACTCCTGCTCCTCCGCCCACGCGGCGAGGCTCACCTCGTCCAGGGCGATCAGCGCGGTGCAGAAGTTACGGTCCGCGCCGTGCACCAGGATGTTGGAGACGTACGGACAGAGCGCCTTGAACTGGCCCTCCACCTCC
>Ga0190265_10001603_pt1 | contig 14896 bp, 16 predicted proteins | sample Popmic124T_FD_133135 | JGI IMG/M metagenome (GOLD analysis project Ga0190265, IMG submission 133135) | Populus adjacent soil microbial communities from riparian zone of Indian Creek, Utah, USA - 124 T | ecosystem: Environmental > Terrestrial > Soil > Riparian zone | place: USA: Utah | collected...
CGCCGGCCATCCACGCCGCCAACTCGGCCGGCGCGTTGGCCCATCCATCGGCTCGCTACTCGTTCGTCCGAGCCGGGATCGCGATCTACGGGATCTCGCCCGGGCACGGCGTCGACCATCTGTGCCGCGACTTGCGCCCGGCGATGAGCCTGCGCGCCCGGGTGGCGTTCGTGAAGCGTGTCGCGGCCGGTTCGCGGATCTCCTACGGGTTGCGGCACACGTTCACGCGATCGACGACCGTCGCCGCCGTTCCCATCGGATACGCCGACGGCGTGCCGCGCCGCCTGTTCGAAACCGGCGGTGAGGTGCTCATCGGCGGCCGACGCCGACCCATCGTCGGTGTGGTGACGATGGATCAATTGATGGTCGATGTCGGCGACGATCCGATCGCGGTCGGCGACGAAGTCGTGTTGATCGGTGAGCAAGGAGGACAACGTGTCGGCGCCGAAGAATGGGCCGACCGGCTCGGCACGATCGGGTACGAGATCGTGTGTGGTGTGAGCAGGCGCATCGCGCGTTCGCCGCGCCGTAGCATCGGGGACTGAACATGTTGCTCCGCGCTGATTCCCTGGCGTCGACCCACGCGGTCGCGGCCGTGCTCGCGGGTCTCGCGCGCCCAGGCGATGTGATCGTGCTGGCCGGGGACATGGGGGCCGGCAAGACCGCGCTCGCGCAGGGCTTCGGCCGCGCCCTCGGTGTGACCGAGCCGATCACTTCGCCGACGTTCACCCTCGTGCACAGCTACAAGTGCGGCAAGATCACGTTCCACCACGTCGACCTCTACCGGTTGGAGCGCATGGCCGAGGTCGCCGACCTGGCGCTCGGTGAGCTGGCCGAGTTCTCCGGCATCGTGGTCGTCGAGTGGGGCGACGTGGTGGCCGCGAGTCTCGGCGACCATCTCGTCGTCAGGCTCGAGCCGATCGAGGGCGACGAGGAGGCACGCATCATCGAGGTCACGCCGTCGGGCTCGTCGTGGGCGACGCGCTGGGCCCGCCTGTCGAGCGGCCTCGAGGAGTGGCAATGCTGATCCTCGGCATCGAGACCGCCACCGAGCAGGTCAGCGTCGCGATCGGTGGTCACGAGGGCGTGATCTCGACGTTCGAAGTCGCCCGCGGGCGGCGACACGCCGAGATCCTCGCCCCAGCGATCCAGTTCATGTGCCGCCAGGCCGACATCGAGCTGTGCGAGTTCGGCTGCATCGCGGTCGACGTCGGTCCGGGCCTGTTCACCGGCATGCGCGTCGGGCTGGCGTCGGGCAAGGCGCTGGCCCAGGCGTTGCGGATCCCGATGATCGGCATCAGCTCACTCGACCTGCTGGCGTTCCCTCATCGCCACACCGATCGTGTCGTCGTCCCCGTGATCGACGCTCGCAAGGGCGAGGTGTTCTGGGCGATGTACCGCCAGGTGCCGGGCGGCGTGCAGCAGGTCGCGGCACCGACCGTCGGTCCCGTCGACGAGCTCGTCGCCGATCTGCTGGCGCGCAGCCAGGAGGTGCTGTGCGTCGGTGACGGTGCCATCCGCTACCACAACGAGATCCTCGACGGCTACCGCTGCGAGTTCGGCAGCTCGGCCCACCCGTCGGCGGCGCCCCTGGTGCAGCTCGCCCACGCTCGGGCGCTGCGCGAGGAGTGGGTCAGCCCTCGCGACATCGAGCCGATCTACCTGCGCCTCCCCGACGCCAAGATCAACTGGGCGACCAGGGGTTCGCGTCGATGAGCGTGCTCGCCCGCCTGCTGCAGCGCGCCGACGACGAGCCCATCGTCATCGAGGAGATGCGCCGCAAGCACCTCACCCAGCTGCTCCCCATCGAGCACGACGCGTACCCCAAGCCGTGGTCGCGCTCGGTGTTCGAGAGCGAGCTGGATCAGGTTCATGGCGGGAGCCGGCACTACATCGTCGCCCGCCGGCGTCGGGTGGTGATCGGCTATGCCGGGTTGTGGATCGCATCGGATCCGGCCGGCGACCAGGGTCATATCACCAACATCGTGGTGGCCGCCGACCACCGGCGTCAGGGGGTGGCGACCCGTCTGCTCGGGTCGCTCGTCGCCGAGGCCATCGAACGCGGGTGCATCGCGTTGACGCTGGAGGTCCGGGTGTCGAGCACCGGCGCCCAGGAGCTGTACCGCCGGTTCGGGTTCGGCCCGGCCGGTATGCGCAAGCGGTACTACGAGAACACCGAAGATGCGATCGTGATGTGGTGCCACGACATCCGGTCCGACGACTACGCCCGACGGTTGCGAGAGCTGGGTGGTGAGGCGTGAGCCGCGCCCTGACCCACGATGACTCGACGGTCGTCCTCGGCATCGAGACCAGTTGCGACGAGACCGCGGCGGCGCTGGTGATGGGCGGCTCGGACGTCTTGTCGAGCGTCGTGGCGAGCCAGATCGAATTGCACGCCGATTTCGGCGGCGTCGTGCCCGAGATCGCCAGCCGCGCTCACCTCGAGGCCTTGAACCCCGTCGTCGCCCGGGCCGTCGTGGAAGCCGGGATCGACGAGTCACGGATCGACGCCGTCGCCTGCACCATCGGACCGGGGCTGATCGGCGCGCTGTTGGTCGGGGTGTCGGCATCCAAGTCGTTGGCGTTGGCGTGGGACGTCCCGTTCGTCGGGGTCAACCATCTCGAGGCGCACTGCTACTCGGCGTTCCTCGAGGATCCGACGCTCGAGTTCCCGCTCGTCGTGCTGCTCGTCTCCGGCGGGCACACGATGCTCATCGAGATGTGCGGGCACGGGCGCTACCGGCTCCTCGGCCAGACGATCGACGACGCGGCCGGTGAGGCATTCGACAAGGTGGCGCGGTTCTTGGGTCTCGGCTACCCGGGCGGACCGGCGATCGACAAGGAGGCCCTGCGCGGTGATCCGGAGGCGATCCGCTTCCCGCGGGCGATGCTCGACGACGGGCTCGACTTCAGCTTCAGCGGCCTCAAGACCGCGGTCGTGAACCACGTCCGCCAGAACCCCGACGTCACATCGGCCGACGTCGCGGCCTCGTTCCAGGCGGCGGTCGTCGACGTGCTCGTCGTCAAGGCCCGTCGGGCGGCCGAACAGGTCGGGGCGACCGGTCTCGTGCTCGGTGGTGGGGTGGCGGCGAACTCGTTGCTGCGCGAGGAGCTGCTGGGCGCGTGTGCCGCCGACGGACGTCGCGGCTTCCTTCCGAGCCGCGAGATGTGCACCGACAACGCGGCGATGATCGCCGCCGTCGGGTGGCATCGCCTGGGATCAGACGGCCCGAGCCCGCTCGACACCGGCGCCTACCCCAACCTCCGCCTCGAGCTGATCCCCGACTGACCGGTCTGCGGACGCGACCGGCGGCCGGTACCGTCGGGGCGTTGTGAGCGATCGACTTCCACTCCGCATCGGGGCGTTCGAGCCCGCCGTGCCGGTCGTCCTGGCGCCGATGGCGGGGGTCACCAACGCCGCCTTCCGGGCGATGTGCCGGTCGTACGGACCCGACCTGCTGTACGTGAACGAGATGGTGATGGCGACCGCCGTCGTGTTCGGCAACGACAAGACCCAGCGGATGATGACGTTCGGTCCCGACGAGCGGCCACGCAGCCTGCAGATGTACGGCGGCGATCCGGACATGCTGGGGCGGGCGGTGCACCACCTGTGCGACGCCGATCGGGTCGACCACATCGACATCAACCTCGGGTGCCCGGCGGCGAAGGTCACCCGCAAGGGTGGCGGCGCGGCGGTGGCGGCCAAGCCCGCCCTGCTGCGGGCGATCATGCAGGCCGCGGTCGGGGCGGCGCGCCCGTACGGCGTGCCCGTGACCGCCAAGTTCCGCATGGGCCTGTGGGACGACATGCCGAACTACGCCCGCACCGGCGAGATCTGTGCCGAGGCCGGGGTGGCGTGGATCGCCTTGCACGCCCGTTCCGTCGAGCAGCACTACGCCGGTCAGGCCCACTGGGACGCGATCGGTGAGCTCAAGCAGGCCGTGCCGTCGATCCCTGTGCTCGGTAACGGCGACATCTGGGAGGCGTCCGACGCGGTCGCGATGATGCTCGCCACCGGCTGCGACGGCGTCGTGGTGGGCCGCGGCTGCCTCGGCCGCCCGTGGTTGTTCGGCCACCTCATCGAGGCGCTCTCCGGGCGGCCCGTCCCGCCGGCCCCGCGGCTCGCCGTGGTCCTCGACGCGATGGCGCGCCACGCCCGCCTGCTCGTCGACCTCTATACGCAGTTCGACAACCGCGCGGGTGGTCGCAGCGGAGAAGACCTGGCGATGTGCGACTTCCGCAAGCACACGTCGTGGTACCTGGCCGGGTATCCGGTCGGACCGGAGGTTCGCCACGCGCTCGCCCAAGTGGCGACGCTGATGGAGCTCGACGGCCTGCTCGGCGGCCTCGACCCGGCGGCCGAGCTCGTCGACGGTGGCGAGCGGATCAAGCGCGGCCATGCCAATGGTCCGGTCAAGGTCGCCCTGCCCGACGGCTTCCTCGACGACCTCGACGACCTGACCGTGCCCGACGACGACGCCGTGATGGCGGTCTCCGGGGGCTGACGGATGCGGCTGGTGCTCGCCAGCGGATCGCCGCGCCGCCGTGAGCTGCTCGCCCTGCTCGGGCTGCCGTTCGACGTCGTCGCGCCCGACGTCGACGAGTCGGTGCGCCGCGGCGAGGCGCCGACCGACCTCGTGCGCCGCCTGGCGATCGACAAGGTCGAGGCCGTCGAGGCCGCCGGCGCGATCGAAGGGCCGGATGTCGTCGTCCTCGCCGCCGACACGATCGTCGAGGTCGCGGGTGAGATCCTCGGCAAGCCGGCCGACGCCGACGACGCCCGGCGCATGTTGCGTGCGCTGTCGGCGCGTACCCACCAGGTGCACACGGGTGTCGCCGTGCGCCGCGATGGCGACAGGGCGTGCGAGGTCGTGACGACCTCGGTGACGATGGCGATGATGTCGGACGCCGCGATCGAGTGGTACCTGGCGACGGGCGAACCGATCGATAAGGCCGGCGCCTACGCGATCCAGGGAGCCGGCGGGGTGTTCGTGGCGGCGATCGAGGGCAGCGCCAGCAACGTCGTGGGGCTCCCGCTGACGACGGTGGTCGAGTTGCTCGGCCGGTACGGCGTCGCCGTCGCCGGCGGGATCGTCGCCCGTTAGCACTCTCGCCCTCCGGTTGCTAATGGACCCCTGGCGCGCCTACGATTGGCACTCGCCCTGGTCGAGTGCTAACGCTCGCCCGAACCCAATGTGACACGCCAATGGAGGCATGCACCAATGAACCTGAAGCCGCTGGATGACCGAATCGTCGTGAAGCCCAACGAGGCCGAGGAGCGCACCGCGTCGGGCCTCGTGATCCCCGACACCGCCAAGGAGAAGCCACAGCAGGGTTCGGTCCTCGCCGTCGGCCCCGGCCGTTGGAGCGACGACGCCGGCAAGCACTTCTCGCTCGAGATCAGCGTCGGCGACACCGTCCTGTACTCGAAGTACGGCGGCACCGAAGTGACGATCGACGGAGACGATCTGTTGATCCTCTCCAGCCGCGACGTACTTGCCATCGTCGGCAAGTGAAGGGCTGACACCACATGACGAAGATCCTCAAATTCGGTGACCAGGCCCGTCGCTCGCTCGAAGCAGGCGTCAACAAGCTCGCCGACACGGTCAAGGTGACGCTCGGCCCGAAGGGCCGCAACGTCGTGCTCGACAAGAAGTACGGAGCGCCGACGATCACCAACGACGGCGTCTCGATCGCCAAGGAGGTCGAGCTCGACGACCCCTTCGAGAACATGGGCGCTCAGCTCGTGAAGGAAGTGGCGACGAAGACCAACGACGTCGCCGGTGACGGCACCACCACTGCCACGGTGCTGGCGCAGGCGATGGTGACGATCGGCATGCGCAACGTCGCCGCCGGTGCGAACCCGATGGGGATCAAGCGCGGCATCGAACAAGCCGTTGCCGCCGCCGTCGAGTCGATCCAGTCGCAGGCCAAGGACGTCGACGACAAGACCGACATCGCCAACGTCGCCACCATCTCGGCCGCTGATGCTTCGATCGGTGAGGTCATCGCCGACGCGATCGACAAGGTCGGCAAGGACGGCGTGGTGACCGTCGACGAGTCGAACACGTTCGGCATCGAGCTCGAGTTCACCGAGGGCATGCAGTTCGACAAGGGCTACCTGTCGCCGTACTTCGTCACCGACACCGAGCGTCAGGAAGCGGTGCTCGACGAGCCCTACATCCTGCTGGTCAGTGGCAAGATCTCGACGGTCCAGACGATGCTGCCAGCGCTCGAGGCAGTGATGAAGACGGCCAAGCCGCTCGTCATCGTCGCCGAGGACATCGAAGGTGAGGCCCTCGCCACGCTCGTCGTCAACAAGATCCGCGGCACGTTCAACGCCGCCGCGGTCAAGGCCCCCGGCTTCGGCGATCGCCGTAAGGCGATGCTGCAGGACATGGCCGTGCTGACCGGTGCCCAGGTCATCAGCGAGGACGTCGGGCTCAAGCTCGAGAACGTCACGCTCGACCTGCTCGGCACCGCCAAGCGGGTCATCATCGCCAAGGACACCACCACCATCGTCGATGGCGGAGGCACCGAGGACGACGTCAAGGGCCGCATCAACCAGATCAAGGCCGAGATCGACAACACCGACTCCGACTGGGACCGTGAGAAGCTCCAGGAGCGTCTTGCCAAGCTGGCCGGCGGCGTTGCCGTCATCAAGGTCGGCGCGGCCACCGAGGTCGAGCTCAAGGAGAAGAAGCACCGCATCGAGGACGCCGTCTCGGCGACCCGGGCGGCCATCGAAGAGGGTGTCGTCGCCGGTGGTGGCGTCGCTCTCATCCGCACCCGCGACGCGGTGGCCGCGGTGGCCTCGTCACTCTCGGGCGACGAGGCGACCGGTGCTCGGATCGTGTGGGAGGCGCTACTCGCACCGGCCCGCCTGATCGCCGAGAACGCCGGCCTCGAAGGCTCGGTGATGGTCAACCGGATCGAGGCCGAGTCCGGCACGATCGGGCTCAACGCCGCGACCGGTGAGATCACCGACCTCGTGAAGGCCGGCATCACCGACCCCGCCAAGGTCACCCGGGCGGCGCTGCAGAACGCGGCGTCGATCGTGGCCCTCGTGCTCACCACCGAATGCCTCGTGGCCGACAAGCCCGAGCCACCGAGCGCCGGTGGCGGCGGCGGTGGCGGCATGGGCGGCATGGGTGGCATGCCCGGGATGATGTGATCGAGAAATCGGAATAACCGCACGGGCGGAGCGGTTGCACGAATCTCCCCCGACGACCCCGGGTCCTCACGGACCCGGGGTCGTGTCGTTCCCGGGTCTAGCGTGTCGCCGATGACGTAGCTTGACGTGATGTCTGGTCGAGCCATGCGCCCGTTCTGGATGCACCAACTCGTCGAGTACATCATCGGGCTGAGCCTGGTCGCCACGGGTCTGCAAAGTCCCGAGCCGGTCGTCCCGGCCGTCGTCGGCGGTGTCGTGCTCTTCAACGCGGCCGCCGCGATCGGGCCGCTCGGGGCGTTCCGCCTCGTCGGTCGCCGGCTCCATCGGGTGGTCGACGTGGTCGTGATCGCCGTCGTCGTCGGGGCCGCCGTCCAGCCGTGGGTCGACGTCGACGTCGGCACGCGGGCGATCATGGTCGGGATCGCGTTCGTCTATGGCTTCGTGTGGTTCTACTCCGACTTCGCCGAGAAGCAGGCACGCCAGCAGCGCCGTGCGGCGGCGGCGACCGGCGACCGAGGGGAGGATCTCGGTCGCACGGCCGGCCGCCTTGCCGGCAACGCCGTCACGGCGTGGCGTCGCCGGAAGCCGTCGGGCTGAGCGCCCCTTCGGCGCGTGCCGCTTCGAGCCGTTCGGTGGTCAGCGACGCCCGTCCCCACACGTACAGCCAGACGTGAATCGCGGCGCACACGAGCCACGTGGCCCGCAGCGCCCAGTCGCGTGACGCGAACGCGTCGACGACGACGACTGTGAGGCCGCCGACCGCGGCGCCGATCGGCATCATCCCCCACGCGAAGAACCGGTACACGCTGTTCACGCGCCCGAGCAGGTGGGACGGGATGATCGACTGTCGGAGACTGACGGTGATCACGTTCCAGATGATCCCGAGCAACGTCATGATGGCGAACAGCACGAGCACCGGCGCCCAGTGCGAGGAGAGCCCGATGAGCGCCGTGACGACGGCTGTCCCGATGAGCGTGAGCGACAGGCAGGTCCCGGCGCCGAGGCGCTGGGTGACCTGGGCGGCGACGAATCCGCCGACGATGGCTCCGAACGCGCCGCCGAAGCCGATCACACTGAAGAGCAGCGGTCCGACGTCGAGCACCTCTTGGGCGAACAGCACGAACGTCGAGAAGAAGATCATGGTCGCCGCGTTCATGATCCCCAGGATGATGGCCATCGGCCGCAGCAGGCTGTGTCCCCACAGCCACCGGAACCCCTCGGCGAGCTCCACGCGCCATGGCTTGGTCTCGCGGGTCTCGTGTCCGTCGGCCCGGAACGTGCCCGGGATCATGAACACGAGCGCGGCGGCCACGAAGAACGTGGCCGCGTCGAGGAAGAACGGCAGCGAGAACGCGACCGCGAGCAGGAGCGAACCGAGCGGGGGTCCGGCGAACTGGTTGGCGACGCTTTCGGCGCTCCACAGCCGACCGTTGGCCTTCTCGAGCTGGCTCTTGTCGACGAGGGCCGGCATCATCGTCTGCCCCGAGTTGTCGCGCAGCACCTCCGCCATTCCCAGCAGCAACGTCGCCAGGAGCACGATCAGGTAGAGCCCGGTCTGGGTGCCCGTGACCGCGTCGAGCTCGCTCGGGTCTGGCAGGCTGCCCTGCCGGCCGAGCACGGCGAAGGCGACGGCGAGGGTGAGCGCGAACCGGCACAGGTCCATCGCCACCATCGCCTTGCGGCGATCGACACGATCGGTGATCACACCGGCGGGGAGTGTGAACACCAGCCACGGCAGCCGTTGCGCCGCGAAGACCAGGGCGACGAGCACCGGGTTGCGGGTGACCGCCGAGGCCAACCACGGATAGGCGATCATCCCCACCCCGTCACCGAGGTTCGAGATGAAGCTGGCCGAGAACAGCTTGTAGTACCGCCCGTCGAGGCGTGTCGAGCGTGGGGTCTCGACGGCCGCAGTCACGCGCCCGCCAATCGGGTCGTCGGGTACAGCGTGATGAACAGTCCGAACTCCAAGTCGCCGTCCCGCGGGAGGGTGATGAACTCGAGCGCCAGGGCGTCGAGCCGGGTGGCGAACTCCTCGGCCCGGCTGGACGGGATGCGGGCATGGCGCAAGGTGGAGTAGGCGCCCGGTTCCTTCGCCTCGAGCCGGTCGAAGTCGACTTCGGCGAGCACGTCGTTGAAGAACGCCAGCTCGCCGGGTGTCTGGTGGTGGAACTTGATGGTCCGCGCCGTGCGTCCGTAGTAGCGCTCGTCGACCGCCCGCACGCGGCGGGTCCGCACGACCTGGAGCAGCCCGGCGGCGACCAGGATGTCGACGTGGTAGGCGACGGTGCCACGCGGCCGTTTCAGGCGTTCGGCCAACTCGGTCACGGTCATCGCCCGCTCGAGCACGAGGTCGAGCACGGTCATGCGCAGCCGGTCGCCGAGCGCCTTCATGCGCTCGGGGGTGTCGGCGTTGATGTCTGGCTCGAGCTCGTAGTCGAGCCCGATCGTCACCGTCGTCGACGCTTCATCCGACATTTCCCGAACGATACAGAAATCCCGGATGATTGTCCACCGCTCGGTGCCTGCGATCCCCGTAGGCTGGCGAGATGGCCTTCGAGCAACCGCCGCCCGACCTCGCCAAGCTGCTGACCGCCTGGGAGGAATGGGAGAAGGGTGACCTCCCACCCGGCAAGGTGCTGGCCAACCTCAAGACCGCTGGGCTCCCGCAGGTCCTCCAGCAACTCGTCGATGCGGGTTGGACCCCTGCCAGCTGACGGCCGCCGTCCCGGCGGGCAGCAGTTCGTGCCACGTCCCGCGGCGTGGGAGCTGGGCCCCGTGACGCCGTTCGCGAGCGATGCCGAGCTCTGCCTCGACCTGCTGCTCGCCCGGATCAGCCCACACAGCCAACCGTTCGCCCCGGCGTTTCCGGGCGCCCGCCGTTCGGCCGTCCTCGTTGCCCTGGCGCCGAGCGAGCGCGGCGTCGAGGTGCTGCTCACTCGGCGATCGATGGACATGCGCACGCATCGTGGTGAGATCAGCTTTCCCGGCGGACGGCTCGATCCCGGGGAGACGGCGGCCGAAGCCGCAGTACGCGAGGCGCACGAGGAGGTCGGGCTCGATCCGGCGTTGGTCACCGTCGAGGGCGAGCTCGCACACCTCAACACGATCGTGAGCCGCAGCTACATCGTTCCGGTGATCGCCAGTCTCGCCGCACCCGTCGACGTGCAGCCCGCCAGCCCCGAGGTCGATCGTGTGCTGTGGGTGCCGCTGGCGGAGTTCACGCGGCACGACACGTACCGCTCGGAGCGGTGGGGAACACCGCCGACCGATCGCCTGCTCCACTTCTTCGAGCTCGATGACGAGACGGTCTGGGGCGCGACCGCGGCAGTCATCGTGCAATTGCTGAGCTCCGTTGAGCGCCGGTGACGAACCGAGCCGGCGACCAGACGAGGACCGCTGCGGCGTGTTGTGAGCCGGCTCAATCAAGCAGGGCGCTGAGCAACTTCCAGCCGGCGACGACATGGTGCTGCTCGGTGGTCGAGCCGCCGATCGAGACCCGCAGCACGCTGCGGCCGTCGAGCACGGTGCGCGTGAACAGCACTTCGCCCGTCGCGTTCGCCCGCTCGATCAGGTCGTCGGTCGCCGCGTCGCCCGCCACCAGGCGGACGCACAGCAGGTTCAACGGGTGCGGGGCGACGATCTCGAACCGTTCGTCGCGGCGCACCAGCGCGGCGAGCTCCTGGGTGAGGGACACGTGGCGACGGATCATCGCCTGGAACACGGCGAGCCCGTCGAGGCGGATCGCGAACCACAGCTTCAGGGCGCGGAACCGCCGCCCGAGGGGGACCTGCCAGTCGCGGTAGTCGATCACCGCGCCGGATTCGGCGGCCGCCGACCGCAGATACTCCGGGAGGATGCTCAACGCGCCGAGCAGCGCGACCCGGTCGGCCGTCCAGTACAGGTCGCAGTCGAAGTTGACACCCATCCACTTGTGCGGGTTGGTGCAGTAGCTGTCGGCGAGCTCCAGCCCGTCGTTCACCCAGCGGTGCTCGGGGGCGAGAGCGGCGATCCCGCTCATCGCCGCGTCGACGTGGAGCCAGACGTCATGGGTGCGGCAGATCTCGCCGATCTCGGGGGTCGGATCGAACGCCATCGACGATGTCGTTCCGTGCGTCGCGCACACGAAGAACGGCACGAGTCCGGCGGCCTTGTCGGCCTCGATCGCCGCGGCAAGGGCACCGGGCACCATCGCGAACGACTCGTCGTGGGCGACGCTGCGGATGCGGGCGGTGCCGATGCCCGCGATGCGGAGGCCCTTCTCGATGCTCGAATGGGCCTGTGAGGTCGCGTACGCAACGAGCCGCGATGTGTCGCCGTCGGCGTTGACCCGACCACCCGTCGCTCGCCAGCGAGCCGACAGGATGGCGACCAGCGTGGCCTCGCTCGCCGAGCCCTGGATCACGCCTCCGCCGTCGCCGGCCGAGCGGAACCGCGCTGGGAGCGCGAGCAGTTCCTGCATCCAGTCGAGCATCAACGTCTCGACCTCGGTGCACGCCGGCGACGTGGTCCAGCTCATTCCCTGGATGCCGAGGCCGGAGGCGGCCAGCTCGCCGAGGATCGAGGCGTACGAGATGTTGGCCGGGAAGTAGGCGAAGAACTGCGGATGCTGCCAGTGCGTCAGGCCGGGGATCACGATGTCGCGCAAGTCGTCGAGCACCGATGCGAACGGCTCCGGCGCCACGGGCGGGTGCTCCGGCAACGCCGCGCGCACGTCGCCCGGATTGACCCGTGACGAGACCGGCCGCTGCTCGATGCCTTCGAGGTACTCGGTGATGAGCTCGATCAGCGCGTGACCATGCGAGCGGAACTCCTCGGGCGTCATGGGCGCCGACGGTAATGCCTGCCGACGCCGCGGCGACCGGTCAGTAGCGTCCGGTTCGTGGTCACGATCGATCTCCGAGCGGCCGTCGCCGAGGACCTCGAGGCGTTGTGCGCGCTGCACAACCGGGCCGAGACCTTCGACGGCGTTCCAAGGGTTCTGGACCTCGACGAGATGCGTGAAGACATCGACGACGAACGCGTCGTGCTCGCCACTGATGTCCGGATCGCCCTTCGCGACGGCGAGCTGGCGGGTTACACCTACACCTACTACCTCCCGTCCGCCGAGCGGCTCGAACGTTGTCACGTGATCGGGAACGTCGACCCGGACCACCGCGGCGTCGGCGTCGGGCGGGCGCTCCTCGGGTGGGGCATGGAACGGGCGACCGAGCAGCTGCGCAGCTCCGGCAACAACCTGCCGAAGTACGTCAGGGTCAACAGCTTCGACTTCATCGAGCCGGCCCACCGTCTGTACCGACGGATGGGTTTCACGCCCGTGCGCTACTTCGACGAGCTGCTGCGCCCGCTCGACGACCTCCCGGCCCCCGGTCAGGTCGCCGGCGTGAGCATCGAGCCGTGGCCCGACGATCGTGACGACGAGATCCTCGCCGTGAACAACACGGCGTTCGCCGATCATTGGGGTTCCGTTCCGCTCGACGCCGACCGGTGGCACAACGCGGTTCGGGGGTTCGGGTCGCGGCTCGACCTCAGCTTCATTGCCGTCGACGACGCGAGTGGCGATGTGGTGAGCTTCTGCCTGAACAAGCGCTACGAGGCCGACGATGCGCTGAACGGACGACGCGACGGCTCGATCGAGCAACTCGGCACCCTCGCCGAATGGCGGGGACGCGGGTTGGCATCCCAGCTCGTCATCAGGTCGCTCCACGCGTTCTCCGCGGCCGGTTTCACCCATGCCGCGATCGGTGTCGACAGCGAGAGCCCGACCGGTGCCGCCCGCCTGTACCGCCAACTCGGCTTCGAACCGCTGCACCGCGCGATCGAGTACGAGATCGCGCTCGACGCCTCGCTCAACGAGCCGGTGGTCGCGTAGGGGTTGCGTCGACATCGGCGTGTTGCACCTCGCGGCGCCGAACGCCCCTGACGATCCTCCACCCGATCACGACCAGGCCGGCGACCATCACGCCGAGCGCGAGCCCTTGGTGCCAGTCGCCGCGCGCCTCACTGCCGCAACCGGGTTTGGGCACGGCCGTGATGCACTCGCCGAGATCGCGGTTCTCGGGGATGAACGCGTTGTCGGTGACGGGCGGTGGCGGGGGCTCGCTCGACGCCGCCGCCAGACCGCCACCTGCATTCATGCCGAGTTCCAGGTGTTCACCCACGCGTCCTGTCTACCATCAAGGTCTTGAAGCCGCCTGCCGCGTCCGCGCCCCGACGACCGGTGCTCGTCGTCGATTTCGGCGCCCAGTATGCCCAGCTCATCGCCCGCCGGGTTCGCGAGCTCGACGTGTACTCCGAGATCGTGGGGCACCACACGACAGCCGCCGAGATGATGGCGCACGATCCTTCGGCGATCATCCTGTCGGGCGGGCCCAAGAGCGTCCACGTCGAAGGTGCACCTCGGCTCGATCCGGCGATCTACGAGCTGGGTGTTCCGATCTTCGGCATCTGCTACGGCGCCCAACTCATCGCCCAGCAACTCGGTGGCACCGTCGGCCGCGGGATGCGCGGCGAGTACGGCCGGACCCACCTCGTCCGCACGCAGGTGTCGTCGCTGCTCGGCGCCGACATCCCCGACGAGCAGGACGTCTGGATGAGCCACTTCGACGCCATCACCGAGGCGCCGCCCGGCTTCCTGGCGACGGCGTCGACCAACGAGGCCCCCGTCGCCGTGCTCGAGCACGACGCGCGCCGGATCTGGGGAGTTCAGTTCCATCCCGAGGTCGCCCACACGCCGCACGGCATGACCGTGCTGCGCACGTTCCTCCACGATCTCGCCGGGTGCGAGGCCACGTGGCGGTTGAGCTCGGTCGTCGAGGAGCAGGTCGCCCGCATCCGGGCCCAGATCGGTGACGCGCGGGCGATCTGCGCGCTGTCGGGTGGCGTCGACTCCTCGGTCGCCGCGGCACTCGTCCACCGTGCGATCGGGCACCAGCTCACCTGCGTGTACGTCGACACCGGGCTGATGCGCAAGGACGAGAGTGAGCAGGTCGTCGAGACCTACCGGCGCACGATGGGTCTCGAGTTGATCCATGTCGACGCCGGCGACCGCTACTTCGACGCGCTCCGTGGGGTCACCGATCCGGAGGTCAAGCGCAAGGCGATCGGCGAGCTGTTCGTGCGCATCTTCGAGGAGAACACCGGTGGCTTGCGGGAGGCGGAGTTCCTCGTACAGGGCACCCTGTACCCCGACCTGATCGAGAGTGGTGGCGCCGACGGCACGGCCGATGTGATCAAGAGCCACCACAACGTCGGTGGGCTCCCCGACGACATGACGCTCGAGCTCGTCGAGCCGCTTCGCGACCTGTTCAAGGACGAGGTGCGACGGCTCGGCACCGAGCTCGGATTGCCCGACGAGTTGGTGTGGCGCCAACCGTTCCCGGGGCCCGGGCTCGGGGTGCGGATCATCGGTGAGGTGACGCCCGACAAGGTGGCGATCCTGCAGGAGGCCGACGCGGTCGTGCGTCAGGAGATCGCCGCGGCCGGCCTGGAACGCGAGATCTGGCAGGCGTTCGCGGTGCTCCTCGACATCCGATCGGTTGGGGTGATGGGAGACGAGCGCACCTACGGCCACCCGATCGTCATCCGCGCCGTGACGAGCGACGACGCGATGACCGCCGACTGGGCGCGGCTGCCGTACGACGTCCTCGAGAAGATGTCGAGCCGGATCATCAACGAGGTGCCCGGCATCAACCGGGTCGCCTACGACATCACGTCCAAGCC
>Ga0190265_10001604_pt1 | contig 14894 bp, 13 predicted proteins | sample Popmic124T_FD_133135 | JGI IMG/M metagenome (GOLD analysis project Ga0190265, IMG submission 133135) | Populus adjacent soil microbial communities from riparian zone of Indian Creek, Utah, USA - 124 T | ecosystem: Environmental > Terrestrial > Soil > Riparian zone | place: USA: Utah | collected...
CCCCGAGCGCACCCGCGCCCTGATGCGCCATCTGGCGACCCGAGCCGAGGCGCTCCACCAGGTCTACCCGGAAGACCGGGAGACCGCGGCCCGCCTCGCCCTGACCACGCTCATCACCGCGCTCGCCATGAACCACGTGCACCGGGGGAGCTACATGCCGTAGGAGCCCTCGGGCTTCGCCCTCGGCCCTCACTCCCCCGGCCCCTCTCTCCCATCCTCCCGCCCGCCGTCCGGGAGAGAGGGGAGAAGGCAACACCAGCTCATGCTTCCCGGCCCTGTCTTCTCAGCTCCCTCTTCTCCCGGCGGGCGGGAGGGAGGCGGGAGAAGAGGGCCGGGGTGATGAGGGCCCGAGGGGCGAAGCCCCAAGGGTGCTTTGGCCCCTGCCTACCCCTGACGCTCCACCGCCAGCTCCACGATCCTCTGGATCAGCGCCGGGTACTCCAGCCCCGCCGCCTGGGCCGCCGTGGCGAACTCGCTGCCTTCCTCCAGGTAGCAGTTGGCGTTGACCTCGATGACGTAGATGTCCCCGGTGTCGGTCAGGCGCAGGTCCACCCTCCCGTAGTCGCGCACGCGCAGGGCGCGGTAGGCGTCGACCGCGGCCTTCTGGAGCTTGGCGCGCAGCTCGTCCGGCACGTCGGCGAGCACGGACTTGGTCCCCTTGTACTCGACGCTGTTCTTCTTCCACTTGGCCTTGGTGCCGGCGACGTGGGGAATCCCCTCGGGGAGGCCGGAGAAGTCCATCTCGATCGGGGGCAGGGCGAGCGGCTCGCGGTTGCCCAGGACTCCGACGTAGAGCTCCCGCCCTTCGACGTACTCCTCGACGAGGGCCGAATCCTTCACCTTTTCGTGGATCATCACGACCCGCTTCATCAGGGCCGTGGCGTCGCGCACCAGCGACTCGCCGTCGATGCCGATCGAGGCGTCGGCGGTGAGCGGCTTGACGAAGAGCGGCATGCGCAGCTTGCCGGCGGTCTCGAAGTCGGCGTCCTGGGAGAAGACGGCGAAGTTGGGGTAGAGGATCCCGTCGAAGGCCAGCGCCTTCTTGGCGAGGCCCTTGTCCTGCCGCAGGAACAGCTCGCCCGGGCCGCCGCCGGTGTAGCGCAGCTCCAGGAGGTCGAGCACCCCGGCCACCGCGACGTCGCCGCTGGTCTTGTCGCCGAAGCTCTCCAGCAGGTTGAAGACGAGGTCCGTCTTGCGGCGGGCGAGGCCGCCCACCAGCTTGCGGAGGTCGTCGCGGACGCCGAAGACCGAGGCGCGGTGGCCGTTCTTGCGCAGCGCGGCCACCACCTGGCCCACCACCACGTCGTACGAGTTGGGATCGTCGTTCTCGAGGCCTGTCAGCACGGTTACGTTCATGGCCTGGGGGCCGAATGCAAAACACGGGCCTTACAGGGCATCCATCTTGCAGTGTTCGTCCTCCACAGCCGTGATCCGCTCTTTTTCGAGGCACGGCCGCTCAACCACCACCACCCAAGGGGGTCATCCCATGAAGCAGCTCAGAAGTTGGAAAAATGTGGCGGTCGGGGGTGTCTTGCTGGGCGCGCTCGCCCTGCCCTCCTGCTCGACGAACCCGGCGACCGGCAAGAGCCAGCTCGCCCTGGTCTCGGAGCAGCAGGAGGTCGCGATGGGGAAGGAGGCCGACCAGCAGATCAGCCAGCAGCTCGGGCTGTACCCGGACGAGGAGCTGCAGGCCTACGTGAACCGTCTGGGCCAGAAGCTGGCCGCCTCCTCCGAGCGTCCCAACCTGCCCTGGACCTTCCGGGTGGTGGACGACCCGGTGGTCAACGCCTTCGCCCTGCCGGGCGGCTACATCTACGTCACCCGCGGCCTGCTCACCCACCTCACCTCCGAGGCCGAGCTGGTCTCGGTGCTCGGGCATGAGATCGGCCACGTGACCGGCCGCCACAGCGTCGAGCAGATGAGCAAGCAGCAGCTCGCCCAGGTCGGCCTCATCGCGGGCATGATCCTGAAGCCCGAGCTGGCCGAGAGCTACGGTTCATTGGCGCAGCAGGGCTTGGGGCTGCTCTTCCTGAAGTACGGGCGCGACGACGAGCGCGAGGCCGACGACCTCGGCCTGCGCTACCTGAACCAGGGGAGCTACGACCCGCGCGAAATGAGCCCGGTCTTCGAGACCCTGGGGCGGGTCAGCCAGCAGCAGGGGCAGGGCCGCGTCCCCAACTGGCTCGCGACCCACCCGGCGCCGGAGGACCGCGTGCAGCGGATCAACGCCCAGGTGGCGAAGCTCGGAACCGACTTCACGGGGCGTACCGTGGGCCGCGAGCGCTACCTGCAGTCGATCGACAACGTCGTCTTCGGCCCCAACCCGCGCGAGGGCTATTTCCAGGGCAACACGTTCATCCACCCCGAGCTCGCCTTCCAGATCCGCTTCCCCGAGGGGTGGAAGACCAGCAACCAGAAGGCCGCCGTCGGCGCCACCAGCCCGAATCAGGACGCCATCGTGATGCTGCGCCTGGCCCCCGGGAGCTCGCCGCAGGAGGCGGCGCGGGCCTTCTTCTCCCAGCAGGGCATCCAGCAGGGCGAGCCGGTGCGCGCCAACTTGAGCGGGCTGCCGGCGGTGACCAGCACCTTCGGGGTGCAGGGGCAGCAGGGCAACCTGATCGGAGTCGCCTCCTTCGTAGAGAGCGCCGGCAAGGTCTACCAGATCCTCGGCTACACCACGGAGAGCAACTGGGGGCGCTACGACGACCTCCTGAGCAACTCCATCGGCACCTTCTCCCGGGTGACCGACCGCAAGGCGCTCGACGTGCAGCCCCGGCGGGTGGACGTCGTCAGCCTCCCCAGCGCGATGACGCTCCAGGAGTTCGCCCGCCGCTACCCCTCGACGGTCGACCTCACGACGCTCGCCATCATCAACCAGGCTGAAGCGAGCACCAACTTCCCGGCCGGCCAGGAGCTCAAGCGGGTCGTGGGAGGGGAGCCCACCGCCGTCGGAGCCAGGTAGCCGGGGCGGGACCTCAGAGGAGGTCCCGCAGCCGCGCCGCCGTCGTTCCCACCGGGATCCCTCGGCCGTTGACCTTCGCCACCGGCAGCACGCCGATCAGGCTGTTCATCAGGAGGACCTCGCTCGCCATGGCAAGGTCCTCCTGCGAGAGGGGCCATTCGTTGATGGCGCCCCGTTCGAGAAGGCGGCGGCGGACCGTGCCGGGCAGGCAGCCGTCGTTCCTGGGCGGCGTGAAGATGCCTTCGGGGAAGACCAGGGCGACGTTGCTGCGCGAGCCGTCGGCGAGCTTGCCCTGCACGTTGAGCAGCAGCGCCTCGAAGGCTCCCAGGCTCTCGGCACGCTCCAGGGCCAACCGGTACGACTGGTAGGAGAGGCTCTTCAGGCCGGCGAGCGGGCCGCCCGAGTCGATCCGGTATTGGGGCAGCAGGCGCACGGCCACCCCGTCGCGGTAGAGCTCCGCGGCGGGCGGCTCGTAGGGCACGGCGGTGATCAGCCGCGTGGGCTCGTCCCGCCCCTGGGTCCGCCCCGAGGCCCGCCCGGAAGTGATGGTGATCCGCAGCCGCGCCACCGGCCGCGGCGCCGCCGCGGCGACGGTGGCGACGGCGTCCGCGAGCCTCTCCTTGTCTTCCGGGATGGCGATCCGCACCCGGGCCAGGCCGGCGTAGAGCCGGTCGAGGTGCGCCTCGACGTCCCGCGCCTTGCCGTCGTCCACCCGCAGCGTCTCGAAGAGGCCGTCGCCGAAGAGGAACCCCGAGTCCCCGGGATCGATCCACACCTCGCTGGCCGCGGTCGTGCGGCCGTTCCAGAAGGCGAGGCTCACAACGTCTCCACGGTGCCCAGGGCGGCGAGGAAGGCCCGCGCCTTGGTCGCGCTCTCGGCGTACTCCATCTCGGGGTCCGAGTCCGCCACGATGCCGCATCCGGCGTGGTAGGCCACCCGGCCGGGCACCGCGGCGGCGGTGCGGATCGCGACCGACAGCTCGAGGTCGCCGCCGAGCGAGATCCACCCCACGGCCCCCATCGCGGGACCGCGCCGCCGCTCCTCCTCGGCGACGATCACCTTCATCGCCTGGATCTTCGGGGCGCCGCTGATCGAGGCGGCGGGGAAGGTGGCGCGCAGCAGGTCGACCGGCCCCGCCTCGGGCCGCAGCCTGCCGCGCACGGTCGAGACGGTGTGATGCATCGTCGGCAGGGTGACCAGCTCGCCATGCCGGACGACCTCGACGCTGCCCGTCTCGCAGACGCGCCCCAGGTCGCTGCGCGCCACGTCGACGATCATCGTCAGTTCCGCCCGGTCCTTCTCGCTCTCCAGCAGCTCCCGGGCCAGCGCCCGGTCGTCGCGCGGGTTGGCGCCGCGGGCCCTAGTCCCCTTGATGGGGCGCGTCTCGACTTCGTTTTCGCGGGAGGTGAGGAACAGCTCCGGGGAGATCGAGAGCAGCGCCCGGCCCTTCCCCAGGTCGAGGAAAGCGCCCTGCTCGGCCGGGCTGGCGGCGCGCAGCCGGTGATAGAGCGGCCACACCCGCTCGGCCGGCAGCGCGGTCTCCAGCCGCCGGCAGAGGTTCACCTGGAAGATCTCGCCGGTGCCGATGCGCGCGACCGCCCTCTCGACCGCGGCCTCGAAGCCGGCCCGCGCCGGCAGGCTCAAGATCGGCCCGGAGGCGAGGCTCCCGGCGGGAGGATCGGGCGCCTTCCGGCGGCGCGCCGAGGCGAGCAGGCGCTCCGCCTCGATCACCCGGGCGGCGCTCTCCACCTCGCTGCGCCAGGCGTCCGTCGTCTCGAGCGTCCAGGCCCCGCCGTCCCAGCGGAAAGCGGAGTCGTAGAGCGCCAGGTGGAGGTCGGGGAGCCCGAGGTCGTCAGGTGGGGGAGGGGGCAGGGCCTCGATCTCGCCCGCCAGCTCGTAGCCGAGATAGCCCACCAGGGAGGCGGTCGGGCCGCCGGCTTCCGCCCAGGCGGCGAACGCGGCCTCCAGCAGGTCGAACCCGCCGGCGCTGAGCCGCACGCTGCCGTGAGGCCCCGTCACCAGGGCCTTGCCGCCCCGCACGGTGAGCGTCGCCAGCGGCTCGGCGTAGAGCCGGTGCCCGCCGGGGCCGGCGTCGAGCCAGGCGAACCCGGGCCGGCCGCGCAGCTCCTCGGCCAGGGCCGCGGGCTGAGGCGGCGTCCGCCCGCCCGGCCGCAGCGGAGTGCGGGCGCCCCGCGAATTCGCGCGGGGGGCGGGGAGCACCGTCCGCAGCCTCTCCGCCAGCTTCCGCCGCCGCGCCTCCGGAAGCCTGTCGGACCACATGGCTCTCCCGCGCATCGCGCAAAGTCTACACGCGGACGGCGAGGCGCTATCATGGAAACCGTGAGCGAGCTCGTATCGACGGTTGCCCGCGGCCTGCGCCAACGCTGCCCGCGCTGCGGCGAGGGGCCCCTCTTCGCCGGCTGGAACCACCTGCGCGAGAGCTGCCCGGTCTGCGGCCTGGTCTACGAGAGCCGCACGGGGGACACCTGGTTTTTCATGTACATGACGACCGCCGGCCTCTCCGGCGCCCTCGTCGTCCTCATGTTCCTGCTCCGCCCGCGGATCCTGTGGATCGGGCAGGTCCTGATCGTCCTCGCCGCCGTCGTCGTCATCGGCCTCAGCCTGCCCTTCCGCAAGGGCGTCGCCGTGGCGCTCGACTACCTGGTCGAAAAGAAGCTGGGGAACCCGGACTGACGGCTACGAAATCGGGATCCGGTTGGCCCCCTCGTCGGCCCCTTCGAGCACCATCTCGGAGCCCGGCAGCTCGTCCAGGGGGCATTCCTTGAGGTTCAGGTTCGCGTAGCCCATGTAGGCGTCCCGGGAGATGCCGTTGCTGGCGAGCCAGCGGGCGATGCGCGGGTTTTCGCCCAGCACGTCGGTGGCGGCCGGGAGCCAGCGGTCGATCGGGGCGGTGACGCCGCACACCATGCGGCTCGCCTTGCTGAAGGTGAAGAAGACGGTCTCGGAGCTTGGCGGCCCCTGGGAGAAGCGGACCACGGCGGCGACGATCACGCCTCGCTGCGTCATCGCGGCGCTCAGCAGGAACGGCTTGGCGGCCGCGGCGGCGGCCTCGTCCGCCGCCGCGCGGTCCGCCTTCGCGACGCCGGCGAGGAGGGCCTGCCAGCGCTTCGGGTCCGGCCCCGGCTGGGGGCGCGGCAGCAGGGTGGAGCTCCCCTCGTAGGCGTAGTTGATCGGCAGCACGAGCCCCAGGCCCGAGGCGCCTTCGATCTTGGCGGTGACGACGCCCACCACCCGGCCGCGGTCGTCGAGCACCGGCCCGCCGCTGTTGCCGGGGTTGACGTTGGCGTCCAACTGCACGTAGGCGACCCCCAGGTTCTGGCGCGCGGTGTGGCTGACGATCCCCTGGTGGACGGTGAACTCCAGCCCCTCGGGCGTGCCGATGAAGACCACCCGGTCCCCGGTCTCGAGCGTCATCGAGTCGCCGAGCGGCAGCGGCTCGGCCCGCGCCCCGGGCACCCTCACCAGGGCGAGGTCGAGCCACTCCTCGCTCTGCGACGTCTGCCCCGGGAGCCTGCGGCCGTCCGCGAAGACGGCCTCCACTCGCGCGCCGGCCGCGCCGGCCACGTGGGCGTTGGTCAACACGAGGTCGCTCGCCACGAAGAAGCCGGTGCCGATGCGGCCGTCGGCCTGGAGCATGACCGTCGAGGGGGTCGCGAGCGCCGCCAGGTCGCGCGGCGAGAGCTGCCGGCCCTGCCTCGATTCGGCGACCGGAACCGGCACGGCGCCGGTAGGCGCGATGGCGGGCGCCTCTCCGCCCGCTCTGGTCGAATCGTCCGGCCGCAGGAGGAGGAACGCGGCGAGCACGATCCCCGCCGCGGCGCCGAGGCCGATGGCGAGCTTCGGGATGCCTCCGCCGCCGCCGCCCGTCGCCCGCTCCGGGGTTGCCTGGGGAGCGATCCGCCCCTCCAGCCCCACGTCCCCGACGAGCTCGAGGAACCGCCGCGACTCCGTCCGGGTGAGGCCGCGCGCCAGCACCGGCCGGGGCGAGGCGAGCGTCTGCTGCAGGGCGGCGAAGGCCGGGGCCGGCGCACCGGTCGAGGAGAGCTCGCGGGCGACGTGGTACCTCGCCCGCGGGTCGGCCACCGCGGCGTCCAGGATGACGTCCACCAGGAGGCTTCCCTGGCAGTGCGGGCAGACACGGCCGGACAGGGCCGCGGGCTCGCCACAGCGTGGGCAAGGTTCCCGCTCGATCTCGGGCATGGCCGGGTGATTCTATCGCGGTCCGCTCACAGCCCGGCGCCTTTCAGCCGCTCCAGCGCCCTGGCCGCCACACCCTCGGCCACCGCCCTCTGGTCCTGCCCGTCCGTGCTCTGGATGGTGATGACGAGCTGGAGGTGCTTCCTCAGCACGTGCATCTGCTGGAGGGCCCCGCCCACCCAGAGCGCGCCGTCGCCCAGCCCCGGCACCTCCTGGAGCGTCCCGCGGGAGAGCCTGTCGAGGGTCGACCGGCTGTTCTCCTGGGTCCGCGCCGCCGTCTTGGCGGTGGGGAACTGGCGCACCTCGAGGCTCAGGACGCGCGGCGCGGCCGCCGAGCCGCTGATGTAGACACAGCTCCCGGGGTCGCCGCCCTTCGCCTCGTTGAACGTGCTGGTCATCGTTCCCGAAACCTCCCCGGCGATCGCCTTGGCGTCGTCCGGGGTGAACAGCGCGCAGGCGTTGATGACCAGGGGCTCTTTGGCGGGCTCGGAGTCTGGCGAGCCGCCGCATCCCCCCGCCAGAAGGGTCAACGGGAGGAGGAGCAGGCGGACGGTCTGTCGGGAGGCGTTCATGGGATCGGATTCTATCCCCGCCGCACGAGCCGGGGTAGACTTCGCGCATCGTCCATCCGACAAAGCCATGAGCGTACGCGACACCTACCGCCACTACCTGCCCATCACCACGCGCTGGAAGGACAACGATGTCTACGGTCACGTCAACAACGTCGAGTACTACAGCTTCTTCGACACCGTCATCAACACCTTCCTCATCCGCGACGGCGGGCTGGACATCCACGCCGGCGCGGTGATCGGCCTCTGCGTCGAATCCCACTGCAAGTTCCGCCAGCCGCTCGCCTTCCCCGAGACGGTGGACGCCGGCCTCCGCGTCGCCCACCTCGGCACCTCCAGCGTGCGCTACGAGATCGGCCTCTTCCGCGCCGGCGAGGCGGATCCCGCGGCCGAAGGCTGGTTCGTGCACGTTTTCGTGGACCGCGCGACGCGCCGCCCGAGGCCCCTGCCGGAACGCATCCGGGAGGCCCTGGAGGGGCTGCGGGCCAGGGACGTGCCGGCATGAAGGTGCGCGGCGCCGTGCTACGCGAGATGGGCCTGCCTGCCCCCTTCGCGTCCTCGCGCCCTCTGAGCATCGAGGATCTGGACCTCACAGCCCCCGGCCCGGGCGAGCTGCTGGTCAAGGTGCGCGCCGCCGGCCTCTGCCACTCGGACCTCTCGGTGATCGACGGCTCCCGGCCGCGGGTGATGCCCATGGTGCTCGGCCACGAGGCCGCGGGCGAGGTGATCGAGACGGGTCCCGAGACACCGGGCTTCGCGCCAGGCGACCGCGTCGTCTTCTCCTTCGTACCGGTCTGCGGCGCTTGCGCGCCCTGCGCGAGCGGCCGCTCGGCGCTCTGCGAGCCCGGGGCCGTTGCCAATACCGCGGGAACCCTGCTCGCCGGCGAGCGCCGCTGGCAGGGCGGCCTCAACCACCACCTCGGCGTCTCCGGCTTCGCCGATCACATCGTCGTCTCCGCCCGCTCCGCGGTGAAGGTGCCCGCCGAGCTGCCATCCGAGATCGCCGCCCTCTTCGGCTGCGCCGTCATGACCGGCGTCGGCGCCGTCGTGAACACCGCGCGAGTCGCGGCGGGGGAGAGCGTCGCCGTCTTCGGCCTCGGCGGGGTCGGCCTCGCCGCCCTGCTGGGAGCCGTCGCCTCCGGGGCGAACCCCATCGTGGCCGTGGACGTGCTGCCCCACAAGTTGGAGCTGGCGCGCGATCTCGGCGCCACCCACACCGTGCTCGCGACCGAGCCCACGGCGGTCGACGAGGTGCGCGAAGCCACCCAGGGAGGCGCCGCCTTCGCCTTCGAAACGGTGGGAAACGAAAAGGTCCTCGCCCAAGCCTACGCGGCCACCCGCCGGGGCGGCACCACCGTCACCGCCGGCCTGCCCCACCCGGACCGCATGTTCTCCATCCCCGCCGTCAGCCTCGTCGCCGAGGAGCGCACGGTAAAAGGCTCCTACATGGGATCGGCCGTGCCGGCCCGAGACATCCCCCGCTTCATAGCCCTCTACAACGCCGGCCGCCTCCCGGTAAACCGCCTCCTCACCCACACCCTCCGCCTGGAGGAGATCAACGAAGCCTTCGACCGGCTGGCCCGCGGAGAGGCCGTGCGGCAGGTCGTTTTGTTCGATTAGAAAAAAAGGGGTCCCCCGGCTCCCCGGTCAGCCGGAGAGACCCATGGTTTTGAATCAGTTGTCAAAGAACGCGAAATCTCTTCAAACTCGCCTCGTCTTTGGGGACGTCGCCTCATCTCCCGATCGATCGCCTCGTCTCCGCGGAAACCCGGCCGGCGTCAGCGACGTTGGCCTGACGTCCCGGTAGGCGACGCGACGTCCGCGGAGATGGGCCGACGTCTCTGGAGACGAACCGGCTCCGCGGATCACGCCTCGACTTCCGTGGACGGCGAGCCGCCGTGCCGAGAATCGCCCCATCTCCCAAGAAGCTGTTCCGTCTCCGCGGGCGGCGGGCCGCCGTCTCGGGAAACAAGCCGAATGAGGGAGACGGCGGAACGATTCGCATATGAGGCCACAGGCTTGCCAGTCAAGTCAAGAGTCGCGTAGAGCTTGACAGGCGGGTCCAGGCTACTTACTGTATGTGCATCATAGTAGATCCACGGCGAGGCGCTTCACGGCTTCGTCAAGGTGTGGCAGGTTCTTTGACAACTGAATCGAAGGAACTCCGGGCCGGGGTGGCGGGCCCCGGCTCGGAGAGTTTTTGTCTAGCGGATTTCGGACTTCGTGGCCGGAAGTGGCTGGTGCTCTGTCAAGGCAGATTGATGGGATTTTCGTAGGGGCGGGGCTTGTCCCCGCCCGGGTGGGGGCTCGGCACCGGAACGCCCCCGCCCAGGGTGGGGACAAGCCCCACCCCTACGAAAACATGGCAATTCAACGTTGACGAGGTACTACGACATGGTCTCGAGCCGGGCGTCCTTCACGACCCACCGGCCGTCCTCTTGGACCACGCGGAACGTCTCGCCGGAGGAGCTGAGGTTGCCTTCCCAGTAGCCGCCGTGAACGACCGCCGTGGAGTCTCCCTCCCACTCGATGGCCTTGGCTTGGAAGAAGAGGTCTTTGCCGGTCGTACGGTCGCACTGGTCCGCGGCGGCGACCGGAGGCGTGTTTTCCGCGAACCGGCCCAGGAAGCCCTCGCTGGGCGCCTTGTCCCCGGGGAGCGAGAGGCAATACCTATCGGCGCCCTGCTGGATGGCGGACGCGTTGTGCTCGAACTGATACCGGAAGACCGCTTCGAGGACGTCGTCTTCGGCGGCGGCCGCCGCTGGGGCCGGGGTGGCCGCCGGGGCGTTCGGCGACTCTTCGGCCACGGAGGGGGCTGGGGGATCCGCGGGCGTGCAGGAGGCTGAGAGGATCGAGAGGGAGAGCAGGAGGAAGGAAAGAATTTTCATGGGAAGCTCCGGTCACTCAAGGGGCAAGTCTTTTGAGCAATTCTGCCATTCTGGTTTCAACCTCTGCTTGGTTGAGAACCTCGCCCTGCTCGATCTCCGACAGAGCTTTTTCGATCTTCTTGCGAACGTAGACCTGATAACGATCGCCGCTTACGTCCGGGGTCGTCACCTCTACCGCACCCGCTTCCTGCGGTTCCGGATGTAGTCGGCCAGGATGAACTCGCCGAGGTTGTAGGGGGAGGCGAAGTAGGCGCGGCCGCGGTTGATCTGGGTGAGCTTCTCGACGAACTGGGTGAGCATGGTGTCGGTCGCCAGCATGAAGGTGGTGACGACGACCTTCTGGCGGCGGCAGAGGTCGGCCTCTTCCAGGGTGAGGTTGACGATCCTCATGTCGAGGCCGAAGGGGTTCTTGTAGATGCGGTCGCCGTCGGTGATCGCCGAGGGCTTGCCGTCGGTGATCAGGAAGATCTGCTTGTTCGGCTGCTTCTGGCGCGAGAGCAGGCCGCGGGCGAGTTGCAGGGCCTCGCGGGTGTTGGTGTGGTACGGGCCCGCCTGGATGTAGGGGATCTCCGAGAGCATCACCTGCTCGGCGCGGTCGCCGAAGAGGATCACCGAGAGGTGGTCCTTGGGGTACTTGGTCGTGATCAGCTCGGTGAGCGCCAGGGCGACCGTCTTCGCCGGGGTGATGCGGTCCTCGCCGTAGAGGATCATCGAGTGGCTGATGTCGATTGCGACCACGGTGGCGCAGGAGGTCAGGTGCTCCGTCTCGTAGACCTCCAGGTCGTCCTCGGAGAGGCTGAAGTCGACGCCCTCGTTGCGCTTGAAGGCATTCTGGAGGGATCGTGCGGAGTCGAGCAGGTGGATGTCGTCGCCGAACTTGTAGGGCCGGGTCTCGGGCAGGCGCTCGACGCCCTCGCCGGCAGCGCGGATGGCGTGGTAGCCGGGGCCGGAGCGGTCGAGGGTCGAGAAGATCTCCTCGAAGGCGCCGCGGCGGATCTTCCGCTCGCCGCCCGTCGTGAGCTGGAGGCCTCCCTCGGTGTCGCGCCCCACGAGGTTCTGATCCTCCAGGCTGGCGAAGAAGGCCTCGAGATCGATCTCCGAAGGAAGATGCCCCTCCTGCTGAAGGTACCGCATCCACTCCATCGCCTCTTCGACGTCGCCGCCGGTCGCAAGCACGAGCTGGTTGAACAGGCGCAGCAGGTCGAGGCCAGCGAGCAGCGCCTGGATCAGGGCGGGGTCTAAGTAGAAGTATTGATGGCGCATGGACCTGCCTTCCTGCTCCCAGTGATTGAGTCCCCGGAGGGGACGCCATGAATTAGCCCGGCCTTTCAAGGCCGGGTGATGGGTCGACGGACGCCCCCTGCGCCCGGCACGCGATGACCCATGGAATCCCCCACCTGGGCGGGGACACCATGGAATCCCCCACCCGGGCGGGGACAAGCCCCGCCCCTACGTTAAAAGAGGGTCTAGTTCACATCCCCCCGGTCCCGCCCGCCCGCACGCCGCGGCTTCAGGAGCTGGAACTTGACCATCTCCTTGTAGCTGACCTGGCTGTCCAGGTCCTGGCGGGCGAGCTTCAGGTGCTGGTGGAGCCCTTCGAGGAGGAGCTCCGCTTCCATCGCACGCTCTTCGCTGGAGCCGGCGTTGGCCGCCACCAGCTCGTTGATGCCGGGCACGCGGCGGAGCTCGGCCTCGTAGTCGGTGAACGTCTGCTCGTCCGAAACGGTCACCGAGTTGCCTTCGGCGAACCAGCGGATGATGCGGGAGTAGGGGCCGCGGTCCTCCTCGCCTCCGCTGCCGGACTCCTTGCCCACTTCCGGGTAGCGCGCGTCGAAGACCTTCTTGACCGCCTGGCCGACCAGCCGGCGGGCCACCACCTCGGCGCCCTGCTGCTCGCCCTCGTAGACCATCTCCACCTTGCCGGTGACGGCGGGCAGGAGCATCTGGAGGTCGCAGAGGCGCGGGTAGACCGGGTTGTCGCCGGTGGCGAGCGCGCGGCGCTCGAGGTTCGAGACCAGGAGCTCCAGGGCCGAGATCGCGACACGGGCCGAGACGCCGGAGGACTGGTCGACGAGGTCGCTGTCCCGGGCCACGAAACTGATCTCCTCGACGAGCACGCGGACGTCCTCGGGGATCACCACGTTCGGCACGTCGCGATCGGTCCACGCCTCCTGGCGGGTGATGTCGACGGCGACGCTGATCTCGGGCGGATAGTGGGTGAGGATCTGCGACGAGATGCGGTCCTTGAGCGGCGTGATGATGCTGCCGCGGTTGGTGTAGTCCTCCGGGTTGGCGGAGAAGACCATCAGGATGTCGAGCGGGATGCGCACGGGAAAGCCGCGGATTTGCAGGTCGCGTTCTTCCAGGATGTTGAAGAGGCCCACCTGGATGCGGGGCGCAAGGTCCGGCAGCTCGTTGATCGCGAAGATGCCGCGGTTGGTGCGCGGCACGATGCCGAAGTGAATGACCTCGGGGTCGGCGAAGGTGAGCTTCCGGGTGGCGGCCTTGATCGGGTCGATGTCGCCCAGGAGGTCCGCGATCGAGACGTCCGGCGTCGCGAGCTTCTCGTTGTAGCGCTGCTCGGCGGTCATCCACTCGACCGGGGCGTCGTCGCCGGCCTCCTGGACGATGCGCTGGCCGCGGGTCGAGATCGGCGCCAGCGGGTCGTCGTTGAGCTCGGTGCCGGCGAGCACGGGCATCTCCGGGTCGAGGAGCGTCGTGAGCGAGCGCAGGATGCGGGTCTTCGCCTGGCCGCGCAGGCCGAGCAGGATGAAGTCGTGGCCGGCGAGGAGGGCGTTGACGACCGAGGGGATCACGGTCCGGTCGTAGCCCAGGATGCCGGGGAAGAGCGGGCCGCCGTTCTTCAGGCGGGCGCGCAGGTTGTCGCGGATCTCTGTCTTCACGGAGCGGGAGCGGTAGCCGGACTCCTTGAGCGCTCCGAGGGTCTTGATCTGGGAATGAGGCTTGGACATCAGTCGTGCAGCTCCTCGAGCCAGCGCTCGGCGTCGATCGCCGCGCGGCACCCGGTGCCGGCGGAAGTGACGGCCTGGCGGTAGATGGGGTCCATGGCATCTCCGGCGGCGAACACCCCCGGGACGTTGGTCTTGGTGGTCGGCTCCTGAACCTTGATGTAGCCGACGTCGTTCATGTCCAGCTTGCCCCGGAAGAGGTCGGTGTTGGGCTTGTGGCCGACGGCGTAGAAGACGCCCTGGGTGGCGTACTCGCTGTCGAGCTCCGTCCTCTTGTTGTGCAGCTTGACGGCGGTCACGCCGGCCTCGCGGGAACCGACGATCTCGGTCACCACGGAGTCCCAGATCCAGGCGATCTTGGGATTGGCGAAGGCGCGGTCCTGCATGATCTTCGAGGCCCGCAGCTCGCGGCGGCGGTGGACGACGGTGACCTTGCTGGCGAACTTGGTGAGGTAGGTCGCCTCCTCCATGGCCGAGTCGCCGCCGCCGATGACCACGACCTCCTTGTCGCGGAAGAAGAAGCCGTCGCAGGTGGCGCAGGCCGAAACGCCGTAGCCCATCAGCTCCTGCTCGCCGGGAGCGCCGGAGAGCTTGGCTGTGGCGCCGGTCGAAACGATGAGGGCGCCGGCCCGGTAGGTGGCCTCGTCGGTGCGGATGGTGAAGGGCCGGCTCTCGAGATCGACCTCGACGGCGGCCTCGAACTTCACCTTGGCGCCGAAGCGCTTGGCCTGGTCGCGCATCCTGTCCATCAGCTCCGGGCCGAGGATGCCCTCGGGGAAGCCGGGGTAGTTCTCGACGTCCGTGGTGATGGTGAGCTGCCCGCCGGGCTGGTTGCCCTCGAGCACCAGGGGGGCCAGGTCGGCCCGGGCGGCATACAGCGCGGCGGTCAAGCCGGCCGGCCCCGAGCCCAGGATGAGGACCCGGTGGTAGTTCTCGACGTTGTGATGCTCCTGCTCCGGACTGGACATGGAGGATCTCTTTCTCCTGATCGTATCTCTGGGAAATCACCTGCGTCGGATCGGAACGGGGCGAGGCGACTTGCAGGGCAGTATATCAGCGGCTCCCCTCCCTCCCGGAGGGCTACAACAGCCCGGGGAGAGGGGGCATTCCGGGACCTGGGCGCCGGCCGCGCCGAGATCACGAACCTGGCCGCCCGCCACATCCACGGCCTGCGCGGCCGGTTGAAAGACACCGCGGCGATTGTCACCGCCCACCATGCCTACCGGCTGGCGGAGCCGCTGCGGGTGGGGCGGGTGGCGCCAACCAGGGCACACTCGGCTTGACGGAG
>Ga0190265_10001605_pt1 | contig 14891 bp, 15 predicted proteins | sample Popmic124T_FD_133135 | JGI IMG/M metagenome (GOLD analysis project Ga0190265, IMG submission 133135) | Populus adjacent soil microbial communities from riparian zone of Indian Creek, Utah, USA - 124 T | ecosystem: Environmental > Terrestrial > Soil > Riparian zone | place: USA: Utah | collected...
CCACATCGACGCCGGGATGACCTGGGTCAATCAGATCCACTACGGCTACGACGAGCTGCCCTTCGGAGGCGTGAAGGATTCGGGCTTCGGCAAAGAGCACGGGCTGGAGGCGCTCGACTCGTACGTCGAGCTCAAGAGCGTCGTCGTGGGAGGCCTGGCCTGATGCCGGTGACGTACACCCAGGACAACGCGGTCGGCGTCATCACGCTCGACAACCCCCCCGCCAACTCCTACGACCTCGACCTGATGACGCAGTTTGCCGCGGCGGTGGACGAGGCGATCGGCAGCGGGGCGAACGTCGTCCTTCTACGCAGCGCGAGCGAGAAGTTCTTCTCGGCAGGCGCCGACGTCAAGAGGTTTCTCGACGGCGACGTCGACGTGAACATGGAGATGATCCGCGTGAGCCAGGTCGCCTTCCAGCGGATGGCCGCCGCGTCGCCGATCTTCATCGCGCACGTCAACGGTCACGCGCTCGGGGGCGGGCTGGAGATCGCACTCGCCTGCGACCTGCGGTATGCGAACGAAGGCCGCTACAAACTGGGCACGCCGGAGGTCACGCTCGGTCTCTTGCCCGGGAACGGCGGCACGCAACGGCTGACGCGGCTGATCGGGCCTTCGCGCGCGATGGACCTCCTGGTGACCGGCAGGACGTTCTCCCCCGAGGATGCGGTGCAGATGGGACTCGTCAGCGCGCTGTTCCCCGCCGAGGGGGCGGACGACCGCGTGCGCGAGGCCGCGGAACGGCTGGCGGTCGGCCCGAGTCTCGCGACGGCGGCGATCAAGCGCTGCGTCCACGAAGGCGGGCAGCTGTCGCTGCAGGACGGGCTGGCACTGGAGGCGGAGCTGGTCGAGCAGCTGTTCCGCTCGAAGGACGCGATCGAGGGGCTGACGGCCTTCGTCGAAAAGCGCAACCCGGAGTTCGTAGGAGCATGAGCATCGAGACGATCATCGAGCGGGGCGTCTACATCGGCGGCGTCGCTGAGCCGTTCGAGGGCGAGGGTCGCGAGATAACGAACCCGGGGACAGGGGAGCTGGTCGCACGCGTCACGGCCGCGACGCCGGAGCTTGCCGACCGCGCCGTAGGCGTCGCGCGCGAGGCGTTTCCCGCCTGGGCCCGCCTGGGCTACTCCGATCGCGGGAAAGTGCTGCACGCCTGCGCGGAGGCGTTCGAGGCGCATGTCGGAGAACTCGTCCCGCTGCTTGTCGCCGAGCAGGGAAAGACGATCCGCGAAGCCAAGATCGAGCTCCACAAGGCGGCTGACACCCTTGAGCACTACGCGGGCATGGCCAAGGAGGTCCGCGGCATCTCGGTCCACGGGCTCGACCCGGGCGTCGACGGCCGCGTTATCCGCCGGCCGCTCGGCGTGGTCACCGCGATCGTGCCGTGGAACTTCCCGACGACGCTGCTCTGCAACAAGCTCGGCCCTGCGCTCCTGTGCGGGAACACGGTCGTCGCCAAGCCCGCCGACAGCACGCCGCTGACCACGTTGCGCCTAGGGGAGATCTTCACGGAGGCTGGCCTTCCACCGGGCGTCTTCAACGTACTCCCCGGCAAGGGGTCGATCGTCGGCGAAGCTCTAGTGACGCATCCGCTCGTCCGCAAGGTCGCCTTCACCGGGTCGACGCCCGTAGGCGAGCACGTCGCGGCTCAGGCGGCCGTCGGCTGCAAGCGCGTCACGCTGGAGCTCGGCGGCTCGGACCCGATGATCATCTGCGACGACGCTGACCTGGCTGCCGCGGCGAGCGCGGCGAGCATGGGCCGCTTCTACAACTGCGGGCAGGCCTGCCTCGCGATCAAGCGCGTGTACGTGTTCGACTCGGTCGCCGACGAGGTCATCGAGGCGATCGGGGCCAAGGCGGCCCGGCTACGGGTCGGTCTAGGCGGCGATCCGGACAGCCAGATGGGTCCGCTGCACACCGAGGGCCAGCGGGCCGAGCTCGAGCGCCAGATCGCCGAAACGCTCGCCGGCGGCGGTGAGCTCCTGACTGGCGGCCGGCGCCCGGACGACGAGACGCTGGCGGTCGGCTGGTTCCACCTGCCGACGGTCGTCGTCGACCCACCCAAGGACTCGCCGATGGCCCAGGAGGAGGTGTTCGGTCCTGCGCTGCCGATCTGGCGGGTCAGGGACATGGACGAGGCGATCGAGCTCGCCAACGACTCACCGTTCGGCCTTGGCTCCTCGGTGTGGACGCGGGACCTCGACCGGGCCGAGCGCGCGGCTGCCGAGCTCGACTGCGGCTACACCTGGATCAACTCGCGGACGAAGGTCTACGACGAGCTGCCCTTCGGAGGCCTGAAGGCCAGCGGATACGGCAAAGAGCATGGGTCGGAGGCCTTCGACTTCTACACGGACAAGAAGTCCGTCGTCGTCCGGCGAGGATGACAGCGCCGCTGCACTACGAGGACCTCGAGCCAGGCTTGCGGTGGTCGTCGGGGGCGCGCACGATCACGGAGGCGGACATCGTCGCGTTCGCCGGGGTGTCGGGCGACTATAGCCCGATCCACGTCGATGCGGCATACGCCGCCTCAACCGCATTCGGCGAGCGGATCGCGCACGGGGCTCTCCTGCTGGCCGTCGCGACCGGTCTCCGCCAACAGGAGGGCCGCTTCCGCGGAACTCTGAAGGCATGGCTCGGCATGTCGGACTGGCGCTTCCGCGCGCCGGTACGCATCGGCGACACGGTCCACGTCATCACCGAGGTCGCCGCACGCCGCGAAACGAAGGATCCGTCTACCGGTCTCGTCACGCAGTCAGTCGAGGTACGGAACCAGCGGGACGAGATCGTCGCGTCGGGGGAGTTCGCCACGCTCGTGTTCAGGCGGGTGGAGGAAGCGTGAGCGCGCTCATCGTCGAGGCGTTGCGCACGCCGATCGGGAGGGCCGGAGGCTGTCTGGCCGGCGAACGTCCCGACGACCTCGCCGCCGGCATCCTGCGGGCGGTCGTCGAGCGCGCCGGTGTCGAGCCGGCGCACATCGAGGACGTGGTGCTCGGGTGCGCGAACCAGGCCGGCGAGGACAACCGCGACGTGGCGAGGATGAGCGCGCTGCTCGCCGGCTTTCCCGTGACGGTCGGGGGCGTCACCGTGAACCGGCTCTGCGGCAGCGGGCTCGAAGCCGTCGCCCAGGCGGCACGAAGCGTGGAGACGGGCGTGGGTGACGTGTTCCTGGCCGGCGGAGTCGAGTCGATGACGCGCGCGCCGTACGTCATGGCCAAGCCCGCCCGCGCCTACCCGCGCGGCGTGCCGGAGACCCACGACAGCGCGCTCGGCTGGCGGTTCGTCAACCCGCGGATGGACGCGCTCGGGCACACCGATGCCCTCGGCGTCACGGCCGAGAACGTGGCGAGGGAGCTGGGCATCGGGCGCGACGAACAGGACGCATTCGCCTTCGCGAGCCATGCCAAGGCCGTGGTCGCCCGAGACCGGCTCGCCGCCGAGATCGTCCCCGTCGAGACGGCAGCCGGCCCGGTCGTGGCCGACGAGGGTCCGCGTGCCGACACGTCGCTCGAGCGTCTCGCGGACCTGCGGGCCGCGTTTGCCGACGACGGCACCGTGACGGCCGGGAACTCCAGCCCGCTCAATGACGGGGCTGCCGCTCTCGTCCTCGCCTCCGAACACTATGTCGCCGAGCACGACCTGCGCGCACAGGGCCGGGTGCTCGGAGCCGCCGTGGCCGGGGTCGAGCCGCGCCTGATGGGCCTCGGCCCCGTCCCTGCTACGCGGAAGCTGCTCGAGCGGCTGGGGCTCTCGCTCGACGATTTCGACCTCATCGAGCTCAACGAGGCGTTCGCGGCTCAGGCCATCGGTGTCTGCCGCCAGCTCGGCCTGCAACCGGACGATCCGCGCTTGAACGTCAATGGCGGAGCGATCGCGCTGGGCCATCCGCTCGGCTGTTCCGGCGCGAGGCTCGTCACGACGCTCGTCCATGAGCTTGGACGACGGGCTGACGCGCGGCTCGCCGTCGCGACGATGTGCATCGGCGTCGGCCAGGGAATCGCCCTCGCCGTCGAGAAGGTCGGCTGACGTGCTCCTCTTCGACGCTACTGACGGGATCGGTGTCGACGGACTGGAAGACGCGCTGACGCGCGCCTTCGAGGTCATCCGTCGGGCGCTCGACAACGGCGAGGCGGTGGTCGTCTCCCTCGACGACCGTCATGTCCAGGGTCTCGGCACCACGGGGCAGGTCGCCTACGTTCACGGACTGGTCGGATTGGTGCGCGCGCTGGCCATCGAAGGTCACAAGCCCGGATGGCATGTCGTGGCTCTGTCCTCCACACCCGACGTGGAGCCGAGCGAGCGGCTGCGCTGGTTCGAGCACCTCGGTAGGCCCGGGCCCGCAAGCGGAGGCCTCGTGCGCCTCGGCGGAGAGCATCTCGGGCGGGTGCCGGTATGACGGCGGCGATAGTGACCGGTGCGGCCGGGGCGATCGGTACGGCGATCGCGCGCGGGTTCGCCGCCGGCGGCCGGGCGGTCGTCTGCGTCGACCGCGACGACCGCGTCGTCCGGCTCGCGGACGAGCTCCCGCATGCCGTCCCGTGCGTGACCGATCTGGCGGACGCCGATGCGCCTGACGCCGTGGCCGAGGCGGCCGCGCGGGCCGGTGGAGCCGCTGTGCTCGTCAACAACGCGGGCATCACCCGGGACGGACGCGCGCCCAAGCTCGATGCCGACGACTTCCGGCTCGTGGTCCGTGTCAACCTCGTCGCGCCGCTGCGGCTCGCCGAGGAGCTCGCGCCACAGCTCGCCGACGGCGGGACCATAATCAACATCGCCTCCCGGGCGGCGCTCGGCAACTTCGGGCAGGCGAACTACGTAGCGGCGAAGGCCGGCCTGGTCGGGGCTACGCGCGCGCTCGCCCTTTCGCTGGCGCCGCGCCTACGCGTGAACGCCGTGGCGCCCGGCCTGGTCGAGACCCCGATGACGCAGGCCATGCCCCCGGACGTCTACGGCAAGCTGGTGGCGCGCGTGCCGGCGGGCCGCGCGGCCGAGCCGGCGGAGGTGGCCGATGTCGTGCGGTACCTCGCGTCCGACGCGGCTTCCTACGTGACGGGCCAGACCCTGTTCGTCTGCGGTGGCCGGAGCGTGGCGGGATGACCGCGCGGATCGCGGTGGTCGGGGCAGGTCCCGCCGGGTTCTATGCGAGCGACAAGCTGCTCGACGCGGGCTTCGAGGTCGACCTGCTCGACGCGCTTCCGACCCCGTTCGGCCTCGTCCGGTCCGGCGTCGCGCCGGACCACCCGAGCATCAAGACGGTCACGCGCGTATTCGAGAAGACGGCGGCCAAGTCGGGCTTCCGGTTCTTCGGCGGCGTGACGCTCGGAGACCATGTGTCGCGCGCCGACCTGCTCGAGCGGTATCACGGCGTCGTGTATGCCGTGGGCACCGCGGATGACAATCGGCTGGGGATCCCGGGTGAGGACCGCCCCGGGTCCCATTCCGCGACGCGGTTCGTCGCCTGGTACAACGGCCATCCGGAGGGGGTTGAGGAGACCTTCGATCTCACCGCGCGGCGTGCGGTGGTCGTCGGCAACGGCAACGTGGCGATCGACGTCGCCCGCATGCTGCTGCTCGACCGGGCGGAGCTCGCACTCACGGACGTAGCCGATCACGCGCTCACTGCGTTGTCGGCGGCGAACGTCGATGACGTAGTGCTCCTCGGACGCCGAGGTCCGGCCGAAGCCGCCTTCACCAATCCTGAGCTGCGAGAGCTCGGGGAGATGACGGATGTCGAGGTGGATGTCGTTCCGGCGGAGGTCGACGTGCCCGCCCCCGACACGCTCGCGGCAACCGCCCGTCGCAACGTCGAGATACTCCAGACCCTCGCCGCGCGCTCGGCCGATCCGACGGCTCGTCGCATGTCGCTGCGATTCCTCCGCTCGCCGGTCGAGATCCTGGGGGAAGGCGAGAACGGGCCTGTGACCGGCGTTCGCGTCGTGCGCAATCGCCTCCTCGACGGCCGCGCCGTGCCGACGGGGGAGGAGGAGGTCATCCCCTGTGCGCTCGTGTTCCGATCGATCGGCTACCGCGGGCGGCCGCTTTGCGACATCCCGTTCGACGATCGCAGAGGGCTCATCCGGAACCAGCGAGGACGGGTCTGCGACGAGAGCGGCCGGCCTCTGCGCGGCGAGTACGTCGTCGGCTGGATCAAGCGTGGCCCGAGCGGGGTCATCGGCACCAACAAGAAGGACGCTGCCGACACCGTGGCGCGCATCCTCGAGGACGCCGAGGCCGACCGGCTCGGTGAGCCGCCTGCGCCCGACGCCGCCGACTGCGCCGAATGGCTAGCCGAATGCGCGCCCGACGCCGTCGCCTGGGACGGCTGGCGGGCGATCGACGCGCACGAATGCGCGGCCGGCGAGCCACATGGCCGCCCCCGGGTCAAGCTCGTCCGCCTCCCGGAGCTCATCGCGGCGAGCCGCCGGACGTCCCTGCAAACCAGCACGCACCGCACGGAGGAACGATGAACATGACCGAGGCCGGCACCGGTCTTGTGACCACGCTCGCCGAGCTGCCCGGCCACGCCGGCGCGGTTCTGGGGCCGACCGCCTGGCGGGCGATGACGCAGGAGCGTGTCAACCAGTTCGCCGACGTGACGGAGGACCACAATCCGATCCACGTCGACGTCGATCATGCGCGGACCACGCCGTTCGGAGGCACGATCGCCCATGGCTACCTGTCCGTCTCGCTCCTCGCTCCCGTCTCCCAGGCCCTGCTGCAGGTCACGGATGCGGGGACGAGCATCAACTACGGCATGGACCGGCTCCGGTTCCCGGCCCCGCTCGCCGTCGGCGCCGAGTTCCGGGGCCGCGCCGAGATCCGCGAGGTCGTCGAGCTCGACGGCGGCGTGCAGGTCAAGCTCGCGATGACGATCGAGGTCCGCGGCCAGGACCGGCCGGCCCTGGCCGCCGAGTGCCTCTTCCGGTACTACGCATGAGTGCCGTCGATCTCAGCGCCAAGGTCGCCGTGGTCACCGGCGCCGGCCGCGGCCTCGGCCGTGCCTACGCTGCCGAGCTCGCGACCGCGGGCGCCGCGGTGGTCGTCAACGACGTCGACGCCGATCGAGCGCGCGAGACGGCGGGCGCGATCGAGGCCGCCGGGGGGCGGGCGGTCGCCGAGGTCGGCGCCGTCGGAGAGGCCCAGGCCGCCGATGCGCTCGTCGCGCGCGCCGTCGCGGAGTACGGGCGCCTCGATGTCATGGTGACCAACGCCGGCGTGCTGCGCGACAAGGTGCTGTGGAAGATGACTGACGAGGACTTCGACCTGGTCGTCCACACGCATCTCAGGGGCACGTTTACGTGCGCCCGGGCCGCGGCCGTCCAGATGCGCGAGCAGGGGACGGGCGGCCGCATCGTGGTGGTCGGGTCGCCCGCGGGCCAGCGCGGCAACTTCGGCCAGACCAACTACGCCGCGGCCAAGGCTGGGATCGTGGCCTTCGCGCGCACCTGGGCGCTCGAGCTGGCGCGGAGCGAGATCACCGTCAACGCCATCATCCCCACGGCGTGGACGGCCATGACGGCGACGATCCCGATCTATGCTCCGCTCGCGGAGCGCGTCGATGCGGGCGAGCCGCTCCCCCGCCAAGTACGGCAGGCGCACGCCGTCGGCCTCCCGGATGACTGCGCGCCCCTGATCGCGTTCCTGGCCTCCGACACCGCCGCCGGGATCACCGGGCAGGCGATCGGCATCGGAGGCGACCGGCTCGCGATGTGGTCGCACCCTGCCGAGCTCGTCGCGGCGTTCCGCGACGGCGGCTGGAGTGCCGTGGACATTGCCGAGTGCTGGGACACGACCCTCGGCGCCTTCAGTCAGAGCTCGGGGATCGATCTCCCGCCCTTGGACTTGTGAGTTACATCTCCGGCACGTTCTTTGAGTGTCCTCGCAGGTATCCAGAACACGAACCTCGCGCCCTCCGCCAAGGTCGACCTGCAGGTCGAGGGCAGCCGGCTTACCGGCGCAGCCACCACGCTCCTGATCTATAACCAGACCGCTGGCTAATCGGGCGGAGGGCACCATCGATCTCGGCGGTGGAGCGCACGGCGCCAGTGGGAACTGTTCGTCGGCGGCACCAGCGCGAGCCTGTAGACCACCGGTAGGACATCCTCACTGAGGGCAACCTGTGGGGGCGCCGGTGGGTCCGGTACCGGGCGCCACTCGAACCACGAGCGGCACGGTCGACGTCTCCCGCCGCGACGCGCGCGCTGCGGTGCGGCGCGTCCACGAGGGGCAGCGGACGGCGGTCGCCTCTCGCACCGCGAGGGATCTCAGGGCCGCTCAGCCTCGAGCCGTCCCCCCGTGGCGAGCGCATCGCGGACGTCCGGGGGCCACGGCTCGGGGCGGCCGGTCTCCGGCAGGATGAAGCACGCGGTGAGGCGACCCTCGACGGCGAGTCCGCCGGGGCCGCTTATCGTGAGTCGGTAGACGATGGAGCTTCGGCCGAGCCGTTCGACCGTGAGCTCGACCTCGGCCAGATCGTTGAAGCGCAGCGGTCGGCGAAAGTCCGCGTCGACGGCGACACGGGGGGTACGGCCGAACGTGATGTCGGCGATCCCGAGGCAGGAGTGCATCACGGCCTCGGCCGACTCGACGAGGCGGAACGCTGTGGTCCAGTGGTAGATCCCCGCGGCGTCGGTGTCGATCCATTCGACGCGTCGCCGGACCGTCACCGTTGCGGGCTGCTTGAGGCCCTCGATCGTCGACATCGGCGTGACGCTAGCCGACGGGCACGTCCGACATCGTTTCGACGCCGCGCTCCTCAGGCGTCGGCCGGCAACGGCACGTTCTGAAGGCGGAGCTGACCCCGCGCCACGAGCTTGTCGCCGTCGAGCCGCGTGATCGACACCTGCCAGAGCTGTTGCGTGCGCCCCTGGAAGATCGGCTCGGCGACGATCTCGACGTCCGCGACGTCAACCGGGCGCAGGAAGTCGGTGGTGTTGCTGGTGCCGACCGCGTACATGCCACGATCCGCTACGGCGGTGCAGGCGCCGTAGCTCGCGAGGCCCTCGACGGCGAGCGCGTAGAAGCCGCCGTGGACGATGCCGAACGGCTGATGGTGCTGCTCGTCGAGGCGCATCGTGGCGCGCACGCGGGTGCCGGACAGCTCGTGCACCTGGAAGTTCGCCGAGCGCCGGAACGCCTCGACCATCGCGCCTGTCGGCAATGCAAGCGGGTCTTGAGATTCCTCGGACATCCGGCACACGGTAGGAGAGTGGTCGGGATGCGACAGTCGCTTGACGGGCGCACTTCGAAGTGTCTATTCTGATCCTGCGAGTCCGCCGGACGACTGACGATGCAGAGCCGCCTGGACGGCGAGGAGAGGTGAGGAGCACGGGTTCGAAATGCATGCGCGCCTGTAAGGGCGGCGTTCTAACGAGGTGCCATGGATCCGATGGGTGATGTCGCCCTCGCGGTGCGCGATCTGGAAGTCGCTTACGGGGGCGCCGTCAAGGCGTTGCGCGGCGTCTCGCTCTCCGTGCCCACCGGCGCCGTGGTCGCCGTGCTCGGCAACAACGGCGCCGGCAAGAGCACCCTCATGCGCGCGATCTCCGGCTCCCTCGTTGCTCACGGCGGCGCGGTGACCGCTGGGAGCGTGGAGCATCAGGGTCGCGAGCTCGTCGGGCTCGACGCGGCCAGCGTCGTCCGGCTGGGCGTCGTCCACGTGCCGGAGGGGCGGCGGATCTTCGGGGATCTCACAGTCGATGAGAACCTCCGCGCAGGCGGAATGGCGGCTGCATCGCAGGCGGCCCGTCAGAACGCCCGGAAGCGCGTACACGACCTCTTTCCCATTCTGTCCGAGCGCAGCCGCCAGCGAGCGGGTCTGCTGTCGGGCGGCGAGCAGCAGATGCTCGCCATCGGCCGCGCGCTCATGGCCTCGCCGCAGGTACTGCTGTTGGACGAGCCGTCGCTTGGTCTGGCGCCGCAGGTCGTCGAGCGGATCGTGCAGGTCATTCGCGAGATTAATGCGGACGGCACAACCGTCGTGCTCGTCGAGCAGAACGCGGCGATGGCGCTCGCGATCGCCGACCTCGGATCCGTGCTCGAGGTGGGCTGCGTCGCGCTCGAGGGGCGCGCCGAGGACCTCGCCGCGACGGACGAGATCCGTGAGCGCTATCTCGGCGTCACGCCGAGCGAGGACGTCGCGGAATCCGAGCTGCCGGCGGCCGTGCACGTGAGCTCCGCCGACGGCGATCGTCCCGCGGCTGACCTCGTCGTCGAGAACCTCACGGTGCGCTTCGGGGGCATCAAGGCGCTGTCCGACGTCTCCTTCACGGTGGAGCACGGGACGACGCATGCGCTGATCGGTCCCAACGGCGCCGGGAAGTCGACCTGTCTCAATGTGCTGAGCGGCGTCTACCGGGCGAGCGGCGGCAGCGTGCGCTACGGAGGCACGGAGCTCAGGAGGCTGCGTCCGCACCGCATCGCGCGCCTCGGCCTGAGTCGCACGTTCCAAAACCTCGCGCTGTCGGAGCGCGAGACCGTAGAGGACAACCTGCTCGTCGGCCGTCATCGGCTGATGCGGACCGGGATCGCCGCGGCCGGACTCCGCTTGCCGTCCGCGCGCCGGGAACGCGCGCGGCACCTCGAGCGCGTCCACGAGATCGCGTCGATCCTGCGCCTCCGGGAGAAGCTGTACCAGCCGGTCGAGACGCTGTCCTACGGGGACCGCAAGCGCGTCGAGCTCGCGCGGGCGCTGTGCACGGAGCCGCGCCTCCTGCTGCTGGACGAGCCGGTCGCCGGCATGACCCACGACGAGTCGGTCGAGATGGCCGCGGCGATCACGGCCGTCCGCTCTTCGCTCGGGATCACAGTGCTCGTCATCGAGCACGACATGACGTTCGTGATGAGCATGGCCGATCACGTCACGGTCCTCGACTTCGGAAGGCGGATCGCGAGCGGCCCGCCTGGAGAGGTCCAGCACGATCCGGAGGTCCTGCGCGCGTACCTCGGGAGCGCGGCCGCATGAACCAGTTCCTCGAGCTCGTGCTCAGCGGCCTCGCCCTCGGGTCGATCTACTCACTCATCGCGCTCGGCCTGGTCGTCGTCTTCAAGGCAACGCGAGTCGTGAACTTCGCCCACGGGTCGATTCTCTTGCTGGGCGTCTACGTCATCGGGCGCCTCCAGGCGGATCTCGGCTTCTGGCTCGCGTGCGCCATCGGCATCGTCGCAGCCGGTGCCGCCGCCCTGGTGGTCGAGGTCGTCCTCATCCGTCGTCTGCGCGGCGGCGATCTGGGCGCGCTCGCGATCCTCACGCTCGGCGTCGACATCGTCCTGCTGACGGAGCTCACGCGGCGGCTGGGAACCGACGTCCTCCCGATCGGGGCCCCATGGGGCGCGAACGTCGTCGACATCCTGGGATTCCGGCTTCCGGAGTCACGCGTCATCGCGGCGATCGTCTCCGCGATCCTGCTCGTGGGGTTCGCCGTCGCGTTCCGGCTTTCGGACTGGGGCGTGGCGATGCGTGCCGCTGCCGAAGATGGCGCGACGGCCGGGCTCATGGGCATCCGCCTCAGCCGGGTCGGCGCCGGAGCCTGGTTCCTCGCAGGAGCGCTCGCCACCGCTGCCGGCGTGTTCCTCGTCTCGTTCCCGAGCGCCGGTATCGACGCGAGCGTCGGGCTCGTGGCGCTGGCGGCGATCCCCGCTTGGGTCCTCGGAGGCTTCGACTCGCCGCTAGGCGCCGTCATCGGCGGTCTCGTCATCGGCGTCGTGTCGGTCCTGACCGCGGGCTACCAGGATGAGATCGCCTTCCTCGGGCGCGGCCTGGGCGACGTCGCTCCCTGGGTCGTGATGCTGCTCGTTCTGCTCGTCCGCCCCTCCGGCCTGTTCGGGACGCGGGAGCTCACTCGTGTCTGACCTGGCGCGCCACCGCGGCACGGCGGCCGCCGCCGCGCTGATCGTGCTCATCGCGCTCGTGCCGCTCTACCTCGAGGGGTTCTGGTTGCAGACCGGTCTGTTCGTGATGGCGGCGATCGTCGGCGCCATCGGGCTGACCTTGCTGGTGGGCCGGGCCGGCCAGCTCTCGCTCGGGCACGCCTTCTTCGTCGCGGTCGGCGCGTACGGGTACTGCTATCTCGCGGGCGATCCGGCGGCCGGCGCGGAAGGCGACCCGGCGGGCTTGGGCCTGACCCCGTTCCTCGCCGCGATCGGCGCAGTCGCGCTCGCCGGCGGGGCGGGAGCGCTCTTCAGCCCCATCGCCGGCCGTGTGCGAGGGATCTATCTCGGCCTCGCGTCGCTCGGACTCGTCTTCCTGGGACAGCACATCCTGTTCAACGCCGCGGGCGTGACCGGCGGCTTCGAGGGCCGTGACGCAGCGCCCTTCGCCCTGTTCGGTTTCACCTTCAGCAACACGGATCCGGACGATTTCGCGGTCATGGGCGTGCCGTTCGGCATGCTCGAGCGTCTGTGGTACCTGGAGCTGGCGGTCGTGGTGCTCGCGTGCTGGTTCGCGCGCAACCTGGTGGCAAGCCGTCCCGGCCGCGCGCTCGCGACCGTCCGCGACAGCGAGACGGCCGCGGCGGTGATGGGCATCGACGTCCGGCGCTATCGCGCACTCGCGTTCGTCATCTCGTCGATGTATGCAGGTCTGGCCGGCGTGCTCATGGCTCTCGCCTTCGGGCGGATCGTGCCGGAGTCGTTCGGACTCCTGCTCTCGATCGACTATCTCGTGATGATCGTGATCGGGGGCGCGGGCTTGGTCGCCGGGGCCGTGGCGGGCGCGATCTTCGTCGCGGCCCTGCCGCTCCTACTCAGTCACTACAGCGACGCACTGCCGCTGCTCGCTGAGCCGGGAAGCGGAGGCCTCGGCGCCGCCGAACTCAGTCGGCTGCTCTACGGGGCGGCGATCATCGCCGTCCTCCTGTTCGCGCCGGGAGGGATCGGGCGGCTCTTTCGCCGCGCGGTCCGGCCGGACCCGACCGCTCTGGTCGGGCCGGCACCGGTTACCAGTACATCGAAGCCTTCCGAGGCGAAGGAGGAGAGCAAGGCATGAGCAGATCTCTGGCCCTGTTGTCGATCGTGTTGTTGGCGTTCGTCGTCGGCTGCGGTCGCGGCGACGAGGATGATGGTGGCTCCGCCAGCAGCGGTGGTGGCGGCGAAACCGAGGTCAAGACAGGTCCCGGAGTCACCGCGGACACGATCCGGCTGGGCGCGCTGCCAGACCTGACCGCCGTCTTCGGGCCGCTCGGTCAGAGCATGGTCCAGGGCATGCAGTTGTACTGGGACGGCAAGAACGGTGACGGCGGGATCTGCGGTCGTCAGGTCGAGATCGACGTCCAAGACACGAGCTACGATCCGCAGAAGGCGGTGACGCTGTACCGCGAGATGTCCGGCGACGTGCTGGGCCTGCAGATCCTGCTGGGCTCGCCGATCGTCGCGGCGCTCCAGGACACGATCGAGCAGGATGGCATGTATGTCTCCCTCTCGGCGTGGACGTCGATGGTCCTGCCGAACCCGAACATCCAGATCACCGGAGCGACGTACGACATCGAGTCGATCAACGGCATCGACTTCCTCATGCGCGAGAAGGGCATCCAGGAAGGCGACAAGCTCGGGCACATCTACTTCGAGGGCGACCTCGGCGAGAACGCGCTGGCGGGCGCCAAGTACGCGGCCTCCGAGCGCGGGCTCGAGATCGTTGAGCAGAAGATCACCCCGGCCGACGACGATCTCTCCGGTCAGGTGGCGGCGCTCAAGCGCGCCGGCGTCAAGGCCATCCTCATGTCGACGGGTCCGACCCAGGTCGCCTCCGCGGCCGGCGTCGCCGCGTCGACTGGTCTCGACGTGCCGATCATGGCCAACGGCCCGGGCTTCACGCCGCAGCTGCTCGAGTCGCCGGCGGCCGACGCCTTGATCAAGAACGTGAACGTCGTCAGCTCGATCGCCCCGTACTCGCTCGACAGCGAGGGCGTCCAGGAGATCGTTACGGCCTTCGAGGAGGGCGGGTCCAAGGGCACACCGACACAGGTTGGCCTGGTCTTCGGCTGGGCCCAGTCACTCGTCATGTCCCAGGCGCTCGAGGCGGCGTGCGAGGCAGGCGACCTTACGCGTGAGGGCGTGCTGAACGCGCTGCACGAGATGTCGGGCGTGGACACCGGTGGCGTCGTGGCCGGCTCGCTCGACTACACGGACCCGGCGCAACCGCCGACCCGCGAGGTGTACGTGGCGAAGGTGTCCAAGGACGTGCCGGGAGGCCTCGAGGTCGTCGGCGAGCCGTTCTCGTCCGAGGACGCGCAGAGCTACCAGATCGGGTCTTAGCCGCCAGGGGAACCGAGCCTCCGCTTCCTGCCGGGGAGCGGAGGCTCGGCCTCGCCGTTACACGCCAACCGTAAGGAGCCGGCAGGAACGGTCGGCGCCCGGCGCGTGCGATGGGCACCCAGCTGCCGTGGCGGCAAGGCTGGGCTTGCCGTGCTCCCGTAGCCGGCGGTCGCGAACGCGGAGCACCCGAGATCGCCAAATGCTGGGCCACGACGCTCAGTGCGCGACCCAGGGCTCGGGCACCGGCCTGCCGACCCTCGATCCGACGACGGGCGGGTCTGGTCAGGCTCATCGATGAAGAACGACAGCTCACCGTGTTCGCGACGCACGCGTCTTACGTTGTCGGAGGCAATCCGATGTGTCGTGCGCGACGCTGTGACGATAGGCACCCATTTGAAAATCGCCCGATCCGCAGCACATCAGCAGTCTGCGCACATCTCGGGAGCTGTGCTTGACGCTGACCAGGAATCCATGATATGACGCTCGTAAATCGTTTGTCATAGGTCTCACTACCGGCCGGTGCGCGATCTCGGTGCCGCTGGTCGGCGAAACGCAAGGCCGAGGAGAACGTCGGCGCGCGTCTGGGCGCTGGCGAGGAACGGATGAGGAGGAGGGGTTGATGGAGGGGTCGGACCATCGTGCGA